>JADMIO011564936.1_pt1 | contig 120773 bp, 110 predicted proteins | sample 8958161 | NCBI WGS metagenome assembly JADMIO01 (sample SAMN16585339, study PRJNA669376) | soil metagenome | isolation source: Crop rotation soil | place: USA: Cullars Rotation, Alabama | collected 2011 | reverse complement strand
GTGACAGGTGACAGGTGACAGGTGACAGGTGACAGGTGACAGGTGACAGGTGACAAGTGACAAGTGACAGGTGACAGGTGACAAGGTGACAAGGTGACAAGGTGCTTTACGTCTCACGTCTCACGTCTCACGCCTCACGTCTCACGTCTCACGTCTCACGATGACGGCGGCAATCGTGGTTTCAAATCCGGAGTGGGTGGGCGTGCCAAACAGCTCGACTGACGCCGCTTCCAGGCAGGCGACCTCCAGGTCCTCCAGGGTGTCCAGGTCGAATGGCTGGGGCGGTAATACCAGGTAGTCCGGGAACTCCTCTGCGATGGGACAGGCATTCTCGATCACCCGGCCCGCCGGCGTCACCATACCCAGTCCAATCATGCGGCAGATGAGCGGGCGATCCTGATACACCAGGCAGGCGCCGTCCTCTGAGAGCAAGGGGCAGGGTTCTTCCGCCAGCGCCTCTGCCAACTCATCGAAACGTCCCTCGCTGATTCCATCCAGGCTCGTCCCACTCCAACCCGGTTCCATCTTCTGCAGCTTCGCCACCTGTCCCTCGGCGCGTCCGCGAACGGCCGCCTGCATACTCGGCGAGAGCCGGTGGAACGCATCGCGAAGCAGGAGCGCATCGGCCACCGAAATATCGAAGGGACCATGGCAGCACCGGCTGCAGCCGGCGCGGCAGGGAACGACGCCAGGCAGCGCTGCTGACCGGGAAGCGAACCAGGCGTCGATGGTGCCGAGAAGGTCCCGGTAGGCCCCGGCGACTGGACTACTCATGTCCTTCGAACTCAGGCGTGCCTCCGCGCGGCCAGGCACAGATCACCAGGGAGAGCCAGCCGGCGAGAAAGCACACACCACCAAACGGCGTAATAGCGCCGAACCTGGTGATGCCGGTGAAGACAATCAGGTACAGGCTGCCCGAGAAGAGCACCGTGCCGGCGATGAACAGCCAACCGGCAAGACGAGCAAGCCGCCAGCCCTGCTGCGCCAGGTAGCCGCAGATGAAGAGGCCGAGCGCGTGGTACATCTGGTACCGCGCCGCGGTTTCGAAGGTGGCGAGCTGGGACGCGGAGAGCGTGGCGCGCAACGCGTGGGCGCCAAAGGCTCCGGCGGCCACGGCGAGAAAGGCGAAGATTCCTCCGGCCAGGGTAAAGAGCCGGGCGGGCCTCATGCGTGCGCCTTGCGTCCGCCCCGGGGCGGCTTCTCTTCACTCCGCCGGCCCGGCACCACGGCGCGATCGGCCCAGGTGGCGAGCGCGGCCAGCAGGAGGGTGCCGACGATATCCACGATCCCCACCACGGTCATATTGGGCGGGGCCGAGCCGAACAGGCTGGCAAGGTAGAAGAGGATGAGCAGGCCGGCGACGAACCAGGTCTTTCCCAATCCGGTCGCACCGCGAGCCCGCCGCCAGATCGCGTAAGTGGCCAGCCCCGCGAGAAAGACCAGGGCCTCGACGGCCAGCGTCGCCGGGAAACTCTTCCAGAGTCCCAGGCCCAGTTTGGCCGAGTTATCGCCGGCCAGCGGCAGGTCGGGCAGGTGAACGACCAGGTCGAGCACCCAGTGAGACGCGACGGCGATGGCGACGACCAGCGCTTTCATTCGGTGATGGTGGCTGGTGTCTCGCGTTGGCCAGGTATACATGATGCCGCCGGCCAGGATAGCCCAGGCCAGGGCGGCGAGAAGGCTGTGCGTGAGGGGATAGCGGATAAACTCGATCGGATTGACCGGCGTCAGCCCGGGGACGATCCTGGCCTGTTCCCAGCCAGTGAGGAGAAAGACGCCCCACATGGTGTCCACCAGGCCGACCGAGAAGAACAGGGTCCCCAGCGAGACGCGTGGTTCGGCCCGCTTGAGCGCGAAGGCGACGCCATAATGGCCCAGGAACATGTTCCCCTGAAGGGCTGAGGGTCAGAGGGGCGGAGGGGCTAATGCTTCACTTATTCTCGAGTACTCCCATGCCCATCACGTTATAGCCATAGTCTACGTAGACCACGGCGCCTGTGATCGCGGCCGCCATGGGGCTGCAGAGAAAAGCCGCGGTGTTCCCCACGTCGGTTGCTTCGATCGACTTGGGCAGGGGTGAATTGGCGCTGGTGTACTTGATCATCGTATCGATGAAGCCGATGGCGGAGGCGGCGCGGGAGGCCCAGGGTCCAGCCGAGATGGCGTTGACCCGGACGCCGTGGCGGCGGCCGGCTTCATAGGCGAGCGTCCTGGTATCGGCCTCAAGGGCCGCCTTGGCGCTGGACATGCCGCCGCCATAGCCGGGAATGACCCGGACGCCTGCCATGTAGGTGAGGGAGAGAAACGCGCCGCCCGGCCGCATCAGCGGGCTCAGCTCGCGCACCAGCGAGATGTTGCTGTACGCGCTGACGCTCAGGGCGGAGAGATAGCCCTGCCGGCTGGTGTCGATCAGCGGCTTCTTCACCTCCGGCGCGTTCGCCAGGCTGTGCACGACGATATCCAGCGACTGCTCGCCGTAGTCCTTCCGGATCGCGTCCACCATGCCCTTGATGCTGAAGTCACCGACTTCGCGATAGCGCTTGTTCTCCCGGATGTCGGCCGGCGCATCCTCCAGCGTGTCATAGGCGGCGTCCAGCGGATAGATCTTCTCGAAGGCCATCTTGCGGCCACCGGAGAGGGTCATGCTCTCGTCCATCTTCCCCCGTTCCAGCAGGTTCTCGAAAATGCGGAGGGCGGGCGGCCAGCTTCCTACCACGATGCCGGCACCCGCTTCGGCCATGGCCTTGGCGATGGCAAAGCCGAATCCGCCGTCGTCCGACACACCGGCGATAAGGGCGCGTTTCCCCGAGAGATCAATGGCCAGCATGTCGAGTCTCCGAGCTTTCCTGGGTAAGGCAGGAAAAGATAATAGGCTCCCCTTATTCCGCCCGGAGGACCTCGAGCGGGGTCTTGCGGAACACCTCGGTGCTGTTGAGCAGTCCGACAGCGATGGTCAGCGCGAGCACACCGGCGGCCAGGACCGCAAGCGGCAGGGCGGGGAAGGCAAAGGCGGATTCGAAGAGGTACTTCATCAGCAGCCAGGCGGCGCCGGTGGAGAGGAGCAGCGCCAGCAGCACCGCCAGCGTGCCAAGAAAGAGATATTCGACAAACAGAATCTGGAGCACCTGTTTCCGGGTGGCGCCCAGCGTCTTGAGCAGCACGCCTTCGCGGATGCGCTGGAACCGGCTGGTCGCCACCGCGCCGACCAGCACGATGGCGCCGGTGGCCAGGCTGAAGAGCGCCATGAAGCGGATGACCAGCACCACCTTGTCAATCAGTCCTTCAATGGACGCCTGGATCTGGGTGAGATCGAGGGCGGTCACATTGGGAAAGCGCTCGATCACCTGGCGCTGCACCCGGCCCCGTTCCAGGCCGTCCGGCACCCGGGAGAGCAGCACGAACATCTGGGGCGCGTCATTGAGCGGCCCGCTGGGGAAGACCACGAAGAAGTTCGGCTCCATCCGGGCCCAGTTCACTTCGCGCAGATTGGCGACTCGGCTGCTGACCGGAAGTCCCTGCACGTCCCACACGATCGTGTCACCCACCGTGACGCCCAGCTCCCCGGCCAGCTCCACCTCGACCGAGATCGGGACCACGCCCGTCCATTGCTGCCCCGGTTCCCACCAGTCGCCCACCAGCCGCTTCTCCGAGGTGACGATGGTGTCCCGGTAGGTGGAGCGATACTCCCGGCGGAAGGCCCAGCGTCCCAGTGGCTGGCCGTCTTCGCCAAGCGGCGCGCTGTCGGCCAGGATCTTCGCCACCGGCCGGCCCTTGACCGAGAGTATCCGCATCGGGATAATCGGGACTGGAGGCTGGGGAGGATAGCCGGCCCGGGCGAGCGTGGATTCGATGGGGGCCCGCTGCTCCGGCTGTATATCGAAGAGGACCAGGTTGGGCCGTGGCCCGGTCCCGCCAAAGCGAAATTCCCGGAGCAGATTCGACTGAACCAGGTACAGCGTGCTCAGGAGAAAGGCGCCGAAACCGAGCGAAAGCGTCACCATCACGGTCTGGTTGGCGGGGCGGTACAGGTTAGCGAGGCCCTGGCGCCAGAGGTAGGGCAGTCCGCTGGGAAACCAGCGGCGTAGCGCGCGGGTGAGCAGAAAGGCCGCGAGCGCGAGTACGCCGAGGACCACGCCGATCGCCGCCGTAAAGAACACGCCTGCCAGAAAGTTTCCCACCTGCATGGACGCGAGGGCCACGACAGCTGCCACCATGATGATCCAGGCAGGCAGCTTCCACCAGTCGCGGCGCTGGCGCACACTTTCGAACTCCCGCCGCAACACCACCAGCGGCGAGATGCGCCGGACGCTCAGCAGCGGCATCAGGGCGAACACGGTCGAGACCAGGAGCCCGGTGCCGATCCCCAGCAGAATGGACCGCCCTGACAGGGCAAACTCCACATCGACCGGGAGGAAGTCCCGGAAGAGGACCGGGAGTCCCAGTTGGAACAGCAGACCGAGGATGGCACCCGCCACGCTGCCGGCCAAACCCATTGCCGCGGCCTGCAGCAGATACACCGACATCAGCTGCCGCGACGTGGCACCGAGGCAGCGGAGAATGGCGATCGTCTCGATCTTCTTGCGGATGAACACGTGGACCGCGCTGGCCACGCCCAGCCCGCCGAGCAGCAGGGCGATGAGCGCGACGAGGCCGAGGTACCGGCCCAGCTGGTTGAGGGTCTCGTCCAGGTCCCGCTCATCATCGGCGACGGTCCGCACCGTGACGCGCTCCGCGGCGAGTGCGGTACGGAGACGTCCCGCCACTTCCTGCGCGCCGGCGCCGTTCAGCTTGAGATAACGTTCGTATTCCGCCCTGGATCCCGCGACCAGCAGCCGCGTATCGCCCACCGCGTTGCCGGGGATGAAGATGCGGGGACCAAAGGCGCTTCGCACCCCTACATCGCCGGGAACGTCCACGATGGTTCCGGTGATCAGGAACCTGGCCTCTCCCAGTGCCAGGGTGTCGCCCACCCTCGCGTTGAGCGCGGTCAGGAGCGACGGATCGACGACGACGTTGTGGCCGCTCTGCAGCTCATTCCACGCCCGATCCGGCTCGGTACGGATCCGACCATAAAAGGGATACGCGCCTTCCACGGCCGCCACCTGGACCAGCCGGGTGCCTTCCGTCCGCGGCACAAAGGCCATCGCGGAGAAGCTGGTGACCTGGGCGATGGCCGGGCACATCGGTGTGGCGCAGCCGGCGGCTGAATCAATCACCCCCACCGCGCGAGTGGACAGCGGCGACCGGGCCCGGACCGCCACGTCGGCGCCGAGCAGTGCCTGGGCCTGGTCGGCCACGGCCGACCGCATGTTCGCGGTAAAGGAGTTGAGCGCGACCAGCGCGGCCACGCCTACGGTGACCGATGCCGTCAGCAGCAGCAGGCGCCGGCGGGTGGCCCGGCTTTCCCGCCACGCCATGGCGAAGACAAACCCGAGACTGGTCACGCCGCGGTGTCCGAAACCATGCGGCCGTCGGCCAGCCGGATCACCCGGCGGGCCCGGGAGGCGAGGTCGTGATCGTGGGTGACCAGCACCAGCGTCGTTCCCAGCTCGCGGTTGAGCTCGGCCATGAGGTCAATGACCCTGGCGCCGGTTGCCGCATCGAGATTTCCCGTTGGCTCATCGGCGAAGAGCAGGCGAGGCCGGTTGCTGAAAGCTCGCGCCAGCGCGACTCGCTGCTGCTCGCCACCGGAGAGCTGGGCCGGATAGTGATGTCCCCGGTCGGCCAATCCCACTCGCGAAAGCAGCTCGTCCGCCCGGGCGCGAGCATCCTGGTCGCGCAGCTCGAGAGGCACCTGCACATTTTCCCTGGCCGTCAACGTGGGAATCAGGTGGAACGACTGGAAAACGAAGCCCACTTTCTCTCCCCGGAGCCGGGCTCGCTCGTCTTCGCTCAGCCGGCTCAAGTCCTGGCCCTCCAGCAGCACACGACCTCGCTTGGGGCGGTCGAGCCCGGCGAGAAGCCCCAGGAGGGTGGTTTTCCCGCTGCCGGACGGGCCGACGATAGCGAGAAAGCCGCCGTCTTCCAGCTCAAAGCCGATATCCTGTAGCACGGTCAGCTCTCGGCCGCCTGAGAGATAGGTCTGGGTCAGGGATTCACAGCGCAGCATGATGGCTCGACCGGGCGTCGTCAGAGTAGTTTTTGGGAGTCGAATGATACCCTTGCCGGCCCTTACGGACGATACTGGGAGAATGTTGAGGTCATTGATGAGGCAGATGGTCCTGACGGGCGCGGTCCTGCTCGTCCTTGTTTCTGGCTGCGGCGATGGGCAACCTGACCGGCAGGTCCCGGCATCAGGGCAACCGGCGGCCGCTCCGAGTGGGCCAACCGGCTCCAGCCGCACGATCGTGTTCCTGGGCACCAGCATCACTGCGGGGTTGGGACTCGATCCGGAGCAGGCATATCCCGCCTTGATTCAGCAGAAGCTGGACTCGGCGGGCTTCCACTACCAGGTCATCAACGCGGGGGTGAGCGGCGAAACCTCGGCGGGAGCGCTCAACCGGATCGGCTGGATTCTGCGGCAGAAGCCGGCCGTGCTGGTGATTGAGACTGGTGCGAACGACGGTCTCCGGGGCCAACCACCCCAGGCGGTTGAGGGGAACATCCAGGCCATCATCGACAGCACTCGAGCCCAATCACCGGAGACGAAAATCATCCTCGCCGGCATGCAGGCGTTGCCCAATCTTGGCAGCGACTATGTCCGCCGGTTTGTGACGATCTATCCCGAGCTGGCCGAGCGCAATGGGGTGCCGCTGGTTCCGTTTATCCTGGAGGGCGTTGCGGGGGTGGATTCCCTCAATCAGGCTGACGGGATCCATCCCACGATGGCCGGGCAGCGGATCGTCGCGGAGAACGTCTGGCGCGTCCTTACCGGGGTGCTCCAGCGTTGATTTGATCGGGACTGGGTTTTTCGGGTGCCGAAAATCTTCGGAACATCAATGATATTCCCCATATAGGGGGGCGGAGGCCTCAGGGATCAGTCTACCCGACCACCCGGGATCACGGCAACGGCGGTCTTGCCGGTCGCGGAGAACGTCTGGCGGGTCCTTAGCGGGGTGCTCCAGCGTTGATTTGATCGGGACTGAGTTTTTCGGGTGCCGAAAATCTTTGGAACATCAATGATATTCCCCATATAGGGGGCGGAGGCCTCAGGGATCAGTCTACCCTACCACCCGTGATCACTGCAACGGCGGTCTTTCCCGTCAGTGATTCGTATGTCGCCAGCCGCTCCAGCCCCGCGATCGTCGTGGCGCTGGTGAACTCGGCCAGCACACCGCAATCCTCGGCCAGGGTCCGCTGTGCCTCGGAGATCGCCCTTTCGCCCACTCCCAGCATCATCCCACCGGCTGCCTTCAGCTCCTTCAACAGGCGCAGTGCGTTCCTTGGATAGCGAACTTTGATCGATGCTGCCGCTGTATCGCCGGACTCTTCGCCCGAGGCGCCGCTGAACCGCCGCACCATGGGCTGCATGCCCTCCGCCTGAACACCCAGCAGGTGCGGCGCAGTCTCCGTTCGCCCCACGGCGACCAGCTCACGAAAACCCTTTCCGATGGCTCCCAGCGTGCACCCGTCTCCCACCGGCGCCACCACCCAGTCGGGCGGTGTCCATGCAAGCTGCTCGGCGATCTCAAACGCCACCGTCTTCTTTCCCTCCACCAGGTATGGATTGAAGGCGCAGTTCCGGTTGTACCATCCGGCAGCTGCCCCCACCGCTTCGGATTCGGCGAAGGCCTGGTCATAGTTGCCGGAGGAGACGATGACCTCGGCGCCAAACCGTTTCAGCCACCCCAGTCGTACCGGCGATGCGTCGAAGGGGACGAACACGTGGGCGGAGAAACCGGCGTGGGCGCAGTAGCCGGCCAGCGAAATCGCGGCGTTGCCGGCCGAGGCGCAGTAGAGATCGCGGCGTTTCTGGCCGGCGGCGAGAGTGATTCCGATCGCGGTCGCCCGGTCCTTGAGGCACTGGGTAGCACTGCGCCGCTCGTCCTTCAGATACAATCTGGCAAGCCCCAGCCGGCGGGCGAGCCGCGGTGCCGGGATGAGCGGAGTGTCTCCGGTCGGCAGGATTGGGCCCGCCTGGCTGACCGGCAGCAGTGACCTGTAACGAAAAATCCCGGCCGAACTATGATCGACGACATCAGTCACCTGCCGATAGTCGTACTGCACCTCGAGCACGCCAGGGTCGGCGGTCCCGTCGCCCGGGCCGCAGGTGGGACAGAGGCCGGCATCGAGCACGGGGGAATACTTCTGGCCGCAGCGAAGACACTGCAATCCCGACAGCGTCACGTTAGTCCTGGATCGGGAAGCGCGGGATGTCGGTGTCTTTCCCGCCCGACCGGAGATGCTCCCTCGCCTTGGCCGCCATCTCCAGGTAGATCCCCTGGAAGTGATTCAGCTCTTCGGTGGACAGCTCCTCGAGGTTGAGCAGGGCGGTATGTGCGCCTTTGTGAGACCGGATCAGCTCATCCAGCTTGAGGTGAATGGCCAGGGTATCCCGGTTCTGGGTGTTCTGGATCAGGAACACCATGAGAAACGTGACGATCGTCGTACCGGTGTTGATGACCAGCTGCCAGGTATCGCTGAAGTGAAAGAATGGCCCCGTCGCAGCCCAGCCGAGCACGACGGCAGCCGCCCCGATAAACGCGGCGGGCTGCCCGGTTGTTCGGGCAGCCCACTTGGCGAACCGGGTGAAGAGGTCGTGCCTGGCGATGACGGTCTGCCTGACTTTCGGTTTCTTCTTACCGGTCTGTGCCATGGTACTCCTCAGCTTTCGAGCTTGGCGTCCAGTTCGAGTTGCAGGTTTCCCTTGAAGGCGCCTGAGACGGGGCAGCCGTTCTTGGCCGCTTCCGCCGCCTGGGCAAAGGCGGCTTGGTCAACCCCCGGAACCCGGCCGCGCGTCTCCAGCCGCATGCGGGTAATCTTGAACCCTTCGCCCACCTTTTCTATTGAAGCGTGCGCCGTCGTCGAAATGCTGGTGGCGGTGTGCCCCGCCTTTTCCAGCCCGGCGGCGAGGGCCATGCTGAAGCAGGCCGCGTGGGCCGCCGCCAGCAGCTCCTCCGGCGTACTGCCCTTGGCGCCTTCGAACCGGGTCGGAAACGAATACTCACCCTGGAAGGATCCCGACTTCGCATCGTAGTGTCCTCTGCCACCCTTGAGTCCGCCCTCCCACCTGGCGGAAGCCGTGCTGATTGTCATCGTGTTACCCCACTTACAGAATGTGAAAGAGATTACAGTGAAAAGACCGCTCCGAGACCAATCCGGAAGATGGTCTCCGAGTCTACAAAGGTCCACCGGCCTTCAATGGACAGCTGGCCCCCACGCCGGGGGAATGGCTTGAAGCCGAGAAACAGATTGACGCCCGTTCCCGAGTCCTTGCCGGAATCGAAGTGCCGCGTCACGAAGCCGGCCCCGGCGCCGATGTAGGCCTGGTCCTTCGACCCGCGTAAGGCAAGATCGGCATTGAGCTGGTAGTCCTCGCCGGGGTCATCGAACGACACATCGGCACTGGGCCTGAGCTCCACGGTCCGAATGAGCGGGACCCGGATGTGCCCGCCCGCCGTCCACGTGTCTACCGAAAAATCCCGTCCGAGCCGAACGCCCACTTCCGGGGTGGCCCGCACCGACCGGCGGTATTGCGCGTGGAGCGTGGTTCCCGTGCTGGCCAGTGAGAAAAGCATAACGAGAGCGAGCAGTCTGCCCGGCATGAGTATCCTGGGGAAAGTCGAAGGGATAGGGAACATCAGTTGTCTTGTCCGCCGAGGGCTTCGCGGACGCGGATGGCGAGGTCGTGCGGGTTGAACGGTTTCTGGAGGAATTCCATTCCCTCCGCAAGGACGCCATGCTGGCCCAGCGCTTCGTCGGCGTAGCCTGACATGTAGACCACCTTGATCCCGGGTTGTTCCCGCTTGAGATGAAGCGCCAGCTCGGGACCACTCATGCCCGGCATCACGACATCAGTGAGCAGGAGATGGATCGGTCCGCTCTGTTGCGAGGCGATGCGAAGGCCTTCCAGCCCGTTCGCTGCTTCCAGGACCGTGTATCCCTGCTGCCGCAGCAGCCGCCGGGCGAGCCTGCGCACCGCCAGCTCATCCTCCACCAGGAGAATGGTTTCCGATCCGCCGGAAGCGCTCAGCAGCCGGGGAGACCGGCCGGCCCGGTCCGCCAGTCCTTCGATGCGGGGGAAGTAAACCCGGAAGGTCGCCCCTTTGTCGGGTACGCTGTCCACGGTGATCCACCCGCCGCTCTGCTTGACGATCCCGTACACCGTGGCCAGTCCCAGGCCGGTGCCTTTCCCGACCTCCTTGGTCGTGAAGAATGGTTCAAAGATGTGGGCCCGGACGCTATCGTCCATCCCGGTGCCCGAGTCCCGCACCACGAGCATCACGCAGCGCTCCGGCGGGTTCTTCCACTCCTCGGGAGCTTCCGTATTCGCGGTTTCGATCGACAGGGTGCCACCGTTGGGCATCGCGTCGCGAGAGTTGATGGCGAGGTTCAGCAGGATCTGCTCCAGCTGACTCGGATCGGCCCGGATCTGCCCCAGGCCCGGATCGAGCCGGGTGACCACGGCGATGTTCTCACCGATCAGCCGGGTCAGCATCCGGCGGATGCTCTCCACTTCGGTGTTGAGGTCGAGCACCTTGGGATTGAGAACCTGGCGGCGGCTGAAGGCGAGGAGCTGCTGGGTGAGCGAGCCGGCCCGGGTGGCAGCGCTTCGAATCTCCTCGAGGTCTTCCCATGCGGCGGGCACCTCCTTGAGCTCCAGCCCCAGCAGCTCGCAGCAGCCCAGGATCGCCGTGAGCAGGTTGTTGAAGTCATGGGCGATGCCGCCCGCCAGCCGGCCCACGGCCTCCATCTTGGCCGCCTGCCGCAGCCGCGCCTCCAACTCGTTCCGCTCGCTCATGTCCCGCAGCACCAGCAGGTGCCGGCCCGGCAGCACGTGCGCCCGGGCGCTCAGCTCCACCGCCCGCCGGTTCTTCTCGTCCAGCATGAGGGTGAAGTCCCCCTTGAACTCTCCCGCTTCGATGAACTCGGTCCACCGCTCGGCGACCGGAAAATCCGGGGGGCAGAACCGGTCGATCATCTGCGTCATGAGCCGCTCCCGGCTCATGGAAAAGAACTGGCAGGCCGCCGGGTTGGCATCGAGAAAGCCCCGGTTGTCCCCGATCAGGACCATGGCGTCCAGCGCGCTGTCGAAGAGCGCCCGGAACTGACGCTCCCGCTCGAACAGGTCCCGTTCGTTCTCCTTCCGGGCCGAGACGTCGCGGATGGTCGCCACGACGGCACTGACGGCGCCTTCGTGCAGCCGGTTGATCGTCACCGCTTCGATGTGGCGCCAGCTGCCGTCCCGGCTGCGATAGCGATACTCGGACGAGACCGGGGTCCCCGGCTTGGCCAGGCACTCGGAAAACAGCCGCATTGCCGCGGCCTTGTCCTCCGGGTGCACGAACTCAAACAGTTTTCGGCCGACCAGCTCTTCCACGCTTAGCCCGAGAATGTCGGTCGTGGAGCGGCTGACATACAGCAGAGTTCCGTCCCGGGCCAGCATGGTGATCCCGTCCGACAAGTTCTCGACCAGCACGCGGAACCGTTCTTCACTCTTGCGCAGCTGCTCGAAATAGTGAGACCGATCCACCGCGTGACGAATGGTGCGTTCCAGCAGTGGACTGTCGAGGCGGGTCTTGTCGAGGTAATCGGCGGAGCCGGCGAGGAGAGCATCGAGCTGAAGCCCGTCGTCTCCCACGCCGGTGAGCAGGATGACCGGCGCCGAAACCCGTGACCGGGCCACCTCACGCAGCAGCTCGAGCCCGGTACGATCCTTCAGCCGGTGATCGATCAGGTAGGCGTCGTGCGAGCGCGACCGGATGGCGGCGAGTCCCTGTTCATAGTCCGCCGTCCAATCCAGCGTGAACTTCTCAAAACGGGCCTCACCCAGTACCCGCTGGGTGATCAGGTAATCATCCTCGCTGTCGTCTACCAGGAGCACGCGCAACGGATGGTCGCTCATGCACTTGACTATAGTCTTTCAGCCCTGAACCGGTAGGCCACGGCAAGGGGCAGGGTTTTCACCCTGCCCCCGAGCCCAACGATCTGGAAGCCTGGATCAGCTCCGGATCTTCTTGACCAGCGGAATGCCCAGCACCAGTCCCAGCGCCAGCACGGCACCAGCGGGAACACCGCGTGAGCCGAGGTCCTGGTTTCCACCTGCGTTAAGCGCGGTCTGGGTGCGAAGTGCCGCATCGATATCCTGCGGGTTCAGCGTGCGGGGAATGATCCAGCGGCCACCCTCGGCGCTCCGGCTGGGCACCCGTACCGACGATGGCTCCCCCTCTTTGTTCACCGCGACCAGCATACCAGCGCCGCCTTCGTCTCCCATCTTGAAGGCGAGGACCCAGGCGCCGCTGCTCTGCGGCTTGAACCGCACGGCGTAGACCCCCGGCTTCTCGGTGGCAACGATCTCCAGCGGCAAGGTCTGGCGTCGGCCGTTCACCAGGCCTTCCGCGGTGCCGCTCAAACGGAACTGCGTCGGTGTACCGTGGTGATAGGTATGCACCAGGAGGAAAGCGCCTCGACTGGCCGTCTCGTGCGGATTGGCCGGGAACTCGGCCGAGATCCAGGGTGGTCCGGCGACGGCGGGGGTCGTCGCCACCATGGTGAGGGTGAGCGCCGCCGCGAGGGCGGCAAAGCGTGAATGGCGGATCATGGTGGCCTCGCTTTCGCTCGAGTAAATGGATCAATACGCTCGAGAGATCAGATGCCGCCCGGTGGGGCCGGGTTTGAGCTACTTCTTTCGCAGGATAACGGGACCCTTGAAGGTGCGGATGGAGATCCGGGCACCACCGCCTTGGCCATTGGAGAACGACTGCTCTCCGCCGGTGCTTCCCGACTGCGGCTGGAACGAGCGAAACTCATTCTGGATGGCGCCGTGGTAGCTGGAGAGATCGAACTCCGCCTTGATGTCCGAGGGTAGCAGGATATCGATGATGCCGCTATGGCTCTCCGCGGTCAGCGCGCCGTCGGAGGTGAGCCATCCCGAAAAGCCGAGCTTCCCGGTGACGGTCTCCAGGCGAGCCCGGCGCATCCCCGCGCCCAGCACGGTGATGTCGCCGCTCACCGTCGTCGCGCCCACATCCTCGCCGTCTCCCCGGATCGTGATGCTGCCGCTCGCGGTCTTGCCCCGGATCCAGGTTCCCCCCGCGGTCACGTCAATGTTGCCATCCATCGTTTCCAGGTTGAGCTGATCGGGATTGCCTTCGAAGCGGATGTTCCCGCTGGTGCTGAAGGCATCGATGCCACCGCTCAAACCGGTGAGCGTGATGTTGGCCGTGGCCGACTTGACCCAGACCTTCGCGCGGGCCGGAAGCCGGATGTAGAGGTGGGCCGGCGCCTGGTCCATCTCCAGCGGGCCCTCGATCCCCATCTTGGCCGCGCGGCGATTGCCTCCGATGAAGAAGCGGTTGGATGCGCCCCCGCTCACCGTGCCAGTCACCGCCACGGTGTCCTTGTTCCACGCCTCGATCCGGACCGATCCGGTGAGATTGTAAATCCGGATGGACACATCCGGGTCGACCGGGATCCTTCGGTCGATTCGCTGCTCCTGGGCCCCCAGCGCAGCGGGGAGCACCAGGCTCAGCACGACCGCGAGGGCGTCAGCTCTCCGCATGCTTCGCCGCCCGTTCGAGGAGGTCGATCTTCTTTTCGTAGGATGCCCACAGCAGGGCCGCCACTTCCCCGTTCCTGGGGTCCGCGGCAAGTGCCGCCTGGGTTTCCCGGATCGCTTCGTCGATGATGCGGAGGTTCTGCTCCACCACGGCCAGCGCCGCCGGACTCATCTCCCGCTTACTGAGCTCGAGGGTCTGGGCCAGCTCCTGAGCTGCTTCGCGGTACTCCGCCTCGGTGGACGTGATCTCCTCGCTGCCGGCGACCTGGGCCTCGCTCCGCTCTCCCCGGGTGAGCATCACGGTGACGGCGGAGGTGAGGGTGACGAGGATCAGTGCCGCGGCGGCCAGCCAGCCTTTCCGCTGCCACCACGCCAGTCTTCGGGCCCCGATCTTTCCCTGGATCCCGGTCCAGAGATTCCGCCCCGGCTCGACGCTACGAGGGAGGGCATCCAGCTTCGCGCGGAGGGTCTTCTGAAAATGAAAATCCGCCCGGCAGGCATCGCAGGTCAGGAGATGCTGCTCGACCAGCGCCGCGTCCTCCGGGGACACGGTCCCCGCCCGGTAGGCATCAAGCCGCTCAAACAGTTCCAGGCATGTCATCGGTCCAGCATCTCCCTGAGAAGCCTGCGGGCTCGAAACAGCTGGGCCTTCGACGTGCCCGCCGCGAGACCGCTCATCGCTGCAATTTCGTCGTGCTGGTACCCTTCGATATCGTGAAGCACGAAAACCGTCCGGGCTCCCGCCGGGAGCGCCGCAATGGCCTGCTCCAGGTCCATCCGAGTGCCCGGTGAGATGGCCGATCCGGTACCTTCCTTTTCCAGGTCTTCCAGCTCGCCAGCCGGGAAAATCCGTTTTTCACGCCTGCCGCGGGCCCGCCGCTCCGTCAGCGCCACGTTCACCGCCAGCCGATGCAGCCAGGTGGAAAAGGCGCTCTCGCCCCGGAACGATGCCAGCCGCTCCCAGGCCCGGACAAATACATCCTGGGTGAGTTCTTCCGCGGCGGCGGGATCGGAGACCAGGCGCAGGCAGAGGGCATGGACCCGCCCGACGGTCTGATCGTAGAGCGATCGAAAGGCGAGCTCATCTCCGCCCTGGGCCGCCGAGACCAGTTCGTTCACGTCACGCCTCGGCTCCGGAGCCATGATATGGAAGGACCGGCTTGCCTTTGGGGTGAGGGACAGGTACGCGTGCGTGGCCACAAGGCTAGGACGGCGCCCGGCCGGAAGAGGTTTACTCCACCTTCACCACCTCGACGATCGGACCGATCTGGCATGTGCTCATCAGGTCGGCCCTGAGCCGAAAGGTGAGGGTGGCCTGTTTCCCGTCCTGCAGCAGCCCGGAAGGCGCGGAGCCTTTCTCGATTTCGTACGATTTTCCGTCGGCGGCATCGAAGCGCCAGCAGCCGCCTTCAATGTTGACGGACCGGACGGTTCCTGCGCTCCGGATGGTGGGATTGGACATGGGCTCCTGCACGGCGCTCGAGGTGTCGGGACGGGAGGCATCGCTGCCGGCATTCGAAGCCGGCCGGCATGCCAGGACCAGGATACCCGCCAGGGCGAGGGTGGTTCGAGGAAGCAGCTGGGACATCATGGCCTACTCCTTGGCAAATTGGGCTAAGAGGACCGTCGTTCCGCAGGGTGCACGGACTCCGATCTCATCTGCTCCGTAGAAAGTCTTTCGCTGAGGGACCACGACCTCCGCTCCCGCCAGCCGGGGCAGGTAATCCGACAGTGACTCGACCTCGATGTAGAGGTTGGTCCGGGAGAGGAACGGTTCCCGGGCCAGGGCCGGGACGTCCTTGGCCACGCTGGCGCGGCTCTGGTACATCACCTCGACCGACCCACTCGACAGGATGGCGAATCCCAGCTTGTCTCCTTCGGGCAGGCTGAAGGCCAGTTCCAGCCCCAGCCATTCGGTCCAGAACGGCAGGCAGGGCTCGATTTCCTCGACGTAAATCACAGGGGTGAGCTTCTTCATGGCTCCTCCGGAGGGTCTGCGCTGGCCTACTATTATACACCAAAGCCGGCTGCCCCGGCCGTTGCCCCCCGAACGGCAACCTTTTATGCCCCTTGTCTATCCAATCCCCCGCAATGACCGACAAGGGCCGCGGAGTCACCCATCTGAACCAGAACCGGGACGTGGTGCCGACTGAGAACGACACGGTCGACGCGATGCTGGCGGCCGCGGGCGATGCCCACGCCTTTGAACGACTATACCGGCGGCACCTGGCGAGAGTGCACAGCCTGGCTCGGCGGATGATCGGACCGGATGAAGCGGACGATGCGGCCCAGGCGGTGTTCATCCGGGCTTGGGAAAAGCTGGGGACGTTTCGGGGTGAGTCGGCTTTCGGCACCTGGCTGCACCGGCTGGCGATTAACGTCATGCTGGCCCGGCGCACCACCATCGGGATCGAGCGGGGCCGGTTCAATGACAGTGAGAGTGCGGTGGAAGGGTTGACATCCCGGTCGAAAGCCCACGAGCTGTCGATCGATTTCGAAGAAGCGATTGAACAACTGCCGAACGGGGCGAGAGAAGTGTTCGTCCTGCACGACGTCGAGGGATACAAGCACGAGGAAATCGCCGGAATGCTGGGGATCGTCGCGGGAACGTCAAAAGCGCAGTTGCATCGTGCCCGTATGGCGTTGCGCGGCTATCTCAACCGGTAAGGAGGACGTGATGAGCGATCTATGGACTGACCGACTCTCTGAGTACCTGGATGAGGAGCTGAGCGCGGAGGAGCGAGCCCAGGTGGAGGCCCACCTCGAGCGCTGCCCCGAGTGCCGCCAGGTGCTGCAGGATCTGGAAGGAGTCGTGGGGCGGGCCTTTCGGCTGGTCGATCGTGAGCCGCGGGCCGATCTCTGGCCGGGGGTGCAGGGAGCGATCAGGGAATCCCGCGTGGTAGACCTCGCCTCCCGGAGGAAGCCGGCGCGGCGGTTCAGCTTCTCGGTGTCGCAGCTGGTGGCAGCGGCCGCCGCACTGGTGCTGGTCTCGGGTGGCACCGCATACCTGGTCGCGGCTTCCCGGCAGCAGGATACGGGACTGGCAACCATTCCCCAGGTACTGCAATCGAACCCCGAGGTGAAGCCGGTGGTGTTCGATCGCCGCGGCCGGGCCGATTCGGCGATCACCGAGCTGCAGCGAATCCTGGATCAGGAGAGCGGCCGGCTCGATTCCACCACGGTGCGAGTGCTGACGGAGAATCTGGCATTGATTGACCGGGCGATTGGGCAGGCCAGGAAGGCGCTGGAGTCCGATCCCCAGAACCCGTACCTCAACGATCATCTCGCGCGCACCATGCGCAAGAAGATCGAAGTCCTTCGCCGCGCGGCCGACCTGGCGCAGGCGGCGAGCTGACCCTGAAAGGCGTACACGGATGCTTCTGACCCTGGCTGTGGGAGCCGCCGCGCTCCTCGCCCCCCTGCAACAGGACACCACGGTGACGGTCTCCCCGGGGACTCGCCTGGAGCTCGATGCCCATGACGGCTCGATCTCGGTGCGAACCTGGAACCGGAACGCGATCCAGGTCTCGGCCGACTTCCAATCCGGGCAGGGACGGGTGTCGGTCGAGGTCAGCGGCGGCGTGGCCCGGGTCGGGCGCACGAGCCGCCGGGGGTACGACCATGATGACAACTCGGCCGACTACCGGCTGACCGTGCCGGCCTGGATGGACCTGGAGCTTTCCAGCATCGAAGGCGACATCACGGTGGAGAACAGCCAGGGGCGGATCAATGCCAACTCGGTGGAAGGCAGCGTGACCGTGCGCGGGGGCCGGGACTTCGTCTCCATTCACTCGGTCGAGGGGGAAATCACGGTGGAGGGTACCCGCGGCCGGCTGGAAGCCAACTCGGTGGATGGCGGGATCATGATCACCAACGTGGAAGGCCAGATTTTCGCGGAGACCGTGGACGGCGATATCACGATGGAGAATGCGCGGACCAGCGAAGTGGAGGCGAACACGGTGGATGGCAACATCGCCTACCGGGGCCGCGTGGCTCCGGGCGGCCGTTACCGGCTGAGCTCCCATGACGGGGATATTACGCTGGACGTGCCGGAGCTGAGCGGGACCGTGTCGATCTCGACGTTTGAAGGCGACTTCATGCCTTGCGGTTTCCAGGCCACCACGACCCCGGGCAGGGTTCGCAGCAATAACCGTCGTTTCAGTATCACAATAGGGACTGGCAACACTCGAGTGGACCTGGAATCGTTTGATGGAAATATCTACCTGGTGAAAACCGGCTGTCAGTAAGCATCAACGTCCAACGTGGAGCAGCTCATGAAGACAGGATACGTACTTGCGGCGGCCGGACTCCTGTTCTGGCCGGCAGTGAAGGGGGAGAACACGGTGGCGGAAGTCGCGCTGCCGGGAGTGGTGGCCCAGGTGTCGGACGACTTTACCTGGAGCAAGCGAATGCAGGCCGGCCAGACGCTGGAGATCAAGGGCGTCAACGGTGATGTCCGGGCGACCGTGTCCGAGGGCGATGTGGCCGAGGTGACCGCCACCAAGCAGGCCCGCCGCAGCGATCCTGAAGAGGTGGAGATCAAGGTGATCGAGGACGGGGACGGCGTGACCATCTGCGCCGTGTATCCCACTCCGCGCAATTCCCGCCGGGACAACGAGTGCGCCCCGGGGAGTGAAGGGCACATGAACACGGAGAACAATGACGTGGTCGTGACGTTCGTCGTGAAGGTGCCGCGCGGAGTCAAGTATCACGCGCACACGGTGAACGGTGAGATCCGGGCGGCCGGCCTCCAGTCCGACGTCGAAGCGGAGACGGTGAACGGCAGCGTTCGGGTGTCCACGACGGGTCACGCCGTGGCCAGCACGGTCAACGGTTCCATCGATGCCTCGATGGGGAACGCCGAGTGGGGGGACGACGTGTCGTTCTCCACCGTCAACGGCGCCATCACGCTGGAGCTTCCGGCGGATGTCAACGCCACGCTCCGGGCTTCGACCGTCAACGGGGATATCGAGAGCGATTTTCCCATCACCGTGCAGGGCCGGTTCGGTCCCCGCCGGGTGAGCGGTACCCTTGGCCGGGGCGGTCATGAGCTCGAGCTGGAGACGGTGAACGGTTCGATTACCCTCAGGAAGAAGGGCTGAGCAGAGCAGGCCGCAGGATTAAAGCGGTGAGCGGCGACATGGCCGCCCACCGCTTTGTTGTTATGTTCCGCGATACCCTCTGACTGGTGTCGCATGCGCCTGCTCGATACCAAGCATCAGCGCGCTGCCGTCCTGATCCTGCTGCTCGGCGCGGCCCTGCTGATCGCCCTGGCTCCCTTCGCCACCGGCCTGATCGGCATCCCGGTGCTGTACATCCTCTTTTTTCCCCTCTATTCACAGCTGGCGCCCAGGATCAAGCCGACGGCCGCCGCCGCCGTAACCGTCGGGCTGGCGCTGGTCACCATCCTCCTGCTGGTGCTGGTGATCACGGTGGTCATCGTCAACCAGGCGCCACAGATCGCGCAGGGCATCCTGGAGAGCCCCCTGCGTCAGCGACTCAGCGAGATCCAGATCGGGCATTACACGCTGGGACCCCAGCTCTCGAACATCAGCCAGCGGCTGGTGAGCTGGATCGGTTCCGGAGCCATCGGGCTGATCGGCACCGCTACCCGGCTCTCGCTCAATCTCACCATCTCGCTCTTCGGACTCTTCTATCTCTTCCTCAGCGCCGGGCAGCTCTGGCGGGTGGTCGAGCCGTACATTCCGTTCTCCACCGAGAACAGCGAGCTGCTGAAGGCCCGGTTCAAGCTGGTGACGATATCCACGATTATCGGGACGGGACTGACGGCCGTCATTCAGGGAATCCTGGTGGGGCTGGCCTTCTGGATGTTCGGGCTGCAGAACGCGCTTTTCTGGGGAGTGGTGACCGTGCTGGTGGCGATCCTGCCGGTGGTGGGAAGCGGCATGATCTGGGTCCCTGCGGCCGCGGTGCTCTTTCTTCAGCAGCGCTATGTCGCCGGCACGCTGCTGACGCTCTGGGGGCTGGTCATCGTGGCCAACGTGGACAACGTGATCCGGCCGATCGTCTTCCGCCGCTACGCCCAGATCCACCCGCTGGTGACGCTGGTTGGCGCCTTTGCCGGTATCCGGTACTTCGGCCTCCTCGGCCTGCTGGTTGGACCATTGGCGCTCTCCTACTTCTTCGAGCTGATCCGGATGTACAAGGAGGAGTACATCAAGCCCCGGCCACGAGTGCGGGCTGCCAGCGCTGGATAGACAGGAAAACATCACCACGGAGGCACGGAGAACACGAAGGTAGCACGGAGAAGCAACTTTGTTGTTCTCCGGGGCGGTCTCCGTGATCTCCGTGGCTCCGTGGTGATGTTCCCAGCAGGATGAGCACGGCGGCCTTCAGGTGGCACTCTCCTACTTCTTCGAGTTGATCCGGATGTACAAGAGGAGTACATCAAGCTCAGTCCCCGGGTGCGGGCTGCCAGCGTTGGATAGACAGGAAAACATCACCACTGAGGCACGGAGAACACGAAGGTAGCACGGAGAAGCAACTTTGTTGTTCTCCGTGGCGGTCTCCGTGATCTTCGTGTCTCCGTGGTGAGCCTCCCCTAACGAAAAGTGGCGCGCCGGCTTTTCCAGAAGAGAAATACCGGGATCCCCAGCAGGATAAGCACGGCGCCTTTCAGGGTGTTGGCGGGGTTTGACACGATCGAGCTGACCACGACGTAGGCCGCCGCGAGGATGAAGAGTGCAGGAGTCACCGGGTACCCGAGGGTCTTGAAGCGGCCTCGGGGTGTAGGATCGATGCCCTGGGCCCGGTCCCGTGCCCGGAAGACATAGAGCGTGGCGACCGCGCTGCCGAAGAAGATCCAGTCTCCGAACACCACGTACGCCACGAGATCGCCGTACTTCCCCGTCAGCGTCAATCCAATCGCCCACACTGCCTGGAACAGGATGGCCGCGGTGGGCGTTCGATATTTCGGGTGGAGCCGGGCGATCTGGGGGAAGAACAGGCCATCGGCGGCCATGGTCTGGTACACGCGGGGTGAGACCAGGATCACGAGGTTGAGAAAGCCGAAGGTGGACACGGCAATCCCGGCGGCGATCAGCGTTCCGCCCACGTCTCCCAGCACCAGGCGCATCGCGTCGGCGGCGGGAGTCGGCGTGGCGGCCAGTCCGTTCGCGCCGAGGGTCCGGAGATAGGCGACGTTGGCCAGGACATAGATGGTGACCACCGCAATGACCCCAAGCAGAATCGCCCGGGGGAGGTTCCGGGGCGCGTCGATGATCTCCTCGCCGATCATGTTGGCCTGCTGCCAGCCACCATAGGAGAAGAGAATGGGGACCAGGGCAAGGCCGACCGCCACGATGGTGCCGCCGACGCCAATCGGGTGAGGAGCCGATGGCGCCGTGCTGGCCGGCGCGTCCGCGGCGAGCGCAATCCCGGCCACGATGAGAATGGCGAGCGGTACCAGCTTCAGCAGGGTAAAGATGTTCTGGGTGATCGCGCCCGATTGCACGCCCACGTAGTTGATCGCCGAGAGGAGCACGATCGCGCCGATGGCGAGTGGAACCGTCAGGCTGTGGGAGAGGCCGAAGAGGGTAATGGTATAATCGGCGAAGGTGACGGCGACGCCGGCGATGGCCCCGGTCGCGATGATGAGCAGCAGGGACCAGGCGTAGAGAAAGGCGGGAAGCTCGCCGAACGCATCGCGGATGTAGACGTAGCTGCCGCCGGCCTGGGGGTTCCGGGCGCCCAGCTCGCCGAAACAGAAGGCGCCGATCAACGCGATGACCCCGCCGATGATCCAGACGGTGAGGATGAGTCCCGGGGTGCCCACATGCTGGGCCACTTCGGAAGGATTGCGAAAAATTCCGGACCCGATGATCCCGCCGATGACCACCATGACGCCGGAGAAGAGGCCAAGCCTGCGAGCGTACCCGACCGGGGGTGGGGTCACGAACAGCTCCGGGATGTAGGGCTAACTGGTTGATACCACGGCGATTGGAAGGGCAGGGACAATATAGCATTTGCCACCCAATCGCAGGGTTGCGGCGAATCTGTACTACGCCATATATTCGGTAACAACAGGAGTTTGTCGCATGATTGACAGCATAGATCGGGATATTCTGGCGATTGTTCGGGAAAATGCCAGAATATCAAATGTTGAAATCGCGCGTAAAGTGGGCATGGCCCCCTCCGCCATCCTGGAGCGGCTCCGGAAGCTCGAGTCCAAAGGTGTTATCGCCGGGTACGAGGCACGGATGAATCCCAAGGCGCTCGGCCTGGGCCTGCTGGCGTTCGTGTTTGTGCGGGCCGATGACGGCGTGGGCAACTCGAAGACCGGCGAGGCACTCGCCCGCATTCCCGAAGTGCTCGAAGTGCACCACATCGCGGGAGAGGACTGCTTCCTGGTGAAGGTACGAACCCAGGATACGGAAACCCTGGGCCTGCTGCTCCGTGATGGGTTCGGCAGCCTGCCATCCATTCGCTCGACCCGCACCACCATTGTCATGCACAGCATCAAGGAATCGGCCCAGCTTCCATTGGAAGTGACGGCTGGAGAGACGACTAATGACGCCGGCTGAAACCGCACCGAAGCGCTGGCAGCTGATCCTGGCTTTCGCCTCGGTCTACATCATCTGGGGATCGACCTACCTCGCCATCAAGTTCGCCATCGAGACGATACCGCCCTTCCTCATGGCGGGCGTCCGGTTTCTCATCTCCGGGGCGATCCTCTACGGCTGGGCCCGGTGGAAAGGCGCCGAGCGACCCACCCGGATTCACTGGAAATCGGCGGTGATTGTCGGGGTCCTGCTTCTGCTGGGCGGCAACGGGGGCGTGGTCTGGGCCGAGCAGCGGGTCCCCTCGGGAGTGGCGGCGCTGATCGTCGCGATCGTCCCGGTGTGGATCGCGCTCATGGAGTGGGGCCACGGCGGCAAGCGCCCGGGATGGCAGGTGACCGCCGGTCTCGCTGCCGGCACGATGGGTCTCCTGCTGCTGGCCAGTCCGGGAGAAGCCACCCTCGGCGCGCGGGTAGATCTCATCGGCGCGGCCGCGCTTGTCTTCGCGACGCTGTCCTGGGCCACCGGGTCGCTTCGGGCCAAGCATTCACCACTTCCCGCATCGCCTTTGCTCAGCACGGGGATGGAAATGCTGGGCGGTGGCGCGGCGCTGGTCCTGGTGGGGCTCATAACGGGTGAGCTGGGGCAGGTCCACCTCGCCCAGGTCTCTGAAAAGTCCTGGCTCTCGCTGGTCTACCTGACCACGTTCGGGTCGCTGATTGGATTCACCGCCTACATCTGGCTGCTCCGGGTGGGCTCGCCGACCCGCGCGGCCACCTATGCCTACGTCAACCCGGTGGTCGCGGTGTTCCTGGGCTGGCTGATGGCTGGTGAGTCCATCACGCCACGCACCATACTGGCCACGCTCGTCATCGTGGGCGGTGTCGTCCTGATCACGAGCTCCAGGTCCAAGCCCCCGCGGCAGGTGGCCCCGGTGGAACCGGCTGAGCCGGTCGCGCCGTCGCTCGCCGCGCATCGACGATAGCCTACCCGGGAGGAACGATGGATCCGCGCATTGAAAGTCACCTGCTGATGCTGCAGCAAGGCTGGGGACCGCGGGCCTGGCACGGCACGGCGCTCAAAGGCGCGGTGCGAGGCATCAGCGCTAGGCAGGCGCTCTGGAGGCCGGGACCTGGCCGGCACAATATCTGGGAGCTGGTCCTGCACATGGCGTACTGGAAGTACACCATCATCCGCCGGCTGGAGGACGCGCCGAAGGGGAGCTTTCCCCGGGAGGGCTCCGACTGGATCCCGGTTCGAGATTCCTCGGAGCAGGCCTGGCGGGCGGACGTGAAGCTCCTGCATGATCTTCATGCCCAGCTGGTGGCTACGGTGCGCCGTTTCCCGGCCCGGAAGCTGAACCAGAACGCCGGCCGCAAATGGAGCTACGCCCAGGAGATCGCCGGCATCGCCGCCCACGACTTGTATCATACCGGCCAGCTGCAGCTCATCAAAAAAATGGCCCGGGGGTAAACCCGGGCCAGTTACTTCGATGGTGGTGCGGGCGGGTCTGAGACCCGCCCTTATGTTTTACTGCCCGCCGTCGGTCCTGACCAGCTCGACCCGCCGGTTCTGCTTCCGGCCTTCTTCGGTCGCGTTGTCGGCGATGGGCTGAGTCTCGCCATAGCCCTTCGAGGTCATCCGGGCCGGATCCACGCCCTTGGACTGGAGGTACGCGCGGACTGATGCGGCCCGGCGGTCCGAGAGGCGGAGGTTATAGGCATCCGAGCCTTCGCTGCTGGCGTGACCCTGGATCTCGAAGGTCACATCGGTGTTGGCGTTGAGCGACTGCGCCACGAAGTCGAGGACCTTCTTCGCGTCGATGGTCAGCTCCGCGCGGTTCACCACGAAGTTCACGCCCTGCAGGACCACATTCTTCTTGCCCTCGACGAAGAGGATCAGGCAGCCGTTGGGCCCGACCAGCATTCCGGCCGGTGTGTCGGGGCATCGATCGGCGCTATCGAGGACCCCGTCATTGTCCGAGTCGCGGGCCGGACAGCCAGTGCCGTCCACCTTCTCACCGCGCGGTGTATCGGGACAGCGATCGGCCGCATCGGTCACCCCGTCGCCATCGGAATCGATGGGGCAGCCAGTGGCATCCACCGTGGTGCCGGCCGGGGTATTGGCGCAGCGATCGGCCGCGTCGTTCACGCCATCACCGTCCGAATCAGCGGGACAGCCGTTGGCGTCCACCTTCGTCCCGGCCGGAGTATCGGCGCACTTGTCGGCGTCATCCAGCACGCCGTCATTGTCGGAATCCTTGACCGGACAGCCGGTGGCATCGACCCGGGTGCCCGACGGGGTGCCGCCGCAGCGGTCCACGTTGTCGCGCACACCATCGCCGTCGGTGTCGGGACAGCCGTTCACGTCCACGTCCGCCCCGCGGGGCGTGCCGGGACAGAGATCGGAGGCGTCCAGCACGCCGTCCTTGTCCGCGTCCTTGGGACCGTAGCCGCCGAACAGGGCACTCAGGCCGGCCCGCAGGTTGTAGTTGATGTTGCGGTCCACCGTCGCATCGTTGATCAGCGAGCCGGTGATGTAATCCATGGTGCCGTCCAGCCGGAGGATCAGGTGATCACCCATCCCGATCTTGAACCCGGCGAGCGCGGTAAAGCCGCTCTCACTGTTGTCGTAGAAGTCGCCCAGGCGGGTCTTGACGTAGCCGCCGCCGATCGCGAGGCGTGAATTGCCGCCGATCGGAATGTTGTACGCCAGGCGCACCCGGAAGGGCATGACCGAAACGTCGAGATCGTTCGGGGTCCCGTCCTGTTCGGTAGTGATCCGGCTGATATCGGCTTCGAGTGCCAGGTTGCTCGCGAAGTAAATGCCGAGCTGCCCGCCGTACCCTACCCGATTGAAAAACTGCAGGCTCTTATCGAACTGCGGGTACACGCCGTAGGCACCGAGCTCGACACTGCCGGCCCGTTGGGCCGCGAGGGGCGTAGTGAGCAAGAGTACCGTCGCGGCGGCAAGTGAGACGCGTCTCCAAGACATAAGCTCCAATCCTCGCTGGACGTGTAAGCGATATGAGAACGGCGTATATGTCATACAATGAATCGGTTTTGCCAGTGACTAAGGTCACGACTAGGCACCCTGTGCGGTGGATCACTATCTTTAACCTCCCTCCCCGTCTTGAGGTTCACCCGCTATGCCGTCCGCCCGCTTCCTGCTGCTCGTGGGGGTCTTGGCCTATGCCGCCGACCCCGGCGATCCGCTGAGAATTCTTCGCGCTACCCCCACCAGCGAAGCAGGACCTGCCGCGGTTGTCACCGTCTCCTTCGACCGGCCGGTGGCCGGCTCCCTGGACCGGACGGTCGATGCCAAACAGATCTTCCGGATCGCGCCAGAGGTGGCAGGCAAAGTCGAATGGCGTGACCCGATCACGATCCGCTTCACGCCGGCTACCCTGCTCACGCCGGGGACTCGCTACACCGTGACCCTCGCCTCCGACTTCGAGGCGATGGACGGAAGCCGGCTCGAGAGTCCCTTCTCCTTCTCCTTTCAGGTCCGCGGTCCGGAAGTGCTGGCCAGCTCGGTCAGCCGGGGCGACAGCCGGTTTTACCCTCCTGACGCCAGGTTTTCGCTCGCTGTCAGCGCACCCGTGGACCCGGCGGTCGTCGAGAACGCCGCGTTCCTTGAATTCGAGCCCACCTGCGCCACCCGGGTCGTGCGGGTCAAGGTGACGGGCCAACGCGAAATCTCGGACCAGGATCCCTGGGATTACCGGGAGGCGGGTGGATGGGAACGAAACCGGGCAGTGGACGCGCTGCGACGAGTGGTCGAGCTGGCTGCCGCGGCGCCGCTTCCCCGGGGATGCAACGGCGCCCTCATCGTGCCGGCGCGGCTCGACCGGGAACAGCAGCCGGAGCCGCACCGCTACACCTTCTCCACGTACGGCGATTTCTGGATGCGGGAAGCCGGGTGTCCCTGGGACGAATGCCCCACCGGGCCGGTCGAAATCGACTTCAGCACCCCCGTGCGAGGCTCTGAAGTAATGAAATGGATCCGGCTTCAGCCCGCGGTGCCGTTCACGGTCAGCGATACCCTGGAAGAACGGGCCAACTGGATCCTCGACGTGGAGCTGGGACCCCGAAAGGGATATGCCGTCGTGGCCGACACGGGGCTGCGCGACATCTTCGGCCAGAAGCTCGGCTGCGGTCCCACGGTTCCGCGGTGTGATACCGGCGTTCCCAAGGCTGTCGCGTTCTTCACGCCGGGTTATCCGCCGACCGTCGATTACACCTACGGCCGGCTGGTCGTTGAGCGGCTGGGCTATCGCACCCTCGCGGTCCGGCACATCAACGTGGACACGCTGGAAGCGGCCATCGCCCCGGTGCCTGATTCGCTGGCCACGGCCTTTCTGGCCCGTTCCGAATGGGGTTGGGAGGATCTCTGGGGGTCGGTCGCCAGGAACGCCGTCATTCGAAAATTCCCGGTTCGGAACGAGCCGGATCACGCCCGAATCTTCGGTGTCCCGCTTCCGCTCCATAACGCGCAGCGTCCCGGCAGCCCGGCGCTGCTCGCCATTCGAATCACCGCGCCCAATCTCCCGGTGCCGGAAGGCGCCGAGCGGAGTCTCGGACCGTTAGCACTGGTGCAGGTGACCGATCTGGGTGTGCATGCCCGGGTCGGGGTGCAGGAAGGTGTCGTCTGGGTGACGGGCGCCAGCGATGGGATGGCGCGCACCGGCGCCCGGGTGCAGCTCAGGGACATCAAGGGGAAGCTGCTTGCCAGTGCGGTGACTGATACGCTGGGGCTGGCCCGGCTCACCGGCTACCAGGCGGCCCCGACTCCCACGGCAGACGAGAACGGCGGTGGCGGCAACCTGGAAGCGGTGGTGATGGTGACGTATGGCTCGGATCGCGCGGTCACCGCGATCAACCAGTACGACCCCGACCTCAGTCCCTGGCGATTCAACGTCTGGAGTGCCTGGGCCCAGGACCGGGTGCCGATGGCAGGGGCGGTATTCACCGAACGGGGGATTTATCGGCCGGGTGAGCCACTCTATGCCAAGGCCATCATCCGTCGAGGATCGCTCGGCGCCTTGCGAACCCCCGCCCGGGGCGACTCGCTGCAGTGGATCTTCAACGACCGTGAAGGCGGGATCCTGCTGCAGAAAACGGTGGCGGTATCCCGCTTCGGCACCTCAGACCAGACCTTCAGAATACCGGCCGAGATCCAGCTGGGTGACTACTCGGTCACCGTGAAATACAAGTGGCAGAATGAATGGCTGGAGCTTTCCACCGCCTCTTACCGGATCGCCGAGTACCGGCCACCCGAGTTCCTGGTGAGCGTGGCGACAGATTCGGGCCCATTCTACGCGGGCGATAAGCTCAAGGCTTCGATCGAGTCGCGCTATCTCTTTGGGGCGCCGATGGCCCGGGCCTCCGTGGGTTGGACGGCACGAATCCAGAGCATCGGCGGATGGGGGAGCCAGATCCCCGGGCTGGCGGAGTATTACATCGGCGACACCAGCTACTGGTGGGAAGAGGGCTCCCGGCAGAACACCGTCACCGTGCTCTCCAGTGGCAGCGACACGCTGGATGGATCGGGCCGGTTTCAACTGGAGATCCCGCTCAATGCCGATTTCAACGGCAGGGCCGGCGTGGCCGCCGTGCAGGCGATCGTCACGGATATCAATCGCCAGGTGGTCGGCAGCACCGCTTCCGTCACCGTTCACCCCGCGGACTTCTACCTCGGCGCGCGCCCCCTCGGCACCGACTATTTCTGGAAAGAAGGAACGCCACAACGAATCGCGGTCGTGGCGGCCACCCCCACCGGCCAGCTGGTGAGCGGTGTGAAGGTCGAGGGCTCGATCATTCGCCGCGAATGGCACTACGTGCATCGTGAGCGGGCCGGCATGGCGGAACAGGTCGGCGAATGGGTGATGGACTCGGTAGGAATCTGCAACGTGACCACCGGAACGGCGCCGGTTCACTGCTCGTTCACGCCAACCAAAGGGGGGATCTACGTCATCGAGCTGAGCGCCAAAGACCGGAAGGACCGGCCGGTCAGCACCAGCTTCACCCGGTGGGCCTCGGGCAGTGACTGGGTGCCGTGGAACGATGAAAACCAGTTCAAGATGGATGTACTGGCCGACCGGGAGCGGTATTCGGTGGGTGACACGGCCACCGTGCTCTTCGCCTCCCCGTTCACCGATGCGGAAGCCTGGATCACCATCGAGCGAGAGGGCCTGATCGATCAGCGGCGTCTCCGGCTCACCTCGGGCTCGACCACGCTCAAGTTTCCCATCACCGAAGCCTTTGCGCCGAACGCGTACGTCTCCATCCTGGTGACGCGGGGTCGCAGCGCCCGGCCAGGTCCGCTGGATGATCCCGGACGGCCCACCATCAGAGTGGGCTATGCCGAATTGCGGGTCACCCCCGAAGTGAAGCGGCTCGCGGTTGCTGTCGAACCGGTGGCCGCAGAGTACCGGCCGGGCGACAGCGCCCGGGTTCGGCTCCGGGTCCGGGACGGCAAAGGCGGCGGCCAGCGCAGCGAAGTGACGTTGTGGGCGGTGGATGAGGGTGTCCTCGCGCTCACTGGGTATCAGACCCCGGATCCGCTCGACCTGATCTACCGGGAGCGGGGACTGGGACTTCGCCTGGCCAGCAACATGGTCGCGGTGGCTCCCCAGGTGCCGGAAGGCGAAAAGGGACGGCGGGCGCCTGGTGGCGGCGGCGGCGGGGAAGGCACCGACATCCTGCGCTCCCGCTTTCAGACCACGGCGTTCTTCCTGGGATCGGTGATCACCGATTCACTGGGCAACGCCACGGCCCGGGCCAAGCTGCCGGACAATCTCACCACCTTCCGGGTAATGGCGGTGGCCGTCACGGCCGGGGACCGCTACGGGCACGGACAGTCCAGCATGCTGGTGACGCGGCCGTTGCTCGCGCGGCCGGCATTACCCCGCTTCCTCCGCGCGGGCGACGCATTCACCGCGGGGGTGGTGGTGAACCAGCGCGCGGGCGGTACTCCTGTCGTCCAGGTGAAGGCCGAAGCCACCGGGGTTGACCTGGTCGGTGAAGCGAGACGCGAGGCCACGCTGGAAGCTGGGCGAGGGCGCGAGGTCCGCTTCGAATTCCGTGGACGGCAGACCGATACGGCCACGTTCCGGTTCGATGTGACTGGAGCGGGAGACGCGGATGCCGTACAGTCGAGGCTCCCGGTCAAAGAGGCATTTCGTCCCCGGTTCCATACCATCGCGGGAGTGCTGACCGATAGCGCATCGGTGGAGTTCGCACTACCGGCCGATATCGATCCCGATCGCTCCCGGCTGGAGCTGAGCCTGGGTGCGTCACCGCTCAGCGTCATCAAGGGCGCGTTCCGCTCACTTCGAGTCTACCCCTACTACTGCACGGAGCAGGTATCGAGCGCGGCTCTGCCACTTATCGCGCTGTACCGGGCCGAACAGCGTCACCGCTCGAGTGACCTCGCGCCGGCGCACGCGAAAGAGGACATCGAGCTGGCGGTGGCTACGCTTTCCCGGCGGCAACGGCCCGACGGCGGTATCGGCTACTGGAGCGCCTCGGACTGGACCTCGCCCTGGCTCAGCGCGTACGCCGGCATGGTGCTGCTGGAAGCCCGCGCCGCGGGTATCCGGGTGAGCGATTCGGTGCTGAGCCGTCTGGGTAATTACCTGACCGAAACGCTGGCCAACACCGGGCCGGTGTATTCACCCATCTCGCACTGGTACGACGACAACCGGGGCCTCACGCTGCGGGAGCAAGTCGCCGCGGTGGATATGCTGAGCCGGCTCCGGGTGCCGGACGTCGCCACCGAAAACGAACTGCTCCGCCAGGTCGCCCAGCTGGATTGGGAAGACCGGGTACGATTGGCCGAGGTGCTCTCCCGCCGGCGAGACAAGCGGGCGGCGCGAGAGCTGCTCACGGCGGCACTGGCCAGCGTGAAAGTGGAAGGGCGGATCGCGGTGATTCCCGATTCGCTGTACCGGCGGTTCTACTTCGAATCGAGCGTTCGTCCCGCGGCCCAGCTGCTTACGGCGGTGCTCGCCATTGATTCGGCTCACTCGATAGTAGGTCCGCTGGTGGAGGGACTGGTCCAGCGCGGCCGTGCAGTGCAGCCGTTCGAATGGAACACCCAGGATTATGGGTCCGCGGTCTATGCCCTGTCGGCCTACGAACGGCGGCAGCGTCTCGGCTCGGCTCGCGGGGTCACCGTCCGATCGGCAGCCCGGCAGATCATCCGGGTGGATTCGCTGGCCGGTTTGCGGGATTCCACCACGCCGCTTTCCAACCTCCTGGGGGCCGCCACCGGTCAGCAGCGTTCACTTCGGCTCTCGCTCGAGGCAGGAAGCCGCGGCCTGCCGGTCTATTACTACCTGACGGTGCGGGAGATCCCGCTGGTCCGGCCGGTGCGGCCGGATGACGAGGGCATCAGCGTCGAGCGGTGGTACGAATCATTCCCCGGTGGCAAGCCGATCACCGAGGTCACCGAAGGCGAGCTGGTGCGTGTGCGGCTCAGGGTAAAGGTCCCTGCCACGCGGCACTTTGTCGTGCTGGACGATGCGCTCCCCGCCGGCCTCGAAGCGATCGATCTCACGCTCCGAACCGAGGGCGAGCCTGGGGTCGGGCTGACGGAGCCGGAGCTCGCGGCCGAGCAGACGACCGACGAGACGGCTGACACCGGCCCGGGCTACCACTGGTACTATGGCAGCTGGGACAGCGGGTGGTGGTCGCCGTTCGATCACAAGGAAATGCGGGATGATCGCGTGGTCTATTCAGCCACGATTTTGTGGAAGGGGACCTACACGGCGACCTATATCGCCCGCGCCACCACGCCGGGAACTTTTGTGCGGCCGCCGGCCCATGCCGAAGAGATGTACAACCCGGCGGTCCATGGCCGGACCGAAGGCGGCGTTTTCACCGTGGCGCCGCGGAGCCGCTGAGTGCGACGCCGGATTCTCCGAGTGGTGCTGGTCCTGGTCGTTGCGGTTCTGGCGGCCGGATCGGGCTACATCCTCTGGCCGTTGCCCGGGGAGCTGGCGGGCAGGGTGCCCGGCACCGGCATCCGGCTGGAAGACCGTCATGGCCAGGTGCTCCGAACCACGCGGGCGGAGGACGGCAATCTCCAGCGCTGGGTCACTCTGGCGGACATGGACCCCGATGTGATCGCGGCCTTCGTGGCCGTGGAGGATCACCGCTTCTTCCAGCACCACGGAGTCGATCTCAAGGCGGTCGGCCGGGCGATGCGGGACAACCTGCGCCGGGGTGGGGTGCGGTCCGGCGCTTCGACCATCACAATGCAGCTGGCGCGGCTGTACTTCGGCACGTCGCGAAGCTGGACCGGCAAACTGGCGCAGGCATTCCAGGCGTGGCGACTCGAGTGGCATCTCGACAAGCAGACGATCCTGGAGCAATACCTCAACCGCGTGCCGCTGGGGCAGGGCACGGTCGGCGTGCCGGCGGCAGCGCTGCTCTACTTCAATCGCTCTGCTGCTGACCTGAGTTTGGGCCAGTCCGCGCTGCTGGCTGCCCTGGCCCGCGCGCCGTCCAGCAACAATCCTGTCGTGTCCCCGGACCGGGCCGCGACACGGCGCCGCCTCGGCCTGTCCCGCATGGTCGCCACTGGGTATGCGCAAGCCGGGGACTTTGTGCGTGCGGAGCAGGAGCCAGTGCTCAGCCGGCAGGGACGTCCCCCGTTCCTCGCCCCGCACTTTACCTCCCGTATTCTCGCCACGGAGGAAAGCGCGAGCGGTGGGGTATGGCGAACCACGCTGGACCTGGAGCTGCAGCGCGCCCTCGAGGCCGAGGTGCGCCATACGGTGGATGTGCTGGCGTCGTCGGGAGCCCGTCATGCTGCCCTGGTCGTGCTGGACAACACCACCGGTGGCGTGCTGGCGTGGATCGGTTCACCCGATTTCTGGGCCGATACCGCGGGACAGGTGGACATGGTCGTCTCGGGCCGGCAGCCCGGCTCGGCGCTCAAGCCGTTTCTGTATGGGTTGGCCTTCGACCGGGGATTCACGGCTGCCTCGGTGCTGCCGGACATCGCCCGGAGCTACGCAACGTCAATTGGGCCCTATCGTCCGCGAAACTACGATCGCCGCTTTCATGGGCCGGTCCGAGCCCGCGAGGCGCTGGCCAGCTCCTACAACATTCCCGCGGTGGAGCTCACGGAGCGACTGACCGCTGCGTCGCTGCTGCGGACGCTGCACCAGGCCGGATTCTCCACCCTGGATCACGGACCCAGCTTTTACGGCCTCGGCCTCGCGCTGGGCAATGGTGATGTCACACTCATCGAGCTGGCCAACGCGTATCGTGCGCTGGCCAATGACGGAGAGTGGACTCCGTACAGCTGGCGACTGCAGGCGCCATCACAGGGCGCGCGCGAGTCACGGCGAGTCATGACTCCCGGGTCCGCGGCTCTGGTGCTGGACATCCTGCGAGATCCGGTGGCGAGGATACCTGGGTTCGGGTTGGTCACGCCATTCGATTTCCCGTTTCCGGTGGCCGCCAAGACGGGGACCAGCCGGCACTTTACCGACAACTGGGCGGTGGGCACCACCGGCAACTTTACCGTCGCGGTGTGGGTCGGGGACTTCAGTGGCCGGCCGATGGACCGGGTCAGCGGCATCACCGGAGCGGGTCCGCTCCTGCATCGTGCCATCATGCTGACGTCTGAGCGGTATGCCCCCGGCGTTCTCCCCACCCCCGAGGAGCGGGGAGCAGTGCCGGTGACGATCTGTCCACTCTCGGGAGAGCGGGCCGGTCCTGATTGCCCGCACCAGGTCGAGTGGTTTCTTCCCGGCACTGAGCCCTCACGTCAATGCGGGTGGCACCGTTCTCATGGTGGCGTTGTACTGCCGGTGATCTACCAGGAGTGGGCGGAACAAAACGGCGGCCGGCAGGATCGTTCGGTCCAGGTCCAGCAAGCCGAGGATAGCGTCGGCGGCGCATTCCGCATCACATCTCCGGTTTCCGGCGACCGGTATAGTGTGCCGCCGGGTGTGGATGCCCGCTATGCGACGATTGCGTTGCGTACCGCGGGAGGCGACGGCAGCGGGCAGGTGTCGTGGACGATCAATGGCCGCCCCTTCACCGAGACTCGCTGGCCACTGGCAGTGGGAGAGTTCATCATTCGGGCGACTAACCGGGAGGGGGCCGTGGATTCAGTGACGATTGAAGTCGCGGGAATGAACCGATGAGCCTGCCGACCAGGCCGCTGGGCTCGAGCGGGCTTCAGATCACCACGCTCGGACTCGGCGCGTGGGCCATGGGTGGCGCGGGGTGGGCATTCGGGTGGGGCCCGCAGGACGATCTCGCTTCGATTGCCACGATTCACCATGCGCTCGAGCTCGGCATCAACTGGATTGACACGGCGGCGGTTTACGGGCACGGGCATTCCGAGGAGGTTGTGCGCCGGGCCCTCGCCGGGTGGCCGGCTGATAAGCGGCCTTACGTCTTCACCAAGTGCGGCCAGGTGTGGGACGAATTGAACCACATGGGGCCCCATCAGCAGAACCTGCGGCCCGAATCCATCCGGCGGGAATGCGAAGCCTCGCTGCGGCGGCTGGGGATAGAGCGCATCGACCTTTACCAGTTTCATTGGCCCGACGCGATCGGCACGCCGATCGAGGATTCATGGGGCGAGATGAACCGCCTCGTGGACGAAGGCAAGGTGCGCTACGCCGGCGTGTCCAACTTCGACGTACGCCTGCTGGCCGCGTGTGAAAAGATTCGCCACGTGGACTCGCTGCAGCCGCCCTTCTCTCTCATCCGCCGGCAGTATGCGGAGCGGGAGATCCCCTGGTGCCGGGAGCATGGAACCGGCGTGATCGCGTACAGTCCCATGCAGTCGGGTCTTTTGACCGACCGCTTCAGCAAGGACCGAATGAATCACCTGTCGGAGGGGGACTGGCGGCGCCGAAGCGAGGAGTTCCAGGCGCCGCAGCTGGACCGCAACCTGGCGTTGCGCGATGCGCTCCGGCCGATCGCGGCGCGGCATGGTACCAGCGTCGGCGCTGCGGCCATCGCGTGGACGCTGGCCTGGCCCGGTGTCACGGGAGCGATCGTGGGCGGCCGCACTCCGGAACAGGTGGATGGATGGATTGCGGCGGCTCGTCTCATGCTCACCGCCGAGGACCTGGGGGAGATCGAGCAGGCGATCCAGCGTACCGGCGCCGGAGCCGGCCCGGCCATACCGCGAGGCTGACGTTGCCGTTGTGATCGGGATTCACCACGTATCATCCATCGCAGGTGACCCTCAGCGTAACCTCGGGTTTTACGCCGGGACGCTGGGGCTTCGGCTGGTCAAACTCACCGTCAACTTCGACGATCCCGGGACCTACCATCTCTATTATGGAGATGAAAGTGGGAATCCCGGCTCACTGGTCACGTTCTTCCCATGGGGGAGGGAGGGAAGGGCCGGCCGCGTCGGGCTGGGCCAGGTCTCCGTGACCTCGCTGGCCATTCCGCCCTCGGCGGTCGGGTACTGGATCAACCGGCTGATTTCTCACAACGTGGCCTACCAGGGTCCCAGCCGCCGGTTCGACGAGCAGGTCATCTCGTTCAAGGATCCGGACGGATTGCTGGTCGAGCTGATCGCGGACAAGAGTGCCGAGGGACGGCCGGGATGGTCGGGCGGCAAGGTGCCGGGTGAATCGGCCATCCGGGGCATTCACAGCGTTACTCTGCTGGAGGCCGAGCTGGAGCCGGTGAGCAAAGTGCTGACGGAAGTGCTCGGATTTCGGCAGACCCGCTCGGAGGAGACCCGCTGGCGGTTCGAGGGCAGCCCGGGCGCCATGGGTGGCATCGTGGATGTCCGGGCGTCAGGTGGGTTCTGGAGCGGAGCGATGGGTGTCGGCGCCGTGCATCATGTCGCCTTCCGCACACCGGACGAGGAGACCCAGCTGGCGGTGCGTGCCGCTGTCCTGGCGCACACCATGTCGGTGACCAAGGTGATGAACCGGGAGTATTTCACTTCGATCTACTTCCGGGAGCCGGGCGGCGTCCTCTTCGAGTCGGCGACCGACGGGCCGGGGATGACCATAGATGAACCGCTCGACCGGCTGGGATCGGAGCTCAAGCTGCCGCCCTGGCTGGAAGGCGAGCGGGCTTCGGTCGAACAACGCTTACCTCATCTGGAGCTGGAAGGATAAGTCATGACGCGATGGGCCTGTCTGCTGTTCTGCTTTGCGATTCCCGGACCGCTCGGGGCCCAGGTGACCATCGATGCGTTCGGCGGGACCGCGCTTAACCTGCCGACCCATCTGACCATCCACCAGGAGGGCCAGCCCGATATCGGACTCACCGCTGACTATGACACCCGGCCGCTGGAGGACACGCCGTATTTTGGCGCCCGGGTCGCGATCTGGAAAAACAACGCCGGGTGGGTCGGGACGTTCGTGCACCACAAGCTGTACCTGAGGAACACACCGCCGGAGGTGGGCTACTTCAAGATCACCTACGGGTTCAACATGGCGACCATCGGGCGCGGCTGGCGGCGGGAGCATCTCACCTACACGGTGGGCGTGGGGGCGGTCATCACCCACGTGTCGAACATGGTTCGCGGGCGCCGGTACCTGGCGACGGGCGGTCCGCTCAACCGGGGGTACACCTTCTCCGGCGTGACCGCCAATGGAAGCGTTCAGTACCGGGTACCCTTGTCGCATGCTTTCTACCTGAGCGGCGAAACGATGGTGTCGGCGTCGTACGTGAAGGTCAAGGTGAGCGGAGGGGATGCCCAGGTTCCCTCGGCGTCACTCCACCTCCATGCCGGGTTTGGATACGTGTTCTAGCTGGGCCCGTACCCTGGCCGCCAGGCGTTCGCTCTCCGCGTACTGCTTTTCCGCATTCACCAGGTGGGTGCCCACCCGCTCGTAGCTGGACCAGAACCGGGTAAAATATTCCTCCAGCTGCCTGATCTCTCCCAGCAGCTCGCGGGCGCGTTCCTCCACCTGGAGACCGCGAAGGCCGTGGAGCACCGCGGAGAGATAGGCGTAAAATGTCTGGGGTGAGACCGGGATGACCCGACGGCTCATCGCGTAGGAGAGCACCGAGTCTCCGGACAGGTCTTCGTCCCGCACCATCGCTTCGTAGTACACGCTTTCCGCCGGGATATACATCAGCGCGAACTCGAAGGTCCCGTCCCGGGGGCAGATGTAGCGCTCGGCGATCTCGTCGATCCGGTCCCGCACCGATTTCCGAAAGGTCTTTCGTTCCCGCTCGAAAGTCTCGGGCGCGGCCGCGAGCATCCGCTGGCAGGCCTCCAGCGGAAACTTGGCGTCGATGGCGAGGAGCCGTTCTCCAATCCGGATGACGGCGTCCACCCGCGCCCCCGAGCCCAGGGTGTACTGCATCTCGTAGTGGCCTTCGGGGAACACCTGCCGCAGCAGCTCCTCCAGCCAGATCTCGCCGATGGTCCCCCGGAGCCGGGGCACCCGGAGGAGATCCTGCACTTCGCGCACCGATTGTCCCACCGACTCCAGCCGGGCCGTCGCCTCGGCCAGTTGCCCCAGCCGCTCGCGCACGTCGGCCACCGTCCGGCCGGTGGCGTCGAGCCGCTGGCCCAGGGTGGCCTGGGTCGCTTCCAGCTGCCGGGTCACGATGGTCGAGAGCGCGGCGACGTCGGTGGCACCGGTTTGGCCGGTGCGCCAGCCCCGGACGAGGAGGAGGAGCAGCAGGGCGAGGATGGCGAGCAGCAGCACGGTGGTGAGATCGAGGGTCATGTCCTGCAAGCTAATGGGAGCCGGGCCTTGCATCAGGTGACATTCTATTGCATGTTTATGCATTATGCACAAACATCCCCTGGCGCTCGCCTTCAGTGGCGGGCTCGACACCTCCTACTGCGTCCCCCGGCTGACCGAGCTGGGGCACGCGGTCCATACCGTCTTCGTCGATACCGGGGGCTCGTCGCCGCGTGAGCGGGAGCGGATCCGAGAGCAGGCGATGGCGGTCGGGGCCGTGGCCCACCACGAGGTGAACGCGCGCCAGGCGGTCTTCGAGCGGTTCGTCCGCTACCTGGTGCAGGGGAACGTGCTCCGGGGCGAGGTCTATCCCCTGAGTGTGGCCGCCGAGCGGACGCAGCAGGCGATGTCGGTCATTGCCAAGGCGCGGGAGATCGGCGCCGCAGCGGTGGCGCACGGCTCGACCGGCGCCGGCAACGACCAGGTCCGGTTCGATATCGCCTTTCGGGTCCTGGCACCGGAGCTCGACATCATCACGCCCATTCGGGATGAAGGGCTCAAGCGGGAGCAGGCGATCGCCTATCTCACGGCGCGCGGCCTCCCGGTGCCGGAGAAGGCGGGGGCATACTCGGTCAACCGGGGCGGGTGGGGCACGACCTGGGGCGGTGGGTGGACCCACGATACCTGGTCCGGTCCTCCGGCCGACCTGCTGTATCCGCCGGCCGATGCTCCGGAGCCGAGGGAGATCGTGATCGGCTGGGTGGAAGGACTGCCGGCATCGCTGGACGGTGCTCCACACTCCGGCCCCGATCTCATCGAGCAGCTGGGCGAGCTTTCCCAGCAGTACGGCCTGGGGCGCAACATCCACGTCGGTGAGACCGCGCTGGGCATCAAGGGCCGGATCGGATTTGAAGCCGGGGCCGCACTGCTCCTCATCGCCGCTCATCGCGAGCTGGAAAAGCTGGTGCTCACCAAGTGGCAGACCTTCTGGAAGGACCAGCTCGGACGGTTTTACGGCGACCGGCTGCACGAGGGGCAGTATTTCGATCCCAGCCTGCGGGACATCGAGGCGCTCATTGTCAGCTCGCAGCAGCGGGTCAGCGGGGAGACCCGTGTGCTGCTGGCCCCGGGGCGCTTCCAGGTGGTGGGAACCCGGAGTCCCTTCTCCCTCATGGACCCGTCGGTCGCCACCTATGGCGAGGAAGCCCGGCTCTGGTCCGGCGACGAGGCGCGCGCCTTTGCGCGGGTGGCCTCCATTCCTTCGTTGCTGGCGGCCCGGGCGGGCGCCGCGGTGGGGAGCGAGTAATGGTCACCACCACACGCGTCCGGCTCGACCGGATTTCCTCCAGCACCAGGAACGCGCATCTCTCCACCGAGGTGATCGTCGGGCCCGAGATCGTCGCGGCGGAAGGCTATCTCCTCGCCGTGAAGATCCTGGAGGACAAGTCCACCTACAACACGGTGGAAGACCTGAGCGGCCGAATGGTGTCGCTCCGGGCCGGGGACGTGCTGGCGGGAACCCTGGGCAACCGGCGTGCGCTTCGGGGCTACGCCGGTGTGGTCCCCGAGAACATCGAGGTGGGCGACGTTATCGAAGTGCTGAACCTGGGTGGTATCCTGGGCCGCTGCACCTCGATCAATCCCGACATCGGCCCGCCGTTCAAGGCCCAGGTACTGGGGGCCATTCTTGCCTTTCCTGAGCTGGGCGACCGGGTCGGCCGGCCGGCCCACATCAGGAATCACGCGGTGCCCACCGCCGATCGCCTGGAGAGTGAGGTTCCGGTGGTCTACGTCGCCGGTACCTGCATGAACGCGGGCAAGACGGTCGCCGCGACCGAGCTGGTGCGGGGGCTGACGCGCGCAGGCCTGCGAGTCGCCGCCGCGAAGCTGACCGGTGTCTCGCTCATGCGCGACGCACTCTCGATGCAGGATGCGGGTGCGGTCACCGCCCTCACCTTCAACGACGCGGGAATCGCCAGCACCCGGGCCGGGATGACGGTGCCGGTCGCCAAGGGCATTCTGAATCGTCTCGCGGCGGGGAAACCCGATGTCATCGTCGCCGAGCTGGGTGATGGCATCCTGGGTGAGTATGGCGTACAGGACATCCTCAAGGATGAGGAGCTGACCCGGATCGCCGCCGCGTTTGTCATGGCGGCGCCGGACCCGGTGGGCTGCTGGGGAGCGGCCGAGCTGATGAATCGGAGCTTCGGGCTGCCGGTCAGCGTGATCACCGGCCCCGCAACCGACAACGAGGTCGGGCGGGATTACATCACCCGCACCCTCCGGCTGCCCGCCCATAACGCATTGCGCGATGCGGCGGGGTTGACCGGCGTGGTCCTGGCTGCGCTCGCCACCCGGGCCACGTCACCCACGCCAGAGCTGGCCGCTCGATGAAGGTTGCCGTGGTGGGTGCGGCCGGGTACGCCGGCGGAGAGCTGTTGCGGCTCCTGCTCGGACATCCCGAGGTGGCCGAATGCGCGGCCACAAGCCGGAGCCAGGCGGGCAAGCCGCTGGGCGAAGTGCATCCCGGTCTCACCGGCTTGACCGATGCGCGGTTTGCGGGGCTTACCCCTGGGGAAGCGGCGCGGGGACGCGATGTCGTCTTCCTCTCGCTGGAGCATGGGGAAAGCTCCCGAATCATTCCGGAAATCCTGGAGCAAAACCCCGGGCTCGTGATTGACCTCGCGGCCGACTTCCGGGTGCATGACCTCGAGCTGTACCGGCGCTATTATGGCGTGCACGCCGCGCCGGGCGAGCTGGGGCGTTTTCACTATGGTCTGGCGGACGTCATTGGTCCCGATCTCCGGGGGGCCCGCGCCATTGCGGTCCCGGGATGCTTTGCGACCGCGGCGCAGCTCGCGATGTACCCGCTGGCGTCGCTGCAGTCGGCGGACCCTGCGATTTTCGCCATCACGGGATCCAGTGGCGCCGGCGCGCAGCCCAAGGCGACCACTCATCACCCTGCACGGGCGCACAACGTGTTTGCCTATTCGGTTCTCTCCCACCGCCACGATGCCGAAATCAACGAGCAGTGGCGGCGGTGGACTCGGCGGCCCGATGCCACCGTGAGGTTGATGGCCCACTCTGGGCCCTTCGTCCGGGGGATCTATCTCACCGTCGCGGCCGGACAAGTGGATCCGTCGGTGGATATCTCGAAACTCTTTGAACAGGCATACGCCGGCCGCCCGTTCGTTCGCCTTACGGCGACGCCGCCCGAGCTGACCCACGCCGTGGGTACCAATTACGCCTTAATCCATACCGCGAAGGCGGAGAACGGGGACCTCCAGGTGTCCGTCGCCATTGATAACCTGATCAAAGGCGCGGGGGGACAGGGTATCCAGGCGATGAACCTGGCGCTGGGGCTCTCTGAAGATCTGGGACTTCGAGCGGGAGGAATGTTTCCATGCTGACCTCTCCCCCAGTCCTCTCCCGGAAGGAAGCGGGGGAACCGGCTCTACTCCCGGTCTATGCTCCGATGCCGCTCCGCGCGGTCTCGGGACACGGCTCATGGCTGGTGGACGAGGAAGGCCACGAGTGGCTGGACGCGTATGGCGGCCACGCGGTCTCCTCCACCGGGCACAGTCACCCTAGAGTAGTGAAGGCGATCGCCGACCAGGCGGCGCAGCTGCTCTTCTATTCGACCGCGGTTCCGCATCACGCGCGGGAGCAGCTGGCCGGCCGTCTGGCGGGGCTCTGTCCCGATCTCCTTGATAAGGTCTTTCTCTGCAACTCGGGAGCGGAGGCGAATGAGAACGCGCTGCACCTGGCGCGCCGGTTTACCGGACGGCAGCGGATCGTCACCCTGGCCGGTGGATGGCACGGGCGTACCGTGGCGACGCTGGCGTGCTGCGATGGCGAGAAGTACGAAGCGGGCGCCCGGCGGGCAGGATATCCTCTATCTCAGCGGGTGCTGTTCAACGATGTCGCCTCGCTGGATGCGACGCTCGACAGTACCGTGGCCGCGCTTCTCCTGGAACCGGTGCAGGGCATGGCGGGGGCCCGCGAGTGTTCGGTGGACTTCCTCAAGGCCGCCCGCCGGTTCTGCGACGAGCGTGGGATTGTCCTGATCTACGATGAAATCCAGTGTGGGGTCGGAAGAAGCGGGTGGTTCACGGCCGCCGAAGCGTTCGGGGTCACCCCCGACATCATCACCATGGCGAAGGGACTTGCTTCCGGTCTACCCATTGGCGCCGTGGTCGCCACGCCCCGGCTCACCTCGTCGCTCAAGGTGGGAGACCTGGGCAGCACCTTCGGCGGAGGGCCGGTCCCCTGCGCCGCGGCCCTCGCGACGCTCGACGTGATCGAGGACGAAGGATTGCTCGACAACGTCCGCCGCATCGAAGCGACCATTCGCGCCGGAGCCACCCGACTGGGACTCGGTGTACAGGGCCTGGGTCTCCTGCTTGGTCTCCAACTGCGGCAGCCCGCATCGGCGGTGCAACAGGCACTCTTTCGCCGCCGCATTCTTACCGGAACCGCGAGCGATCCGGAGGTGCTCCGTCTCCTCCCACCGCTCACTTTTTCCCAGGCCGAGGCCGGTCTCCTGCTGGAAGGATTGGCCGAGGCGCTCGTCGAGGTGTCACAGTGACCAAGCGTGATTTCCTGGCGGTGGAGGATTGGTCTCCTGACCAGGTCGAAGCGATCCTGTCCCTGGCCGCGCGGGTCAAGCGAGGCGAAATCTCCGGTGGCCTCGAGAAAAAAATCATGGCCGCGGTGTTCATGGACCCGAGTCTGCGCACCCGGGCCAGCTTCGAGGCGGCGATGTTCCTCCATGGCGGCCATACCATGGTGCTCGAGCCGGGAAAAGGAAGCTGGACGCTGGAGACCAGGCTCGGCGCCGTCATGGACGGAGGCTCGGTAGAGCACATCATCGATGCGGCCCGGGTGCTGGGCCGTTACGCCGATGTGCTCGGCGTCCGGAGCTTTCCCCGGGGCGACGACTGGTCCCAGGCCCGGCAGGACGACGTCATCCGGAACTTCGCGCGCTACTGCGAGAAGCCCGTCATCAACCTGGAATCATCCCGCCGGCATCCCTGCCAGGAGCTGGCCGACGCGCTGACCCTGCGGGAGTCGTTGGGCGAGACACGGGGAAAGCGCTTTGTCCTGAGCTGGGCATGGCACCCCAAGGCGCTACCCACCGCGGTCCCGGTGAGCGCCGCACTCGCCGCCGCGCGGATGGGCATGGAGATCGTGATCGCGCGGCCGGAGGGATTCGAGCTGGATCCGGAAGACACCAGCCTGATCCGGAAAATGACGCGGGATTTCGGCGGGCAGGGAGTGCACATCATCAACGATCCCGACGAGGCGGTGGTCGGCGCCGACGCGGTCTACGTGAAGTCCTGGGGCTCGGTCAAACTTTATGGCAAGACGGATGAAGAAGCCGAGCTGAGGAACGCGCACCGGGATTGGAAGCTTACTGAGTCCCGCCGCCGTTCCACCCGCGGCACGAAGGGGATTGTCATGCACTGCCTTCCGGTCCGGCGCAATGTGGAGATCGAAGACGCGGTGCTGGACGGGCCTCACTCGGTGGTGGTGAACCAGGCGGAGAACCGGCTCCACGCCCAGCGGGCCCTGCTGCTGGAAATGATTGGAGAACGGCCATGATCGATTCCGCCCGGGGGATCACCGGCCTGAAAGGCGCGCTGCGTTACGTGCGCGCCTACCGGGACAACATCTTCGTCCTCAAGCTGGGCGGTGAGGTCCTGGCCGATGCCGATGTGCTGGATCATGTCTCCGCCCAGATTGCGCTGCTCTCCTCCCTCGGCATCAAGCTCGTTGTGGTGCATGGCGGCGGTCCGCAGGCCTCCGCCCTGAGCCGCCGGCTGGGATCGGAGCCGCGGATGGTCAACGGCCGCCGAGTCACTGATGACCAGGCGCTGGAAGTGGCGAAGATGGTGTATGCCGGGTCGCTCAACGTCGACCTGCTTTCGTCTCTCCGGAGCCACGAGGTGCAGGCGGTCGGGCTGAGCGGGGTGGACGCCGACCTCATCACGGCGCACCGGCGGCCGCCGGTCACCGTCACCCTGCCCCAAGGGAAGACCGAAGTGGTGGATTTCGGCCACGTCGGCGATATCGACACGGTGGATCCGCGGGTGCTGCACACGCTGCTCTCCGGCCGCTTCGTCCCGGTCATCGCGGGGCTCGCCGGGGACCAGGAGGGCCGGGTGTACAACGTGAACGGTGACACCGTCGCCCAGTCGCTGGCCGTCTCGCTCAAGGCGCAGAAGCTGATCTTCCTGACCGGTGCGCCCGGCGTGCTCCGCGATCGCAACGATCCATCCAGCCTGGTCGCCTTTGCGGACCCCGAAGAGCTGCAGACCATGATTGCCTCGGGCGCCATCGCCGGAGGCATGCTGCCCAAGGTGGATGCCTGCATCCGCGCCGCGACCAATGGCGTCGAGCGTACCCACATCATCGACGGGCGCGCAACCGACGCGCTGCTGCTGGAGGTCTTCACGGGGTCCGGATGCGGGACCATGATCGTGGGTCGGAAAGAGAAAGCCGCCTACATCCATGTTGACCTTGCCGACTGAGATCAGCCTCCTTGAGGAGCTGGTCGCCACCCCCTCCATCAGCGGGTCGGAGGAGGCGGTCGCGCGGGTGGTGGAAGCCGCGGCGCGAAGCTGGAGCCTCGATGTCGTGCGCGACGATGCCGGCGTGCGGATCGAGATCCTCGGCAAGCGCGCCGGCGAGACACTGGCACTGGTGTCACACCTGGACGTGGTGCCGCCGGGCGAAGGATGGAGCCGGGATCCGTTCACTCCGGTCATCCAGGATGGATGGCTGTATGGGCGCGGCTCGGGCGATGCGAAGGCGTCGGTCGCGGCGATGATGATGGCGGCGCGGGACCTGGCGGAGAGTGGGGCGGTGCACCGTGGCCGGCTTCTCGTGATCCTGGGGTACGGCGAGGAGACCAGGAACACCACCATGCCCGAGGCAGTGAAGGCGGCTGGAAAGATCGACGCCGCAATGGTGGGCGAGCCGACCAACCTGGATTTTGCCGTCGCGCAGCGGGGCCTCATGATGATTGACCTGGTCGCCCGGGGAACCCAGCGACACGCCGCCTATGCCGCCGAAGATGGCGAGTTCACCAACGCAGTCGAAGTGCTGGCCCGGGACATCTCGCTGCTCGGCGGACTCTGCCAGGACCGGCCGCACCCGGTGCTGGGTCACCCCACGATCACCCCGACCATGCTCAACGCCGGCGTGAGCCGCAATGTTACCCCTCCAGCGGCGACGGCCATCCTCGACGTCCGGAGCACACCAGCCTGGTCTCATGAAGAATTGGCCGACCGGATCCGCGCCGCCGTCACCTCGGAGGTCACCGTGACCTCCAAGCGACTGGTTCCCTGCGAGACGCCGGCCGGGTCCCGCCTGCTGCGCGCCGCCTCTCGCGTCCGCCCTCAATCCCGGCAGTACGGCAGTCCGACCTGCTCGGACTGGGTCTTTCTCCGCCACGCCGACGCGATCAAGTGCGGGCCCGGCACCAGCCGGCGCTCCCACACGCCGGATGAATGTGTGGAGCTGGCGGAGGTGACCGAGGCGCGACATTTCTACGCCGAGCTGGCCCGGGAGTACTTCGCCTGATGGCCCGGACCCTGTGGTCTCGATCCGCTCAGGACGCCGCGGCCTTCGACTATACCGCGGCGTCCGATCATGAATGGGATGCCCGGCTGCTTCGTTGGGACGTGCTGGGAAGCCTGGGCCATGTCGAGGGACTGCGGGCGTCCGGCATCCTGTCGGCGGGGGAACATCGGCGGCTGCAGGCTGGGCTCCGCCGCGCACTGAGGGAAGTCAACTCCGGCCGGCTTCGCCTCGGCCGGAGCGATGAAGACGTCCACACCGCGGTTGAAAACTGGCTTACCCGCCGGCTGCGAGAGGTGGGCGAAATGGTTCACACCGGCCGGTCGAGAAATGACCAGGTCGCGTGCGACATCCGTCTCTTTCTCAAGGACCGGCTCCTCGCAGTGCACCAGGGCGGACTGGCACTGGTGGAGGAATTGCTCCGGTTCGCCCGCCGGGAGTCCCGGTCTCTCTGGCCCGGTTACACCCACACTCGTCGAGCGATGCCTTCCTCCGCGGCGCTGTGGGCCGGTGGCCTGGCGGAAGGGCTGCTGGACACGCTCACCACGCTGCCCGCGGTGTGGGCCCAGGTCGATCGCTCCCCACTGGGCAGCGCCGCCGGCTATGGCGTGCCGCTGCCCCTCAAGCGAGAGGCCACCGCGCGAGCACTTGGATTCGGCGGCATGGATCAGCTCGTGACCACGCCGCAGAACGCGCGGGGGAAGCTCGAGGCGGCCGTGCTCTTCTGGTGTTGTCAGCTGGGCCACGACCTGGGGCGCCTGGCCGGCGATGTCATCCTGTGGAGTAGTGACGAGTTCGGCTGGCTGGAGCTGCCTGCCGGGCTGGTGACCGGCTCGAGCATCATGCCGCACAAGAAGAACCCTGACCTGTTCGAGCTGACCCGGGGGAGAGCCGCCCTGCTGGAAGGCGACCTCGGCGCGGTGCTCGCGCTCCGGGGCGGACTCACCAGCGGCTACCATCGTGACTACCAGCTGCTCAAGGAGCCGCTGATGCGCGGGCTCGACCGGGCCGAGTCGATGCTGGCGATGATGACCCGGGCGGTGCCTGGTCTCCGAGTGGATCGCGCACGTGCCCGGGCCGCCATAGAAGGCGGCACCCTGGCGACCGATGAAGTGATGCGCCGGGTGGAGCAGGGTGAGCCGTTCCGTCGCGCATACCGGGCGGTGGCTCGTGAGCTGGGGCAGGGCGCCAGGTTCGAGGCTCCGACGACATCGCAGCTGTTTGCCCGGCGGAAATCCACCGGTGGCCTGGGCAATCCCGGCCTGGGTCAGCTCGCGGCGCGCAACCGGGCGCTGCTTCGCTGGGGCAAGCGCGAACGAGCCCGGTTTGACCGGGCCATGGCCGGCCTGGCGGGAAGGGCCGGCGTATGAGCAGCGAACGGCGCAAGCGGCATCTCAAGATTCTGGAGATCATCACGACCCGGCCGGTGCGAACCCAGGAGGAGCTGGCCGCAGCCTTGACCGCCGAGGGGTGGAAGGTCACCCAATCATCGGTCAGCCGGGACATCGCCGCGCTGGGGCTGGTGAAGGCGGGCGGAGCCTACCGCCGGTCGCAGCAGCGGGCGCCCGCCGATCCCGACGAGCAACGAATCAGTGAAGGGGTCCTCACGGTGGAACGCGCGGGCGAAGCGCTGCTCGTGATCCATACCCCGCCAGGCGAAGCCAACCGGGTGGCAGTCGCGCTGGACCGGCTGGCCTGGAGCGACATCGTGGGGACGATCGCGGGGGACGACACCATCTTCATCGCCGTCCGGGATGCCGCGGCCCAGGGCCGGGTCTCCCGCCAGCTCCGCAGGACCGCCGCCAGCTGACCCTTCCTTAATATCCCCGCCAAGCTGCCGATATACCCGGGGTGAGCCCGATCAGGCATTTCACCCGGAGAGTCACCAGCGGCACCAGCATTCGTGGCAAGCTCACGATCATGGCTGGGGTCGCGGTGGCGGCGTTCCTGCTGCTGGCCGTGATAGAGTCCTATGCGGTCCGGTCCATCCTCGACCAGGTCGAGCGGGAGGATCTTGCCCGCCGGGTTCATCGGGCCCGGCGATACTTCGAGCGGCGGGCGGAATCGAAGGCGAACCTGATCAGCGAGTTCTCCTTCTGGGACGACACCTGGGACATGGTGAACGATCCCCACAGCGCCGCTTCCGAGGAGCATATCCGGGAGAACTTCCTGGAGTGGCTCCCCCAGCGTTACGGCGACCGTTTCATTGAAATCTGGGACAAGCGGCGTCAGCCGGTCTGGAGCTGGAGCGACACTGCCGTGGTGGGTCTCCATCCCGACATCGAACGGCAGGAAATATTCGACCGGCTGACCACCGACCGGTTAAATGCGGGGTACGTGCGCGGGACGAGGGGCATGTTGCTGGTAGCATCGGCGCTCATTCTCCACGAATGGGACCAGACGCTGCAGGGCCCCTATAACGGATACCTGATCGCGGCCGAGCCGATCGACGCCAAACGAATTGAAGAGTTCGAGGATGAGCTGCAGGAGCAGCTGCAGATCCTCCCTGTCCGGGACGGCTGGTCCTCTGATTCGATTGGCCTGAACATCGTTGCCGGCGGCGACAGCGTCGAAGCGACCTTCCAGCTCATGGGGTATACCGGGAAGCCAGTCGCGCTCGTCGCCATGCGGACCTCCCGCACCTTCACTCACAAGCTTGCCACCTCGACCTTTTTTCTGCTGGTAGGGTCGATCGCCGTCGGGGTGGTAGTCCTGGCGCTGCTCTGGCGCGCCGCCAACCGTCTGGTCGTCCGGCCGCTGCATGACATTGGCGGTGCCCTGGAGGCCATGCAGACCCGGGGAAGCCTGGCGCCCATCGATACCACCCCGCCGTTCCGCGAGTGGAGCATCTTCGTGTCGGCGTTCAATGGGATGATCGAGGCGCTGCAGAGCTCGGAGAAACGCTACCAGGTGCTCTTTGACCAGGCGGCCGACGCGCACTTTCTGCTCGATGCCAAGACCCAGACCATCCTGGAGGCGAATCCCGCCGCGGAGGCGCTCGCCGGTATGGAGAAGCGGGAGATGATCGGCCGCCCGTTCTCCACCGTGCTGCGGCTGGAGCCGTCGCCCGACAACGACGGGACCTTCAAGACTCGCCGTGCCGATGGATCGCACCTGACAGTGGGCGTGGCGACCGCCGACCTGGAGCTGGCCGGGGCGCCGCGCCAGCTGGCGGCCCTCCGGGATTTAACCCGCAACGAAGCGCTCTCCGCCCAGCTCCGCCAGGCCCAGAAAATGGAAGCGGTTGGTTCCCTGGCCGGCGGGATTGCCCACGATTTCAACAACCTGCTCGGCGCGGTCCTGATGGCCTCGTCCACCCTGCGGGAAGAGACTGCCGGCAACCCTCATGCGGCGGAGTCGATCGAAACGATCGAACAGGCCTCGCGGCGGGCGGCTGAGCTGACCCGGAGACTGCTGAGCTTCGCGCGGCGGGAACAGCGGCGGACCACCGCCGTCGCCATCAACGAGGTGGTCAGCAACGTGGTCCGGCTCTGTGAGCGAACATTTGATCGCGCCATCCGGATCGAGGTGGTGACTTCTGATGGCCTGCCGGCAATCTCCGGCGACGCGGGCGAGCTGGAGCAGGCGTTGCTCAATCTGTGCATCAACGCGCGGGACGCGATGGCGAACGGCGGCGTGCTTCGGCTGGAGACGAAGACCCGGGACATCGGAGCGGCGGCCGGCGGGCCGTTGCGAGACATCAGTCCGGGCTCCTACGTCACGGTGACGGTCGCCGACACCGGGACGGGTCTCACCGCCCAGGCCGAAGAGCACCTGTTCGAGCCCTTCTTTACGACCAAGGGGCAGGGCAAGGGAACCGGGCTGGGGCTGGCCATGGTATATGGCCTGATCCGAAGCCACGGCGGCGGAATCGAAGTCCGGAATCGTCCCGGGAAAGGGGTGGACTTCGAGATCTTTCTGCCTGTGGGCAAGGGACAACCTGGTGTTAGCCCGCCGACCCTGGTGTCGACGGCGCCGCGGGGCGACGAGCGGTTGCTCATTATCGACGATGAGCCGGCCCTCCGTTCGGCCATCAGCCGCGCCTTGAGCCGGCTGGGATATTCAGTGGAGGTGGCCGAGAACGGCGCCCGGGGGCTGCATTGCTTCCGCGATAAACCGGAGGGATTCGATCTGGTGATCCTGGATATCGTAATGCCGGAGATGGGCGGGACCGAGACGTTCCACCTGATCCGGGACATCCGGCCCGATGTCCCGGTGCTGGTCTGCTCCGGCTATTCGGCGACGGCGGATCTCAACGAGCTGCTGGGGGCGGGAGCCAACGGGTTCCTGCAGAAACCGTTCGATGCGGTCGATCTGGCACTCAGGGTTCGCGAGATCCTGGACAAAGGGAAAAGCGACAACTGACTACCGGGTGCCGTGATAGCCCGGTCCCCGCACCACCCTCCCCGGTTTGGCGCCAGTATGTTCCCCATCCCGCAGCACCGGAACTCCGTTGACCAGCACGTGCACCATGCCGGTGGCGTACTGGTGCGGCTGCTCGAAGGTGGCATTGTCACGAATGGTTTTCGGATCGAAGACGACCACGTCCGCGTAGTTTCCTGCTGCCAGGGTTCCCCGGCGGTGAAGCCGAAGGTTGCCGGCCGGCAGCGAGGTCAATCGCCGAATCGCCTCTTCCAGGGGAATGACTCTTTCGTCGCGCACGTATTTGCCCAGCAGCCGGGCGAAGTTGCCATACGCCCTGGGGTGCGTGCTGGAACGGAGAAAGACACCCTCGGTGGCGTAGGATCCGCCATCCGACCCGAAGCTCACCCACGGCAGCCGCATCTCTTTCTTGACGTTCTCCTCTGACATCGTGAAATAGACGCATTGGACCCTGCTGTCGTCCTGGATCACCAGGTCCATCGCAGTCTCTTCCGCCGAGGTGCCGCGCATCGCCGCCACCTCGGCGAGCGTCCTGCCGTTGAGATACTTGAGGCTGTCGGTCTTGAAGCCGACCAGCAGCACGCCGGAAGGTCCGCCCGCGTTGATGAACGCATTGTCGTATTCGGCCTCGCCCCGCATCTCGCGGATCACCCGGGCACGGATCGCCGGATCCTTGAGCCGCTCGACCCAGGCCCGGTGTCCGCCCTCCTGCACCCACGTCGGCATCGCGGCGTCCAGGCCGGTGCTGCTGGCGGGATAGGTGTACATGTCGGCGGTAATCGGCAGGCCCGACTTCCTGGCATACTCCACCCGGGCGATGACGCTGTCCATCTTGGCCCAGTTCTGCCGCCCTGATGCCTTGAGGTGGTAGATCTCCGCCCGGATCTCGGCCTCGCTGCTGATGGAAATCAGCTCGTTGACCGCTTCCATCAGGCCGTTTCCCTCGTTCCTGATGTGCGAGATGTACATCCCATCGAACTCGGAGGCGACCTCGGCCAGGGCAATCAGCTCGTCAGTCCGGGCGTAGGCCGCCGGTGCATAGATCAGGGACGAGCCGACGCCCAGCGCCCCGTCCTGCATGGCAACCCGAACCAGGCTGCGCATGCTGTCCAGCTCGGCCGGCGTCGGACGCCGGTCGTCGCTGCCGACCACGTGAATTCGTACCGTCGTGGCGCCGACGAAAGAGGCGACGTTGGGAGAGATACCCCGGGTGACCAGGTGCGCCAGGTACTGATCCAACGTGGTCCAGGGCATCTCGAACTTGATGTCACCCTGGGCAGCGAGCTCCTCCTGGCGCATGGTCTCACTCAGCGGCCCCATGGACCAGCCTTCGCCGAACACTTCCAGCGTGACGCCCTGCCGGATATCGCCCTGCGACCGGCCATCCTCGATCAGCGACTCGGTTGCCCAGCTCAGCATGTTGATAAAGCCCGGCGCCACCGCCAGGCCCCGGGCGTCGATCTCCGTGCGGCCCCGCTCCCGGACCCGGCCGACCGCGACGATCGAATCTCCCACGATGGCGACGTCCGCAACGACGGGCTTGCCTCCCCGGCCGTCATAGACGGTGCCGCCGCGAATCACGACATCGTAGTCCGCGGCAGGTATGGACGCCGAAATGAGAAGCGGAATCAGCGCGAGTGGACGGAGTTTGGACATCAGCTGTGACACCAGCCTCGACCGCAGGCGATCCAGAGGGTTTGTCTCGTCGCGTCGGCGCCTGCCCAGAACGCGTCACGCCCCGCGGGCGCGTTGGCCGGCGGGCGAGGCGTGTAGGTGAGTGGAAGCTCTTTCGGCGAGGCCAGTACCGACGTGGACCACACCTCGGCTTGCAACGGCGAGCCCAGGGTGCCCTGGACCCAGATGTAATTCTCGCCGTTGTGCAGGGACATGGCGGGGATCGCCGCGTCGCTCCGTACCCGCGCAATCATCCGTCCCTGGGCGAAGGCGGTGGAGTCCAGCTGGCGGAGATTCATCAACGGCTCCAGCCGCACGACCCGCTGGCGGCCGTACTCGTCCACCGGAAGGGAAAACTCCATTCCCCGGCCCGGGTCGTAGCGCATGCGGCGCGCGTAGTCGAGCAGGTTGGCGACTGGTGCGGACCGGGAAGACTCGAATCCCGGTGGAGGCGCGACAAAGGGCCCGGTGTTCGTCGTGGTCTCGGGGAAGGCGGGAAAGGGAGTGCTGCCCTGCTCCGATCGCCTGGCGGTGTCGACGGGCGGAATGACGCCGCTCGAATCGGCCTGGGCGACCTGGATCTGGCGCGGGCCGGGGTCCCGCACCTGGTTCTGCTGATACCAGATGTAGAACCCGGCGGACGCGACCAGCCCGAGGACGAGTAGCATCCACCAGCTGGCCGCACCGCGTTGAGACCGGCTCTCGCCGAGTGCCTGCACCAACATGCTCCGGAGGGGGAGCGGTAATTCTACCTCCAAACTTGCGGGAGGGGGAGGCGGTCAGCACCTCCCGCAGGCGATCCACGGCTGCCCGTCAACCCAGTACGCGCCCTTTTCGAGGGGGACGCCCTCCGGGGTACGCTCCGTGATGGAGACCCGGTCGAGATCGTGGAGCGGGGCGAACGCGGTTGCGGGAATGATCACCCCACGATAACCGCCGCCGGGCCGGGCTTCGATCCAGAGGTAGTTGAGACCGTCGGCGAGACCGAGGTCGTCATACGCGCCGTCGCTCTCGATTCGGGCGACGATGCGGCCCTGCCGGAGGGTGGCAGCCTCCATGCTGCTGGCGCCGGCTTCGGGCCAGATTTTCACATGGACGGTCTGGCCGTGATCGTTCCGGGCAAGGGTTCGCTCATGGCCCCGCGTGTCGTCATAGGGCAGGCGCTGGGCATAATCCAGAATCACGCCGAGCGGCACGTCGTGAATGTCGCGCCCTTCGAAGAGCGACACGTCACGAACGGGAATCCCAGCTCCAAGGCCGCGGCTGCTGAGCTCCGAGCCGCCGCTGATCGACTGCTGGTGCAGGGCCGCGGTGTCAACCGACGCAGCTTCGGCGAGTGTCTTGTCCGACTCAGCCGTGTTCCGGCCCGCCAGGAAATAGAGTCCGAGGCCAAGGATCAGCAGGATCACGACCACCATGGCGATGGCCGGGGTGGAACCCGGGCGTTTCTCAACGTCAGTCATAGGTCCTCCATCCTAAAGGAGCTACGTGAGGAGAGATTGTGCTGGTGGAGCTGTTCGCAGGGTAGGGGAAAGAGGTAAGTAGATGCCGTGCGGTAGCGCACACCCCGGGGATGGTGACGGGGCTCACGCCGGCCTAGATTGACTGCCCCAACACCATGACAGCCATGCTACGAATCGCCATGTGGTCGGGGCCGCGCAACATCTCGACCGCGATGATGCGGTCCTGGGAAAACCGGCCGGACACCATCGTCTGCGATGAGCCGCTCTATTCCCACTATCTCCGCCACGTCCCGGTAGAGCATCCCGGCCGGGATGAAGTCATGGCGGCCCACGATGGCGACTGGCGTTCGGTCGTGCGCTGGCTGACGCAAGACGCGTCGAGCGGCAAAGCCATCTTCTATCAGAAGCACATGGCGCACCACCTGCTGCCCCATATCGACCGGGCGTGGGTCGGCCAGCTGGCGAACTGTTTCCTGATCCGGGATCCGAGGCACATGCTCGCCTCGCTCAATGCCAGAATGGGCATGCCCCTGCTGCGGGACACCGGGCTGGAACAACAGGTGGAGATCTTCCGGATGGTGCGGCGGGACCGCGGGAAGGTCCCCCCGGTCATCGATTCGGCCGATGTGCTGCGTGATCCGCGCGGAGTGCTGAGCCGCCTCTGCGCGTCACTGGGGGTGCCGTTCACCGAGGCCATGTTATCGTGGCCCCCGGGGCGGCGGGAAACCGATGGGATCTGGGCCAGGTACTGGTACGATGCCGTGGAGCGGAGCACCGGCTTCGAGTCTCCCCGGGAGAAAGTCGTTCAGCTGGAGCCGGAGCTCGAGAAGCTCGCCCTGGAGTGTCAGCCGTATTACGAGGAATTAGCGGAGTTTCGTCTCTAACCGGCGCTCACCATGCAGCAACAGTTCAACGACAAGAACCGCGACCTCATCGTCAATATCAACGGCAAGCTGCTTCACCGCGACGAAGCCGGCGTCAGCCCCTTCGACTCGGCGGTGCAGGGTGGCGATGCGGTCTGGGAGGGGCTCCGGCTCTATGACGGCCGGATCTTCCGGCTGCATGAGCACCTGGAACGGCTGCGGCACTCGGCCCAGGCGCTCGCCTTCCGGGAGATCCCGCCGGCCGAGCGCTTCATCGAAGAGATTCGCCGCACGCTGGCGGCCAACCAGATGCGGGACGGCGTGCACATCCGGCTTACCCTGACCCGGGGCGTCAAGATTACGTCGGGGATGGACCCCCGGCTCAACCAGTCCGGACCGACGATCATCGTGCTGGCGGAGCACAAGCCGCCGGTGTACGGCCGGGCCGGGCTCAACCTGGTGACCAGCTCGGTGCGCCGATTCCCTCCCGACTGCATGGATCCCAAGATTCACCATTGCAACCTGATCCAGTCCATCCTGGCCAAGATCGAAGCCAACGTCGCCGGTGCGGACGATGCGCTGATGCTCGACACCCGTGGCTTCGTGGCGGAGACCAACGCAACGCACCTCTTCATGGTGGAAAAGGGAGCGGTGCGCACCAGCCGAACGGTGGCGTGTCCCGAGGGCATCACCCGTTCGGTCGTGCTCGAGCTCTGCCGGCAGCATTCCATACCGCACGAAGTGACCGACCTCTCGCTGACCGAGTTCTTCCGGGCGGAGGAGGTCTTCTGCAGCGGAACCATGGGGGAGCTGGCGGCAGTGGCGGTGATCGACGGACGCACCATCGGGTCGGGAGCACCAGGCCCCTTGACCGGCCGGCTGACGGAGCTGTTTACCGAAAAGACCAGGAAGGAAGGCGTCAGAGTGGTGGATTGAGCCGCTTGGGCGCCGCCTTGATCGCCGGCACATCGATCACGCGCAGGCTGTCGACCGGATCCTCCACCGCATGCACCAGCGCGGCCACCATCTGCCCGATCGTCACCAGCCCCAGCCGCTCGGCCCCGGCGCGAGTCCACGGAATCCTTTGCATCACCCAGTAGACCGGTATCACGGCATAGGGCCAGCGGTGGCCCGGGCCCAGGACATACCACGGCCGGATGAAGGTTGCCGCGAGCCCGCTCGACCGGATGATGCCTTCCGCCCGATGGCGCGCGGCGACGTACGCCCGCATCACCGGCGCGGGCTGCGCGACGCTGACGTAGACGAAGTGACGGATGTTGGCCACCGATGCCGCGGCTACCGCCTGCTCGACCGAAGCAAGATCGATTCTGAGAAAGTCCTCCGCCTTGGCCGGACTGGGGTGGGAAACGCCGACCAGGTGAACGAAGGTGTGGGCCGGCGCGATCTGGTTGGCGTACGACATGCCATGCAACGCGTCACCCACGACGGCCTGGCATCCGGCGGGAAGCTTTGCGACCGAAACCGCCCGGGCCAGCGCGGTGACCTGGTGGCCCCGGCCAAGCAGTGTGGTCACCAGCCGTTGACCGACATATCCGGTCCCGCCGGTGACGAACACTCTCATTCAGATCCTGCCATGCCGCGCCATCGTCATTTCGGCCAGAACGGCGAGGGCAATTTCGGCCGGCTTTCTCCCGCCCAGGTCCAATCCGATCGGCCCGTGCAGCCGGGCCAGCTGTTCCGAGGTGAATCCGCGTGCCGCCAGCTTCTCGCGCCGGGCGGCCTGGGTCTTCTTCGATCCGATGGCGCCGACGTAAGCCGCCGGCGACTGGAGCGCGATCTCCAGTGCGGGCTCATCGAACTTGGGATCGTGGGAGAGAATGCAGACGTACGTTGCCCGGTCGATTCCAATCTGCTCGAACGCCTCGGCGGGCCACGCCAGGATCAACTCGTCCGCATCGGGAAACCGCTCCCGGGTGATGAAGCCGGGCCGTCCATCCGCGACGATGGTGTAATACCCCAATCGCTTCGCTAACGGCACCAGCTCGGCGGCAATGTGTACGCCGCCGAAGATCAACAGCCTGGGCTGGCGGGGAAAAATCTCAAGAAAGACCCGCTCCGGCTCTCCCCCTTCCACCAGCAGATCGAACGCAAAACTGGTCTCCTTCAGAAAGGCTTCGGGAACCCTGCTGGACACCTGGGGTTCCAGCTCGGCGAGAAGGGCCTGCCAATGCTGACCCTCCTCCGTGCTGATGTTTTCCGGCATGAAGGGACCATCCTTCGTGCCTGCATCGGTGAACACCCAGGAAGTGCCGGCTGGACCGGCCCCGCCGACCAGGGTGGCCACGACGACGCCCCCCGCGCCACGGGCGGCTTCGAGAACGTGCGGCCGAATCTCCGGCTCGATGAAGATCTCGATGGTGCCCCCACAGGCGAGGCCGACCATCCACGCCGTTTCATCACTCACGCCGATCCGGGTGAGCTTGGGAGTGCCCCGCAGAATTGCCTGGCCGATTTCCTCCGCGGTGGCCGTTTCGACACAGCCACCCGAAACGGAACCCGCCATCGCCCCATCGGTTCGCGCCAGCAGGCAGGCGCCTTCCGTCCTTGGCGCGGACCCCCATACGCTGGTCACCACCGCGCGACCGACGGGGCCGCCGGCGCTCAGTTGCTCCAGGTCCTTGAGCAGCTCACGCACGTCAGGCAGCCTCCACAGCCGCGATGAAACGGTCCCAGAATCGTTGCGTGAGATCCCGGGCAAGGCCTTCCAGCCGGCTGCCACCGATGCGCGCCACGATGCCTTTCATTTCCGTCGTGGCATCCCAGCCGAGGCGGGTGAGATCCTCCGACAGCGGTTCAAGCTTCACCTGGGAGAGGACTTCGATGGATGAACCGGTGGCCTTGCCGCGGGCCCGCATCTTGAGCTCCCGCTCGGGCGCCACGTCAAAGAGCTCGACCTTCATGGTGAACTCCAGCTTGAGCGCGGCCAGCTTGAGCCCGGTAATGACTTCGAAATGGTGCGGGTCGATCACCTTCACTCGTTGCACGCCGGGGCCGGCATGAGCGACCGCCATGGGGTCGGTGAGACGAAGCCAGATTGTATGGGCCGACGCCCGAACCTCGGGGGCTCCCGAGAAATTGAAATTCATTGGGTCGAAGACTCCCAGCGGGCCAGGTCGGCCGGTGTGTTGATCGTGGGATTGTTGCCAGGCACATCGATGATGGTGACCAGCTCGGGATGGTTCTGGAACAGCTGGACGAAGCCGGTGTCACCGCTGAGCTGGTCCGCCCGAGACCAGATGGCCCGGTCCAGCACCACCGGATGCCCGGGGACCTCGGGCTCTTCCTGGTAGCGGGGGCGGACGACCGGCGTTTCGCCCTGGGTCCACCGGTCGAGCAGCCGGGTAATGACAGAGGAGCTCACGGCCGGCTGATCGCCCGGGAAAATCAGCGCTGCCGACGCATCGGGGTGACGGGAGGCGAGCGCGCCCAATCCAGCCTGAATCGAGTGCGCGACGCCGCCGGGCCCCGGGGTGAAAACATATTCCGCACCAGCGCGCCGGACGAGCGCTTCGCGTTCCAGCGCATTGGGCGGGAGGACGACAAGCACGCCGGCCAGGGCGCCCTGCTCTGTCAGCCGGGAGATTTGCTCCAGCAGGTGGGACAGCAGCGGTGCTCCGCGCAGGGGCGCCAGCATTTTGTCTCCCCCAAACCGGGTGCTCTGACCGGCTGCAAGAACCAGCGCGTAGACCAGGGAGCTCATGCCGGAAAGGTAAGCCACCTCGTTAGATTGTGCGGATTGGGGTGTAGCTCAATTGGCAGAGCGCCCGGCTGTTAACCGGGAGGTTGCTGGTTCGAAGCCAGCCGCCCCAGCTCACTCTGTTTTACTATGCGTCCATGCGTGTAGCCATCTTCTCTGAGGTCTACTGGCCGATGGTGAGCGGGGTCGGAGTTACGTTGCTCCGGCTCGCCAACGCGCTTACTGCCCGGGGCCACATCGTCCGGGTGTATTCGGCCAGCTATCCACTCTCCCCCGGCGGTGGCGACCGGCCCGAGGTGCACCGGTCGCCCAGCGTCCCGTTGTTTCTCTACCCCGATGTGCAGTGGGCCTTCCCCCGGTACCGCGCCGTGCTGGACGACGTGCGCCGGTTCCGGCCCGATGTGATTCACGTGGCCACCGAGTTCGCCATGGGTGTGACCGGACTCCGGATCGGCCGCCAGCTGGGTATTCCGGTCGTCGCCTCGGCGCACACCGATTACGAGAAATACGCCTCCCGCTACAATCTCGAATGGTTCATGCGCGCCGGGTGGCGCTATCTCCGCTGGTTCTACCGGCAGACCGCCACGGTGCTCTGCCCCTCCACCGTGTTCGAGCGGCATCTCAATGCCCGCGGTGTCGCCAACACCGGCATCTGGACCCGGGGCGTGGACGCCGAGCAATTCCACCCCCGGCATCGGCGGGAGGATTACCGCCGAAGCCTTGGACTCAACCCCCGCGATTTTCTCATCACCTATGTCGGCCGGATCGCCCGGGAGAAGGATCTCGACCTGCTGGTGGACGCGTGGCGGCTCCTGGGCATGAAGGAGACGGCGCGCCTGGTGCTGGTGGGCCGGGGGCCGATGGAGAGCCAGCTGCGGCGGCTGCGAGTCCCCGGGATCGTGCTGGCGGGAGTGAAACTGGATCACGATCTCTCCGCGGCCTACGCCTCGTCGGACCTCTTCGTGTTTCCTTCGACGACGGAGACATTCGGCAACGTGCTGCTGGAAGGGATGGCCTCAGGGCTGCCCTGCCTGGCGGCCGACGCCGGAGGCGTGGTGGAGTTCGCCCGGCACGGCAACAACGCCTGGCTGGTGAAGCCGCACAGCACCGACGCGATCGCCGAGGGGCTGGACCAGCTGATTACCGACGGGGATCTGCGGAAGTCGCTGAGCGTGGGCGCAAGGAGAACGGCATGCGCCCGGGGATGGGACAACGTCTTCGATTCGCTGCTTACCCAGTATCGCGCGGCCGGCAACCAGGTCGAAGGCCAGGCCGCCTAGCTCCCTCTCACCACCAGTTTACCGGAAGATCGCGTAGAACAGCGCGGCAATCGCCGCGCTCATGGGAATCGTCAGAATCCAGGCCCACACGATTCTTCCCGCGACACCCCAACGCACCGCCGACACCCGGGTACTCGCGCCGACGCCGACAATGGCGCCGGTAATGGTGTGCGTGGTGCTCACCGGCACCCCGAGGTGGGTGGCCATCAGCACGGTGAACCCGCCCGCCGTCTCGGCGCAGAAGCCGCCGAAGGGACGGAGCTTGGTGATCTTGGTCCCCATCGTCTTCACAATGCGCCAGCCACCCATGGCCGTGCCCATGGCGATCGCAATGTGAGCCGCCAGGATGATCCACATGGGAATGTGGTCGGCGTTGACCAGGTAGAGGTGGTGGAGATACCCGGTCTGATTGATGAAGTGCGCCTGGGTCGCCACCAGCAGGCCGACGATGATGCCCATGGTCTTCTGCGCGTCGTTGGCGCCGTGGCTCAGCGAGTAGAGCGCCGCGGAAAGCAGCTGCAACCGCTTGAACAGCTTCTCGGTGCGGTGGGCCGGCCGCTTATAGAAGGCCCAGCTGAGACCCACGGTGAGGCCCAGCGCCAGGATCATCCCGATCAATGGCGAGAGAAAGATGAACAGGATCGGCTTGATCCAGCCCGACGCGATCAGGGCGCCCAACCCGGCCTTGGCCACCGCGGCGCCGCCGTACCCGCCGAGGAGCGCGTGGGAGGATGACGAGGGGAGCCCGAGCCACCAGGTCACCAGGTTCCAGATGATGGCGCCGACCAGGGCGCCCAGGATCACGGTCGGGTCCACCACCGAGGGATCGATCAGCCCTTTGCCGATCGTCTTGGCCACGGCGGTGCCGACGGTGAACGCCGCGATGAAATTGAAAAAGGCGGCCCAGAGCACGGCCACGCTGGGCGAGAGCACCCGGGTGGACACGACAGTGGCGATGCTGTTGGCGCTGTCGTGGAATCCGTTGATGAAGTCAAAGACCAGCGCCACCCCGATGATCAGGAGGACGAACTGAACCGTGCTGTCCATGATCAGGAGTGCTTGATGGCGATGGATTCCAGCACGTTCGCCACGTCCTCAGCCTGGTCCAGGGTCTTCTCCAGCGTGTCGTAGATCTCTTTCCATTTCATGACGGCGAGCGGGTCGGTGGCCCCGTCGAACAGCCGGGCCAGCCACTCGTGGTAGAGTGCGTCGCCTTCCTCCTCCATCCGCTTGACCTGGATACAGGCGGAGATCACCACCTGGGCCTTGCCGGTGTCGAGCACCTTGACCGCCTCGAGCAGCTCCTGGGTGGCCCGATGCACCACTTCGGCCAGCATGACGATGCCCTGCGGAGCCGGCCCCGGGCGAAAGATCATGGTCCGCCGGGCGGTGCCGTCGATCCGGTCGAGAATGTCATCCAGCCGGGAGGCCAGCATGTGGATGTCTTCCCGGTCCAGCGGGGTGATGAAGCTCCGGTCCAGCCGGCTCACCACCTCGTGCGTCAGCTCGTCCGCTTGGTGCTCGCACCGCTTGATCGACTCCGCGATGGGCCCCCGGCGCTGCTCCTCGACCTGGAGCAGCTGGTGCAGCAGCTGGGCGGCTTCGACGTTGAGGGTCGCGACCTTGGTGAAGAGGTCGAAGAAGCGTTCATCACGGGGGAGGAGGCGGACCACGGGAGCTCCAGGTGAGAAAGGCCGGGGGAAGATGCCTCTGATCGGGCCACGGGACAAGTCTGTTACCTGCCCGTTACAACGCCTCTCCTGCAAGGCCGAGGAGCGCCAGCAGGTCCGCCGGAGTCTCCAGCCAGAAGTCCGGCCGGGTGGACTCCAGGTGCTCCCGGCCGAAGGGTCCCCAGAGCACCGCTCCGGTCAGGACGCCGGCGTCCCGGCCGCAGCGCATATCATGGACGCTGTCACCGATGAACAGGGTCTCCTCCGGCCGCGAGCCGAGCTGCTCCATGGCCATCAGGACCGGCTCGGGGTGGGGCTTGGGATGGGTGACGTCGTCGGCGCAGACCAGCACGTCGAAATGATCGGTGATGCCGGCGAGAGTGAGGCCGCGGATAGCGCCCGGCCGGTTCTTGCTGGTCACCAGACCCGTTCTGTATCCGGCCGATTTCACCCGCCGGATCAGTTCCGGCGCACCGACATAGGGGATGACCTGGGTATCATGGTTGGCGATGTTGTACTCCCGGTACGTCGCCACCAGCTGCTCCACCTGCTCCGGGTGCTCGGCCAGCTCGCCGAAGACGACCCGGAGCGGGGTGCCGATGCCGTGCAGCCATTCATCGTCGCTCTTGGCCGGGAGTCCATGCGCCCGCAGCGTGTGATGATAACTGTCGATGATGAGCCGGATCGAGTCGATCAGGGTGCCGTCGAGATCGAACAGCAGGGTACTGAAGCGTTGCATAGTGGAGAAAGATAGCAAACCTGAGGGTCATCCTGAGCGAAGCGAAGGATCTCTTCGACCATGAAAGAGATCCTTCACTCACTTCGTTCGCTCAGGATGACTCCGATCCTCTCCTACCTCCCGCCGAGGGCCTTGTACAACGCGGCGTAGGCCGTTGCCGCCTCGGTCCGGCTCTGCGCCAATCGGTCCTGCGACTCCAGCTGAGTCCGCTCGGCATCCAGCACCTGCAGGAAATCGCTGACACCCTCGGTGAACCGGAGCCGAGCCAGCTCGGCGGCCCGCTCGCTGGCCGCGCTGGCTTCTTCCAATCGCCCCACCCGGATCAGCGCACTGCGATAACGAGACAGGCTGGTCTCCACCTCCTCCACAGCGGCCAGCACGGTGCGGGCATGGGCCGCGCGCGCTTCGTCTTCCCGCGCCCGCGTGGCGTTCACGTTGGCCTTGACCCGCCCCAGGTCGAACGCGGCCCAGGTGACCATTGGTCCCACTGCGTAGCGGAAGGTTCCGTCGTTGCCCAGCGCGTTGAAATCGGTCGAGGTGTAGCCCGCGGTTCCGCCGAAGGTGAGCCGGGGGAGGTAGTCCGCTCTCGCCGCGCCGACCAGTGCGTGCTGCGCCGCGGATTGCCGCTCGGCCCGCGCGACATCGGGCCGGAAACGAATCACTGAATCGGCATTAGTGATGTTTGGCGGCGGCGGCAACGCTGGCAGGCCCGACTCGTCGGTCAGCTCCGCGGCGACCTCCGTCGGCGAGCGGCCAACCAGCACTCCTATCCTGTACCGGGCCGCGGCCACCTGGGCCTCGTAGGTGGGAATCGCCGCGAGGGTCGAGCTGAGCTGTGCTTGCGCTCGTTCAGTGTCGAAGGCGGTCCCGCGACCGGCATCCAGCCGCTGCTTCGTCACTTCCAGCGTGCGCTGCTGATTCTCCGCGTTCCGGGTGGCAACCGCGAGCCGCTCCTGGTTCCCCCGGAGATCGAAGTACGCCCGGGCCAGCTCGGCGGTCAGCGAGACGAGCACGTCCCGCCTGTCCTCCTCCGCCGCGCCGAGGTACGCGCCCTCGGCTTCCGCCCGGCGGCGAATGCCGCCGAAGACGTCAATCTCCCAGGATGCGTCGAACCCAGCCTCGTAGATCCCCTGGTCCGGGAAGGCGCCGCTACTGCCACCAGGAAATGCGGCGCTGGAGAGCCGCTGCCGGGCGTAACTGCCGCCGACCGTCACCACAGGTGCCAGATCGAGCAGCGAGCGGGACCGGCTCGCACGCGCGCCGCGGACCCTGGCCTCTGCTGCCTGCATGTCGGGACTCGAGCGAACCATCTCGTTGATCAGGCGGCTCAGGGTGCTGTCGCCCAGCGACTGCCAGTAGCCGGTCTCCAGCGTCGTTGTTGCCGGCACCATTGTAGCGGGTGCCGCCGTGCTCGCCGCCGCCGCGGGCAACGCCGCGATGCTCGGCAAGGGCCTGGTTTCACGGAACACGGCCGGGGTGGTTACCGATGACGCGCGATACCCCGGCGCGGTGGCGCAGCCCGCCAGCGCCACCGTCGCGAGGAAAATGGTCTTACGCATGAGCTCCCTCCGCCAGCGACTGCCCGGTAAGAATGCCGCTGCCTGCCGGCACCGTCTCGGCCCGATGCTGTTCCGCAATGAGTGAGTAGAAGACGGGGACGACGAACAGCGTGAACAGGGTCCCCAGGGTCATGCCGGTCACCAGGACGGTGCCGATGCTGTTTCGCGCTTCCGAGCCCGGCCCGCTGACGAGCACCAGGGGGAAGTGGCCGAACACCGTCGCCGCCGAGGTCATCAGCACCGGCCGGAGCCGGGTGAGCGAGGCCTCGCGCAGTGCGGCCATTTTGTCCATGCCCCGTTCCTGCAGCGTGTTGGCGAACTGCACGATGAGAATGCCATTCTTCGCGATCAGCCCCACCAGGGTGATCAACCCGACCTGGGAGTAGATGTTGATGGTGGTGAGATCGAGGAAGCTGAAGATGAGGGCTCCCGAGATCGCCAGAGGGACCGAGCCAAGCAGCACGATGAGGGGATCGCGGAAGCTCTGGAACTGTGCCGCGAGCACCAGGTAGATCAGGATCACGGCGAAGCCCAGTGTGACGGTCAGGGCCGCGCCTTCCCGCCGGATCTGGCGCGACTCGCCGGCGTAATCCATTACTATGCCCGGCCCGCCGGCGGCAGCGGCGGCGTTCTCCAGCACCCGGAGTCCCTCTTCCTTGGTCACGCCGGGCTTCACCCCGCCGAAGATCCGCACCGCGTTCCGCTGCTGGAACCGCTGCAGCGTCCTCGGCGCGGTGCTCGACTCGATCCGGGTAAAGGTCGAGACCGGCACCAGCTTTCCATCCGGTGTCTTGATCTTGAGATCGAGCAGCGGACCCACCGTGGTGCGGTCCTCATCGCCGATCTGGGGAATGACCTTGTAGCTCCGGTCGAAGTAGTTGAACCGGTTCACGTAGCCGCCGCCGAGCAGAGTGCCCAGCTCCCGCCCGACCGAGGCGAGGTCCAGTCCAAGGTCGGCGACCTGTTCCCGGTCAATGACGACCTGCGCCTGGGGCAAGTCGATCTTGAGATCGGTATCCACGTAGAGAAACTTGCCGCTCTGCCAGCCGGCCCCCACCACCTGGCCGACGGTCTCCAGCATCTGCTCGGGCGGCGCGTCGCTCTGGAGCACCAGCTCGACATCGTACTGCCCGGGCGTAGGCAGCGGGGGATCCAGCCGGGGAAAGACCCGAAGCCCGGGGACCTGGGAGACGGCGCCGAACACCGCGCCGTACATCTCCTCGGTGGAGCGATCCCGCTGTTTCCAATCCTTCGCCACCATGCCGCCGAAGGCGCCCCAATTCGCCGTGAGGGACCACATGAATTTCGCTTCGGGGAAGCTGGTAATCGCATTCACCACCTGGAGCGACGCCCGGTTGGTGGCGGCCAGCGATGCGTCGGGAGACGCCTCCATGAAGAGGCTGATGTGACTCTGGTCTTCCACCGGCGCAAGCTCGCGACGGGAGAAGTTGTAGAGCGGCCAGGCCGCGAGCATCACCAGCACCGACGCCGCGACCACTGTCCAGCGCATGGTGAGGGCGCCATCCAGCAGCTTCTCATAACGCCGGCGGACGGCGTCAAAGCCGCGGTTCACCAGCCGGGTGAGCCGGCCTTCTTCTCCATGCTCGTGCACGAAGCGCGAGCTCATCACCGGCGACAGCGTGACGGCCACGATGCCGGAGACCACGACCGCCGCGGCCAGGGTGATGGCGAACTCGAGAAAGAGCGAACCGGTGAGCCCGCCCTGGAACCCGATCGGGGTGTACACCGCCGCGAGGGTGATGGTCATCGCGATGATGGGCCCGACGAGCTCCCGGGCGCCGATGAGGGCGGCATCGAGCCTGGTTCTCCCCTCCCGGACATGCCGCTCGACGTTCTCCACCACCACGATCGCGTCGTCAACCACCAGCCCCACGGACAGGACGATTGCGAGGATGGTGAGCAGGTTGAGGCTGAAGCCGAAGGCGTACATCACGATGGCCGCGCCTACCAGTGAGATCGGCATGGCGACCAGCGGCACCAGCGCGGTTCGCACCGAGCCCATGAAGAGGAACACCACGATCCCCACGATCAGGATCGTCTCGGTGAGGGTCTTGGTGATCTCCTTGAGCGCATCCTCCATGAAGACGGTGGCGTCATAGGCCATCTGCATGTCCAGGTCGGCCGGGAGCGTGGGGCGAATCCGTTCCATCTCCTCCCGGAGCCGATGCGCCACTTCGATCTCGTTCACGCCGACCAGCGGCCAGACGCCGAGGTACACGGCCTCCTTGCCGCTGTACTTGGCGACCATGTTCGCCTCTTCGGCGCCCAGCTCCACCCGGGCCACATCGCTCAGCCGGACGATGGCGCCATCCCGGTCGGCCACGATGAGGTTGTTGAACTCGTCGGTGGACCGGAGGTCGGTATTGGCCAGCAGGTTGACCTGGACCAGGTTGCCCTTGGTCTGGCCGACTGCCGCGAGGTAGTTGTTCCGCTGCAGCGCAGCGTAGACGTCACCTGGCGCCAGGTTGAGCGCGGCGAGCCGGTCGGGGTCGATCCACACCCGCATGGCGATCTGCCGCCCGCCCTCGACGCTCACCCGCTGCACGCCCGCCAGCGTCGCCAGCTGCGGCTGCAGGGTGCGGCCCAGCCAGTCGGTAATCGCGGGCACGTCCCGCTCGGTGGACGTGAAGCTGAGATAGAACGAAGCGTAGGGCCGGTCGGCGCGCTGCACCTCCACCACCGGCGGCTCCGCCTCCGAGGGCAGCTCCGAGCGCACCTGCTGCAGCCGGGCCGTCACCTCGGCAAGGGCCGCGGTGCTGCTGTGGTTGAGCTTGAGCCGGATGGTGATGGTGCTCATCCCGGCCCGGCTGGTGGACTCGATGTGGTCCACGCCGGCGATGGCGGAGACGGCCCGCTCGATCGGAGTGGTGAGAAAGCCGCGCACCGTCTCCGCGCTGGCGCCGTAGTACACCGTCGTGATCTGGACCGAGGAGCTCTCGATCTGGGGATACTGCTGGACCGGCAGGCTGGTGAGCGCGCGCCAGCCCACCAGGAGAATCACCAGGTTGGCCACGATGGCCAGCACCGGGTGCTTGATGAAGACATCGGTAAACGATCGCATGCTCACTTGTCTCCCGTGGTGCTGCCGGCTGAATCATTCGCGATGGACACCAGGACCGACTCCCGCAACTTGAACGAGCCGGAGGTCGCCACCCGGTCTCCCGGCGCCAGCCCCCGCACGATCAGCACTTCATCGCCCAGCACGGTGCCGCTTTCCACCGGCCGCATGTGGGCCCGGTCTTTCCCGGTGGAATCCGCTGTGATGACGAAGACGTGGTCGCCTCCCGGCCCCTTGCGGAGCGCGCTCACCGGAACGGCCACCGCATTCGCCGCCGGACCCACCGGGACTTCTATTCGCACCGAGGCACCGGGGGCCGGCGCGTCCTTATCGATCCTGGCACGGACAAGCGCGGTCCTGGTCGAGGGATCGATCCGGGCATCGATGGCCACGATCTTCGCAGCCGATGGCGTCGTTGCCCCGGGCGCCAGCACCAGCACGGTCTCGCCTTCACGCAGCGACGAGGCGACGCGCTGGGCGACGGTGAAGTCCACGTTGGCGGCCGTCTCGATGCCCTGGAGGGTGGTGAGCTGCGAGCCCTCGTTCAGATACTGGCCGGTGTGGACGTCGGCCAGGCCCACTCGGGCGCGAAACGGAGCACGGATCGTCTTCCGCGCGATGACGGCCCTGGTCCGGGCGATCTGGGCCAGCGCCACGTCACGACCGGCGCGAGCCTGGTCAACCTCCTCTTCCGAGGTTGCCCGTGCCTGCCGCAAACGCTCCAACCGCTGGTAGGTGGTCTCCGCCAGGTTGGCCTGCGCCTGCTGCGCCTCCAGCTCGGCTTCTTCTACCGAGACATCGAGCGCCACCAGCACCGTGCCCGCGTTGACGATGTCACCCGGGGTCAGCGTGACGTAGCGAACGGTCCCGGCCAACTCGTTCCGCAGCGTGATTGAGCGGAGCGCCAGCACGGTGCCGATGGACGTGGTGGTGGGCCGGTACTGCCGCTCCTCGGCGATGGCCGTGGTGACCATCTCCACCGGCTCGGGCTGGTGGGAAGAGGCTTCGTTGGAATTTCTGATTGATGCCGACTTCCATGCCGCGAGGCCGCCACCGGTGAGAACGACGATGCCAAGCAGGAGAGTGGACGCTGCCCAGCCGCGGGAATTGAGAAAAGCGGGACGACTCATCAGTGGCCTCCTCGGCACGTTCGGTGGTTACGGCGGATCGGTATAAACCCTTGGTAGTGCGACAGTTCTACAACCATCAAACTCCAATTCCAAAAAAAAGATCGACGGCTTCCCTCCTGTTATCCGCCTCCATTTACTCTGCGCATTAACTCGGCGGAATACGCCATCAGGACCTCCGGATTGACCTCATAGTGGGTAAACTGGCCCTCGCGCCTGGCGCTGATCAGGCCGGCACGCACTAACTCCTTCATATGGTGAGAGATAGTTCCCTTGGAGACGGGGAATGCGCTACACAGACGCTGGCAGGGGAACTCGGATTGGCTCCCCACCGCCTCCAGGATTGCCATCCGCCTAGGATCGGCCAGGGCTTTGGCCACCAACTCGAACTGCTCGGCCGGCATGGCGGGATGGGTGGACGCCTTGGTGGTCATAGTTCGATGATCATCAAACTACTGAAAAATGTCAATACCCCGCCGCTCAAGCTCCGCGCTGGAAAATGATCAACCCGGAGAGCTGAGGCGTCATTGGGTCCCGCTCACCCGCCGGATGGAGGGGGCGACTCAATGCCTGGACCAGTTGGGCGTCCTTCGAGTGCAAGAGCTGCTTGAGCATCTGTTCCTCGCCGGCGGTGTGGCCCCGACGAACAAAGGACAGGGCCCGTTCGATCGCTTCCAGGCGGGCTCCATGTCTCGAACGGGCGGCGCGAGATGCCAGGCGATTGAGCCGGGTGACAAGCTGGCGTTCGGCCGGTGCCAGGGTGCTTCTCGCCCAGCGAGCCTCCCGCAACACATTCATCCGTTCGCGGATCATTGCGGCCAGTCGGGCGAGCGCGCGGTTCAGCGCTTCAGTATCCTCGGACCAGCGTCGAACCCGTTCGGCGGCCAGCAGCCACTCCTCGATGAGCTCGGGATCTTCCGACCAGCTTCCGCTCTCCCCAATGACCCCGACCGTCGAGGCCAGCCGGTCGTGCTCTCCGGTTGGAGCGATGGAATACAGAGAGAAGCCGGCCAGGATACCCACGCGGTCACCGATTGCCACGCACCAGGAGGGTTCGTCGGAGGCTGTTCCGCCAAAGCGTCGTGCAATGGCATCCCGCCAGGACCAACTGCGGGCTCCGTGCTGGTCGAGTCCGGCCTGCCGGGGCAACCGTCGCTTGCGGGCGAGGATGCTCAGCTGGTCCAGGCGATGGCGAATCGGAGGTGGTGGATCGAAGCGAATGACTTCAACCTTCTCGTGAGGAGAGCCGAGCCGGAGGGCGCGGCCGTCCCGCTGATCCAGTCGCACCGTGGTCCAGGGCAGATCGTAGTGGATCACTCGTGCTGCGCCCTGGAGGTCGAGCCCTTCCGCCGAAACGTCGGTGGTGAGCAGCACCGATCCGTTCCCGCCCGGCTTGAAGGCCGCCAGCACCGCGTCCCGGGTCATTCGGGTATGTCCTACGCCCGCCAGGTCTCCGGTGCACCAGGCGATCTGCCGATTCGGAAGTTGCTCCCGGAGGTAACGCACCGTCTCCCGCGCCCCGGTGAACACCAGCGACGGCGGCCCATCAGTCAGGATCGCTTCCAGTCTGCGGCATTTCTCGTCGGGGCCACAACTTCTCGCCACCGCCTCCGACCGCAACCGCTGGAGCAGAGTGAGGTCGTCCAAAACCAGGTCGTGCGCCTGGGGCACCTCGGGAAACATCTGCCAGAGCACCGTCTGCTGCTCATCGGAGCCAACGAAGGCGCGCAGCGATTTGCGATCCAGTACGCGTCCAGTCTCTCGGGCATCGTGGGCGTGGCCCAGCAGGGCCAGGTAGCGCCCCATCGACGCCGCCAGGGCGGCGTCACTCGAAGCAAGAGCCCGCCAGAAAACGGTGCGGATCAAGGCGGCGGTCGCCGGGTTGCGTGAGAGGGCGAGCTGTTCCAGCTCGCGGCACCGGATTTCGATTTCACCTTCGTCAACCTGTTTCTCTCGCCGGGCGAGCCGGACCGGCTTGCCTTCGACCGGCTGAGCCCGGGTGACGACCAGCTCTCCCAGTGCCGTCGCCGCCCGCCTGGTGGTGGCCAGATGGGTGGTGAATGATCTGATTCCCTGGGCGATCAATGCATCGTCCCGGGCCCCGAGGTGCAGCTGGGCCCCAAGGTCCGCCAGCCGATTCACCACCGGGGTCGCGCTCAGGAGAAGCACCGCTCGGCCCTCGAGCAGCGGGGCGAGATACCGGTAGCGGTGGCTGGATGGATTCCGGAAGTGATGGCTTTCATCGATGATCACTAACGAGGCCCGCTGTTTCCCGGTGAGCGCCGGTGGAAGGTTTCCGCGGCTGAGCCGCTCATGCGACCAGAGCGAGATCGGTACATCGAGCCGCCGGGCAGTTCGCTCCCATTGCAGCAGTAAGGCCGCGGGCACCAATACCAGGGAGTGACCTTGCCAGGCTTGGGCGACCGCGAGTGCAATCCACGTCTTTCCGCTTCCCACCGGATCGGCCAGCAGGGCGCCATGGTGGCGCCGGAGGATAGGCAACAGCTGGCCGAAGACCCCACGCTGCCCAGGACGCAGCCAATCCGGTGGTTCCCCGGGATCACTCAGGCGCGCCAGCGGCCGCACGATTGCACCGGCGATAGCGGCGGGCGGCGAGGCGCGGCGAGGCCGAAGCAGGGCTGCCAGCGGGTCGCTGACCCGCTCGAGCGACTCAGCGACGATGATCGGCACGGATTCCAGCCACGGATGAAAGAACCCGGAGCTCGGCGGCCGAAAGGTCGAGATGGGAAGCGGTAAGGTCATCGAGCTCACGCTGATCTGGTTCGGGGCCGGCTCCCTTCGCCCATTCGGCAAGGGCAGCATCGGCCAGGACAGAGTCGGGAAGAGGCAGGGCACCCACGGCACGGGCGTTGAAGCGGGCGAAGCCGCCGCTGGCGGGATCCGCGCCCAGCCGGGCGAGCGCGCGGATGCAGGTCGAATTGAGCCAGGCCGCGAGCACGAGCGCGATCCTGGAGCCCGGCACCGGCATGACATAACAGGTATTGAGTGGTATCAGCCGGGCACTCCCATTGGTGAGCGCCACCGCGTTCAGCCGTGGCGCAAGATCCGCCCAGGCGACGCGCGGCCGGCTCACCGCCGCCCGCGTTCGGAACAGTGTCCACGGGGGGCCGCCGGAAAAATCCGCCCGGTTCCGAAGCGCAGTCTCATGCGCGCGGAAGTGCTGCTGCGCGCCAGTCGGAAGCTGGTCCAGCGGCTCACCGGAATCACCGTAAGGCCACAACATCGGAAGCGTGCGGCGAACCCGAAACGGCGTGACATCACGGCCCCGGAATGCCCGTCTCACCAGCTCCGGCTCGACCGATTCCGGAGGATGAAGGAACACTTCGTTCGCGCCCGTTTTCACGCCGAGATGGATGGTGAATCGATCGCGCAGGGATGAAAAACGGCGGCCCAGGTTTGCGGCGATGGCGGCCGCCTCAGGGAAGCGGACCGGCCAGGGACCTCCTCCGCTGAGCTCCTGCTGAGCAACCCCGCGGCTCGAGGGATCACCCAGAGCGAGCCGGACGACGTGTTGGGAATCAGGGCGAACCTTCCCGGAGACCACTGCCATGGGGTACACGGTGGCGTCGAAGGCGCCGGGGAACGCCTGCGCCAGGTCGGCGACGGCGTGCAGCGTCAGGTCGCGCGCGATCGCTCGTCGGGCGGTCCGGCCGTAGTCGGCCGTGGCGATCTTGGCGGGCAGCAGGAGACCAACCACGCCGCCCGGCGCAGCCAGCTCATGGGCCCGCTCAAGAAAGGCAACCGCGAGATCCGGCTGGTGGGCGTACCCCGAGCGCTTTCCGGTATCTCCCTTCCACCAGTGGTATCGGCTGGAGAGTTGTTCCCTTACCCTGGGCGCCAGCTTCTCCGCCCGCACCCAGGGCGGGTTGCCGATGATGACGTCGAATCCCCCCCGGGCATTGAACACGTCGGCGAAGTGGCTCTCATATTGAAACCACCCGATCTCGCCATTCTGCCGCAGGCCGCGCCTGGCCTGGCGCACCGGGATCAGCTGCCGGCGCAGCTCAGCCAGCCGTCGCGTGGCGGCGCCGGCGCCGCTGGCAACGCCGAAGAGATCCGGACTGCGAGCCTCGGCCAGGCATTCACCAACGCCGCGAAGCAGGTATCCCTCGGCCAGCTCCAGGCATTCTTCCATTGCCCGGTGCTCGGCATCCCTCATTCGCCGGCTGGCCGCGCGCTTCGCCTCGCCGGTCGCCATGCTGAAGCTCGATCGCAGCTCGCGGAGCTGGTGACCCATCGCACCGGCGCGAAACGGCATGCGGGAGACCATGCCGAGTGGGTCCGTCAGGCTGTCTCCCTGCCGAATGAGACCATCGAGGTTGGGCAGCGGTTCGACCGCCCCGGGTGCATCGGTGGGATCGTCGGCGATGACGGACAGCCAGAGGCGAAGCTCGGTCAGTCGGACCGCGGTTGGGTTGACGTCTACCCCGAACAGGTTGTTGCGGAGGATGCGGCGCCGGGTTCCGGTGGAACCCTTCTCACGGGAGCTTTGCAGCTCCGTCAGCCGGTCCAGTGCCGTCAGGAGAAATGCCCCGGACCCCGCGGCGGGATCCAGCAGTGTCATGTCTGCGAGGAGCGGCGCAATGGCCGGTGAGCGGCCGGTGATCCACCGCTCTGCCTGCGATGTTGTCACGCCGAAGCGCTGGGCAACCAGGGCCGTCAGGCATTCCTCCAGCAGCGCAGCGGCCATGGCCGGCGGGGTGTAGAAAGTGCCGCTTCCCCGCCGCTCTTCCGGCGCCATCACCCCTTCGAACACCCGCCCCAGCATGTCCGGGGCGATGGCCGTGCCGGTGCCTTCGGCCGAAGTAAACTGAAACCGCTCGAACAGCTGATCGAACGTCTCCCGCCACACGCTGTTGGGCACCGTTCCCTTCCATTGTTTTTCCAGCACGTGCGGCTCGAAGAGGCCGCCATTGAGAAAGGGGATCCGGCCGAAGCAGCGGGCCAGGTGAGATCGCTCTTCCACCGGGCGATTGAGCGTCCCGAAGAAGAGCGGCCGAAGGAGGGACCGGTCGAGCGACTTGCCCCGGCTGAGGCAGCGGTCCACCTGCTGGCGCAGGAAACCGGTTTTGCCGTCCAGCCAGCCCTTGCTCTGCACGAAGTAGAGAAAGAGGATCCGGTTCAGCTGCAACAGGGCGAGTGTTTTTCGGTCCTCCGGTCGAGCCTTGATGCAGGAGGCCAACCGGTCCAGCTCGGCTTGGAATGTCTGGAAGAATCGTTCGCCCAGCCCGCGAACGCCGAGTATCTCGGCCAGTCGCGCGGCGGTGGCCAGGGCACCCTCTACGCTGAGGGCCCGAATCCGGGCCAGTGAGGAGCCAAGCAGGCGCGGCTCCGCCAGGGGGAGCAGGGGAAGGGCAGGACACTTTTCAAAGGCGACAGAGAGGACCAGCTCGGAACGGCCGGGATCGAGTGCCAGGAGTGCAGCAGGTTCGCCTCGCCGTTCCAGCATGGCGGCCAGCCGCCGGATCGTGCGGGAAGCATCCGGTGCTTCAACCCCGTACCACGGCAGCGTGCCCTGCCAGCCAACCAGGGCCGACCGCATCACCCCAATCGGTTCCGACCCCGGCGCCCAGAATGTTCGAGGCACCTCCTCCCAGGCCGGCGTGCAGGAGAGCGCGGTGACCAGGCGGGGCAGGTCCGAAAGCGATCTGATTTCTTTCAGCAGCGAAGCGGCATCCACAGGGCCTCCAGGAGAGGCCCTACCTTAGGATTCCAGCTGCTGAACTCCGTCACCTTGATAACGCGTGAAGGTCCCAAAAAGCTCCGAGTTCGGCTCTTACATAACGCCTGAGACCGACGTAGGTTCAGGCTCCCTTGGGATGTCCGGACAGCCACTGCATGGCATGAGACGACTCTCCAACATCTTCGGCCGTTCCGCCTTCACGCCGCTGAGCATCGCCCTGGGGTACCTGGCGGTCAGTGCGATCTGGATCGTGTTCTCCGACCGGATCCTCGCGCTGGTCGGCGCGGACCTGTCAGTGGCCGGCGTGACCCGGCTGCAGACCCTCAAGGGCATCCTCTACGTCTCGCTCACCGCCGGCTTCATCTACCTGTTCATCCGCATCGCGGCCCACGAGGTCACCATCTCGCGGGACGAGCTGGAAGCGGTCGAGACCCGGTACCTCCAGCTTTTCCAGAAGACCGGTGCCATCATCCTCATCGTGGACACGGCGAGTGGCCATGTCGTGGATGCCAACCTGGCCGCCGAGCGGTACTACGGCTGGCCCCGGTCTCAGCTGGTGGGACGGCCGATGGCCCAGATCCAGCAGCCTCCCTCACCCAGCGGGCCGCACGATTTTGCCTCCCGGCTGGAGGACCAGTACTTCGCTCATGCGCGGCACCGGCTGGCGTCGGGCGAAGAGCGGGACGTGACCGTCAACGCCACGGGCATTACCGCGGCGGGGCGCCAGCTCGAGTTCATGCTGATCTCGGATGTGACCGAGCGAAGAGTGCTGGAGAACCAGCTGCGGCAGGCCCAGAAGATGGAGGCGGTCGGCCAGCTCACCGGCGGCATCGCGCACGATCTGAACAACATCCTCACGGTGGTCCTGGCCGACGCCGACCTGATCGCGCAGGAGCTCACGGTCGAGACGGGGGATCTCCGGGACGATCTGGACGATCTCCGCTCGGCGGCACGGCGCGGGGCCAGCATGATCCGGAAGCTCTTGAGCTTCAGCCGGAGCGCCAACCTCGCGATGGTCACGCTGGACCTGGGCGAGGCGATTGGCAGCTTTGTGCCCACGCTCCGGCGGCTCCTGCCGGAAAGCATCGCGATCCGGTCCGGCGATCTCGCCTCCGGGTTCGTCAAGGCGGACCAGGTGGCGCTGGAGCAGATCGTGTTGAACCTGGCCACCAACGCGCGGGACGCGATGCGGAAAGGCGGCACGCTGACCCTGGAGAGCGGCACCACCTGGCTGGCGCCCACCCCGCAGAAACCGTGGCTTCGCGCGGGGCAGTACGCCTATCTCAAGGTGACCGATACCGGGATCGGCATGGACGAGCGCACGCTGGCCAAGGTGTTCGAGCCCTTCTTCACCACCAAGTCGCCCACCGAGGGCACCGGTCTCGGCATGGCGATGATCTATGGCCTGGTGAAGCAGCACGATGGGTTCGTCTTCGTGGACAGCCGGCCGGGCGGCGGCACCAGCGTGGTGATGTATTTCCCGGTGGTGCCCAATCTTGATGCCCGTGCCAGCGAGCCGGTCTCCCAGGAGCCGATGCCCTCAGGAGGCGAGACCATCCTGCTGGTGGAGGACGAGGACGCGCTCCGCCGAGCGGGGCACCGGATCCTCGAGCGGCTGGGTTATGTCGTCCTCAGCGCGCACAATGGGCAGCGCGCGCTGGAAATTCTGGAGGAAAAGGGTGAGGCGGTGGACCTGGTGATCACCGACCTGATCATGCCCAAGGTGGGAGGACGGGCGCTGTACGAGGCGGCCCGCACCAGGCGGCGTTCCATCCGTTTTCTCTTTACCAGCGGCTACGCGCCGGTGGGGCCGGGCGAGGGTACCCCGCTGCCCGATGTTCCCTTCATCCAGAAGCCGTGGACGTTTGACGAGCTGGGCCGGAAGGTGCGCGAGGTGCTGGACAGGAAGGGAGTAGCGAGTAGCGAGTACTGAGTACTGAGTACTGAGTACTGAGTACTGAGTACTTGTGGTCTTATATTGGGGAACGGTCTTTCAAAGGATTGGTATGAGGCTGACGTTGACGCGGGATATGCTGGCCGCGCTGGAGAAAGCGGTAGACAAGCCCGACTGGCTGATCGAGCGGCTGTCCGCGATGAAGGCGGCCGGTGAACCGTACGTGTTGCAGCTGAAAAATGAAGAGAGCACCGCGCTGGAAGAGCTCTGCGCGATGAATATCCGGTTTGACGATTCAGGCGAGGTCCTGCCGGAGCACAAGCCGCTGGACGAGCTGTCCCTCCTGGTGATGGAAGCCTATTAGCGCTTCACTTCTCCCTTGTTGGCTTTGCCGGTCGTCGCCGCCAGGTCGTTTTCGATTATCTCCAGCTGCCGCTCGATATCGCCCGAGTCCAGCTCCGACTCGTGAGAGGGGACGCCGTTCTGGGCGAAAAGCGTCGCCACCAGCGCATCGGTGTAGCCCACCACGGCGACGGCGATGCCCTTGTCCAGCACCCGGTTGAGCCGAAGCATCGTGGCCATACCCTGGCGGGCGCGCATGGCGGCCAGGACGGGCGAGAGGTTCCGGATCAGGAGCTCGCGAAGGAACTGCATTTCTTCGACGACTTCTCCCGCGGCCAGTCCCCGGGCCGCGGCGACCCGGCCGTAATGTTCGCAGGCAGTGTACCAGATTTGCTTGACGTCGCGGCGCATGGGACCGACCATCTCGGTCATGACGTCGATGAGCAGCCGCAGCTCGCGTTCAACAGTGGGTCGGGGGACGGAAATGGCGGAGGTCATGCGGTCGCCCAGCCATGACGCCCACTCGGTGACCATCGCATCCCGCATTTCGGCCATCGCGCGGCCGGTGGCAAGTAGGGCTGGGATGGAAGCGCGCAGTCCGAAGCTCCGCCGGAAAGTTGAGTGGTCAATCTATACCGGAGGGTGAATGGGGTCAAAAGCCTTGATGCGTCCGCCCCGGCTCGCACCCGGTTGCCGAGTCGCGCTGGTGGCGCCGGCCGGTCCGCTGCTGGAGCGGGATGATCTCGCCCGGGGGAGCGAGCTGTGCCGGGCGCTGGGCTATGAGCCACTGCTCGCGCCCAATGCGGGCGAACGCTACGGGTATCTCGCCGGGCGCGACGAGCAGCGGCTGAGCGATCTCAACGCCGCGTTGCGCGATCCCCGGGTCGATGCGGTCTGGTGCCTCCGCGGCGGCTACGGCATGACTCGCATCCTCGACGGCGTCGATTTCGATGCGGTCCGTGCCCGGCCCAAGGCCGTGATCGGATATTCCGACATCACCGCATTGATCAACGCGATCGCGCGGCGCAGCAACGTGGTCACCTTCCACGGGCCGATGAGCCGCTCCAGCCTGAGCCCATTCAGCCGCGCGCACTTCGAGCGGGTGCTGACCACCTCCGAGCCGGCTGGCCGGCTCGGCCGTCTGCCCCAACCCTCCGAAGTCCTGGTGTCGCGGGAAAACCGGCTTGTTACCCTGTCCCCCGGGGCGGCCGAGGGACACCTCGTGGGCGGTAACCTCACCCTGCTCCAGGCGTTGATCGGGACGCCGTACCAGCCCGATTTCGATGGCGCGATCCTCTTCCTGGAAGACGTGAACGAGGAGCTGTACTCGGTAGACCGGATGCTGGCGCACTTGCGGATGGTGGGAGTGCTGGGCCGGCTCGCGGGAGTGATCGTGGGGCGGTTTACCGACATGAAGCGGGGGACCGAGGACGGTACGCTCGGCTTCGATGAGGTGCTGGCGACCTACCTCCTGCCCCTCGGGATCCCGGTAGCCTATGGGTTTCCGCTGGGCCACATCGACGACCAGTGGACCATGCCACTCGGGGTCAGCGCGCGGCTCGACGCTTCCGCCGGCGAGGTGGAGCTGCTCGAACCGGCGGTGTCGTGAGCGACGCAACCAGCCGCTTCGGCGCCACCGCCCGGTAGCTCTCTTCGATCCAGCTCCGGACCCAGTCCATCGGAATCTTGTCCTTCCGGGTGAACCGCGCGGTCACCCATCCGCTCTTGCCCAGACCGTACCCGGTGGGTGATGCGAACGGCAGCATCAGCACCGCGTCCGCCGAGCTGGGCAGCTTGAGCGAGAAGCTGAAGGTTCCTTCCTCCCCACCGATGTAGAGAAATCCCTTGCCCCTTCACCTTGAGGGCCCGGTGGCCCCAGGGAAAATCTTCGCTGGTCTGGGGGAAGGAAAGCGCGTAGTCGCGGAGCGCCAGCTCCGCTTTGCGAAAGGCTGCCGGCTGGCTCACAGGTTGAACAGCGCCAGCGTGTCGATCACCTGCGCCATGGTGCTGGCGAGGCGAGGGTGGGAGGTCTCGAAGCGGTAGACTTCCTGCTTCATCTGCTCGCCCAGCGTCTGGTACTGCTGGCCGGTGCTTTCCTCCTGGTCGAGCAGTGTCTTGATCTCGCGCCTGAGGCGGGCCACTGTCGCGCGCTCCTCCGGGTCATCCGGATCGGCGTGAAGCAGGTCGTGGTGGAGTCGTTCCAGGTCCTTCCGCAGGGCTTCCCGGTCCATGTTCACGTCTCGTGTGCTTGCAGGGTTTTTCGTAACACGGTCACCCGGTCACCGTGGTATTCCAATGCTTCCACCCGGCTCCATCCCAGTTGCTCGAAGAGCTCCGCCGCCCGGGCGGTGACCGCGTGAATCTCATTGAACCCATGCCGGGCAGCTTCCTGCTCGATGGCCCGGACCAGCAGTGACCCGATGCCCCGGTCGCGCCAGGCGGGGTCCACGTAAAGGTGAGTCAGCCAGGGTCCCAGGTCAGGGCAAACGGTGCCGCTCTCCGACCGGAGGGTTGCGGTGCCACAGAACGTCCCATCACTCATCGCCACCAGCGCCAGCGGCAGGCCCTCTTCCCGGCAGCAGCTGGCGAACCCCATCTTGATCGCGTCCAGCGGCTGGTCCGCGAAATGAGCGGACCACTGGGACTTGAATCCGGCGGCCAGGGTACCCAACACCTCGGGATGGTCCGCGAGGTAGAGGATATCGACCGGGGGAGCCGGTTCACCCGCCGAGTGAATCATCGACCGCCGCCCTCCGTAGAGCAACCAATTCGGAGATGACCTTGTCGAATCGGACCCGCGATTTCCGACTTACGTTTTTCCAGGATACTGTCATGCGCCAGCCCATCGCTCTGCTTGTCTCGCTGCTCCTGCTTCCCGCCATCACCACCGCCGCCCGGGCCCAGGATCCCCAGTCCCGGCTATGGGATGCTGCGATATCGGGAGATACCCTTGCCATCGTCGCGGCCATTGATGCCGGAGCCAAGGTGGATTCGCTGGACGTCCGGCGAAATCCCAACGGCCGCCGAGCCCTCAACTGGGCTGCCTTCAATAATCATGGCGCCGCGGTTCGCATTCTGCTCGCCCGGGGCGCGTCCATCAACGCGGTGAATGTCACCGGGTTTACCCCGCTGCATCATGCGGCCGAGGCAGGGGCGGTCGAGACCCTCAGGATCCTGCTGGCCGCCGGCGCCGACACCTCGATTCCCAACGGCCAGGGAATGCTTCCCATCGACACCGCGCGGGAGCGCGGACACGTGGATGCGGTTCAGCTGCTCGAGGCTGCCGAGAAGAAGCCCTGATCCGGAGCTCAGCGGATCTGCACCCGCTCGCCTCGAATCAGCGACTTGCCGTCCAGGACGACCGACACCTGGTATGAACCCGGCGAGAGCGGCCCGATCCGGCTGATGTAAGGCCTCCGGTCTTCCGGGTTGCAGGTCGCCGCTGCGGCGACCTGCTTGAGGGTCACCTCGAGGTCATTCCCCTTCCGCACGTACTCCCCAGCCAGGTCGAAGCATCCGGTCACGGTGCCCGCGGGCGCCGTGAACACGATGCTGTTGGTTTCTACCGTGATTGCGGGGGCGGCCGGCGAGGCGGCAGTGGAATCGGCCGGCCGGGCCACGAAGAGCGGATGGGTAGGCGCTGGGAGGCCGGCGCATGCCGCCAGCGTGGAAACGAAAGCGAGTAGCCTGAGTCGTGCCATGTCCCACTCCTTGAAGTCACCTGCAAGATCTACCGGAGATGGCGGGAGAACCAGCCCACGCTCTCGGTGATTGCCTGGTCCAGCTGGGGCGAGACCTCCTTCAGGGGATGGGTCGCTCCGAAGGTGTGCCCCGCCTCAGGGATCACCAGCAGCTGGGCCCGGCGTCCAGAAGCGTCGTGCAGCGTCCCGGCGTCGGCCGCTTCCACCGATTCATCCTTTTGTCCGTGCACGATGAGCCAGGGTACCTGGATCCGTGCGGCTGCCGCGGGAATGTTGAGCGAGCTGCCCTCATGCCGATCGATATCGTCCAGCAGACTGGTGAGCAGCGGCATCACCTGTCCGGTCCGGGCGTTCTGAATGTTCACGAACCCCCGCCGCCGCCAGGCAGACTTTGCCTCTTCCGACCAGCGGTCGACCGAGCCGATCGCGGCCCAGGTCACCAGCGCGGCGACTCCGCCGTTGCGGGCGGTTTCCAGTACCGCCATGCCGCCGCCCCGGGAGTGCCCCAGCAGGCCTACCGATGTTGGCGGCGCCAGCTCGAGCGGGGCGCCGGCCGCGGTTGCGGCGAGCACCCGATGCAGGTCGTCCAGCTCGGCGGAGTACGTATTGCGGCCGAACCTGGAAGGTTGGGAGAACTCGCCCTGATCGTCCACCCCGCTCCCGCTCACATTGAAGCTGACGACGCTCATCCCCGCCCTGGCCAGCCGCTCGCCGAGCGGGGGGAACATGCCCCAATCCTTGAATCCCTTGAAGCCGTGCATGACGACCACGGCGGGCCGCGGCGTGCGCCGGTCCCCCGTGCGGAGGTCGACGAGGATGTCACCCAGGGCGCCGGGGAGGATGAACTTGGTCAGGGTCGGCGTGGCCATGGTGGAAAGGTAGGTGGGTTTTGGGGAGAGACAAAAGCCATCCACAGATTACGCAGATTGCGCAGATTAGGCACAGATTCAACCGAAATTGGTTACTCGCGAGTTTTTGTGGTGATAATGTTTGAGGGGTTCACGGTACTTTCTTGAGATGATTTCAAACCGAGACCCCCAGACGTTTGCGATTATTGGGGCTGGAATGGAAGTTCACTCCCAACTCGGGTGCGGGTTTTCGGAGTCGGTGTATAGTGAGGCTCTCGGAAGGGAGTTCTGTGACCGAGGGATCAGTCATACGCGCGAAGTGCGTATCGAAATCATATACAAAGAACTTCCATTGAGGTCCGTTTTTCGAGCGGATTTCGTCTGTTACGGAAACATTATTGTCGAAGTAAAGGCGCTAGACGACCTCACCAGAGTCCAAGACTCCCAAGTCATCAACTATTTGAAAGCGAGTGGCTTGGGCAGGGGCCTCCTTCTCAACTTTGGAAACAGGAGTCTTCAGTATCGCAGGTTCGTGGGGCAGATATAATCTGTGAGTAATCTGCGGCATCTGCGCAATCTGTGGATGTCTTTTCCCGCACCTCGGATGCCTTTTCCCCCACCTTCTCCCAACTACCTTTCCGGCATGCCTATTTACGAATTCACCTGCCTCAAGTGCGGAGACAGCTTCGAGCTGCTGGTGCGGGGGTCTGCCAAGCCCGAGTGCCCCGGCTGCCACACCACCAGGGTTGAGCGGCGGATGTCCCTGCCGGCTCGCCCGGCGGGCTCCGGGGGGAAGAAAGCGGACTTCAGCACGCTGGGCCCACCGAAGGCGGGCGGGGGAGGGTGTGGGAGCGGTAGCTGCGGGTGTCACTGAGTCCGCTGCAGCAGTTACTGGCCCTCAGGCTCCATGGCCGGACACCGGTCGAGGTCACTGATTCAAGTGCAGCTGCGGCGGCGGCGGTCGCCGTGCTGGTCGGATCCGGGCCGGACGCTCTACTCATCATCCGGCGAGCCGTGCGGCCGGGCGATCCCTGGTCCGGTCACATGGGACTACCCGGCGGGCGAAAGGATCCGGACGATGAGCACCTGCTCACAACCGCCATCCGCGAGACTCACGAGGAAGTAGGGATACCGCTCGCCCCCGCCAGCCTGCTCGGCCAGCTGGACGACGTCGCCCCCCGGAGCAAAACCCAGGTCCCGGTTTTCGCCCGGCCTTTTGTGTTTGCGATCGACGGCCAGCCTCCGCCTGCCCCCAACGACGAGGTGTCCACCGCGAGGTGGGTTCCTCTCTCTACCTTCAGCGACCCGGCCAACCTTCGCGACTTTACCCTGGAAATTGGAGGTGTCTCCCGCACCTTCCCCGGCTTTCACCTGGAGGAAGGCACTGTCTGGGGCATGACTGAGCGTGTGCTCACCTCGCTGTTCTCGATCATACGAAACCCTTCCTAGAAGTCTTTGCCTGGCAATAGAATTCAAGTCCGATGTCGTGACACTGCACCAAGACTGTGGGTTCTATTTGTCTATTTGGACACGTAAAACTTGACATTAGGTCGCCGCGACTTAGAATTTAGGTAACACTAATTCTCCAGGTCGTATGTCTGCCGCTGCCGCGACCCATGAACCGCTGACCCGATCCGTCGAGGACTACCTCAAGGCCATCTACCATCTCTCCCTGAGAGGTGCGCCGGCAGGGACCAACGATATCGCCCACGCGCTCGAGCTTTCCCCTCCGTCGGTGAGCGGGATGGTGAAACGGCTCGCGGAGCTGGGACTGCTGGAACATGAGCCGTACAAGGGCGTGGAGCTGACCGTTGCGGGGCGGCGCCTGGCCCTTCGAATGGTCCGCCGGCACCGCGTGCTGGAGACCTACCTGGTGGCCTTTCTCGGCTACGACTGGGACACCGTCCACGAGGAGGCCGAAAAGCTGGAGCATGCGGTCTCGGACACGCTCATCGAGCGGATGGCCGCCGCGCTGGGCAATCCCCGGGTGGACCCCCACGGCGACCCGATCCCGGCCGAGGACGGCACCATTCTCGAGCTCGTCTTCACTCCGCTGCCCGAGGTTGAGGTCGGCACCGAAGTCGTGATCCGGCGGGTGGACGCGAACGATCCCGAGCGGCTCCGGTATCTCGCCTCGCTCGGTCTCAAGCCGGGAACCATTCTTTCTGTCCGGGACCGCCAGCCGTTCAACGGCCCCATCACCGTTACTGTGGGTGGACAGGACCACATCGTCGGGCACGAGCTTGCCCAGGGACTCTTGTGCGCTCCAGCCGGAAGCTGAAGGCGCCGTCACAGACACTCTTATGAGCACTCCAGAACTGACAGCCAACGAGGCGGTTCCGGCGTCACCCACGTCATCGACCCATCCCACTGCCGGATGGCGCTATGGCCGCCGAATGCCGACCCTTCCTGAGTCCTACCAGTCCATCGGCATTCCCAAGGGTCCCGGATTCTGGCGCAAGATGCTGGCGTTCGCCGGCCCCGGATACATGGTCGCGGTCGGCTACATGGATCCCGGCAACTGGGCCAGTGACCTGGCTGGCGGAGCCCGGTTCGGCTACACCCTGCTGAGTGTCATTCTGCTCTCCAACCTCATGGCGATTCTGCTCCAGGGTCTCACGGTGAAGCTGGGCCTGGTGACCGGGCGGGACCTGGCCCAGGCCTGCCGCGATCATTATTCGCGGCCGGTCAGTTTCGTGCTCTGGATTCTCTGCGAAATCGCCATCGCCGCCTGCGACCTCGCTGAAGTGATCGGATCGGCGATCGCGCTCAACCTGTTGTTCGGGATTCCCCTGATCTGGGGCGTCTGCCTGACGGCGCTGGATGTGCTGCTCATTCTCCTGCTGCAGCACAAGGGATTCCGCTACCTGGAAGCCTTCGTCATCGCGCTGGTGGTCACCATCGGCGTCTGTTTCGGTATCGAGCTGGTGATGGCGCAGCCGGCCATGAGCGCGGTCCTGGGCGGACTCATTCCCAAGGCGGAGATCATCTCCAACCCCGAGATGCTCTACATCGCGATCGCCATCCTCGGCGCCACCGTGATGCCGCACAACCTCTACCTGCATTCTTCCATCGTGCAGACCCGGAAGGTGGCTCCCGATGAAAAGTCCAAACGGGAGGCGATCAAGTTCGCCACAGTGGACTCGACCTTCGCGCTCCTTTTCGCCTTCTTCATCAACGCCGCGATCCTGATCCTGGCGGCGGCGACCTTCCATACCAGCGGCCACCATGACGTCGCGGAGATCGGGAATGCCTACCAGCTGCTGACGCCGCTGCTGGGCACCACCCTGGCAAGCACCCTCTTCGCCGTGGCGCTCCTTGCCTCGGGGCAAAACTCGACCATCACGGGGACCCTGGCCGGGCAGATCGTCATGGAGGGATTCCTCGATATCCGCCTGCCGGCCTGGCTGCGCCGGCTGATCACCCGGCTGATTGCCATCGTGCCGGCGGTGATCGTCACCGCGATGTACGGAGAAAAGGGCACCGGCGCCCTGCTGATCCTGAGCCAGGTCATCCTCAGCCTCCAGCTCTCCTTCGCCGTGGTTCCCCTGGTGCTCTTTACCTCCGACCGGAAGAAGATGGGGCCGTTCGTGAACGGACCACTCCTCACCACCACCGCCTGGTCAATCGCGGTTGTGATCATGGGGCTCAACGCATGGCTCCTCTTCGGCACCTTCAAGGCGTGGCTGGCCTGATATGTCCGCTCGGCTCACCATCACGTTGCTCCTCCTGACCGTCCCGGGCCTGTCGGCCCAGGAGCGCATCGAGGACAACAGCTTTCTCATCGAAGAGGCCTATAACCAGGAGCGGGGCGTCGTACAGCACATCAGCACCTTCGCCCATTCCTCCGGCGGCGTCTGGGAGTACAGCTTCACCCAGGAGTGGCCCTTCCTCAGCCAGAAAAACCAGCTGAGCTATACCCTGCCCATCGCGCGCATTTCGGACGGAACGGGATCCGGTCACACCGGGATCGGAGACCTCGCGCTCAATTACCGTCGGCAGATCCTGGGCGTCGGTGGCGGGCGGGTCGCGCTGAGCCCGCGGGTGTCCCTGTTGCTGCCGACCGGGGATGAGGCGTCGGGCCACGGCGCTGGAGGACTTGGCGTCCAGACCAACATCCCCGTCAGTGTCGTGCTTTCCGAGCGGCTGGTCACCCACTACAACGCCGGATTCACCCTCGTGCCCTCGGCGAAGAACGGGTTGGGCGCCGAGGCGAACTCCTTCGGTTATCACCTGGGGGCGAGTGCCATCGTCCTGCTGACTCCTCGGCTCAACCTGATGCTGGAAGGGGTCTGGTCCCGCACGCAGGAGGTGGTGGGCGGGGATCTCACCGAGGGAGTGGAGGAAGCGTTCCTGAATCCCGGCTTCCGCTACGCCTTCGACACGAGGGGAGGTTTGCAGATCGTGCCGGGTGTGGCCTACATGGTGGGGATTGGTCCGTCGAGGGGGAGCAACTCCGTCTTTCTCTATCTCAGCTTCGAGCACCGCTTCCGCAAGCTCTAACTACGATCAGGGCAGCTCTTCCGAGGGGATTTCCTCTTCACTCAGTGCGTTGAGCAGGCCGGCGAGACGGGTGTCCCGGGCGGCGCGCAGCATGGGAAGCTGGGCGCCATAGGCCTTGTCGATGGCGCGGGCCAGCCGGTGCTGGTCTTCCGAGCTCAGCTGCTGCCAGGTGGCGAGCTTTTCCCAGCGGGCCGCATTGGTCGTGATCAGGCTGTACAGAGCGCCGGCCCCCTTACCCGCCGGGCCGACCTGGCTGGTAAGATGAGGGCCAGCCGCGGCCCACTCGAGGGCGGGGCCCATCTCCATGGCCGTATCCATGTCGATCACATCCACCACGCCTTCCAGCACGAGATGAATGCACTCGCGCCAGACCGCGGCCGAGATCCTTCCTACCACGCTGCCGGCGATCTCCTTCTTCAGAATGATGGGCACCCGGCCGAGCGCGGTCAGCCAGAAGCGAACATCCTCGACACAGGCGGAATCGCTGAGCGGTGAAGGGACGATCTCGACGGCGGGGAGCAGCTCGACCGGATTGAGGGAGTGGACCACCAGCATGCGGTCGGGGCGGCGAAGCCTGCCGCAGAGATCGCTGGGCAGCAGGCCAAGGGTGCTGCTGGTGAGCACCGCCTTGAGCCGGCAGACCTGCTCCACCTGTTCCAGGACCCGCTGCTTGGCTCCGAGGTCTTCGGGAGTGGCCTCGATAATCCAGTCGGCATCGGTGACGGCCTGGAGCAGGGACCGTCCCAGGCGAAGGCCGCCCACGCCGATATCAGTGGCCTCGCCGTCCGCATGCCCCATCGAGGCCAGCATCCTGGCCCGTTCGGCGATGCTCTCCTGTGCCTTTTGCAGCGCGCCCGTATCGGTGTCGTAGATGGTCACGATCCAGCCGCGAGAGGCGGCCAGAGCCGCCCATCCGCAGCCGATGTCGCCAGCACCGAGCACCGCCACTTTGGGAGGAACGAGATCGGGCATGAGTGCTACACGATAACGCATTCGGCAGACTCCGTCCATTCAGTCTCGCTCGATGACGGCTCGAAGGCCGGGCCATCGGGTACATTTCGGGGTAACAGGGGGATGTCGATGCGCAGCAGTCTCAGGGTGACCATCATCGCCGCGGCGTTTGCCGCCGCCGGGGCGCGCGTTCTCGGGGCACAAGCGCTCACCGTGGCGGTGGACCGCCGCCTCGCCGAGCGGCTCGAGCTCCATGCGGGGGACACCGTGCGACTGGGAACCCATCCCGATTCCATCGCCCGGCTCGCCATCGTCGGCGCGATTTATGAGCCGGGAGCCGACCCCGCCGCCGTGACTCGGCGGGACCTCACCATGCGCCTCCACCTGCCGGACCTGGCCGAGCTGCTGAGCGCGCCGGATCGAGTGGATCGCATTGGTGTTGCCCTGAAACCGGGGGTTAATGCCGATAGCGCGGCCGCCCGGCTCAACCGGCTCGCCTTTGGATTCAGGGCCCACCCTTCCGCCAGGATTGCCCAGGGCTCGTCCCAGACCTTCAAGGTCGTCAGCCGGTTCCACCGGGCAATCGCGGTCATCTCGATCGTGGCCAGCGCAGTTTTTCTCCTCTGCATCATGCTGCTCAAGGTAGAGGAGCGAAAAAAGGACGCTGCGGTCATGCGGCTGGTCGGGATCCGCCGCCGGACCATCTTCGGAGCGCTGGTGCTCGAAGCCATGGCGGTGGCGTTGATCGGCTCTGCCGTGGGTGTGCTCCTCGCGCTGGCGGCGGGAACGATCACCAACCTCTACTATCGCCGGCTGTTCGATACCACCCTGATCTTTTCCCGCATCACGTTGGAGGTCGTGCTGTTCAGTGTCGCGCTCTCGCTTCTCCTCGGCGCCCTGGCCGGGACAGTGGCCGCGCTCCGGCTGGTGCGCACGCCGCCGCTGGTGCTCTGGGGACGAGCGTGAACCCGGCCAGGAATCTCCGGCGCCATCCAGTGCGCACCGTGCTGGCGCTGCTCGGCCTGGCGGTCACATCGGCCATGCTGCTGGACATGATCCTCCTGTCCGGTGGGCTGGAGCGTTCGTTCGAGCAGCTCCTGCTCAACCGGGGATACCAGATCCGGATCAGTCCCAAGGGCACGCTGCCGTTCGACACCGAGGCCAGCATCACGGGGGCGGATTCACTGATGCGATCGCTCCGGGCCGAGCCCGGTATTGAGTCGGTGGCGCCGGTGCTGGGCGGGTCGATCTACGCCAGGAGAAACGATTCGCTGCTCACGCTGGTGGGCTATGGCATCGATCCGGCCAGCCAGGGGAGCTATCAGGTTGAGGAAGGGGAGGACCTCTCGAGGGGGGATTCAGCGGGGGTGATCCTGGGCCTGCCCGCCGCGCGCCTGCTCGGCGCCTCGGTGGGTGACAGCATCACGCTGGTGGGCGGACTGGATCCCCAAATCGCGCGGGCCGATATCCAGCGCCGGCTCCAGGTCCGGGGTCTTGTCCAGTGGTTGTACGACTACGAGGGACAGCCTTCGGTTGGCACTGGCCTGGGCGTGATGCAGGCGCTTCGGGGTGCCAATGGCTACGATCGCATCTCGTTCGCGGCCGTGCGGGTCGCGGAGGGGACACCGGTGGAGAGTGTGACGGCGCGGCTCCGGGCGGAGTGGCCACTGCTCGAGGTCAACAGCGTCGGCGACCTGGTCGGACAGTTCCGTGCCCGCATGGTCTACTTCCATCAGCTGGCCCTGATCCTCGGCAGCATCAGCCTGCTGGTCACACTCCTCCTGGTGTCCACTCTCCTCACCATCACCGTCAACGAGCGCCTGGGCGAAATCGCCACTCTCCGGGCCATTGGCGTGTCCCGGAGCAGAATCGTGCTCGACGTCATGAAGGAAGGGGTCTTGTTGACCTTGGTTGGTACCGCTCTCGGCGTGGTCCTTGGGCTGGCCACGGCACGTTACCTCGATGCCATCCTCACCTCGTTCCCCGGCCTGCCCGCTGCCATTTCCTTTTTCGTTCCCCGAGCCCGTGGCCTGCTGACGGCCGGCATGGTCCTGCTGGCGACGGGAACACTGGCCGGCGCGTATCCGGCCTGGATCGCCGCGAGCGCTCCGATTGCGGCGACGCTCAGGACGGAGGCGACATGACAGAGGGTCGGAGGGGCGGAGGGGCGGAGGGTCAGGTCGTGGTGAGGGCCAGCGGCCTGCGGAAAGACTATCCGATGAACGGCGAGCTGGTGCACGCGGTTCGCGGCGTGTCGCTCGAGGTCGGTTCCGGGGATTACGTCGCGATCGTGGGGCCGTCCGGCTGTGGGAAGTCTACCCTGCTGCACCTCATCGGCGGCATCGATACGCCATCGGCCGGCAGCGTGGAGATCATGGGGACGTCGCTGGGTGCTCTCAAGGACCGGGAGCTCACCCGCCTCCGGTTGCTCCGGCTGGGATTCGTCTTTCAGCGCTTTCACCTGCTGCCGGTGCTGACCGCCCGGGAGAACATCGAGCTGCCCATGGCGGAAGCGGGTGTGCCGCCACGGGAGCGGCGCGAGCGGGCGCGTGAGCTGCTGGATTACGTGGGCCTCGGAGTGCGGGGTGAGCACCGGGCCACCCAGCTCTCCGGCGGAGAGATGCAACGGGTCGCCATTGCGCGGGCGCTGGCCAACCGGCCCGCGGTGCTGCTGGCGGACGAGCCAACGGGTGAGCTCGATGCGAAGACCGGGCACGAGATCCTCTCCCTTTTCCGGCGGCTCAACCAGGACGGTGTCACGCTGGTCGTCGTGACCCACGACGAACGGCTGGCCCAGGAAGCCGGCCGGCGAGTGCACATGCTGGATGGCACCATCGTGAGCGAGGAGCTCGGCTGATGCTGCTGATCCTGGCCTTCCGCCAGCTCCTGGTCCGGCGCATGCGCTCGCTCTTTCTCCTCCTGGGCTATTCGCTCGGTGTCGGGGTGATGATCGTCCTGCTCTCCGTGGGCGAAGCCATGCTGGAGCAGGCCCGGGACGTGTCGCTGGTGGGTGGCGGCGAAGTGACCGTTCTGCCCGAAGGCATCGATGTCGAGGCGCTTCGAACCGGAGGGTTGAGCGGCATGTTCTTCACCATCGACCGGGCCCGGTACGTGGTGCGCCAGGTGCTGGGCGGGCCGCGGCAGGCAGGTGCGGTGGCTGCCGTGTCCCCCTCCATTGATGGAAAGCTGCTGTATTTGGTCAGGGGCGGCGATACCATCGCGGTGCGCGCGGGCGGCGAGATTCCCAGCCGGGCAAATGCCGTAGGCGCCGGGCTGGCTGTGCGGGAGGGCAGCTGGAAAGACGACGAGAGAGACTCGAGCTACATCGCGCCGACTCTGCAGCAGCTCTACGACGAGATCGATCATTTCCACTTTCCCCCGGTGCGTGACTCGACCTGGGGCGAATGGCACTACTTCAATGTGGTGACCGGGCCTGAGGAGTGGTGGTATATCAGCCTGCTGGTTGGGGGCGAGGTGCCTGCGGGGCGCTGGGGGGGACAGATCCTGGTGACCCATCGCCGCCGCGATGGAAAATATGAGCGCTTCGATGAGGCCGTCCCTGCCACCGCCATCAGCCTGGACACCGCCAGGGCCGATCTCACCCTGGGTCCCAGCTTCGTGCAGCAGCGAGACGGGCAGTACCTCGTCCGGGTGCAGCTACCCAGGCAGGGTCTGGATCTGGATCTCACGCTTCAGCCGGCAGCCCACCGTTACTTCCCTCCTCTCCAACTGCGGGAAGGAGAGTACCTCTCCGGTTACGCGGTCGCGGCATTGACGGGTCGAGCGACCCTTCGCGCCTGTGCGGCAGGAGTGTGCCGGACGGATTCAGCGGCCACGGGGTACCACGACCATAACTGGGGAGTCTGGCGAGATGTCACCTGGGAATGGGGAGCTGCCTCGGGACCGCACTTCAGTTTTCTCTACGGCCAGGTGCAGGCGCCCGACAGCGGCACAACGTCGCAGCCGTTCTTCTTCTCCCTGGTGGATTCGCTGGGGATTCGCCAGGTGTTCCGGTCGCAGCGAATCCGGTATGAGGGTGAGCAGGACCTCGTTCATGGCAGCGGCGTATCAGCCCCGGCGTCGTTCGTCTTTGACGCCGTGCGGGAGAGAGACAGTATCCGGGTGAGGGTGGAGGTGAAGGAGGCGATTGCCACCCGCATGGGCGCCGCCGGAACCCAGCGCTATTTCCTCCAGATGCGAGGAGCCTTCCGGCTGGGAGGTGAAATCGCCGGCGAGTCTGTCAGAGAGGAGGGGGCGGGGTTCTTTGAGACCTGGCTTCAGCCTTGATCTCCCTGATTTGTTCCCGGTGCCGGTCGGAGTGGACGATCATGAACAGCACCCACTGATAGCCGTCCAGCGTTTTGAAGGCGGGGTGGGGTGCGCAGTAGTCGCGGAGGTTCCGGGTCTCCTGCTGCAGCAGCTGAATGATCCTGCTCCGGGTCTGGTCGAAGGCGGCCAGCGCGTCTGAGGGCGAGGCCCAGCGGCCCTTGGGCGCGGTGAAGGAAGGCGCCACCCGCCGGGTCACCCGGTCCTTCATCGTGTCCATGATGATGGCATCCTTGCCGGCAGCCTGCTGCTTCTGCTCCGCCGTTGCCGGTGCCTCGAACAGCTTCTGGCTGAGCAGGCTGAAGATCCCCATCTCCACGGTAGCGATGTGCTCCAGCACCTCGAGGATGGACCACCGGTCCTCCGCGGGCTTGCTGGTCCATTGGGCGGCGCTCAGGTCCTGAAGCTCGGAGAGCAGCTCGTTTCGGGAGGTATCGAGGTGGGCGATGAGGGTCTGCATAGGTTCGGGTGAGGTTAGCCAAGTTGCGCCTTGCTTCGCAAGGCCCGATCTTCAAAGGAGCGGAATCCCCTCACCAGCCGATTCATGTCGACACTCGAGAAGCTGCAAGAAGCTCTGCAGGACAAATACAGGGTAGAGAAGGAAATCGGAGCGGGCGGGATGGCCACGGTGTTCCGGGCGGAGGACTTGAAGCATCACCGCGCGGTTGCCATCAAGCTGTTGCGTCCTGAGCTGGCCGCCTCGATCGGGAACGATCGCTTCCTTCGTGAGATCGAGCTGGCCGCGCGGCTGCAGCATCCCCATATCCTGCCGCTCTACGACTCCGGTTCCGCCGGCGGTTTCCTCTATTACGTCATGCCGTTCGTGGAAGGCGAGTCGCTCCGGGACCGGTTGGACCGGGACAAGGCGCTGCCGCTGGAGACCACGGTGCAGCTGATCCGGGAAGTGGCCAGCGCGCTCGCCTACGCCCACAGTCACGGCGTGGTTCACCGGGATATCAAGCCGGAAAACATCCTGCTCTCCGGCGGCCATGCCGTGGTCGCCGACTTCGGCATTGCCCGGGCGCTGGATGCCGCGTCGGGAGGCGAGAAGCTCACCGGCATGGGCCTCTCCATCGGGACGCCAGCGTACATGAGCCCGGAGCAGGCCACCGCCAGCGACGAAGTGGACGCCCGGAGCGATCTCTACTCCCTGGGCTGCGTCCTGTTCGAATGTCTCGCCGGCCAGGCCGCGTTCTCCGGTCCCTCGGTCCAGTCGGTGATCACCAAGAGCATCTCGGGTCCACGTCCCCACGTTCGTGCGGTGCAGAAGACGGTGCCGGAAGCGATCGACCAGGTGATCGTGAAATCACTCGCGCAGGACCCGGCGGATCGCTATGCCAGCGTGGGAGAGTTCTCCGACGCCCTGGGCCGGGCACTGATGGGAGAGATGACGGGAGGCCGGCGCCGGTGGACGCCCATCGCCTTGGGAGCGCTCACGGCCCTCGTCATCGTCGGCGGGTGGCTGGGGTACCGGGCCTGGGCCAACCGGAGCCCGGTGCGGAGCGGTGCCGAGCTGATCGCGGTGCTGCCGTTCAGCACGGCCGGGTCCGGCGTCGAGCTCCTGGGTGAGGGGATGGTGGACCTCCTCTCCACCAACCTCAACGCGGTCGGCGGAATCGCCACGGTAGATCCCCGCACGGTGCTCACCAGGTGGAAGAAGCAGGGCAGCACGGACCGCGCGGCGGGAATCTCGGTAGGACGGAGCCTCGAGGCCGGCTCGGTGCTCATGGGGAGCGTGGTCTCTGACGGCACCAACGTGCGGATCAACGCCGAGCTGACTTCCGTCACGGGAGAAGCGCTTGCGCGAGCCCAGGTCAACGGGTCGTCGCAAAACCTGCTCGCCCTGGTCGACAGTCTCAGCCTGGCCCTGCTGCGGGACATCTGGCGCTCACGGGAGCCGGTGCCTTCACTCCATGTCGGTGCCATCACAACCAACTCGGTCGATGCGATCCGGGCGTTCCTCGCCGGGGAGAAATCCTACCGGGAGGCGAATTGGGACAGCGCGATCGCGGCTTTCAGCCGCGCCGTCGAGCTGGACTCCACCTTTGCGCTGGCCAACTTCCGGCTCGCGCTGTCCTACGGCTGGACCGGCGGATGGCAGACGCCGCGCTCACTGGCCGCGACCCAGGCCGCGGTGCGCTTCGCCCAGCGCCTGCCCGAGAGAGACCGGGCCCTCCTTACCGGATACAATCTTTTCACCCAGGCCAAGATCGAAGCCGTGGACAGCATGCGGCGGTACCTGGCCAACTATCCGAAGGACACCGACGGCTGGTTCATGCTGGCCGATGCGCAGTACCACATGAATCCGCTGCTCGGCCTTACGCCGGAGCGGCTGCGCGCGCCCTTCGACACGGTAATCCGGCTCGATCCGACGCTGGTCCCTGCCTACATCCACCCGATCGAGGCGACGCTGATGCGGCGGGACAGTGCCGCCTATGCCCGCTACGTGCGCGTACTGGACTCGGTGGTGGGAGATTCCGAAGCGGCCCAGTTCAAGATTGCCGGCCGCGCCGTGTGGGGTCCCGATCGTGACTCGGCGATGGCGCAGCTGGCCCACGCTCAGGCTGGGCTGACCGGTTCGGCCGTCATCTCGGAGTACTTCTCGCCCCAGCCAGACGTGAACGTGGTGGATCGGGCGCTCGCGTCCCAGTTCGCCCGGATGGAAGGAACCCGGCCCACCGCCGCCGCGGAGGCCCTGATCAGCCGGGTGATGGTCTACGTGGGCCTGGGACAACTTGCCAGGGCGAAGGCCATGACGGATTCGCTGATGACGCTGAGCCGCGATTTCGGTTTCTCGGCCATGCTGCAACCGGTGTTTGCCGGGCTGGTGCCGCCCGACTCGGTGCGCCAGGTGATGGAAGGTATCCAGCGCGCACCCTTGACCTATCCCCAGGTCGCGATGACCCGGGCGAACATCGAATTGAGCCGGGGCAACGCTGCGGCGGCCCAACGGGTGCTCGACGAGGGACTGAAACAGACGGGTGAGATGTACACGCCAGAGTTCAAGGCGGTGCTGCGGGCGTACCGCGGCTGGGCCGATGTGGTCGCAGGGGATACCGCCAATGGGCTTCGGCGTATCGAGGAGGAGCTAAGGAAGGCCGGCACCCTCGGCATCAGCTGGGCGACCTCAAACCTCCGCTTTCACTACGCCGGGATCCTGGCATCCCGGGCCGAGACGAGGGACAAAGGCATCGCGCTGCTGCAGAACACGTTCAGTGGCGGGTCGGACATCATGTACCTCCCGCTCACGTTCCTCCTGGCTGGCCGGGCGCTGGAGGATGCCGGCCGGCGAGCCGAAGCGGCGGAAGCCTACGGCCAGTTCATCCGGCTGTGGAAGAATGCGGACCCATCGCTGCAATCCCGGGTGGAGGAAGCGAGAGAAGGCCTCCAGCGGGTGACCGGCGAAGCCCGCTAGTTCTCCATGTAGCTTTTCGCCGGCACCGTCTTGAGAAAGCTGTAGATCGCGCCCAGCTCGGTGTCCGTCATCTTGCCCATCGTCGGCCAGGGCATGAACGGGTTGATCGCGGTGCCGTTGGGGCGCTTGCCGGTGCGAAAGGCGCGCAGGAAATCGTCCCTCGTCCAGCTGCCGATGCCGGTCGGCGTGATGTTGGTGCCGGGAGGATCGTCCGGACTGCCGGCGAATTTCCCTCCCGACAGCGCCGCTCCGTGGCAGACGTAGCATCCCCCACTGGCTACCAGGTAGCCGCCGTACTCCGTCGTCTCCCCTTCCTGCGGCATCGCCGGTATCGGCGCCTCATGATCGATCAGCCGCGCCATGACCAGTGGCGCCTTGTTGGTCGCGACCAGCATCCGGCCCACCGGCCCCAGCTCGGTCGAAGGCAGCTGGCGGGTAACCGGCGGGACCGACTTGATGTAGGCAATCACCGCTGTGAGGTCGGCCGCGCTCAGGTGGGTGAACACGTCTGAGGGCATGAAGATGAGCGAGGTGCTGTCCGGCCGGACGCCATGGCGAAGGGCGCGAACCCAGTCGGCATCGGTGTAGCGCGCTCCGACGCCCCCACCGGTCAAATTGCTGGCCACGATGCGCGCGAAAGGCATTCCGTCGATGACGACGCGGCCGCCGAGGTCGTTGGCGTGGCAATCCACGCAGACCAGCCGGCCGGTGACCAGGTGTTTGCCCCGCTCGATGGTGTTGAAATCGGTGGGAATGGTGAGCGACTCGGCAGCCACCGGATATTTCCTGCTCAGCGCCCGGCCGCTCATGACGTACATGCTGGCGCCGGTGAGGGCGATGAGCAACACCAGGACTCCCACGATGATTCCCAGACGGCGAACGATTTTGCTGGCCATGAGATGAGGGTGTGGGTGGGTTAGAGCCCGATACGAACGATCACTCCCGCGGTGCGATAACGAAATGCGCCGGTGGTCGAGCTTTCGGCGCTGTTGGACAGTCCGGCGAACACCTCGACCATGTTGGCCCGGCCCCAGCTGCGACCCAGGCGGCCTTCCAGGTGCCACTCGCTCTGGCTCTTGCCGCCCTTGCCCACCTGCTGAACGCCCAGGCCGCCGCTGACTCTGCCGGACCACGGCGCCGCTGAACGGGTGTATCCGCCCCGGACCTCGTAGACGCTGAACCAGTCCGGCGAGAAGTATCCGATACCCTTGAAATCGTAGCCCAGGGCACGCGCCATCAGGCCCACGAAGAAATCACGCCGAAGCGTCTGCGTCAGCGTGAGCACTCCGTGGGTGCGGGTGTTGTCATCGCTGAACCAGGTTCCTCCGCCGCCGACGCCGACTACCAGTCCGGGCCGGAGCGTCGCGTCTCCGCTCAATTCCAGCGCATTGATCTCCAGCCGCCGTTCGATCAGGAGAGCGGTTTCGTCAAATGGATAGTGGGCGAAGCCGATGCCGACGCCGGCCCGGCCGAGCCGGTACCCCCCGGCCACGCGGTAGGTGGCGCGGCTGTAGTCCGGCCCCGCATCGGGCAGGAGTTTCCGCGCGCCGAGGGCCGCGCTGGCGTACAGGTTGCCGGCGCCGTAGGCGAGTCCCGCCTCCGCGGACAGCCGGGCGGCGTCCCGCACCGCGTCCCCCGACTCCAGCGCGCCAAGTGAGCCGAAGGCGCGGAGATTGTCGCTCAGGAGGTAGGATCCCGCAAGGGTCTGCCACCAGTTGGTATTCTCGTCGGAGTCGTTACTCCAGCCGAGCGTCAGCTCCGGCTGCGGGCGGATGGCGTTCAGGATCGATTGGTTGAGCTCCCGGGCAGTCTTGTTACCGGGATCGGCGGCGACGGCACGGCTGGCGTACACGCCGGCTACTGAATAGCGGCCATTCCAGTAGTGCACCTGCGCCAGTCCGGTGAGCGCCTCGGCATGGCGGGGATTCCTGGCGAGCACGCTGTCGTAGAGCACGATGGATTCGTCATACTGTCCATCCCAGGAGAGCACCCGGGCCTCGGCCGCCTGGAGATCGGGGTCGGTGGGATCATCGGCGCGCGCACGACGGATGAGGACCAGGGCTGAATCGAGCCTGCCGTCCCAGGAGGCGAGAATGCCGAGCCGGTAATTGGCGCGGACGGAATGAGGGTCGGCCTGAAGGACGCGCTCGTAGTTGATGCGCGCCGTGTGAAAATCGCCCACCAGCCAGGCCGAATCGGCGGTGGCTTGCTGCGCCTGGGCGGCCATCCATGGCGTGACCATGGCGACCAGGATGGCAGCCAGTTTCTTCATCGCATTCGTCCCCACGTCTCTCGCATAGCCCGATAAGCCGGCTTGGGTCGAGACTGCCAGGCTGGAGTGTCCCAGCCTTCCCACCGCCAGCGTTTCAGGGAATTCAGCGGCCAGCTGCCGCCGGAAAGGACAGGCAGCGCCGCTTCCAGTGTTCGAGGCGTGCCCTGCCGGTAGGTCAGCACGCCAAAATGGAAACCCTCTGCCCGCGCGGTCCCGAACGATTCTCCCGCTTTCGTCTCGTAGAGCTGCGTTCGCGTCGAGGGATCGCTCACGTTGAGCACGCCCCACGGGATGCGCACCGTGAGAATGCCCTGTCTTCCATCATAATACCAGTCGGAGAGGGTCGACATCGAATCGGTGCCGAAGCGAAGCCGGCCCCGGTTCACCCCGCGCGCGGGATAAAAGGTTCCATCCCGGCCGTAGCGGGCGCGGTTGGTGCCGACATAGAGCGAATCGAACACGCCGTCCTGCCGGTCCTGGATCGTCACCGGCCGGCGGTAGAAGCGGCCGACGTCGTCATGGCTGGTGTCGGGCGGGGCGCCGTAGGGGTTGTACTCCGGCAGGATCCGGATCTCGGCGTCCGTGGGACTTCTCAGGTCCACCAGGAATTCGAAACCGGCTTCGCTGGTGGCGAGGCCGTCGGGCAGCCGGTGCTGGCCGCGGCCAGGCAGCCAGGTATCGATCGCTATCATGATCCCCAGGCTGTCCCAGGGAAACGCCCGCCCGGCAAGACCGGGAAATCCGATGGTCAGAAAGACGTGGGATTCGTTCGACCCGACGCGAAGGCTGGCGGGAGCGGCCGGTGTTGCCGGCCCGGCGGTATACAGGGTCTGGTCCTGGCGGTCCCTCCCAGCGTACATCCCGATGACCCCGTAGTTCTGCTCCGCATCCATCACATTGTGCCATTGACGGGTGTTCTCCAGCGGGATCTCCAGGTCAACCACGACCCAGTTCTTCTTGAACCACTCGTCGATCCAGGCGAAGAGAATCCCTCCCGCGGCGCCGCTCTCCTGGATCTCCCGGGTGAGCCGGGCGTCGATCCGTGCCATGTCCCGTTCATCATGCCCCCCGTGGTGCCATCCCTGGGGCTGCAGGTGGGCCAGGCCCCGGCTGGAGGGGACACCATACTCTGCAATGACGACGGGCATGGTCCGGTGATGGGTGACCAGATCGCGAAGGTAACCGAAGTAGTTCGACGCTCCCTCGCTGGAGCGCGCCCGATTGTATCCCGGATCCAGCAGCATGAAATCCGGATAGTAGGGATAGGCGTGGTAGCTGGCGAACCAGCCTGCCGGGTTTGCCGCGGTGGGCCGGACCAGGCCGGCATCGAGGCCGATGGCGTCGTTCTCGTATTCCTTGACCAGGTTGGCCGGCTTCCCGGCGCGCCGGCGCCAGGCCGCTTCTTCCTCGGTGGTGGATTCGGTGGGATGGACCAGCGGGTCAAGCGTTGGCCAGTTGGTGTAGGCGATGGGCCGGATCATGTTGTAGCGATCGACCTCGTAGCCCAGCATGTAGTCCGACTGCTCGGCCATCCAGCGGTCCATCGCGGGAGCAGGCCTGGCCTGGAGGAACCGGCCGGTAAAGGGTTCGGTGCCAGGATGCGCCGCATCGAACGCCTTTACCGCGTACGGCTCCCACTCCCGCCCGATTATGTAGGCCAGGGTCCAGCGCGACACGTCGGCATCGTAGCGCCCGCTGGCGTGCCCGGGACGATGCGGGATCTCGGCGGCGCCATGGAGCAGGTTCACCACCCGGTGCATCTCGTCCCGGAATTCCTGTTTCCACGCCGGGTCCTCGAAATCATCCCCAGGCGGCAACTCGGTCCACACGCCGTGAATGATCCAGAGCGTCCGGGTGGGATGGGCACGGTTCCAGCCGCGGAGTGCGCGGTAGAACTCGGGTGGCAGAATGGTGTATACCCGCACCACGTTGGCGTTCATCGCCACCATCTGTTCGATCCAACGGGCATAGAGGCTGGAATCGGTGGGAAACTCGGATGGAAATTTCCCGGGCAATGCGGCGCCGAGGTTGATGCCTTTGATGTAAAACGGACGCCAGGTGGTGCCGGAGGGGACTTCGAACCGGGTGTTCCGGGTTCGCGCCGCGACCTGGAGAGTGCGGGGGCGACGCGGAGTGGTCACCGGTGGCCGTCCCCAACCCGGATCGAGCTGATCCAGCAGTGCGCGAGCCGCGGAATCGGCGGGGTGAATTTCCACGACCCGCCGGGCCGCTGCGGTCGCCAGGCCGGTGTCGCCAAGTCTGCGGGCCGTCAGCGCCAGGCCGCTCCAGCCATCGGCGTTGCGTGGGTCCTGCCCAGTGACCAGCCGGAAAATCGAATCCGCCCGGGTGAGCTGATTCTGGCGGAGTGCGGTGTACCCCAGCCCTACCTTTGCATCGAAGTTGCCGGAGCAGCGCCCGTCGGATTGAAGGAAAAGCCGTTCGGCGGCAGGGATCGAGTCGGACCGGTAGGCCCGCCAGGCCGCGACAACCTCCTGGCCCGCACGCTCGGGACAGGGCGCCTGGGCAGCGAGTCGAGCCGGGCTCGTCAGCGGCGGCAGCGCCAGGGCAGCCAGGCGCCACCAGCCGGAATCGCGGTGTATGTTGAATGGCATCCTGAAGAAACGTAAACCTGATCGGGAGATGCATGAGCACAGAATCATCCACCCTGCTCCTGGGCCGGACACTGATCGATACGTTCGGGCAGGGCTGGAGCCGGGGGAATATTGATGTTCTGATGTCGGTCTTTGCTCCGGATGCCAGGTTCCTGGAGACCCCCTTCTCGGCTGCGCTGGAAGGAACCGACGCCATTCGCGGCTACTGGAAAGAGATCCCCTACTATCAATCCGAAGTCACCTTCACCAGCGGCGAGATCTACGTCGTGGGGCCGTGGTTCTCCACCGAGTTCAAATGCACCTTCCGGCGTCGCCGGACCGGGGAGTGGGTGGATGCCCGGGGAGCGATCTTCTGCGAGCTGAATGGGGAATCGATCGGAGAAATGCGGATGTACTGGCACCGCTGGGGGGACAAATCTTGACAGGAGCGGGCCGGCTGGCATACTAAGACTGGTCAGCATCCTCCGGAAGCGAGGGCGTATGAGGATTCAGCTCACAGTGGCGGCGTGCGCGCTGGGGTGGGGCATTGCGATGACCGGGCAGGGACTGGCCCAGGAGCCGGCCGGGTCCCTCGCGATTGAGATGCCTTCCAATGTTGGCGGGGAAGTCACATCCAGTCTCCAGGTTACAACCCCTTCCGATGGTCATCTTCTCCTGCTGAACGTATGGGGCGATGGTCACCTTCGCGTGCTCTTTCCTCGCCGTCCATCCAGCTCTTCTTTCCTTCGCGCCGGGCATTACGACTTCGACAAGATCAGTTCGGGGTCGCTATGGCGCATGGGTGGGGAAGGCACTTTCGTGGCTGTCTGGTCCCAGCATGAATTCAACTATGGCGACTTTGTACGGTATGGCCACTGGGCCGTCAGCGACCTGAATCATCGCCAGTTTGCCGAAGATCCTGCGGCTGCGGTCACCGCGCTGGTCAACCGGATGGAAGGGCAGAACGCCAAGCTCGTGACGGCGAGCTACGACTGGCGGCCGGCGATGATTCCTGCCACCGAACTGGTGCGGCTGGAGAAATATCCGCGGGAGAGCAATCGCTACCGGGAGCTGGAGAACTATCTTCGCATTCAGCGCGGGTGTCCTTCGGGGACTCGCGATGTGACCGGAGCGGGCGAATACTGCACCCGTCCTGAACCACCCCGGCGGGCTCCAACTGTCGTCAGTCCCCCGGAGCCGGTTTACATACCGCCCGCCAATCCGCAGTCGCCCCCAGCGCGCACCGCGACTCCAGCTGCACCCTACGTTCCCCCCAGGCACCCACTCTAAGAGTCGAGGGGGCGGAGCTCAGGCTCCGCCCCGGTGCCGTCTCGCGTAGTCCAGTCCCCATTCCATCATCTCGGAACTCCGCAACCCCACCCGCATCGCCTGTTCGATCGCGTCTTCCTCTTCCATCCCGATATCGATCATCAGGTGGGGAAGCAGGGTCGCCCCGACGCGGTTTCCGCTGCCGCAGTGCACGAAGATCTGCTTGTCTCCCGCGTTGCGGTAGACGGCGAGCACCCGCTCCAGCGTCGCATCATTCAGCGTGGCCGACGAGACGGGGACGTTGATGTACTCGAGACCGACCTCCTTCGCGAGTGCGGGCTCATCGAACGGGCGGACTTCCATCGGGTCTCGGAGATCCAGCACGATCTGGGCGCCGGCGGCCTTGAGCGAGCGCAGGTGATCGGCTGCGGGCTGTCCACCGGTCAGCACCGTTGGAAGGGCCTGGCAGACGTTGACGATGCCGGCGGCGGCTTGATAAGGCGTCTTGGACATGGAGGAGTTCGAGTTCATGGATGACTGATCGTTTGCCGGGCAAGGGTGAAGCCCGCCAATACCGCGGTGAGAGAGAGGACCATACTGGCGAGCGCGTATCCGCCGGCGCGGGCATACTGGGCGTCACGCAGGAGATTCAGTGTTTCATAGCTGAAGGTGGAGAACGTGGTGTACCCACCACAGACGCCGATGGTGAGGAAAACGAGGACCTCCCGCCGAACCGGCACGCTCAGCGAATACCGCATGATCCAGCCGAGGAGGAATGACCCGGTGACGTTGATCAGCAGGGTGGCCCAGGGGAATGAGGTTGAGGACCGCTCAAGCCACCCGCCCACCAGGAACCGGGCCATTCCCCCGAGTGCACTACCCAAACCCACCAGCCAGATCATGGGCGCTCCCAATCCAGGTTGCCCCAAACCTAACATGAGCCGCTGAGGCCTCCGCCCCCATAACGGGGAATATCGACCAGTTCCGCCTGGCGGTTGTCACCGGGACAATGCGAGCCGGCGCCAGAATGCGCGACCACTCTCCGATTACCGGTAACCACGTCGCCCGCTTAAGATTAGGCCATGCTCCGCCTGGCCATCGCCCAGATGCGGCCCCGCAAAGGCGCGTATCGGGAGAACCTGCACCATCTCGGCGCACTCCTCCGGGAGATCGGCAGTTGGCCGGAACCGCCTGAGCTGCTGGTAACCCCGGAGTCTGCCCTCACCGGCTACTTCCTCGAAGGCGGGGTCCGGGAGCTGGCCTTGCCCGCCGAAACACTGTTCGCCGACCTCACCGCTCAGCACCAGGCCTCGGGCGCGCCACCGCTCGATATCGCGATCGGCTTCTACGAGGTCTACCGCAACCAGCTCTACAACGCCTCGATGTACGCCTCGCTCGGCGGCGACGATGCCGGGATTCGCCACATCCACCGCAAGGTTTTCCTCCCGACGTACGGAGTCTTCGACGAAGAGCGGTTCGTCGAGCCGGGCCGCAGCGTCCAGGCCTTCGATACCCGCTGGGGCCGGGCCGCGATGCTGATCTGCGAGGATGTCTGGCACTCACTGACACCGACCATTGCCGCGCTCGACGGCGCCCAGCTCATCATCGTGCCCAGCGCGACCCCGGGGCGGGGCATCGCGCCGACCAATGGCGAGCCGCGTCCCGCCAATCTCGAGCGCTGGGAGCGGCTGGCCAGGAGCATCTCGGAGGAGCACGGGGTGTACGTGGTGGTAACCCAGCTGGTGGGATTCGAAGGAGGGAAGGGGTTCGCCGGTGGCTCGGTCCTCTCCGGGCCCCGGGGCGACCTGCTGGCCCAGGGCCCCATCTTCGAACCCTCTGTCATCACGGCGACACTCGACTTCGACGAGATCACTCGCGCCCGCGCCGATCAGCCACTGCTCTCGGACCTGCAGGCGCGGCTTCCCCACCTGCTGGAGAGCTGGCAGCGAAGCAGCGAGGAGAGCCGGGGCGCCAACGGGGGTCCGGCCAGGTCCGCCGCCGCGCCGTCCCGGCCCCGTCCCGCCCGCCGGCCTATCACGCCGGCCATGATGCAGGGGCCGCTGGCGATCGATGGCGAGCTGACCCAACGGTGGCTGGTCGAGTTCATCAAGGACGAAATTGTCCGCCGGCGGCATTTCGAGAAAGTGGTGATCGGTCTCTCCGGAGGTGTGGACAGCTCCGTGGTCGCCTACCTCGCGGCCAGGGCGCTGGGACCGGAGAACGTCACCGCGGTGCGCATGCCCTACCGCACGTCCAGCCCCGAGAGCCTGGACCACGCGCAGCTGGTGAGTGATGCACTGGGCATTCCCTCGCGCACAGTGGACATTAGCGCGGCAGTGGACGGGATCGCCGGGGCGATCGGGGACAGCGTGACGCCTGGTCGGCTGGGCAACATGATGGCCCGGACCCGCATGATCACCCTGTTCGACCTGTCGGCCGAGCTGCACGCGCTGCCGCTGGGGACCGGGAACAAGACCGAGCGACTCCTGGGATATTTCACCTGGCATGCGGATGATTCCCCGCCGGTGAACCCCATCGGCGACCTGTTCAAGACCCAGGTCTGGGCACTGGCCCGGCACCTGGGTGTGCCGGATGTGATCGTGGACAAGCCGGCCAGCGCCGACCTGATCAAGGGCCAGACTGACGAGGGCGACTTCGGGATCTCGTATCCCAAGGCTGACCTCATTCTCCACTGGCTGCTCCTCGGCTATGGCGCCGACGAAATCCGGGAAGCCGGCTTTACCGCGGAAGAGGTGAAGCTGGTACAAACCAGGCTCGAGTCCACCCACTGGAAGCGTCGCCTGCCTACCGTGGCGATGCTCTCCCAGACCGCGATCGGCGAGTATTACCTCCGCCCTGTGGACTACTAGGTGAACGGTGTGCGGTGAGCGGTGAACGGGACTAGTGGTGAGAATCGCCCGCATTGCTCAGTTAAGCGAGTGGTCGAGTCTCCGCATATCGCTTGATGAGACCAAGCAACAAACGTTGGGAGCGCCGGCACCGTTGAATGATTGGGCTCAGTACTTCCTGAGGAGCTATTCCTGCTTTCGCCATCAAGGAGAGCAAATCTCCTGTTTCTACCGCAGATCCATATGCGATTCGAAGATGCCGGCGGAATGAGGGCGAGTTCGTGTAAGAATATCCCTCGGCTATGTTGGTCTGAACTGAGACTGAGGATCGCTGAACCTGATCAAACACCGCATGGGCAAACGGTTTCCAATGACTTCGACTCAGGTCAAGCACGGCCAAACTCACCGCTTCCGCCTCGCGCCAGGCAATCAACGTCGTATGGTCTCGCATCTCTCTTATCAAACCATGACTGGCGTGAATGTCGGTACAAGAATCCTCCTCAAGCGCATCTTTTTCACGCGCAATGATGATTTATGATTCCTGTCCCGTTCACCGTTCACCGTTCACCGTTCACCGCATCGTGATCCCCGATTCCCGGCTGATGTCCTACAGCAAGGCGGAACTCACCCAGCTCGTCATGCCTAACATGCAGAACGTGCTGGGCGATCTTTTCGGCGGCCACCTGATGGCCATGGTGGACCAGGCGGCCGCGGTCGCGGCCATGCGTCACGCCGGTGGCCCCGCTGTCACGGCCAGCATCGATCGGGTGGACTTCCGGGAGCGGATCCCGGTCGGCTCGCTGGTGACCTGTTGCGCCACGGTGGACTTCGTGGGCAACACCAGCATGTTCATTTCGGTCGAGGTCTATTCCGAAATCATCTCCACCGGCGAGCGCAAGCGTACCCACACAGCCGCCGCGGTCTTCGTCGCCATCGATAAGGACGGGAAGCCGATGCGAGTTCCCCGCCTCATACCCGAGACGGAGGAGGAAAAGGTGCGCTATCACCGGGCACAATCCCACCGCGAAAAGGCACGCCAGGCCAGTGGCCGCTGAACGACCCATCCGGGCGGTCGTTGTACTGGGTGGCGGTGGCGTCAAAGCGGCCGCCCACGCCGGCGCCGCCCGCGCGATTGCCGAATCGGGACTCAGGCCCATTCATTATTTCGGGACGTCCATGGGGGCGGTGCTCGCGGCCTGCTTCGCCGCGGGGCTGGGTCCCGAAGATGTCCACCGCCGGATGGCGGGCGTGACGCGGGCGGATGTGGCGCGGTCCCGCAGGCTGCTCGCAGTCCGGGGACTCTCGGCGCCTTCACTGTTCTACCTGGAACCACTGCGGGCGGTGATTGAACGGCTGGTGCCGGTCCGGAGGTTTTCCGAGCTCGGGGTACCCCTCACGGTGACGGCGGTCGAGGTGGATAGCGGAGGGCTGACGCTTTTCGGCGCCGGCGGTACCGATGTTCCCCTGGTGGATGCCCTGCTGGCATCCTGTGCCCTCCCGGTGTTCTACCCGCCGGTGCTCATCAATGGAAAACGATACGCGGACGGCGGCCTGCGCGCCGTGCTGCCGCTGGCGCCGGCCGCCAGCGTCCCGGCCGACATGGTGATCGCGGTGGATACCGGGCCGGGGTTCGACGAGGCGGGTGAGAGCAAGAGCCAGATGCCCGCGCTGCTCGACGCCCACAACACCGCGACCGGCATCCTGATGGCCTCCAACACCGCCGCCTCGGTCTCCCTCTGGCGGGGCACCCCGAACCTGCCCCGGCTGGTCTACGTCCGGCCGAAAGTGGACAAACATGTCACCTTCCGGGTGGACCTGGCCGAGAAGTATGCGGCGGAAGGGTACCGGGCGACCCGCGAGGCGCTGGGTCTCTAGTTCCGCTGTACGCTGCCGCCCGTCTCAAGTACCTTACGGAGAACCTCTCCCGAGCTGTGCTCCATGCGCGCGTCCGAGATCATGGTGTCCAATCCAATCGTGGCGGTGGCCGGCGCCCGCGCCAGTGAGGTGGCCATCCTCTTCCGCGACCGCAACGTCTCCGTGGTGCCGGTGGTGGACGACCACCGCACCCGGCGGTTTCTCGGGACGCTGAGCGACCGGGACATCGTCACCCGCTGCCTCGCGCCCGGCCGGGACCCGATGCACATGCGGGCCGACCAGCTCATGCGCACCAGCTCGACCGTCGTCGGGCCGGACCAGGAGCTCGACGGGTTCCAGCTTCGGATGGATACGGAGTCCAACGAGTCCCACCTTCGTCCTACCATCACCGTGGTCGATGCCGACCACTGCGTGATCGGTTTCATCAGTCATCCCGAGCAGGTTGCCGGGATCACGATCATCTGGGGTTGAGATGGTGCAGCTCAAGCTCTTCACCGTCGAAGAGGCCAATAGCACGCTGCCGCTGGTGCAGCGCATCGTGCGCGACCTGCTGGAGGAGTATCCCCGCTGGCGGGCCGCGGTGGCGCATTACGAAATCCTGAGCGGCGGCGCCCGGGCCGATTGGGGCGAGACGCCGGAACTGCTCGACGCCCGCCACGCCGTCACCCGGCTCGCCGAGCGTATCAATACCTACCTGGGAGAGCTGTCCGATATCGGCTGCGTCTTCAAAGGCTTTGATGCCGGGCTGGTGGACTTCTACTCCCTGCGGGAGGATCGCCTGGTCTTCCTCTGCTGGCGGCTGGGTGAAGCCCGGATCCAGTACTGGCACGAGATCGACTCCGGGTTCTCCGGCCGCCAGCCCCTCGATCCCAGCGTTCTCACGGGAATGACATGATGATCAAGCTGATGCTTCTGCTGCACGTCCTGGGATTCGTCCTCTGGATCGGGGGAGCGTTCGCGCTCATGATGGCGAGCATCGCCTCGCGGAAGGAAGAGCGGAGCGCGCTGGGTCCGCTGGTCAGGATCCAGGCTGCGATCGCGGGCACCGCGGTCGGTCCCGGGGCGGGGGTCACCGTAGTGACCGGCCTGATCCTGACCTTTCAGATGTTCGGTTCCTCGGCGCCGAATGTCTGGATCATGGTCATGCAGGGGTCCGGCCTCCTGGCCGCGATCATGACCCTGGCCTTCATTATTCCTACATCGGGGAAGCTGCGGCGGCTCGACCCCATGGTCCACGCGGCAGCCTTCGACGCATTGAGGAATCGGCAGCGGGTGATGGGCGCGGTCAGCGGCCTGCTCGGGCTGGTGGCCCTGTACGCGGGAGTGATGTCTCGCTTCTGAGCTTGTGCAGCTTCGTCCTGCAAACACCACTCACCGGACACACCTCGCATCGCGCCACCCGGGCCGTGCACACCAGCGCGCCCAGCTCCATGATTGCCTGGTTGAACGCCCAGGCCGATGGTCCTTTTCTCCGCACCAGCGTTCGCGCCACGCTCCAGATGCGCTGCTCGCTGGGCCGCGCGCGGGGAGAGAAGAAGGCCCGGCGAATCACCCTTCCCACGTTGGTATCCACTGCGGGCTCGGCCCGTTCGAAGGCGAACGACGCCACGGCGCCCGCGGTGTAGCGGCCGACGCCGGGCAGCCGGCGAAGCTCCTCGACCTGGTCCGGCACCACTCCATCGCGCTCCTTCACGACCAGTGTCGCAAGCCGGTGCAGGTGGGCCGCCCGGCGATAATACCCCAGGCCGGCCCATGATTCCCGCACCTGGCGCGGCGAGGCCACGGCCAAGTCACGGATGGTCGGATATTGGGCGAGGAAACGGAGGTAGTACTGCTCGACCCGGGAGACCTGGGTTTGCTGCAGCATGAACTCGGACACCACTATGTGATAGGGGTCACGAGTGCGGCGCCAGGGAAGGTCTCGCCCGTGGCGGCGGAACCAGCGTACCAGCCGGCGGCGGAACTGTCCCGCCTCCGGCGGAGCGGTGGTGATGCCGGGGGTAGACTTTGGCCGCATGGGGGTTCAAGATACACGCCGGTTTCCACGCTTTCCAAGGGACTCGATGGCCTCACCGGTTTTCGTCCTGCCCCGTTTCATCGGAAAAGTCACGCTCACCTCCTTCTCCCACGTGGGACGGCTGAGCATGATGTTGATGGAGTTGGTACGGGGGCTCAAGGAAGTGAAGATCTGGTTCCCCCGGGCCATGACCGAGGCGTGGAACATCGGGGCGGGCAGCCTCCTCATCGTTCTCCTGGTGTCCGGTTTTGCCGGCGGCGTGACCGCCCTGCAGGCAGGGTATCAGTTCACCGGCACCATTCCGGTGTACTTCCTGGCGGGCGTGATCGTGGAGTCCATCGTGCTCGAGCTGGGCCCGGTGCTCACGGCGATGATCCTGGCCGGCCGGATCGGCGCCCGCTATGCGGCCGAGCTGGGCACCATGCGGGTGACCGAGCAGATCGACGCCCTCGAAAGCCTGGGCCGATCCCCGGCATCGCACCTGCTGATACCCCGGGTAGTGGCCGGGTTCGTCATGATCCCGGCGCTGGTGGTGTTCGCCAACGTGATCGGTATCCTGGCCGGCTGGAAGGCGGCCCAGCTGGTCCTGCCCCTCACCGACGCAGACTTCTACTATGGCGCCCGTACCTTCTGGCGCTCCTTTGACGCGTACTATTCCCTCATCAAGGCCTTCTTCTTCGCCGGATCCATCACGGTGATCTCCTGCTACATGGGATTCAACACGAAGCAGGGCGCCGAAGGCGTGGGCAAGGCGACCACCGGCGCGGTGGTGTACAGCTCGGTGCTGATCCTGTTGCTGGACGTCCTGCTGGCCAAGATCCTCCTCAATCATTGATGGCATGATCGAGCTGCGTGAGGTCTACAAGCGCTTCGGCGAGCAGGTGATCCTCGATGGGGTCAACTTCAACGTTCGCGACGGTGAGACTGTCGCGCTGCTGGGCCCCTCCGGCACCGGCAAGAGCGTCCTGCTCAAACACATCATCGGCCTGATCCGGCCCGACCGGGGCGAGGTCGAGGTGGACGGCAAGATCGTCAAGCTGCTGAAGCGGGCCGAGCTGGCGGAGCTCCGGTCCAGCATCGGCTACGTCTTTCAGAACGGGGCCCTGTTCGACTCGGACGATGTCTACCAGAATATCCGGCTGGGGCTGAGCGACGAGGACCAGTACAACGACGATCAATACGCCCGGGCCAGGGTGGAGGAGTGTCTCAAGCTGGTCAACCTGGCGCCGGAGACCGCCGCCAAGTTTCCGGCCCAGCTCTCCGGGGGCATGCGGAAGCGGGTGGGCATCGCGCGGGCGATCGCCGGCAAGCCCAAGTACCTGCTGTATGACGAGCCCACCTCGGGACTCGACCCGGTCAACTCCGACATCATCGACAACCTGGTCAAACGGCTGGCCGATGAGCTGGGCGTCACCAGCATCATGGTGACCCACGACGTGCGCGGCGCGTTCCGGGTCGCCAACCGGCTGGCGCTGCTCAGCGGTGGAAAGATCGTCCAACACGGGACGCCGGAGGAATTCCTGGCTTCAACCAATCCCAAGGTCAAAGAATTCCTCGAGCGGGATTTCGACAACGCCACCTTTGCGGCCTGAAAGCGAGCATGGACCTTCACTACAAGCAGGAAATCACCGTGGGCGCCCTGGTACTGTCCGCGATCGTTCTCTTCATCGTGGGCTCCCTGTGGCTGGGCGGGAAGTCGGTCGGCAGCTCGGACAACACGGCGACCATCCAGTTCGCCGGGGTCGGCAACCTGAAGGAAGGCGTCCCGGTGCTGATCTCGGGGGTGAACAAGGGAAAGGTGGACCAGATCCGGCTGGTGGAGCGGGGCAAGGTGCTGGTCATCGTGAGCCTGGACGACGACGTGCGGCCCAGGCTGGACGCCCAGGCCCGGATCATCTCCATCAGCGCCCTGGGCGACGCGGCGGTGGACTTCTCGCCCGGCAGCAGCCCGGAGCGGCTGCCCGCCACCGCGGTGATCCAGGGTTCCACCGAGCCTGCGCTCACCGAGCGCATGGCCGCCCTGGGTGACCGGGCCGACAGCGTGCTCCTCGGCGCGCAGCAACTGGTCAGCCAGCGGACTGCGGACGACCTGCACGCCACCATGGTCGCAATGCAGCGGATGCTGAATACCATCGCCGAGCGGATTCCCGCCTCCACCAGCGAGGCGCAGCGGACGCTCGCCTCGTTCCGCCAGCTGAGCACCCGGCTCGATTCCACACTGGCGAATCCCGGGCTCACCCGCGGCCTCTCCAACCTGGACAGCGTGACCGCCAGCCTGAACACCATGACGCTGCAGTTCGCCCGCACCGGTGCGACCCTGGACACCCTGCTCGCGGCCATGAACCGGGGCGAGGGAACCCTGGGCAAATTCGCCAGCGACAGCGGGCTTTACGTCGATATGCGGGGGACCCTGCAGTCGCTCAAGCAGCTGATCGACGAGATCAAGCGGGAACCGGGCAAGCTGACCGTACAACTCAAGGTGTTCTAGTCGCGTCCCAGGATCCTTCGCCGCTGTCCCTCGGTCAGCATGTCTCGCGCGATCGTACTCCGGACGATCCTCGCGACGAAGACATACCCCCTGGCATCCGCCACCAGCCAGCGATTCCATTCCAGCTCATCGAACGCGACGTTGACCTTTGCCAGGTCGAGTCCGGTCGCGGTCACTAATCGCGCCGGCTCCACCGGCTCTTCCAGCACCGAGGCGGCCGCCAGCACCTGCTGTGCATCGGTGCTCAGGCGCCGATAGCCTACCCGGATGGCGGCGACCACGCTGGCCGGCAGGTCTGATGGGAGCGTCTGGTCCAGCGTGTGATAGGGTTTCGGCCACGCGGCCAGCCGCTGAATGTCGAGTCCTGAGGCGACGGCCCTGAAGAGCTCGATCGCGAGAAGCGGCAGCCCCGCCGAATCCGCCAGCACCCTCCGGCTCACCCGTTCGATCTCATCCGCCCCGAACCGGGGCAACCACCAGCGGGCCAGATTGTGTAAATCACCTTCCTGCAGGGGCTCCAGGCGTACGATGATGCCCCGCGCATCGCGACCCAGCCCGGCACTCAGGTCGTCCAACTCGAGCCGCGGCGGCTGCAGCGCCGCGGAAAGCAGCAGCATGAAGCGGGAGGCCTTGAGATCCCGCAGCAAGGCGTCTACGCCAAGGAGCGACTCACGGTCCATCCACTGGGCGTCATCCAGGTGAACCAGGACCGGCTGCTCATCGCAGCTCACTCGGAGCACCTCGGCCAGGCCCTGTACCAGCGACATGGTTGGCTCGCCGGCAGCGCCGGGGAACTGTTCCCTCCACTCCGTCACCTCGTGCGCGATCGCCGCGAGCGCGGCCGCGGGCGCGCCGGCGACGCCGGGGAACCGCAGCAGACCTCCCCGGGCGATCGCGCGAAGTCCACCCAGGTTCTCGCCCAGGTCCAGCTCTACCGCTCGGGCGGTCGCCACCGAGGCACCGTCGAGCGCGGCCCGCAGCGTTAGCTCCTCCGCCAGCCGGCTCTTCCCCATACCCGGATCGCCTTGTATCAGGGCCAACGATGCCCCGCCACCGCTGCGCGTCCTGCGCCAGGTGCCGACAAGGTCGCTCAATTCCTGCTCGCGGCCAATCAGCGGGGCCGGCCGTGACTCGCGTTGTCCGCTTCGCCGCCCGGGTGCGGGCGGTTGGCGAACCCGGTCTTCTCTGAGCCGCTGGGCCAGGTGACGCAGCTCGACGCCTGGCTCGCTGCCGATCTCGTCTTTCATTCGGACAACGAATTCATCGTACAGCTCGAGCGCAGCCGCCCGGTCGCCTCCATACGCCAGGCCCTTCATCGCGAAGATCACGGCGCTCTCCGAACGGGGATCCAGGTGGCAGGCACGTTCCGCGAGTGCCGCGGCGGCGTCCAGCTGTCCCTTCTCCAGCAGCTCTTCGCCATGGCCGAGCAGGGCCTGGACGGATGCCCGTCGCCAAAGGTGGCGCTCAGATTGAACCCAGTCTTCGAACTCGGAGGACTCCGGGATGGAGAACCCTTCGAGAAAATCACCCGCGGCAAGGAGGGCGGCGGCGCTCCAGTCTCGGGCGGCGGAACGCTCCTGCAGCTCGTCCACGTCGAGTCGGACCGTCCCGGGGACCAACCGCACCTGGCTCGCCTCGGAGACCAGCGCATCGTCGCCGGCGGAGCGGCGAATGATGCGGATCGCTTCATTGAGCGAATGACGCGCCGCCGACTCGGGCTTGTCCTGCCACAGGAGCGCGATCAGGTGTTCCCGGCTCCGGCGCTGCCGGGTGGAGCGGGCGAGGTAGACCAGCAGGGCGAGATGCTTGCGCCAGGTGAGCCGGGTGGGCGCCGGCTCACCATCGATGCTGACTTCGGGCGGGCCCAGCGTGCGGCAGGTGATCATGGATCGCAGGGCAGGGCCCTCAACCGCTCTGCGGCGAGGTTGGCCCGGGAGCGGTGGCTGGAACTTCCATTCTGCCAGAGCCGGAAGACCGCTCGGTAGCTGCGGCAGACATCGGGGCCGGGATTACCCGGCACATCGAGCAAGCGGGCCTGCCGCCATCGAGCCAGGGTGCCAAAAGCCTGGTCCGATTCCGGCGGCTGCACCTGGGCGATGGGATAGGTGGAGAAATCGGACGCTTCGTGAAAGAGGAGCGTGCGCATCGCGGCGGCTGGGTTTCCCGCCGCGGCAAACCACGATGCCCGGAAGAAGTGCACCACGGTGCTGAAGAAAGGATCGGGCAGACGCACCAAGTCATCCCCACTCCAGTCGGTGAGCTGGAGGGCCCGGGTGTAGTTGCCGTTCGCGGCTTCGGCATCGGCCTGGAGCAGCTCGCGGTAATACCGCGCTTCCGGTTCCGCAGCGTCGGTGAGGAGTTGAAGCGCCTCGGTGGTTTCGTTGCCGCCGCCGGTCCTCCTGGCCAGGAGCACGAACTTCCATGCCGTGCGGAGACGGGCGCCTTCGGTGACGGCATCGGGCAGGGTGTACCGGCGGAGAAGCTCCCGGGTGCGCTGGGCTTCGTCGTTGTACATCTCGTTCGAATCCCCATCCACCAGGACCATCGTTCCAGCCAGCTCAGCGGCATATACCTCTCCCTCGGCGCCGGGGACCCGCTCGCTCAGGAGCCGGGCGAGGTGAAGCGCTGAGTCCGGACTTCCCCGGGCGATGTTGCCGTTGATCTCCGCGATCAATCCGGACCGGACCAGGGCAAGGTCGGTTTCGGCCGCGAAGATCTGGCCTGCTACCAGCGCGGCGCCTGGTGCATCGAAGCTCAGCATCAGCCGTGGCGCCATCGGCAGGTACTGGTAGCTCCTGACGTAGGGGTTCTCCAGCGCGGACCGAATGATGGCATCGCCCGATCCGGGCGGCTTGAAGCGAAAGGCGAAGGCGGCCCTCAGCAGCAGGCGGAGGCCCATCGAGGTCTGGTCGTGGGGCTCGATCAGCTCGAGCGTGTCGAGCGCCTGCTGCGCCTCTCCCGAATTCCCTTCCGCGATCTGCACCCAGGCCAGGTGTTCCCACGCCGGTGCGAAGTCGGGCCGGAGCTTCCGAGCCCGGTCAAAGGCGAGAATCGCTTCGCTCCGCGAATGGCCATACAAAGGCCCCCGGTGAAACAGCTCGTCGCCCATGTGGAACCAGGCGAGGAAGAAGTCGCGCGCCCTGGTTGCCGAGTCCATGATGGCGAGCCGGGCCGGCCATGGCGTGGAAGCGGCCCGGATCAGCAGGCGATAGTGCTCGGGAAAGGCTCCGATGTTGGCCTGCAGGTGGGCCAGGCGGGCGGGATCGTGCGGCCGGTCCAGCCACCGGTCGATGTCGTTGATCCGGAACGCACAGATCAGGCAGCTGGGGTCGATCGCTTCGGCTGCCCGGAACGCGCTGTCAGCCTGGCCCCACCGGGCCTGGATGAAGAGCGGCTCTGCCTTGCGCCAGGCTTCCATGCCGGCCACCGACTCCGGAAGAGCATCCCGGGGAATCATCGGGTCGATCCGGCTCTCGCAGCGGTAGAGGTCGCGCAGCAGATCGGTGGTTAGTGAATCCACCAGCGTGCGCCAGCTGGTGCTCGCGCCGGAGGCGGTGGCCGCGATGCAGCCGCCGGAGCTGGAGTGCATCGTCACCTGCACCCTGGCATCGTCGCCCTCGATGTCGCCACTCAGGACGATGGCGGCACTCCGCAGCCTGCCATCGGTACGGCCAAAGGGACCGCTCACCACCAGATCGGGATAGTCCTTGAGAACGGCGACAATTCCGTATCCGACGGAATCCCGGAGCCAGCCATCTCTCCCCGTGCCGGAAAAGTTGAGCTCCTGCAGCCGCACGTTGCGTGAGTCCCGCCGCCCGAAAACGAGCATGCCAAGGACCGCGATGGTAGCCACGATCAGCAGCCCGGCGACTCCCCAGACAACGGGGCTCACCAAACGCGCGTGCCGGGCGCGGACGAGTCCCTGGCGCATGGCGCCGGCGCTTTCCCAGCGCAGGTGAGGCTCGTGACTCAGCGCTTTTCGCAGGACCCGGCTGAGGTGGCGGGGAACTCCGTCCCAGTCGAGGGGAGACGCCCGGTCTCGGAGCCACCAGCGCTGGCCGGTGTGCGCTTCGTACAGCACGATCCCCGCGGCGTAGATGTCCGAGGCTTCGGTGGCCGGACGGCCCTCGCGCTGTTCCGGAGGCATGTACCCCAGCGTCCCCATCATCTGCTGGGTGTTGGTGAGCGGCGTATCCAAATTGTCGAGCGCGCGCGCGATGCCAAAGTCGGTGAGCACCGCCCGGCCATCGGTGAGGAAGATGTTGCTCGGTTTGACGTCGCGATGGATCCACTGCTGCTGGTGGACCACGGCGAGAGCGGCAAGGAGGTCGGCACCCAAGTCGATCGTCTCGGGCGTGGTCAGCCGGCCGCGGAGCAGCCTGGCCTGGAGGGTCTCGCCCTCCAGCCAGTCCATTATGTAATAGAAGAGGCCGTTCCGTTCCCGAACCTGGTGCACCCCGACCACGTTGGGGTGCCGGAGCTTGGCCAGGAGATGCGCTTCGCGAAGGAATCGCGCGGCCAGCTCGGCGGACGCCAGCTCGGGCTTGAGGAGTTTGACCGCCACGGGACGGTCGAGCGAGACATCATGCGCCAGGTAGACCCGGCCCATCCCGCCCTCGGCGACTTGTCGGATGAGTGTGTGGTCGGGCGAGAGCGCCTCGCTGAGACGCTCAAAGAGAAGTGCTTCCGCGTCGGCTTCGGCCATGCCGAGTAGCCTTCCGTCGACTCTGATTCCGTGGGGTACCCTACTGCAGATGGCTAATTCTGCTGGCCGCCAGGGTCGGGGTCAAGTGCTTGGATTTGGGCGGGTTCTGGAAAAAGAAATCATGGATTCCACGGAGAAAGAGGATTACACAGAGGCGTTTTGTTGAATAGTGAATGAGTCAAAATGATGCCTGGGAATCCGTACTGTGAGTCTATTCTATGATATGGCCATTACGACTATTAATGACCCCGAGACCTACACGATCATTGGGGCAGGAATGGAGGTACACAAGCAACTCGGATGTGGCTTCGGCGAGGCCCCATACAGCGAGGCCCTCTCACTGGAGTTTTGTCGGCGAGGGATTCCCTTCCAAAACGAAGTCAAGTTTGGGCTTGTTTACAAAGGCACATTGCTGAAAAGCTGTTTTCGAGCAGATTTCGTATGTTACCGTAACATAATTGTCGAACTAAAGGCGCTCCGCACGATCACAGGCATTGAGGAAAGTCAGGTCTTGAACTATCTGAAGGCGAGCGGCATGAAGAAGGCAGTCCTTATGAACTTCGGTAGAACCAGCATCCAAGTCAGACGTTTCTTGAATCAGTCGATCATCCTCTCCGTGTAATCCCTTTTTTCCGTGTAATCCCTGATTGCTTTTCTCAGTCCACAAACGGAACCTCAACCGTCCACCCATCCCGGGCGATCGCCGTATTGGGGAATATCGCCTGCGCTTCCGCCAGCAGATCACCGGCATCCAGGCTGTAGCGCGGGCTGATGTGGGTCAGCACCAGCCGGCGCACGCCCGCTTCCCGGGCGATCTCCGCCGCCTCGCGGGCGGTCGAATGTCCCGTCTCTTTGGCGCGGTCGATCTCCGAATCGGAGAAGGTCGCTTCGTGGACCAGCAGGTCGGCTCCGCGGGAGGCGATAGTGACCGCCGGATGGGGGCGGGTATCGCCGGTATAGACCAGGGTCCGGCCTTTCCGGGAAGGACCCACCAGGTCAGTGGGATGGACGGTGCGGCCGTCGGGCAGCTGCACCGACTCTCCCTTGTGGAGCCGGCCCCAGAGAGGCCCTTCGGGTATGCCGAGCGAGCGGGCCAGCTCCGGGTTGAAGCGGCCGAGCCGGTCATGCTCCACCAGGGCGTACCCGACGGTATCGGCCCGGTGCTCGGTCTCGAAGACCCGGAACTCATATTCGCCCCGCGCGAGCACATCGCCCGGCTTTACCTCGACGATCTCAACCGGGAACTTGGTTCTTTCGATACCCACGTTGAGCGCGCCGCCCAGGATCCGCTGCGCCCCGCGGGGACCATACAGCGTGAGCGGCTCACTCCGGTCCATCAGGCCCATCGTTCGCGCCAGCCCGATCAAGCCAATGAAATGATCCGAATGGTAGTGGCTGAAGAAGATCTCCTTGAAGGAGAACCCCACGCTCCAGCGCATCATCTGCCGCTGGGTACCCTCCCCGCAATCGAGCAGGATCGTCTCGCCCTCCCGGTGCACGGCGATACCGGAGGTGTTGCGATCGACCGTGGGACAGGCCGCCGAGGTGCCCAGGAAAGTCAGGGTCAGCATGGGAGACAAGATAAAAGCCATCCGCAGATTACGCAGATATCGCAGATTAACCGCAGATTAACCGCAGATTCTTTCGGTGGAAACTGAAACAGGGTTCTTTACTTGAGTTGTCGAGTATGCGTTTGCCTGTTCAAGGAGCGTAATCTGCGCCATCGGCGTAATCTGCGGATGTCTTTTCTCCTCCTCGCGCTGGTAAGCTGCCGGGAGCTTGGCCTGGTGGAAGGCACCCCGCGCGAGCAGTACGAGCGAAGCCTCGACCGGGTCAGCATGGGAGACAAGGTAAAAGCCATCCACAGATTACGCAGATGACGCCGATTAGACGCAGATGACTTCCCCCATGAAACCGAGTTACAGTTGTTTACTTAGTAGTGGAAATGAACTGCGTGTTCAAGGAGCAGAATCTGCGCCATCTGTGGATGGCAGTTTTCCTGTTCGCAGGAGCCTGCCGGGAGCTTGGCCTGGTGGAAGGCACCCCGCGCGAGCGGTACGAGCGAAGCCTCGACCGGGCCGGCCTCAACCGCTCCGGCCTCGGCGCGGACTGGGTGCGGGCCGGACGTGACGCGCTCGCCCGCCCGGTGAAAGTTGCGCTGCCCTATCGGGAGGCCGGGTACTTTGCGGCCGAGCGAGTCGCGGCGGCGGCGTTCCGCTTCCGGGTCCTTCGCGGGCAGCGGCTCTCGGTCAACCTGGCGCAGCAGTCACGTGAGCCGGCGCTGCTCTTTGCCGACCTGTATGCGGCGGGGGAAGGCGCCGAGCCACCCCAGCGTCTGATCAGCATAGACAGCGGGGAGACTGGTCTCGAGCTGGAACCCAATAAAGACGGCGACTATGTCCTCAGGATTCAACCCGAGCTGCTCCGCTCCATCCGCTACACGCTGACGATCCGGGCCGCACCCAGCCTCGCGTTTCCGGTCGAGGGCGTGAGTGACGAAGCTATCAGAAGCCAGTGGGGAGCGGAGCGGGATGGTGGCCGCAGGCGGCACGAGGGTATCGATATCTTCGCGCCGCGGGGGACGCCGGCGCTGGCCGCCGTTCGGGGCCGCATCGTCGAAGTGGGGGAAAACCGGCTCGGTGGACGCGTGGTCTGGCTCTGGGACGGGGAGCGGAACCAGAACCTCTACTACGCCCACTTGGACCGGCAAATCGCGGTCGAGGGCAGTTTCGTCGAGCGGGGGGACACGATCGGCCTGGTAGGGAACACCGGGAATGCCCGCACGACACCGACCCATCTGCACTTCGGGATCTATCGCCGCGGAGAAGGCGCCATCGATCCACTGCCCTTCGTCTTTCGCCCCCCGGGAAAGCCTCCCGATATCGAAGTCGACAACGCCGTCCTGGGGAGCTGGATTCGATTGGGTAGCCGAAGGACCGTGCTGGATGGCGATACGCTGGAGCCGGCCACGATAATGCGAGTGCTCAGCGCATCGGGAACACGCTACCGGGTAGAGCTGCCTGATGGGAATCACGGTTTTCTCCCGGAGGGGTCGACCCAGGCCGCGTCAGTACCCCTTCGCAGCGTCGTACTGCCTGACTCCCTACCCCTGCTCGACGCGCCGCTGCCGGACGCGCTGGCGATCGAGCGGCTTCCGGCCGGAGCCCGGATTGGCGTCCTGGGGCGCTTCGAACAGTTCAGCCTGGCCCGCACGGGAGGAGGCCGGCTCGGTTGGCTCGAGCTGCCCTAGCGCTTCCCGCAGCTCCGGTTTTTTCCTGGCCGCGTTGAGCGAAAGGTACCGCACCAGCCCGTAGATCGGCCTGCGATAGAACGGCCGGTAGAATTTGCCAAAGATCCACGCGATGCTGGCATAGCTGTTAGGGTCGCGGCCATCCAGCGCGTACTTGTTGTTGAGGTGCACCAGGACTTCGAATGCCTGCTGGTAGTTCTCCGTCCACTGCAGCACCGATTTCCCCCAGAGCATCCGCAGGTAGTTGGGCATGTAGCCCTGGGTGAGATACGCCCGCTGAGCCGTATCCCACAGCTCCTCGTCCGTGGTGGCACGCTCCAACACTTCCAGCGGGTAGAGCACCGGCCGGGGGTCGGCCGCATGGGTTGCCAGCTCCTGCCGGGCCCATGCAGGAATCACCTCGATCGTACGATGAGCGGGATCGTGATGCGCGACGTTGTGCGAGAGCTCCCGCCAGACGAGCAGTTGTTCCTGGAGATGACGGTTCTGCTCCACCGTGCCTGCTTCCCTGGTCCGGAGCAGTATCTCGTGCGGGCTGATGTTACCGAAATGGAGGTAGGGACTGAGCCCCGTGGTCGGCTTTCCAGTCTCCAGGTATCGCGCCAGCCGCTCTCGAGCCGCTCGGCTTCCACCGACAAAGGCAGGAACGGGTGGAACCGAGTGGTCGATCGGACAGGAGCTCACCAGCTCGGCCAGGTCGGCTCGGCGGAAGTCCACCGGATCGAACGGAGGCTCTACCGCTCGACGCACCCTGGGCTCGATAGTCGGAACCGGATGGAGATAGTGCGGCAGCGCCTCCAGCAGACGTGGCCGGAAGGCCCTGGCGCTGGTGAACTGCCGGTCAAAGTGGGCCAGCGGGATCACCGTGGTGGAATCAATCGAGACCACGGGCGGGCTTGCCCCGAGAATTTGCCGGAGCCGGGCGGTCTGCCGGGGAACGATGAATGTAGGGTAGTAATCGGTGACGACGAGCGAGGCCCGACGGGCCAGGCTCACCAGGGGAGAGGCCTCACCGCTGCCTCTATCAAGGAAGAAGACGTACTGCACGCCCATGTCGCGAAAGTCGCGTGCTATATCCGCCGCTGATTCCAGGATAAAGCGATGGAGCCGGTCGCTTGCCCATGGGTAGTCCCTTCGCAGGCCCTGATACACCAGCACGGGCTGACCCAGCTCGTTGGCTCGTTCTGCCGCGTAGTTGAACGCGAAATTTTCCCGGGCCCGCATCGTGGTCTGCATCCAGTAGAGCACGAACTCACCGGCCTGGGCGATGTCCCCCAGTGGCCGATGGACCCGCAAATCGGTCTGGTTCCTTGTCATCCGGTTTCGTACCCCACGTGAGCGCGGGAGTTCCTGGGTTTGTGATGTATATCAAGGAAGACACGGGATCGCGGTAGTATCAACCAAGAGGTCAATATCACTTACCGCCCGTACAAGCAGGGGGAACGATATGCGAGGCAAATCCTTGGCGTTTCTGGGAGGATTGGGACTGGGAGCGTTGGCGATGTATTTCCTGGATCCGTCCGCCGGGGATCGTCGCCGCGCGGTGGCGCGGGACAAGATCCTGAAAACCGGACGGCAGACCCGGAGCGGCCTTGAGCGGCAGGCCAGGAAGCTGGGCAATCAAGCCCGCGGGGTGGCGGCCCGGACCCGCTCCCGGTTCGAATCGGACAACCCGGCCGATGACGTGCTTGCCCAGCGGGTCAGGACCGCCCTGGGGCGGGTGAACTCCCATCCCCGCCACATCAACATCGGAGCCCAGGCGGGAATAATTACCCTGTCTGGCTCCGTATTAGAGGAAGAGGCGAAGGGCCTCTCCTCGGCCGTGCGCCGGGTCCGCGGCGTGAAAGACGTGGTCGATCAGACCGAAATTCGAGAGGAAGTTGCGCGCTAGCAGTTCGAAAGGTGGTCCTCATGAGAGTGCTGAAGGGTGGATGGGTGGTGGGCATCGGGTTCGCGGCGCTGGCAGGGTGCAGCAGCAATCCACGACCTGCCGTCGGAACACCGGTGGATGATCCCCGTGCCTTCGAAGAGTTCAAGAATGCGCTGGAGAACACGCTGGTAGAGGTCAACGAGCTGGAACGAATGGGAGGCGGGATCCGCGACCGCATGATCCTGGTGGATGCGGCTAGCCTGGTCAAGGATGAGGACCGGGGACGCCTGTTCGAAACTCTGCGGGCCAATTATGGCAAGATTCGCACGCTTCGGTCCTCCCTGGAAACCAACGAGAACGTGCGAGACGTGGTAGTACGGAACGGCCGAAGGCTCGACGAGCTGGTGGCCATGGACGCCAAACCGCAGGGTGCTGTCGTCCTGTATTACGACCGGCACTAAATCGCCCCTTGCGTGCTCCGGAGTGAGGTGCTAGTGTATTAGCATGTCACTGCTAGTCCATTAGCATCATCCGGAGCACCCATGGCTTCCCTCCCCGCCGACCTCGGTCGCCGAGAACGACAGATCATCGATACCGTCTACCGGCTCGGCCGGGCAACAGTCGCCCAGGTTCGGGCCGAGCTGCCTGATCCCCCATCCTATTCCGCCGTGCGAGGCATGCTCAACCTGTTGGAGGAGAAAGGTCATCTCCGCCATGAACAGGATGGGCTGCGCTATGTCTATCTGCCGGTGGTCGCCCAGGCCGATGCCAGCCGCACCGCCATGGCGCACGTGGTCCGCACCTTCTTCGGCGGCTCGCCCGCCGAGGCGGTCACGGCCTTGTTCGATCTGCCGGAGCGAAAACTCTCCCGCGAGGAGCTGGAACACCTGTCCCAGCTGGTGCGTCAGGCGATGAAGGAAGGGAGATAGACCATGTCAGAACCGATCGAGCTGCTGATCCGCGTCTGCTTCGTTCTCCTGGCCGCCTGGCTCATCGTGGTCGCACTGCGCAAGAGCTCTCCTTCCCTCCGGGCGCTGGTGTGGACTTTGGCGCTGGGTAGCGCGCTGCTCCTGCCGGCCCTTTCCGCCATGGTACCGAGGTTGAAAATCGCCATGCTGATGCCGGTGGCGCAGGATAGGGTGCAGCCGCCAGTGTCGTCACCATTAATCGAGCCCCTGGCACCAGTGAGCGAGCCGGCGACCACTCCGCGGGCTCCCGAACCGGGCAGCAGCTTCGAGCGTGAGCTTCCGCCTGTGACCAGGAGCGGATCGCAGCCTGCTTCATCCATCTCCTGGCCGATCGTTGCGCTCGCCGTCTGGTCTACCGGTTTCTTCCTGCTGCTCCTGCGCGTGCTCCTGAGTCATCGCACGCTCGCCTCACTGGTGCGCCGCGCGGGCGGGGCGGACGATGAATGGCACATCCTGGTGAACCAGGTCCGCCGCCAGCTCGGGGTTCGCCGTTCGGTCGCCGTGAAGATGACCGACGCCGTGGAGGTCCCTGCCATCGTCGGTGTCTTCCGCCCGACGCTGCTGCTCTCGCCGGACGTTGACGAGCTGGACCCGCTGGACCGGCGCGATGTCGTGCTGCACGAGCTGGCCCACGTCGCGAGATGGGATGGCCTGGCCCAGCTGGTCTGCCAGGTCAGCTGTGCCGCATACTGGTTCATTCCTCTGGCCTGGCATGGTGCCGGCCGCGCGGCCCTCCTGCGCGAGCGTGCCTGCGATGATGTAGTGCTCAACGCAGGGAGCCGGGCTTCGTCTTATGCCCGTAACCTTCTTCACCTTGCCGGCCAGGCACGGGGCGCCGAGCTGGAATTCGGTGCCCTGGCGATGGCTCGGCCCTCACGGATAGAGGAGCGCGTCATGGGGATTCTCGACACGGACGCCCGGCGGCACCGGGTGACGGGCAGGGCTGGACTCACGGTGATGGCGCTCGCGGGAGGCATCATTGCGGCCGTCGCGGCGGTGGAGCCGGTCGCCCGCGAGCTGGCGGCAGCCTCCGCTCCGATGGGAGCGATCGATGCGGGCACGACGATCATACCATCCGGCGCGGGAGTTGACTTGCGGCCAGGGGCGGTGGCCGGGGTGGTGACACAGCGAAGCGCGCGCGACACCAGCCTGCTCTGCACCAGGGGGGTCAAGTCGAGCAGCAACTCGATCAACGAGGGCGATCACGGCGATCGTCGCTGGACGGTGAAGGTCGAGGGAGAGGACTGCAAGGTGGACATGCGGCTCGACGGCAAGGTCGAGTTCAACGATGACTTCACCGACATCAAGAGTATCTCGAACGGCGGGTTCTTCCGGCTGGACGTGATGCAGGGCGACAACCGGCACGAGCTGGAGATCCGCTCGAGGAACGGAACGCTGGAGCGGACCTGGCGGGTGAACGGCACGGTGCAGCCGTATGATGCGGCGGCACAAGCCTGGTTCGCCACCTTCCTGATCGACCTGGACCGCCGCACCGCCGTGGGCATGGAAATCCGGCTGCCGCGGCTGCTTCGGCAGGGTGGAGTGAAGGCGGTGCTCGATGAGACGGCGCAGATGGGGACCGACTATCCCAGGAGCCGGTACTACTCCGGCCTCCTCAAGAGCACCCGGCTCACGGCGGACGAGCTCAAGCGGATGCTGGACCAGGCCGCTGCCATGATGGAATCGGACTATTACGCCGCCGAGCTGCTCAAGGAGGTCGGGAGCGACGGGCTGGACGATGCCGGCGAGCGGGCTGCCGTCGTGGCCATGCTGCAGAAGATGGAGTCGGACTATTACCGCGCCGAAGTGATGGGGTCAGTCATCGATGCGGGACGCCCCAGCGCGGAAGAGATGACCGCGTTGCTCCAGGTCGTGGGCCTGATGAAGTCGGACTACTACCAGGCGGAGACCCTGGGCCGGCTGCTGGAGAACGGTCAGCTGACGGCTGAGCAGCGGGCGATGGTGGCCCGGGCCGCCTCCTCCATGGAGAGCGCGTACTACACCGCCGAGGTGCTGAAGAAGCTGGTGGCAAAAGGAAACCTGACGGACGCCGAGCGAGTTGCCTTCCTCGAGGCGGTGCAGAAGATCCAGGACGACTACCAGACCAGCGAGATCCTCGGCGTGCTGCTGGAAGCGGGCGCCCCCAGCTCGCGCGAGATCGGCCTGATTCTGCAGGCGGCCGGCGGGGTGGATTCGGACTACTACAAGGGCGAGATCCTGGGCGGCCTGCTCCAGAGCGGCTCACTGACGGAAGCGGACCTGCTGAGCATCGTGACCCAGACCCGGCAGATCCAGTCGGAGTACAACAAGAGCGAGACGCTGCAGCGGGTCCTCACCAACCGGGGCGCCAATGACCGGGTGCGCCAGGCGGTGGTCGAGGCGGCCAACGCGATGAACGGGTATTACCGGGACGAGGTAAAGCGGGCGGCCGGCGCCATCTGATCGTTTGGAGCGGCAACTCGAGACTGCCTTGGGGAGGGCGAAGGGCGCCCTCCCTGAGGCAGTTTCTTTTTCATGTCATGGTAAATCCACCTTGAGCACGTCCCCCGGGACCGGTGGCCCATAGCCATTCACCGAGATGTACAGATCTCCGTCTGGACCGACGGTTATCGCGGTGGGAAAATTGAGCTTGTCAACGATCGTCGTGCGGTTGCCATCGGACTCGAGACGGAGAACTCGACCCAGTTCCGGGCCAGGGAACCCAGGAGCACTGCTGGTCTCCAGCACCAGCAACCTGCCCTGCGCATCGAACGCGAGCCCGAGGATGGTGGTGAATCCTGTCGCGTAGTCGGAGACGGCACCCTGCCGGGTGATCTGCAGGATCTTCGAGCTGCCGGGTACGATGGGGAACACGTTCAGGTTGCCGACATAGAAGATGCCATCGCGAAACACGCCTGCGGTCGGGACGATATGCCCCTGGCTTTCCAGCACAGTGGGATCCGAAGCTTGGAATTCACGTGACTTGAAGTCGCG
>JADMIO011305971.1_pt1 | contig 120857 bp, 113 predicted proteins | sample 8958161 | NCBI WGS metagenome assembly JADMIO01 (sample SAMN16585339, study PRJNA669376) | soil metagenome | isolation source: Crop rotation soil | place: USA: Cullars Rotation, Alabama | collected 2011 | reverse complement strand
CGCGACTTCAAGTCACGTGAATTCCAAGCTTCGGATCCCACTGTGCTGGAAAGGTGCTTCGCGAGCACGAGCTCGCCCTGCAGGGCGCCGACCGCGCCCAGCGGCACCCGCAGGAGCTGCAAGGGACCGACGCGGGCCAGGGACGCGGCTTCGATCGTCGGCCGCAGGGGCGGCACGCGCGGGCTCGTCTCGTGCCGCGCGACGTGCTCGCGCACGGCGTCCGCCAGCGCGGGATCGCGGTGCTCGGCGGCGAGGCAGCGCGCACCGCGGGCGTCGCTCACCACCACCCAGGCCGCCTCCGCAAGCTCGCGCACCGCGGCGCGCACCAGCCGGGCCAGCGCGCTCTCCACGTCGAGCGTCGACGCCAGGAGCCGGCCGGCCTCCACGAGGAACTGCGTGGCCCGCTCCGCGCGCTTACGCTCCGCGATGGGCCGCGCGACGCAGAGGTGCAGCCCCGGCGCGAACGCGGCGCGCGCGCTCCACTCGAGCTCCACGTCCGTGCCGTCGGCGGCGCGCAGGGAGAACTCGCCCTCGAAGGTGCCGGTCGCGCGGAGCTGATCGAACTGGCGCTGCGCGGCTTCCATGAGGCGCGGCGGAACCATCTCCGGCACCGAGCGGCCCACGAACGCCTCGCGCGTCGTGCGCAGCAGCCGGCACATCGCGCCGTTCATCTCCACGCAGCGGCCGGCGTCGTCGAGGATCAGGATGCCGTCGAGGCTGGTGTCGAAGACCGCGTGGTACCGCGCCTCGCTGCGCGCGATCTCCTGCTGCGCCTCGCGGCGCTCGGTGACGTCGAACGCGGTGCCCGCGTAGCCGGCGAAGCTGCCGTCCGCCGCGCGCCGCGGCCGCGCGCGGTCGAGGATCCAGCGGTACTGCCCGTCGGCACGCAGCACGCGGTACTCGAGCTCGTAGGGCGCCTGCTGCGCGAACGCGTGCTGCACCGCGCGCAGGCACGCGTCACGGTCGTCCGGGTGGACGAACTCCGCCCAGCCGAGCCCGCGCTCCTGCTCCAGCGTGCGGCCCGTGTAGTCGAGGCAGGCGCGGTTCACCCACGCGCAGAGGTTGTCGGGGCCGGTGATCCAGAGCATCGCCGGCGCGAGGTCGGCCAGCTCGCGCACGAGCTCGTCGTCGAACGCAACGTCGTCGCCGGGAACGCGAGGCTCGGGCATGGACGCGGATTTCCGGGATCCGCGGGGAGTATGGCACGTCGCGTCGCGGGAGAAGGCAGGAAGGAAGAGCAGGCACGGGGTTCCCTCCCTGAAACGGGTTCGGCATCGTGCCGCCCGTCCAACCTCGCGCCTGCTCTTTGGCCACGAATCTAGCGACCCGCCGGCCGCCTGTCGTCACCCAAATGGATGATGCGCCCGGCGCCGGCTCAGAGCTGCTTGCCGAGCTCCTTCTTGCGCGCGGCGCGCGTCTTGGCGGCAGCGAGCGCGGACTTCACGTCCTTCTCCTCCTCCGGCGGCGGCAGCTCCGCCGGCAACCCGAGCACGGCGAGGTGCAGCTCGCGGGCCCAGCCCATCGAGTGGTAGAGGTGCTCGTCCTCCTGCTCCTCGACCGAGTCGTAGGCGTCCTTCAGCGCCTCGGCGACGTCCTCCTCGGCGGCCTTCAACGCGAGCCCGATCAGCTCCCAGTTCATGTGGTCCTTGGTCTCCGCGTGGACCACGCACTCCGCGGCCACGGCCTGCGCCATCTCGGGCACGCCCGCGGCGAGCGCCATCTCCATCGCCTTCACCAGCGACTCGCCGATGTGGCGCACGACCTGGCGGCCGGGCGTCTCCTTCACCGGGTCGAGCCCGATGCGCTCGAAGGTCTCGAGCAGGATGCGCTCGTGCTCGCGCGTCTGCTCCAGGTATTTCCCCCACTCCTCGCGCAGCTCGGAGTGCACCGCGCAGCGCACCGCCGTCTCGTAGACCTTGACCCCGCCGCGCTCGGTCTCCAGCGCCTCGTACAAAAGCTCGTCCAGTTGCGCCTTCTTCATGATCGCCCTCCCGCCGTCGGCCACACTGGCCCGGGGGGAGACGAGCAATGCCCATGCCCGTTCACGCCTCGGAGTGGTGTTCAGTGACATGCGCGAGGTCGGCATACGGCGATCCCCGTCGTTCCGCTCGAACGCTTCGACGACGGGGATCGACGTCGACCTCGCGCGAGGGGGGTCCGGGGGTCCTCCCCCGGCTAGATCAACGGCAGCAATGGGCAACGGTCACAGCCCATGGTTCTGAACCATGGGCCTGGGGGTCAGGTGGTGGCGGGCTTCTCGACCTTGAGGGGCAGCATGACCGTGAAGGTCGTGCCTTCGCCCGCGGTGCTGGCGACGGTGATGTCGCCGCCCATCATCCGGCAGAACTCGCGGGACAGCGCAAGGCCGAGGCCGGTGCCGCCGTAGTTCTTGGAGATCGAGTCGTCGGCCTGGCTGAAGGACTGGAAGAGGCGACCCATCTGCTCGGGCGTCATGCCGATGCCGGTGTCGGAGACGTCGATGCGCACGAACGCGCGGCCCTCGACCGTCGCGCGGTCCGCGGCGAGCGTGATCGTGCCGTTCTCCGTGAACTTGCAGGCGTTCGACAGCATGTTGAAGACGACCTGCCGCACGCGGGTCTCGTCCGCGTGCATCACCGCCACGTCGCGCGAGCAGCGCGCGACGAGCTGGTTGCGGCGACCTTCGGCCAGCGGCTTCACGGTCTCGACCGCGGCCTCGATGAGCGAGGGCAGCTCGAAGTCCGTGAGCAGCAGCGGCATCTTGCCGGCCTCGATCTTCGAGAGGTCGAGCACGTCGTTGATCAGGGACAGCAGGTGCTTGGCGGCGGAATGGATGCGGTGCAGGTCCGGCAGCATGCCGGTCTGGCCACCGTCCTGCGCGTCGTCCTGCAGCAGCTCGGTGTAGCCGATGATCGCGTTCAGCGGCGTGCGCAGCTCGTGGCTCATGCTGGCCAGGAAGCGGCTCTTCGCGCGGTTGGCGTCCTCGGCCGCCTCCGTGGCCTCCATCGCGAGGTGGCCCTGGCGCTCGGCCTCGGCGCGCGCGGTGTCGGCGCGCTCCTTCTCCTCGCGCAGGTTCTTGGTGCGCTCCTCGACGAGCACGATCAGCTCCTGCTCGCGCTTGCGCGCCTCTTCCTGCATCCGGGCGAGGAGGGCCGCGTTCTCGAGCGCGATCGCGGCCTGGTTCGCGAAGCCCGCGAGGAGCTTGAGGTCGTCCTCGCTGAACATGCCGGGATGGCTGACGTTGTCGGCGTAGAGGGCGCCGAGCAGCGACTGGCGGCCGCGCAGGGGTGCGCACATCGTGGCCCGGATCGACTGCATGCTGATCGACGCGTTCGCGGAGAAGCGCGCGTCGTTGAGCGCGTCCAGCGAGAGCACGGCCACGCCCTTCTCGAGCACGTGGCCCACGATCTGGCGGCTGAACGACGGGGGCGTCGCGACCTTGCTGTGCGCGGCGCGGATCGCGAGCTCGCCGCTCTCGTCGCGCATCACGAGCACCGCGCGCTCGACGGCCACGATCTGGGGCAGCAGCTTGACGACCGTCTCCGGCAGGTTGTCCGCCGCCTCCGGCGACGAGAGCAGCTCGCTCACCTTCAAAAGCACCGCGAGCTTCTGGCTCGCGCGGTTCGTGTCCGGGGCGGCTGTCCCGCGGCCGCGGCCCGTGGCGGGCGGCGCCGCGGGCTGCGGCTGGAGCAGGTCCTGGAGGCTCTGCTCGGAGAAATCGGCCGCGACCTCGCTGACGATGCTCATCGGCGCGCCGACCATTCTATTGGTTTCGCGGCCCCCCTGCCGGGGGGTTACGTCATTCCACAACCACGACCGCGCTGGCCCCGCGCCCGAAGGTCTCCGGGTGGTACATCTCCTCGGCCTTCGGGGGCGGAACCACGAATCGGCCGGGCGTCGTGGCGCGGCCCACCCAGGTGTAGGTCCAGACCCCCTCCCATAGCAGCGAGGTGAAGGCCTCGACGCGCTCGTCGCGCAGGTTCTCGTGCTCGTACCAGGGGCGCGACCACCACCACCACGCGCCCATCCCGCGCGTGCCGCCGAGTCCCGGCGCACCCATCACGGTGACCTCGTCGGGGTCGCCGGTGGGCACGGTGCCGGTCGTGGCGAGGGCCGCGTTCTGCGGCTCGAGGCCGGCGGGAACCGGATCGACCAGCGCCACGTGATAACGCCGCGACGGCGCGACCATCCGCACGCGCGAGCGGATGCGCGCACCGGCCTTCAGGTGCCACGTGCCGTCCTCGTCGCGGCGCACGTCGGCGGGATCGTCGACTGCCTCGTAGTTGCGCTCGACGGTGAAGCCATGATCCGCCGGTGCGAGCTGGAGGCTCGCGGGCGCGTACTGCATCCCGATGCGGTAGTAGAGGCGACCGGCCGTGCCGTCCCGGGCCAGCGTGAGCTCGGTGGGACCGGCCGCCGCCAGCGTGCGCATCGGGATCTGCAACAGGTGGCGATCGGTGGAGCGGCCGCGGAACGACTGCTCGCCGGCGTAGCCGTTGCCGAGCCAGAGCCGCGCGACGAAGTCCGGCGTCTGCTTCTCGTAGGCCTGGAAATAGCGGTCGAGCGCGAGCAGCACGAACGCGTTCTCCTGCGTGTTCTCCCAGTGCCCCGCGCGCCGCTGCGCGAGCAGGCCCTCGACGAGCTTCGGGATCAGGTCCGACTTCGGCTGGTCGGCGATGAGCGCGCCGAGCACGATCGCGTCCGCGCGGCGGTCGGAGTGCAGCAGGAAGTGCGCGGCGTCCCCGTAGCTCACTGCGAAGTGCGCCGCGGCCGCGGTCTCCGAGACGTTGTTCGCGAGGCGCTTGCGGATGGCGGCCACCTCGACGGTGGAGCCGGGATCGCCGGACAGCACCTCGAGCAGGAAGCCGAGCGCCTCGAAGTTGAGCGCCTCGACGCCGGCCTCCTTGACGAGCGCGCGCCCCTTCGCCACGTCGCGGTCGCCCATCTGCTGTCGCACGTGCAGCGCGTAGGCGACGAGCGTGCGGCGCGCGTCGGGGCCGTAATACGGCGGGATGTGCCGCTCGATGTCCTTCAGGTAGGACTTCGACCGCTCGAGCGTGGCGTCGGGCACCTTGAAGCCCTTCGCCTTCGCGCGCTGCAGCGCGTGGGCCACGTGGATGCTGACGTAGGGCCAGGAGGGATCGCCGCGACGCCAGAACGCCCAGCCGCCGTCCTCGTTCTGCAGCCGCTCGAGCATCTTCACGTCGCGGTCCACGGAGGCCACGATCTCGTCCGGCTTCGGCAGGCCCTTCGCCTCGAAGGCGGCGAGCACGTCGCGCAGCGCGGCGACGGCGAGGATGCGCGACGACATCTGCTCCGTGCACTCGTAGGGATACGCGACCAGGTACAGCACCGCGTCGGTGAGCGCCTGGAGCGCGGTGGAGGAGGTCGTCACCTCCAGGCCGCCGAAGTCCTTCACCACGTTCTGTGGCGCGCGCACGGGTTGCACGACGGCACCGGAGTCCACCTGGCCGTAGGTCGCGAAGGCCTCGGTCGTGGCCGGCGTCCACACCGGCAACTGGATCTGCGCCGCGTCGCTGCGCTGCCCGGACACCGCGACGAGCTGGAAGCGCGCGGTGCCGGGCTTCGCGGCCGCGGCCGGGAAGCGGACCTCGACGCGGTCGTTGGCGGGCACGCGCACGCGGCGGCCGTCGCCGTCGGCCGGGGACGCGTTCCGCGCGCGCACGGCGACCTCGACGGTCATCGCTTCGTCGGTCTGGTTCTGCAGGACGACGGGCAGCTCGAAGCGGTCGCCGTAGTTCAGGAAGCGCGGCGCCGACGGCCGCACCATCAGCGGCAGGCGCACGGTGACGCTCGACTCGCCGGAGCCGAAGCGCGCCTTGTCGCCGGGCTCCTGGCGCGTGGCCGCGATCGCCATCACGCGGTAGCGGGTCAGGCTGTCCGGTAAGGCGACCTTCACCTGCGCGCGGCCTTGCGCGTCGGTGCGCACGGCGGGGTCGAAATGCGCGAGCGGACGGAAGTCGGAGCGCACACGCACCGTGGGCACGGGCGCTCGTGCATCCATCGCCACCATGGCGTCCGCGAAGCCGGCGGCCTTCGCACGCGTCATGGGCGCGGCCTGCGCGGCCGGAGCCGGCGGAGGCGCCGCTCGCCCGACGTAGCCCAGGGACATGAGGCGCTCCTCCTGGACCCCACCGGCCACGCCGCCGACGACGCCTCCGACGACGCCGCCCGGCACCATGTCGAGCTCCTCCGGCCCGACCAGGACCAGGTGCTCCCGCAGGTGCCGGTCGTCCACGCCGTCGTCACGCATCGCGTAGAACACGGCGATCGGATCCGCGAGCTTGTAACCGGTGAGGGCGAGGACGGCCTCGTCCGCGACCACGACCGCGACCTGCGCGTCGGGCACCGGGCGCCCGAAGGCATCCCGGACCACGAGATCGAGCGACGCGCCCTGGCCCGGATCCACGGCCTTCGCCGAGGGCGTCACGTCGACCTTCAGCGTCCGCTCCGCGGGCGGGACCTTCAGTTGCAGCTCGCCACCGGCGTAGGCCGGTCGCTTCGGCAGCTTCGCCGAGGGCCGCCCGTCCTCGCCGAACCGCGGCGAGGCGCCGACGAGGTCGACGTGGACGGAAACGTTGGGCGTCCAGGCCTCCTCGATCGGGATGCGCAGCGTGTGCGTGGCGCCGTCCATGTGGAAGCGCTCGGTGCGCAGCAGGCCGGAACGCCGCAGGGTGAGGACGCCCTCGGCCGGCGCGAACGGCGAGATCACGAGGATCTCGGCCGTGGTGCCGGGCCGGAACTCCTTCTGCGCCGGCACCAGCGTGACCTGGTCCTGCGAGACGCCGCGGTCCTCCGGCATGTCCCCGCCCGCCACCCAGACCTGCAGCTCGGTCTCGTTGGGACGGCCATCGGCATCGGTCACGCGGCCGCGCAGGCGCCAGCTCCCGCCCTGCTTCGGGACGAACTCGCAGCGCAACGCCTGGTCCCCCGACGTGTGCGTGCAGGTCTCCACGTCCTTGAAGACCTCGGTCCACGCGCCGTCGACCTGCTCCCCATCGCGGCGCGCGAGCTCCACCGTGACCTCACGGCCGGGCACCACGGTGCCGTCGACGTCCACCGCCAACGCCTCGACGGACAGCGCCTGCCCCGACTGCACGAACGGCCGTGGCGTGCGCATCCCGAGGTACACGCGCGAGGGATGGACGAGGAGCTGGGTGCTCGCCGTCCACGCCTGGCGGTTCACGTCCATCACCGTCGCCTGCACGTCGACGTGCGACGCGCGCGGCGGCCGCACCGCGTCGAAATCCAGGCGCACCGTGTGCTGGCCGTCCCCCCCGGTGCGGCTCGCGAGCGTCTCCGTGTGCGACTCGCCGCCCTGCTCGTCGTACGGCATCCACCAGGGGATCCAGCTCCCGAACGACCAGTCGTCGCGGTTGGGCGGCACGAAGCGGGCCGGCTTGCTGGTGGCCTCCCAGCGCACCTCGGCGTTCGGGAGGGCGCCACCCGCGTAGTAGGCCGCACGCGCGGTCACCGTGGCGTGTCCGCCCACGTAGTGCGGGCCCTCGCTGGCGGAGGACGTGACCTCGAACTCCGGCGTGCGGAACTCCTGCACCTGCAGGTTGTGCACGAACGTGCCGCCCACGCTCCCCTGCGCGGTGAGCTGCAGCGAGGCCGGGCCGAGGTTCATCACCGCCGGCAGCTTCAGGGTCAGGTCGTAGCCGCCCCAGGCGTCCACGTCCTGCGTGCCTTTCAGCACCTCGTTGCCCTGTCTGTCCCGCAGCACGTACCCCACCGCGGTGACGACGCCGGCGGCGGGCGCGAGGTCGCCGGTCGGTCCCGGCTCCACCACGCGGATCCAGCCCTTGAGGCGCGCCTCCTCGCCGGGCTTGTAGAGCCCGCGGTCGTCGAACATGAAGAAGCGCAGCGTGGGGATCTGCGGACGCTTCTGCCACCCGCCGCCCGCCCACCAGCCGACGTATTGCGGCAGCACCGCGAGGTCGTTCCCGCGCCGCGCGACGAGCATCTCGACCGGGTTCCCGAGCTCGACGGTCGCCAGCCCGTCGGCGCCCGTTCGCGCGCGCTTGTCGCCGACCTGCACCTCGACGTCCCCCAGCGGCCGGCCGTCGGCGAGCGAGCTCGCGTACGCCGTGACCTTCTCCGCGTCCGCGAACGCGGTCAGGCCGATCCTCGTGGCCTGGATCCACGCGCGCACCGCCTCACGCCCGCGGCGCGGCTCGCGCTTCGCGGGCTCCACCTCGACCACCACCTGCCCGAGCCCCTCGCGCAGAGCGGCGGAGAGATCGACGCGCGTCTCGACCATCTCGTCCGGCTTGCTGGCCACGGCGATCGTCTTGTCGACCACCACGCGGCCCGGCATCGGCAGCCGGCGGTCGTCGCGCCACTGCTCCTGCATCCACTTCTGGTACGCGGCCCAGTCCTGCGGTCCGACCGCGTGCACGCGGACCTTCAGCGCGTCGTGATTGATGGTGAACACGGACCACGCGGGGGCGGCGGCGGGATCGAGCACGAGGAAGCCCTGTCCCGCGGCCGAGATCCGCTTCTGCGCGGCGGTGGTCGTGAAGGTGACGGTGGCCGGCCCGCCCAACGTCTGGCCGAACGCGTCCTTCAGGCTGCCGTCGACGGTGACCGTGTAGGTCGTCCGGCCGCGCGTCGCACCGTGCACGGTGAGCATCGAGCCGCCCACGAACGCGCGCATCCCCTGGATCGCCGGCGTGGCCTTCACCTGCGTCACGCGGAACGACTTCTCGTCGAGCGGGTTGGTGAACTCGAGCTGGAAGGGCGTGCCGGGCTCGCAACCGCTGCCCCATCCGCACTGGTGGCGCACGAGCTTCAGCGGCCCGTAGGTGCGGAAGCTCCAGGTGTGCGCCTTCGTGGTGCGCAGCGGTCCTTCGGCGGACGGCGTGCCGGGGCCGATCGCGACGTCGATCGCCGCGTCGCCCGGCAGCGGGGAGACGGGGCGGAACGCGATCCAGCGGCCGGGCTGCGCCGCGCGCACCTGCGCCTTCACGTGCACGTCGTGCTCGATCTCCTCCGCGGTGGCCAGCCGCACCGGGACCACGCGGCCTGCGGCGCGGAGCTGGATGGTCCGCAACACGGTTTCGCGCTCGATGCGCTGGTCGAAGAGCGCGAACAGCACGGGCTCGCGCACGGTGGAGCGGTTGACCGGCTCGTAGGCGACGACGGCGGCGGGAGGCGTGCGGAAGGTCCAGCGCACCGCGCTCGCCAGCGTGCCGCCGACGGCGGACCGCGTGCCGGCGGGGATCTCCACGGTGTATTCGGTCGCCATCGGGAAGCGGCCGCGTTCCGCCGCGTCCTGCGTCTCGCCGGAGGCCGCGCGCGCGGCCTCGAACAGCAGCGTGCGCGTGCCGACCCAGCGCCACTGTCCCGGCGGCTGCGGGGTGAGGCGCACGGGAACGCCCTCTGCCGACAGCTCGTCGTGGCTCGTCACCGCCACCATCGGCTGCGAGAACGTGATCGAGACGTGGGGCGCGAGCGGGACCTCGCCCTCGGGCTGCCGGCGCAGCACCTCGAGCGCGCCCGCGTCCGGCGTCTCGCCGCGGTCGACGCCCGTCGCCGGCGGGAACGTCTCCGGCACGGTGCGACCGGTGCGCGGCGGCGGAAGGCTCTTGTCGCGGAACGCGAACTCCTTCTCGTCGGACGGGTCCTCCGGCAGCGGCGGGAGCGCGTCCAGCAACTGGCGCGTGCGCGCGGGATCGAGCGGCTCGGTGGACGCGGCCGGGGTCGGCGCGCCGCGCCCGGCGTCGGGAGATCCCTCGGAGAGGCGGAACTCCAGGCCCTTCTCGTCGCGGTCGTCGTCCACGGCGGGCTCCTTGGTCACCGGCCGACCGGGCCGGTTGGCGTGCGCGACCAGCGTGAAGGCGGCCGCGCCGAACGCGAGCGCCAGGAGGACACGTCCGGGGCGTCGGATCATGGAGACCTCTCGGGAGGGGTTACACCGGACGGAGCCCGGTCATTCCCCGGGGGATTGGACACCCGGCGCGGATTCTACGTTCCGTGCTGGCCTCGCGGCGCAAGTCGCTGAGCCCGCGCCGGATCGCAACTCATGTCGATCTGGCTGGCGTGCGGCGCGTGCGGGCCCGACCCTTCCCGCATGCGCTTCCCGAGAACCTTGCTCGTGCTCCTCGTGCTGCCGGCGTGCGGCGGCGGAACGTCGTCCGGCGGCGGCACGCCGGCGCCGACGAACGTGCTCTCCGTGGCCGGCACGTACCAGATCACGCCTTCGATACTCTCCAACCCCTGCGGCCAGGTGGAGGTGCTCCCGGGCCCGGCCACGGTCGCGCAGACGCCCGGCGCCTCCGACTTCCGGCTCACCCACTTCTCCCTCACCCACTCCGGCCAGGTTCAGGCGGGCGGCGCGTTCGCGACGCAGCCGGTCGTGCTGGCGTTCGGCAACGGCTCGACGGACACCGTCTCGATAACGGGACGCTTCACCACGAGCGGCCTCGAGGCCACCGTGAACGTCGACACCGCGCACACCGGCGCGGCGCCGTGCCGCTACGTCGTGGGCTGGGCGGCGACCAAGCAGGGCGCCCCCAACGTCATTCCCTGAGCAGCGCGTCCACCGCGCGACACGCCGCCGCGAAACGCTCCTGCCAGGTCCCGGAGATCTCGACCACGCGCGCGCCGCGCCGGTCGAGCTCGGCGCGGAACGCCTCCTTCATCTCGGCGCGCAGGTGCGGCAGGTCGCGCTGCGGGTCGGCCACCCACGGCACGTCGACGTCGAGCAGCAGGTGGAGGTCGTAGCGGCGCGTAGCCGCCGCGAGCTCCACCTCGTGGGGCACGCGGCCGAAGTACTGCCGCGCGTAGACCGCGGTCACCGAGGCGTCGGTGTCGCAGAACAGCACGCGGTGCGCACGCCGCGCGGCCTCGTCCTCGGTCCGGAGCTGGCCGCGCACGATGTCCGTGAGGTCGTCGAACGTGCAGAGCGGGTCGCCGTCCGGCCGGTCCGGGTACTTCGCGTCGAGGTACCCGCGCGCGAACTCCGGCACCGACTGCGTTTCATAGCGGGCGGCGAGGTGAGCGGCGAGCGTGGTCTTGCCCGTGGACTCGGGGCCGGTGATCACGACGCGCCGCACGAAGTGCGCGCGCACGTCGTCGCCGAGGAAGCGGGCGTTCGCCCACGGATCGGCGCGCACCGCGGTGCCCGAGACCGGGAATGCGCGGCGCTCGAGGTCCACGCAGGCGTGGCGCGCACCGAGCCGCCGGGCCAGCTCGTCGCCGTAGGTCTCGGAGCTGAACACCACGTCGATCGGCTCCGGCACCAGCCGGCGGATGCTGTCGATCCAGATCGTCCAGAAGTCGGGATGCTCGTCGGGATATTGCGGGTTCTCGTCGTCGCCGTGCAGCACCCGGACATCGGGGTTCGCGGCCTGCAGCCACGTGCGCCGCAGCTCGCCGGGGATCGTCTCGCGGCGCAGGCTGAACACGATGACCGTGAGCTGGTCGACCTGCGTGCGCGCGGTGCGGATCAGGTGCAGGTGGCCGGCGTGCGGGGGAAGGAACTTGCCGATGACGAGGCCGTGGGTCACGCCGGCGCGTCGAGCCTCCCCGTCCAGGGGCTGCCCACGCGCGCCTCGCGCAGCCGCGCCGCGCGCTCGCCGGGCGCGACGGTGCACCACGCCCTGCCGGGATGCGGTGCGCCGGCGCGCTCCAGCGCGTCGATCTCCTCGAGGTAGGCGAGCACCGACGCCTGCACGCGCGCCAGCTCGTCGCGGCTCGCGAGCGGCTCGCCGACGGTGACGCGCTGCGCGAGGGCGGGGTCCGCCACGCTCGTCGGCGACACCCAGGCCAGCCGGCCCGCGTCCCGCGTCGCGAGGTTCAGGCCGACCCAGACCGCGTTCCGCTCCGAGCGCACGGGCTGGGTCCGCAGCGGCTCGCGGAGCGTCATGGTGCCGAAGACGCGCGCCCCGGGCACGTCGGCGTGCACGGCCTCCTCCGACATCCACGCCCAGGGGCTGCTCGCCGGTGCCAGGTGGCCGAGGCCGCCCGAGAACAGCTCGCGCAGGCCGCAGGGGCCGGGATAACGGAACAGCACCGGGCAGCGATCGTCCGGGCCGAGCGCCGTGCCGAGCCGGCGCACGTGGCGGGGAGGCCGGTAGCTCCGGCCCGTGCGCGCCGACCAGCCCGCAACCGTCTCCACGTCGCCGATGCTAGCGCATCACGAGCATCAGGTCGCCGAACTCGTGGATCTGCAGCTCGTGCCGGGCGGCGGCGGTGAGCGCGGCGCGCAGGTGCTCGTCCGGCGCGAAGGCGCGCAGCAGCTCGTGGTGGCTGGCCCCGGGCTCGTGCACGCCGCTCAGGAGCCCGTCGACCACGCGCAGGCGCGTGCCGGGCCCGATCCGCAGCCGCGCGATTCCAGCGCCGGCGCGCAGGCCGCAGCGCGCCGCGCTCTCCAGCGCGCGCACCACGGTGGTGCCGACCGCGATCACGCGCTGCGCCGCCCGCACGGCGTCGACCGTCTCCTGCGGGATCTCGTAGCGCTCGGGCAGCGGCAGGCGCGCGTCGAGCGCCTCGTCGCCGGTGGCCGAGAGCCCGGCCGCGTGCGTGAGGCTCGCGATCCGCGCGCCGGCAGCGGTGAGCCGGTCGCGCAACGCGGCGTCGAGCACGAAGCCCGCGGACGGCGCCTCGACGGCCCAGGGTCGCGTCGCGTAAGGCGTCTGCGCCTCGTCGAGGGCCACCGGCCGTCGCAGGTACGAGTACTGGACCGGTCGGCCCCAGGCGAACAGCGCGGACCAGGACGCCGCGCCCTCGAGGTCGAACCGGACGCGGAGCAGCCGCGGCGACCAGCGGTGCACGCGCAGCACGGTCGCGCGCAGCGGGCCGAGGCGCAGCATGTCGCCGCGCTGCAGCGGGGGCGGCGCCTCGCGGTCCTCGGTGCGGTCGCGCCACGAGCCGCGCCCGAACAGCACGCCGTCCCAGTCGCGGCCGCGGGCGCGCAGCAGGCGCAGCTCGACGGGCACGCCGTGCGACGCACCGGCCAGCGACGCGGGCAGCGTCGCCGCGTCGTTGACCACCAGCAGGTCGCCGGGCCGGAAGAACGACGGCAGCTCGGCCGCGTCCACGACCCGAGGAGAGGAACCGACCACCAGCACCCGCGCGGCGTGTGTCCGCGGCGCCGGCGCGGCGACGAGCGCGGCGCTCACCGCGCCACCGCCACGCGCGCGACGTGACGGGAGCCGTTGCCGAGCGTCCCGGCGCCGGCCACGAGGTCCGCGATCGCGTCCGCCACGTCGGAGGGGTCGGACAACGTGGACGGATCCGCCTCGGGGATCGCGTCCGCGTGCATCCGTGTGCGCATCTCACCCGGGTCGACGCTGAACGCCATGACGCCCGTGCCCTCGAGCTCGGCCCCGAGCACGCGGTTCAACTGGTCGAGCGCAGCCTTGGACGCCGCGTACGCGCCCCAGCGCGGGTAGGGCTCGACCGCGGCGTCGGAGCTCACGTGCACGATCACGCCCGTCCTGCGCAGCAGCATCGAGCCCAGCACGAGCCGCGTGAGGCGGAACGGGCCCGCCACGTTCACCTCCAGCACGCGTGAGAAGTCCTCGGCAGACGTGTCCGCCAGCAGCCGCAGCGGCACCGGCCCCAGCACGCTGGCGTTGTGCACGAGCAGGTCGATCGGGCCCGCGACCGCGGTCGCCGCGCCCACGATGCGCGCCGCGGCCTCCGGGTCCCCGACGTCGCCGGGAACCGCGAACGCGTTCCCGCCGATCTCGCGCGCCACGCGGTCGATCGCGCTTCCGTCCCGCGCCACCAGCACCACCTTCGCGCCCTGACGCGCCAGGCGTCGCGCGAGCGCCTCGCCGAGCCCCCGTCCCGCCCCCGTGACCAGCGCCGTCCGTCCCTTCACGTCCATGTCGGCCTCCGTGGAGCACGGTACGCCGATCACTCCACGGCGATGTCACGGTTGCCAATCCATTGGCGGGAGACTACTCTCTTGGCACGATGGCGCGGGAGGAGCAGGAACTCGCCTTACGGCTCGGGGCCAACGTGCGCCAGCTCCGTGAGGCGCGAGGAGCGACCCAGGAGCAGATGGCGCGCCTGGCCGGAATCCCGCGCGCCACCTGGGGCCACATGGAGTCGGGCGCCGCGAACCCCACGCTGACCGTGCTCCACCGCATCGCGCGGTCCCTGCAGGTGCCGCTCGAGGAGCTCACGAGCATGCCGCGGTCGTCCGGACGCCTCCAGAAGCGGGAAACCCTCCCGCTGCGGAAGCAGGGCGACGGCAGCGTCCGGAAGCTGCTGCCGGACAACATCCCCGGCGTGCTCATCGACCGCATGGTCCTGCCGCCGGGCGGGCGCATCCCGGGCGTGCCGCACATGACCGGAACGCGCGAGTACCTGACGTGCGAGTCGGGCCGCATCCAGCTCGCGGTGGCGGGTGAGCTCTGGACGCTGGAGCCGGGCGACGTGCTGTCGTTCCGTGGCGACCAGAAGCATTCCTACAGCAACCCGGAGAAGGACACCGCGGTCGCCTACTCCGTGGTGCTGCTGGCCCCGGTCGGCTAGGCCATCTTCAGCGGCTCGGACGGCACCAGCAGAGTGGTGCCGGTGGCGGCCTTCACCGCCTCGACCGTGGTGTCCGGCGCGATCTCGCGCAGCACGAGGCCGTCCTTCGTGACCTCGATGACCGCCATCTCCGTGATGATCAGGTTCACGCAGCGCCGGCCGGTGAGCGGCAGCGAGCAGTTGTCGAGGATCTTGGGGCTGCCGTCCTTGGCGGTGTGCTCCATGGTCACCACCACACGTTTGGCGCCGGAGACGAGGTCCATGGCCCCGCCCATGCCCTTGATCATCTTGCCGGGGATCGCCCAGTTCGCGAGGTTGCCTTCCTTGTCGACCTGCAGCGCGCCGAGGATCGTGAGGTCCACGTGGCCGCCGCGCACCATCGCGAAGCTGTCCGCGCTCGAGAAATACGCGGTGCCCGGGACCTCGGTGACCGTCTCCTTGCCGGCGTTGATGAGGTCGGCGTCCTCCTGGCCCGGCTCCGGGTACGGACCGACACCCAGCATCCCGTTCTCGGAGTGCAGCACGATCGACGCACCGGGGGGCACGTAGTTCGACGCGAGCGTCGGCATGCCGATGCCGAGGTTCACGTAGAAGCCGTCCTTCATCTCCTTCGCCGCGCGCCGCACGATGCGCTCGCGCTTGGGGTCGGAGTCGCCGGCGGCGCCACCCTGCACCGTGCGCTTCTCGATGCGCTTCTCGTACTGCGCACCCTTCACCACGCGCTGCACGAAGATGCCCGGGGTGTGGATGGCGTCGGGATCGAGCTGGCCCGCGGGCACGATCTCCTCGACCTCCGCGATCGTGACCTTCGCCGCCATCGCCATCATCGGCGCGAAGTTCCGGGTCGTGCGGCGGAACACGAGGTTGCCCTGGGTGTCGGCCTTCCAGGCCTTGATCAGCGCGAAGTCCGCGGTCAGGCCGCTCTCGAGCACGTGCGGCCGCCCGTTGAACCAGCGCACTTCCTTGCCCTCGGCCACGACGGTGCCGTAGGCGGTGGGCGTGAAGAACGCGGGCACGCCGGCGCCGCCGGCGCGGATGCGCTCGGCGAGGGTGCCCTGCGGGTTCAGCTCGACCTCGATCTGGCCGGCGAGCGCCATCTTCTCGAAGACCTTGTTCTCGCCGACGTAGGTCGCGATCATCTTGCGCACCTGCCCGTTCTGCAGCAGGAACGTGATGCCGAAGTCGTTGGTGCCCGCGTTGTTGCTGATGCAGGTGAGGTTCTTCGACCCGCGGTCGCGCAGGGCCGCGATCAAGTTCTCGGGGAGCCCGCACAGGCCGAAGCCCGAGAACATGACCGTCGCGCCGTCGGGAATGTCGCGGACGGCGGCCGCCGCGTCGCCCTGCACCTTGTTCATCGCACCTCCTGCACCGGGCCGCGATCTTAACGCGGCGCGGCGGAGGGACTCAGGCGCCGAGGTCGGCCGCGCCGAACAGCGGGATCCCGAGCGGCGTCACCTCGAGGCTCGACAGCTTCCACGAGCTGAGTGCCACCATCGGCCCGTACATCAGCGGCAGCAGCGGCATCTGCTCCACGAGCATACGCAGCACGGCGGCCCGACGCTCGGGGCTGCGATCCTCGCGGAACGCGCGCAGCGCGGCGTCCATCTCCGGCTTGCGGAAGCGGGAGCGGTTCGCGAGCGGCACCCCGGCGACGGACTGCGCCTGCACGCGATCGGAGCGCAGGACCGCGTCGAGGAAGTCCGCGGGGTCCGGCGTGTCCGCGATCCAGCCCGCGAGCAGCAGGTCGTAGTCGCCGCGGATGCACATCTTGTAGAACTCGTCCTGGTTCGGCGGCAGGACGACCTTGACCGGCACCCCCGCGGCCTTCAGCTGCGTGGCGATCAGCTCGGCGACGGGCTGCGGGTTCGGCAGGTACGGCCGCGGCGCCCACACCGTGGCCAGCACCAGCTCCTTCGTGGCCCCCGCCTTCTTCAGCTCCTCGGCCGCGCGCTGCGGGGCGTACTGGATCTCGTCGCGGAAGGCGCCCATCAGCGGCGGCAGGAGGCCCGTGGCCACGAACGCGAGCGCGTTCTGGTACGAGGTGGCCGCGATGCCCATGCGATCGATCGCCGCCGCGATCCCGCGGCGCACGGCCGGATCCTGCAGCGCGGGCCGCTCGCAGTTGAAGTAGAGGATGGCGGTCGAGTTCGCGGGCTGGAACGTCTTGCGCATGCCGGTGACCGCGGTCGCGTCCGTGCGCGACAGCGTGTTCGTGAAATCCACCTTGCCGTCGGTGATCGCCTTCAGCAGCGCGGTCGGCGTGCCGTCCGCATCGGCGGGATAGACGTCGAACACGACCTCTTCGATCGCGACCGGCGCACGGTACTTCGGGTTCTTCACGAGCCGGACGTCGTCGAGCGAGCCGGAGGCCGAGATGTAGGGACCGGTGCCGAGCAGCCGGCCCGCACGCTCCAGGATCAGTGAGCACTGGTGCAGGGTCAGCGTGAGGTCGAAGCGCGGGTTGGGCGCCTTCAACTGGAACACGACCCTGTCGCCCTTCGCCTCGACCGAGCCCTGCTGGCGGACGGGCTCGACCCGGGACAGCGCTTCCGCAGCGGTGGCCGGCGTGAGCGGCGTGCCGTCGGAGAACGTGATGCCGGGCGTGACGCCGGCGGTCCAGGTGGTGGGCCCCTCCGCGCGCGGCGCCTCGAGCAGCAGCGGCTCGGTCGGCGCATCGCCTTTCGGCGCCTTGCAGGCGGTCTCGTAGATCTGCGACGCCGCCGTGGTGCTCACCGTCTCGCGCGACTGGCGCGGGTCGAGCGTGCGCACCGGCGTGAGGATCCCGACGTGGACAACCTTCGCCATGGGCGCATTGTAGGGCTTGCGGGGATGCCTTCCCCGGGTCCACAGTTCACTTCCCCCCCGACAGGAGGACGCGATGATCGAGCGAGCCCTGGTCCTGGGAGCCCTCGTCGTCAGCCTCGCGAGCCCCGCGCTGGCCGGCGATCCGCCGCCGCCGCGAGGCCCGGTGAGCATCTTCGTGCGCGCCCGCGCCGACGAGACCCGCCCGCCGGACACGGAGATGGACGCGCGGAAGACGAAGGCCAACCAGCTCCACGACACGTTCAAGCGGGTCGAGAAGGACCTGAAGAAGTCGAACGGCAAGGACCGCAAGAAGTGGCCGGCGGAGGCGAAGGCGGCGTGGATCGCCGCGCGCGATGCGAGCGGCATGGCCTGGAGCGCGAACTACTACGTCGCGCGGCCCGCCACCGAGAAGGCGGACAGCGTGGCCGACCTGCAGGAGAAGCTCGGCAAGGACCGCAAGGTCTCCTACACGAGCCTCGCGCGCAGCGCGGAGGACGCGGACCTCATCGTGGAGATCGTGGGACGCAAGGGCGAGGTGAAGTTCATGGCGGGCGCGAAGTACATGGCGTTCGACCTGCTCCCGGGGAAGATCTCCGGCGCCACGCTGGCCCAGATGCCGTCGGACTTCACGCCCTGGCTCGACGACAACCTGTGGTCGCTGCACTGGCCCACCACCGCCGAGCCGTTCGCGCGCTTCGAGGTCATGCACGAGCAGCGCTGGTCCGACGTGGCCGGCTACGCGCGGGAGACGCTCGAGGAGCTCGTCAAGGAGAACTACGCGCTGCTCAAGCCCTAGGTCAGAGCAGCCGCTCGCCGCGTGCGCAGACGTCGACCAGCCGCGCGATGCGGTTCGCGCGCGTCTCCTCCTTCTTCGCGGACACGATCCAGAACGCGATCGTGCGGCGATAGCCGGGAGGCTGCGCTTCCCAGAACGCCAGCGCGGCCTTCACGCGCTTCAGCGCCGCGATCGCTTCGGGCGGCAGCTCCTTCGGCTTGTTCTCGAAGGAATAGATGCCCGTCTTCTCCTCGCGCCGCGCGGCGAACGCCGCCCGGCCGGGCTCCTGCACGCGGCCCTGTTTCAGGAGCGCCTCGTACTTGCGCACGTTGACGAGGCTCCAGTTCGAGGTCCTCTTGCGGGGCGTGAAACGGATCGTGAAGCGCTCCTCGTCGACGCCGCGCCGCACGCCGTCGATCCAGCCCCAGCAGAGCGCCTCGTCCACGGATTCCGGCCACGTGAGGCTCGGCTTGCCGGTGCCCTTGCGCCAGTAGCCGACCAGCACCTCCCTCTCCGTCGCGTGGTGCTCGGCGAGCCACGCGCCGAACGCGCCCGGGCTCGTGAAGTAGATCGGCTTCATCGCTCGCGCCGCTCGGCGAGGATCACGTTCGACATCAGGAGGCCGGTCGCCAGCGACACTGCGACCAGCAGCATGCGGAACGCGGCCTCGACGCCCGGCACCGTCTCGCGGTCCAGCAGCCAGGCGAGGCTGCGGAAGCCGATGCTCCCCGGCACCAGCAGCAGGATGCCGGGCACGAGCGGGATCGTGGCCGGGCGGCGCAGCACCCGTGCGTAGACGTTGCTCGCGATGCCGACGCTCAGCGAGCCGAGACACGCGCCGAGCTCCGGCCCGAGCAGCACCGCGCCCTCGCGCGAGGCGCCGAACGCGATGAACCCGGAGATGAGGATGAACGGCATGTCGCGGGGCTCGGCCTGCAACAGGATCGTGAAGCAGATGGGCGCGATCAGGAGGGCGACCCACAACGTCCAGCCCGGAAGCGCCACGGGCTCCACGTTGGGCGGTGCGCCCCAGGCCAGCGCCACGATGCGCGACCCGAGCGCGAAGCCGAAGCCGAGCACGATCAGCGTGCTTGCGGCGCCGGCGAGCCGCGCGGTGCCGGACATCAGGTTGCGGGTGCCGATCTCGGTGAGCGCGGTGGTCAGCGGCAATCCGGGCATCAGCACGATGAGGCCGGCCAGCGTGGCGACGTAGACCGACATCGGCATGAGGTGGGCCGCGAACCCGGCGATGAGCGCGGCGAGCAGGCCGGAGAGCGCCTCGAACACGCGCCCCAGCGCCGGGACGCGCCGGATCCCGAGCGCAAGCACGCCGACCACGAAGCCGATCACCAGCGAGGCCGCGAGCTCGCGCGCACCGCCGCCGAGGAATCGCCCGGCCGCCGCGGAGCCGACGGCGAACGCGACCGTGGCAATGCCCGGGCCCCAGGGCGGAGGTGCGGCGACGATCTCGTCCACGCGGCGCGCGCCCTCCGCCGGCGAGAGGCCGCCGGCGACCTCGTCCGAGACCTTCTCCAGCAGCGCGAGCTTGCGCAGGTCGACCCCGCCGGGCTCCACGCGGATCTGGAAGGAACGCTGCTCGCGCTCGTCGCCGAACGAGGCGAAGAGCGCGGTCGGCGTCGAGAAGAAGTGCCCTTCGAGGCCGAGGCGCGACGACACGCGGACCAGAGCGTCCTCCAGCCGGTGGGCCGGATAGCCGTAGGCGTGCAGGAAGCGGCCCAGCTTCAGGACGAACTGGTGCGCGTCGGGCGCGGTCATGGGCGCCCCATCTTGCCTGCAAACCCAGCGGAGGCGGGCGACGTCTAGACCGGCGGGGGTTCCCATGACACGTGTGTCGATGTCCATCGGCGTCCTCGCCCTGCTCGCGGCGGCGGCGGCCGTCCACGGCGGCTCGTCCGACCGCACCCACGCCTTGTGCCTCGGAGACAGCTCCTACGTCTCGGGCATGAACATCGAGGACTTCGTCACGCTGCGGAAGAGCCGCACCGGCGACTTCCTGTGGTTCCGGCGGGACGGCCGGCAATACGTGGTGACGGATGCCGCGACCCTCGATGCCGCACGCGCGGCGCTCGGGCCGGTCCGTGAGCTCGAGGTCGAGATGAAGGCGGTCGAGGACCGCCTGCGGCCCTATGAGGAGCGCGAGGAGGCGATCGACCGCGAGGAGGAACAGGTCGAGGACGCCCGTGACGCCCTCGAGGATCGCGAGGACGCGAGCGCCGAGGCCGAGATGCGGAAGCTCGACGAGCGGCAGCGCGAGATCGACGCCCGCCGCCGCACGCTCGAGTCCGAGCGGCGGCAGGTCGAAGTCGAGGAGCGGCGGCTGGAGGCCCGCGAGCGGGAGGTCGATCGCGCGGTGGAGGCCGCCATCAACCGGCTCGCCGACGAGGCCGTGCAGCGCGGCCTGGCGGAGAGGATCCGCTAGACGTCCATCTCGCGGCGCACGCGCGCGAGCGAGCGTTCGAACCGTCGCAGGACGCGCCGCACCTCGGGGGCGTTCAGGGCGAGGATCTCGCGCCACAGCTCGCGCGGGCTGCCGGCGAGGCGGGTCGTGTCGCGCCAGCCGGAGCCCGCGATGGCGCGCGGGACGGCGGCGTCAGGCGCACCGTCGAGCGCCCACGCGACCACCTGCGGCAGGTGACTGAGCGCCGCCACCGCGCGGTCGTGCGCGGCCGGCGTCATCCGCACCGTGCGCGCGCCGCAGATCCCGACGAGCTGCTCGACGCGCCGGAGCGCGGGGCGCGGGGTGCGCGCGGTCGGGGTCAGGATCCACGGCCTGTTCCGGAACAGGCGCGGATCCGACGCTTCGAAGCCGCCCTTCTCGCGGCCGGCCATCGGATGGCCGCCCACGAAGTTCCGGATCCGGCGGGCCGCCCGCACCACGGGTTGCTTGACGCTCGTGACGTCGGTGATCACGAGCTCGGTGCCGGCGAGCTCCTCCAGCATGCGCAGGTTCGCGAGCGGCGGAGCGGCGAGCACGAGGAGATCCACGCGGCCGAGATCCGCGAGGCGGGCGGTGCCGGTGAGCACGCGCCGCGCGCGACGCAGCACCGGCGCGCGATCGACGCCGATCACCTCGTGTCCCGCGGCGTGCGCCGCCCGTGCGATCGAGCCTCCGATGAGCCCGACCCCCGCGATCGCGATCCTCAAGGACGCGCCCGCATCTACCAGTGGTCGAGCACGCGCGTGATCCGTCCGTCCTTCACGTGGACCACGAGGAGCTGGCGCCGCTGGACGTCGGCGATGCCGTCGTCCTTCCTGGTCTTCATCGAGACCTGCAGGTCGACCACGACGACACCCGGCGCGGAGCGGAGGTCGGCCACCTCGAAACGCACGTCCTCCGGTCCGCCCGCGTAGGCGCCGAGGAACCGCAGCATGCCCTGTCGGACGTCGGCCTTGCCTTCGATCCGCATGCCCACGCGCGGATGCTCGTAGACGACGTCGTCGGCGTAGAGGGACAACACGCGCTCGACGTCGCTGGCGGTCGAGCCGCCGTGCATCGTGGAGCGGAGCGCGACGAGCCAGTCCTTGGCGACGTGGATCTCGTCCGATGGGGCCACCAGCGCGGCGGCGAGGAGAACGGCGGCGTGGATGACCATGCAGTGTCCCTCCGGTCGCGATCTTCACGCCCGCGGTGGGCGGCCGCCTAGCAAAATGGTGTCGGCCCTCAGGACTCGCCCAGCATGCGCTCGAGCAGCTCCGGCTCCCGGCGCTGCAGCACGCTCGCCGCCCACGCCACGAGCATCCCGTACACGGCGATCGCGCCGGCGAGCGCGAGCGGCAGGCAGACGAGCAGCAGCCGGCGCTCCTCGAGCAGCAGCGGCAGCCAGGCCAGGAACGCGAACGGTCCCGCGACGGCCAGCGACACGAAGACGAGCGCGAGCGAGAGGAACGCCCCGAGCAGGCCGCGCGAGCCGGCGGCAGGACCGCCCCACGGGTTCTTCCCCGCGTCCGGCAGCGGCACCGGGAACAGGATCGACGCGAAGTTGTCGACCGCGGCCGCGCAGAGCAGGACGATGACCGCGAGCACGAGCGCCGCCGGCACCACGAGCGGCGAGGCGAGGATCGCGGTCGCCGCGGACAGCGTCACGAGCGCCGGCGCGCGGAGCGCCATCGCGGAGAGGTTCTTGGCGACGAGGATGCGCCAGCGCGCCACGGGCAGCAGCATCAGCAGCCCGATCGCGCGCCGCTCGAGGCCGAACGCGTTCGCGCCGTAGCCCGAGACGCCCAGGAACAGGCCGAGCATCGCGATGGGCACGGCGCGCGGGTCCTGCTGCGCGCCCCGCGCGAAGGCGAGCACCAGCAGCAGCGGTCCGGCAAGCCCCATGAAGAGGCTCGCCTTCAGCGCGGGATCGCGCCACGCCACGCGGAGGTCCTTCTCCACGAGCGCGCCGATCGAGCCCGGCAGCCGCATGCGGGCGTGGGCTCCGCGGTCCGCGGCCGCGGGCCCGATCACGAGCTCGCCGCGGAAGATGCGGCCCATGACCCCGGCCGAGATCGACGAGATCGCGACGAGGCCGAGCACGGAGAGCGCGCCGAACGCGGCCGCCCCCGCCCACTGTCCCTGGCCGGCGTAGACCGCGCAGCGGAGGCCCCAGCCGAACGGAGAGAGCACGAGCACGTCGCGCTCCAGCAGCGTGCGCAGCAGCGGTGTCGCGAACCTCAGCCCGCCGGAGAGGATCACGATCGGCAGCAGGCTCAGCAGGAAACCGGTGGCGATGCCGGCGAAGATCGACCAGTCGTGCCAGCGCCGGCGGCGCGCCGCCCCGTGCAGCACAAGCCCCACGAGCTGCGCGGCGGCGATCATGAACACGAAGCTGGAAAGCACCCCGAGGAAGGTCGCGGGTAAGGCGCGGGCGCTGCCGGCGAGGCCCACCGCGACCGCCATCACCACCGGCAGCTCGGCGAGGACGAGCGGCTGGCCGAGGTTCGCGACCAGCGACGAGACCACGAGCGTCGGCAGCGGCACCGGGAAATGCAGCAGGCGCGAGACGTCGTGGCTCTCGGTGAGCGCGAGGCCCGAGAGCAGCGGCGACAGGGCCCAGAAGACGCCGATGAAGGTGGCGAACACGGTGAGGGCGGGCAGCACGCCGTCCGGATCCGCGTTCGAGAGCGCGCGCACGCCCACGAACGCGGCGATCGAGGTGAAGCCCGACACCAGCAGCAGTCCGGGCAGCAGCAGCAGCACGCCGAACATCCGCTCCCGCGTGCGCAGCAGGCCGCGCAGCTCCAGCCGGAAGCGCAGCCCGACGAGCGCGAGCAGACGATCCATCAGCGGGTCAGGAGATCCATGAGAGGTCCTCGCGGGCGACGTCCGCGGAGACGAGCTTCAGGAACACGTCCTCCAGCGAGGCGTTCTGCCCGAGCTCGCGCTCGGCGCGGATCGCGTCGAGCGTGCCCTGGGCCACGAGCTTCCCGTGGTCGATGATCGCGACCTCGTCGCACAGGCGCTCCACCACGTCGAGCACGTGCGACGTGAAGAACAGCGTGACCCCCGAGCGCGAGAGCCGCGAGAGCAGGTCCATGACCACGCGGCCCGAGACGGGATCGATGCCGTTCAGCGGCTCGTCGAGGAACAACACGCGCGGGTCGTGGATGAGAGCGGCGGCCAGCGCCACCTTCTTCCGCATCCCCTGCGAGTAGTCGACGATCATCTTGCCGCGGTCCTCGTCGAGCAGCAGGAAGTGGAGGAGCTCGTCGGTGCGGCTCCTCGTCTCCTCGCGCGACAAGCCGTACATGCGGCCCGCGAAGTGCAGGTACTCCTCGCCGGACAGCCGCTCGTAGAGCGGCAGCTCCTCGGGCAGCACGCCGATCACGCTCTTGACGCCCAACGGATCGCCGGCCACGTTGCGGCCCTCGATCCACGCCTCGCCGCCGGTCGGACGCAGGAGTCCGGTGAGCATGCGGATCGTCGTGCTCTTGCCCGCGCCGTTGGGGCCCAGGAAGCCGAAGAAGCGGCCGCGGGCGACCTCCAGCGAGAGGCCGTCCACCGCCGGCTTGTCGCCGAACGTCTTGCTGAGCCCGCGCGCCACGATCGCGGGCGCCATCGGCATCGGCCCCGTGTCCTCGCTCATGCGGTGCGAGCGGCGGGACGGGCCACGGGCAGCGTGCGGCCGATCGCGGGCGCGATCACGCGCAGCTCGGCCATCAGACGGTCGAACATCTCCGGCAGCAGGCTCTGCGCGCCGTCGGAGAGCGCCTTCTCCGGCTCGTCGTGCACCTCGATGAGCAGGCCGTCCGCGCCCGCCGCCACCGCCGCGCGCGCCATCGGGATCACCTTGTCGCGCCGGCCGGTGCCGTGGCTCGGGTCGACGACGATCGGCAGGTGGCTGCGCTTCTTGATGACGGGGATCGCGGAGAGGTCGAGCGTGTTGCGCGTGGCGTTCTCGAACGTGCGGATGCCGCGCTCGCACATGACGACCTGCCCGTTGCCGCCGGCGAGGATGTACTCCGCGGACAGCAGCCACTCCTCGATCGTGCTCGACATCCCGCGCTTCAGCAGGATCGGCATGCGCGTGCGGCCGAGCTCCTTCAGCAGGTCGAAGTTCTGCATGTTGCGCGCGCCCACCTGCAGGCAGTCGACGTAGCGCGACATCATCTCGATCTGGCGCGGGTCCATGACCTCGCTGATCACGGCCAGGCCATGCTTGTCGCCCGCCTCGCGCATCCAGCGCAGGGCGTCCTCGCCGTGCCCCTGGAAGCTGTAGGGCGAGGTGCGCGGCTTGAAGGCCCCGCCGCGGATGACCCGCGCGCCGGAGGCCGCGACGAGGCCCGCGATGCGGCCCACGCGCTCGTGGCTCTCCACCGAGCAGGGGCCGGCCATCACCACCACCTCCGGCCCGCCCACGTTGACGCCGCCGATCGAGACCACCGTGTCGTCCTTGCGGAACGTGCGCCCCACGAGCTTGTAGGGCTCGGAGATCTTGATCACCTCGCGCACGCCGGGCAGCAGCTCCAGCGTGCCCGGATCGACGGCCTCCCGCGGCTGGCCCACGGCGCCGAGCACGGTGTGGCTCTGTCCCGTCGAGCGGTGCACGTCGTAGCCGACGGCGACCAGCACGCCGATGACGGCCTCCACCTGCGCCTCGCTGGCGCCCCGCTCCATCACGATCACCATGACTTCATTCCTCGTGTTCCGTCGCGAGCCGCTCCAGGCGGCGCGACTCGTCGATGACGCGCTCGAACACGCGGCGCATCGCGCCCGCGTCGAGCGGTCCCGGGTTCTCGCGCTCCACGCGCTCCAGGATCCAGGCCTCGCGCTCCGGCGAGTAGACGGGCAGGCCGAGCTGCCGCTTGAGGCGCCCGATCTCCACCGCGCACGCCGAGCGGCTGTTGAGCAGACGCATGAGCTGCTCGTCGATGCCGTCGATGCGGCGCCGCCAGGCTTCCATCTCGCGCTTCACGTCCTCGGGCTCAGCCACGCAGACCTCGCGCGAAAGCCGCCACGTCGCCGTGCGGCTGCTCTTCCAGGAAACGCACGAGCGCGCTGCCGACCACGACGCCGTCCGCGACCTCGGCCGCGGCCGCGAACGCCTCGCGGGTGCCGATGCCGAAGCCGAGCGCGACCGGCTCCCGCGTGAGCTCCTTCAGACGCCGCACGAGCGGCGCGGCCTCGTCGGACAACGCGCTGCGCTCGCCGGTGACGCCGGTGCGGCTCACCGCGTAGACGAACCCGCGTGAGCACGCGGCGAGCGTGCGCAGGCGCTCGTCCCCGCTGGTGGGCGCGGCCAGGAACACGGTGTCGAGATCGGCGCCACGCGCGCGGGCCACCCAGTCCCCCGCTTCCTCCGGCGGAAGGTCGGTGACGAGCACGCCGTCGACGCCGGCGGCCGACGCATCGCGGACGAGCGCGTCCTTGCCATAGCGCAGCAGCGGGTTCAGGTAGCTGAAGAGCAGCAGCGGGAGCTGGCTGCGCGTGCGGATGCGCTCGACGACCTGCAGCACCTCGCGCACGCCCACGCCCTGCGCCAGCGCGCGCTCGCTGGAGCGCTGGATCACAGGGCCGTCGGCGACGGGATCGGAGAACGGAACGCCCAGCTCCAGTACGTCGACCCCGCCCTGCTCGAGCGCGAGCGCGACATCCACCGTGCGCGCGGCGGAGGGATCGCCCGCGGTCACGAACGCGACGAACGCGGCGCGGCCCTCGCCGCGCGCCCGCGCGAACGCGGTGCCGATGCGGCTCACGGCTTCATCTCCCGCAGCAGGATGCCGAGGTCCTTGTCGCCGCGGCCGGAGACGTTCACGAGCACCGTGCGGCCGCGCAGCGCGTCCTTCTCGCGCGCCAGCCAGGCCACGGCGTGCGCGGACTCCAGCGCGGGCAGGATGCCCTGCGTGCGGCAGAGCAGCTTCACGGCGGCCAGCGCCTCGTCGTCGCGCACCGACGCATAACGCACGCGCTCCGTCTCGCGGAGGTGCGCGTGCTCGGGGCCCACCGCCGGGTAGTCGAGACCCGCGGATACGGAGTGCGTGGGCAGCACGTTGCCTCGTGCGTCCTGCAGCACCCAGGTGTAGGTGCCGTGCAGCACGCCGGGCGCAGCGCCTTCCGGGCCGAAACGCGCGGCATGGTCGCCCGGCTGCGGGCCGCGGCCGCCGGCCTCCACGCCGACGAGCGCCACCGCGTCGCCCAGGAACGCGTGGAAGATGCCGATCGCGTTCGAGCCGCCGCCCACGCAGGCCACGACCACGTCGGGCAGGCCGCCGGCGCCGAGCATCTGCGCGCGCGCCTCCTGCCCGATCACCGCCTGCAGCTCGCGCACCATCAGCGGGTACGGGTGCGGTCCGAGCACGGAGCCGAGCAGGTAGTGCGTGGTGCGGACGTTGGTGACCCAGTCGCGCATCGCTTCGTTGATCGCGTCCTTGAGCGTGCGGGTGCCGGCGTCGACGGGCCGGACGTCGGCGCCCAGCAGTCGCATGCGCGAAACGTTGGGCGCCTGGCGAAGGACGTCCTCCGCCCCCATGTAGACCACGCACTCGAGGCCGAGAAGGGCGCAGGCGGTGGCGGTCGCCACCCCGTGCTGCCCGGCGCCCGTCTCCGCGACCACGCGCGTCTTGCCCATGCGCTTCACGAGCAGCGCCTGGCCGAGCGCGTTGTTGATCTTGTGGGCGCCGGTGTGACAGAGATCCTCGCGCTTCAGGAACACGCGCGCGCCGAGCTGCTCCGAGAGGCGCTCGGCGAACGTGAGCGGCGTCGGGCGGCCGACGTAGTCGCGCAGCAGCGCGTGGAAAGCCGCGCGGAATCCCTCGTCCGACCAGGCCTGCGCCCAGGCCGTCTCCAGCTCGCGCACGGGCGCCATCAACGTCTCGGGCACGAAGCGCCCGCCCCACTGTCCGAAGCGGCCCGCCGCGTTGGGCGTCATCGGGTCCTCACGGCGTCGACGAACGCGCGCATCTTCGCGGGGTCCTTGCGGCCGGGCGCCGCCTCGACCCCGGAGGAGACGTCGACGGCGTGCGGCCGGAGCGCCTTGATGGCGTCTCCGACGTTCGACGCGTCGAGGCCGCCGGCGGCGACGAGGAATCCCGTGCGGCCGCGCACGCCGCGCGCGAGGCTCCAGTCGAACGTACGGCCCGTTCCACCTGGTGCCTCCGCCGCCTTCACGTCCAGCAGCAGCCCCGCCCCGTCGTGCCAAGGATCGGCCGCGGACGCCTGGAACTCGGCACCCACGCGCAACGCTTTGAGGGCGCGTCGGCGCAGCGCCGGGAGGATGGACGGGGCCTCGTCGCCGTGGAGCTGCAGCACGTCGAGGCTCGCCCGATCGGCGGCGGCGTTCATCTCCTCGGCCGACGCGTCCACGAACACGCCGACGCGGGTGACGAACGCGGGCAGGTCGGCGGTGATCGCGCGGGCCTGCTCGACGCTCACCACACGCGGGCTCTGCGGCCAGAACACCAAGCCGAGGGCGTCCGCGCCGGCCTCGATCGCCGCGTGTGCGTCGGCGCGGCTCGTGATCCCGCAGATCTTCACGAGCGTGCGCGTGACCGCGGCGGCCTGCGCGCCCTCGCGCAACATCTCCTCCAGCGCGCGGCCGGGGTCTCCGGCCAGCATCAGGTGCTCGCCGACCAGGAAGCCGTCGAAGCCGGCGTCGCGCAGCCGCCGCAGGTCGGCGCCGGTGCGCAGGCCGCTCTCCGCGACCGCGACCACGTCGTCGGGAATCTGCTCCACGAGGCGCAGCGAGGTGCGCACGTCGACCTCGAGCGACTTGAGGTCGCGGTTGTTGACGCCGACCAGCCGCGCGCCGGCCTGCAGCGCGCGCTTCAGCTCGTCGCCGTCGTGGACCTCGACCAGCGCCTCGAGGCCCGCCTCGCGCGTCGCGCGCAGGAGGCGATCGAGCGTGCGGTCGTCGAGCGCGGCCACGATCAGCAGCAGCGCATCGGCGCCCGCCGCCCACGCCTCCCAGACCTGGTACTCCTCGACGACGAAGTCCTTGCGCAGCGTGGGCAGCAGCGTCGCCGCGCGCGCCTCGGTGAGGTCCTGCAGGCTGCCGCCGAAGAACTGCTCCTCGGTGAGGATCGACAGCGCGGACGCGCCCGCGACCTCGTAGGCCTGCGCCACCGGCACGACCTCGAGGTCCTCACGGATGAGCCCGCGGGAGGGCGAGCGGCGCTTGAACTCGCCGATCACGTGGAGCCGGTCGTCCTTCGTGAGCGCCTGCGCCAGCGAGCGCACCGGCGGATGCACGCGGCCCTCGCGCCGCAGGACCTCGAGCGGGCGCTCCCGCATCGTCACGAGGAGCTGCTCGCGGCGACGCATGATGATCCGGCCGAGGACGCCGTCCACGGTCATGGCGCCACCGCCTTACGCACGTCGTCGAGCACCACCTTCGCGCGGCCGGAGAGGACCGCCTCCGAGGCCTGGCGTGCGCCCTCCTTGAGATCGCGCGCGCGGCCGGCGACAACCAGCGCGGCCGCCGCGTTCAGGCACACGACGTCCATCGCCGCGCCGTGCACGCCGTCCAGCACCTCGTGCGCGCGCTGCGCGTTCTCTTCCGGCGCCGCGCACAGGATCGAGGCGCGCGGCCGCCGCGGCAGGCCCGCGTCCTCGGGGCGCACCTCGAACGTCCGGACGCCGGTGCCGTCCCAGGCCGCCACCGTGCTCGGCGTGGAGGGCGACAGCTCGTCGAGGCCGTCGCCGTGCACGACCCACGCGTTCCTCACCCCGAGGCGCGCGAGGCAGCGCGCGAGCACGGTCGTCAGCTCGGCGCGCGGCACGCCGACGAGCTGCGCCACCGGATAGGCGGGGTTGGTGAGCGGCCCCAGCAGGTTGAACGCGGTGCGCACCCCGAGCTCCCGGCGCGGACCGGCGGCGTGGCGCGTGGAGCTGTGGAAGGCCGGCGCGAACAGGAAGCCCCAGCCCGCCTCCCGGATCGAGCGCTCGACGGCTTCGGGCGGCACATCGACGGGGACGCCCAACGCTTCCACGAGGTCCGCGCTGCCGCAGCGGCTGCTCACGGAGCGATTGCCGTGCTTGGCCACCGGCACGCCGCAGGCCGCCACCACGAGCGAGGCGAGCGTCGAGACGTTGAGCGTGCCCGCGCCGTCGCCGCCGGTGCCGCAGAGGTCCACCGCGTCGGCGGCCTCGATGCGCGTGCCGCGGGCCCGCATCGCGCGCGCGAAGCCGACCAGCTCGTCCTCGGTCTCGCCGCGCGCCGCGATCGCGCCGAGCAGCGCGCCGATCTGGGCCGGCGTGGCTTCGCCGTCCATGAGGCGCTCCATGGCACCGGAGGCCTCGGCCTCGGTGAGCGCCTCGCCGCGGCAGACCTTCGCCAGGAACTCCCTCATGGCAGCTCGAGCTCCGCGCGTGCCATCAGCACCGTCTGCCCGGAGACGCGCACCGCGCTGACGGCGCCGTCGCGCGTGTCCGCCTCCACCACCAGGCGGCTCGGGCGTCCCATCTCGAATCCCTGCGCGAGCGTCCAGCGCAGCGTGCGCCCGTCGCGCGGCTCGGACTGCGCGAGCCATCCCGCCACCGCTGCGGCCGCGCCGCCGGTGGCGGGGTCCTCCGGGATGCCGAAGGCGGGAGCGAACATGCGCACCTGCAGGTCGAACCCGTCGATCGCGTCCCGCGTGACGGGATAGAGCTCGCGCACGGCCGCGTGGCCGAGCAGGCGATCCCAGGCGTCGAGGCGCAGCCGCGCGTGGCCGAGCGCGGCCCGCGTGTGGAGCGGCACGAGCACGAACGGCACGCCGCAGGAGACGACGCACGGCTCGCCGATCACCTCCGCCGGGGCCAGGCCCAGGAGCTCGGCGGCCTGCGTGGCGTCGACGGGTGCCGGGGTGACTTCCGGGAGCTGCGCGGCGGTGAGCGTCGCGGTCGCTCCGGAGATGGAGACCGGCACCGGCCCCACGCCCTCCTCGAAAACGATCTCGGTGGAACCGCCGAGCCGGTCGAGCGCGGACAACACGCACGCGGCGCCGACCGTGGGGTGGCCGGCAAAGGGCAGCTCGCGCGCCGGGGTGAAGATGCGCACGCGGCAGGTGTGGCGCGCGGAGCGCTGGACGAACACGGTCTCGGCGAGGTTCAGCTCGCGCGCGATGCGCTGCATGAGCGCGTCCGGCACGCCGTCCGCGTCCGGGAACACCGCGAGCTGGTTGCCGCCGAACGGAACGTCCGTGAAGACGTCGCACGTCACGTAGGCGAGCTTCATCGCGTGCCCTCGAGGAAGTTGCGGAGCAGGTCCTTGCCCGCGGTGGTGAGGATGCTCTCGGGGTGGAACTGCACGCCCTCCACCGGCGCCGCGCGGTGGCGCGCGCCCATGATCACGCCGTCGTCCGTCCACGCCGACACCTCGAGGCACGCGGGCAGCGTGGCGCGGTCCGCGACCAGCGAGTGGTAGCGCGTGGCCGTGAACGGCGCCGGCAGTCCCGCGAACACGGTGCGGCCGTCGTGGTGGATCTCCGAGGTCTTCCCGTGCATCAGCTTCGGCGCGCGCACGATGCGTCCCCCGAACGCCTGCGCCAGCGACTGGTGGCCGAGGCAGACGCCGAGGAGCGGCACCTTGCCCGTGGCGGCGCGGATCAGGTCCATCGAGATGCCGGCCTCGTCGGGGTTGCCGGGGCCCGGGGAGATCACGATGCGGTCCGGGCGCAGCGCGAGCGCCTTCTCGACCGTGACCTCGTCGTTGCGGACGACCTTCACCTCGGCCCCCAGCTCGCCGAGGTACTGGTAGAGGTTGAACGTGAACGAGTCGTAGTTGTCGACGAGGAGCAACATCGCCTAACGCCCCTGGAGTTCCGGGGCCAGGGCCAGCGCGCGGCGCAGGGCCGCCGCCTTGGCCTCCGTCTCGCGCTGCTCGGCCGCGGGATCGGAGTCGGCCACGATGCCGGCGCCGGCCTGGATCGTGGCCACGCCGTCGCGGAGGACGAGCGTGCGGATCGCGATGCAGAAGTCGAGGCGCCCCGCGAAGTCGAGGTAGCCGATCGCGCCGCCGTAGAGGCCGCGGGGCGCCGTCTCCAGCTCGTCGATCACCTGTATCGCGCGGATCTTCGGCGCGCCGGAAAGCGTCCCCGCGGGAAAGGCGGCGACCAGCGCGTCGAGCGCGTCCTTGTCTTCCGCCAGCTCCCCGGACACCGTGCTCACGAGGTGGGCGACGTGGCTGTAGCGCTCGACCTCCATGAACTGCTCGACCTTCACGGAGCCGAAGCGGCACACGCGGCCGAGGTCGTTGCGCCCGAGGTCCACGAGCATCACGTGCTCCGCGCGCTCCTTGGGATCGGCGAGCAGCTCGGCGGCGAGCGAGGCGTCCTCCGCCGCGTCGCGGCCCCGCGGCCGCGTCCCGGCGATGGGCCGGGTGACGACACGACCGTTCTCGACGCGCACCAGCATCTCCGGCGACGCGCCGGCCACCGCCGTCGCGCCGTCCTGCAGGAAGAACATGTACGGCGACGGGTTGACGCTGCGCAGCGCGCGGTACACGGAGAAGGGATCCGCATCGCAGCAGACCGTCTCGCGCCTCGACAGCACGACCTGGAACACGTCGCCCCGCGCGATGTGCTCCTGCGCCTTCCGCACCGCGTCCCGGTATTCGTCCGGCGCGTCGAACGGCGTGCGCATCGGGATCTCGGAGGCCGCGCGGGTCTCGCGCGGCAGCGGACGCCGGAGGTCGTCCTCCAGCGCGTCGAGCGTCTCCTGCGCCGCATCCCACGCCGAACGTCTGCCCGGCTCCGCCTGGGCGATCAGCACCAGCCGCTGCCGCGCGTGGTCGAACGCGGCCAGCGCCCGGTAGATCGAGAACGACGCCACGCGGGCGTCGCGCGCGCGCTTCAGGCCGGGCGAGAAGAGCCGCACGGCGTCCCAGGAGAGCGCACCGACCGCGCCGCCCGTGAACCGCGGCAGGCCTTCGACGTCGACCGCGCCCGGCTTCAGGCGTCCGCGAACGCGGTCCAGGAACGCGGGGCCGTCGCCGTCGGCCGCGAGCTCCAGGGTCTCCAACGGGTCGCGCCCGAGGAACGAGTAGCGCGCGACCTGCTCGCCGCCGGTCACGCTCTCGAAGAGGAACGCGTGCTCCCGGCCGCGCGCGATCGCGAGGAACGCCGCCACCGGCGTGAGCAGGTCGGCGGGCACCTCGCGGAACACGGGCACGAGACGACCGGCGGACGACAGCCGCTGGTAGTCGTCGTACCCGAGCCGGTTCACTTGCGCCTCTGCTTCAGCACGTCGAGCACGCGGGTGAACGGCACCCCGCGGATCTGCATGGCGACCACGAGGTGGTAGAGCAGGTCGGCCGCCTCCTCCGCGAGGCGCTCGTCGCTCTCGGCCTTGGCCGCGATCACGACCTCCGTCGCCTCCTCGCCGATCTTCTTGAGCGTGTGGTCGAGGCCCTTCGCGACGAGCGAGGCGGTGTAGGAGCCGTCCGGCCGCTCGCTGGCGCGCGACCTCACCGTGCGCCCGAGCTCGGCGAGCACGCCGGCCTTGGTCGCGCTCGCCTCGCCGAAGCAGGTGCGGGTGCCGGTGTGGCACGCGGGCCCGTCGGCGTCGACGAGGTAGAGCAGCGTGTCGCCGTCGCAGTCGCGGCGCACCTCGCGCACGAGCAGCACGTTCCCGGACGTGCCGCCCTTCTTCCAGAGCGCGGAGCGGCTGCGGCTCCAGAAGTGCGCGAGGCCGGTGGAGGCCGTGAGCTCGAGCGCCTCGCGGTTCGCCCACGCGACCATCAGCACGTCGCCGCTGGTGCGGTCCTGGGCCACGACCGGCACGAGGGCGTTCTCGTCGAACGCGATGCCCGGCGGCACGGAGATGCTCATTCCTGCACCTTGCCGCCGCGGATCGTGAGGTGCGGTGCGGCGCCCGGGCGATCCACGAGGTCGAGGTCGGCGGGCGCGCCGGGCTCGAGCGCGCCGCTCGTGGCCACGAGCACGCGGCCCATGCCGTCGACGAGGTGCGCTCCCTTGGGGATGGGCGTCGCGATGCGGGTGCCGATCGTGCCCACCGTGGGGCCGTCGAGGATCACCACGGAGTCGGCGACGGCGCCGTTCTTCGTCATCGCCGTGGCGCCGACCACGACCGTCGGCCCGTTCGCCGGCGTGCAGGCGGCAAGCCCGATCATGAGCAGCGCCGCGCCCAACGTCTTCAAGGTCTCACCTCCACGCCCATCGCGCGCAGCTCGCTCTTCGCCTCGGGGATCCTGATCTCGCCGTCGTGGAACACGGTGGCGGCGAGCGCCGCGCTCGCATGGCCCTCGGTCAGCGCCTCCGCCAGGTGCCGGACCGATCCGCACCCGCCGGACGCGACCACCGGGGCGTTCACCGCGTCCGCCACCGCGCGCGTGAGTGCCGTGTCGTAGCCGTCCTTCGTGCCGTCGCGGTCCATGCTCGTGAGCAGGATCTCGCCGGCGCCGCGCGCGACGCCCTCCCGCGCCCACTGCACGGCGTCGCGGCCGGTCGGCGTGCGGCCCCCGTGCACCACGACCTCGCCGTCGCGCGCGTCGATCGCGAGCACCACCGCCTGGGCCCCGAAGCGCCGGGCGAGCTCCTCGAGGAGCGCGGGATCCTTCACCGCGGCCGAGTTCACCGCGACCTTGTCCGCGCCCGCGCGCAGCAGCGCCTCCGCGTCCGCCACACTGCGCACGCCGCCGCCCACGGTGAAGGGCAGGAACACCGCGTCCGCCACCCGCCGCACCATCTCGAGCACGATCGGCCGCTGCTCGTGGGAGGCGGTGATGTCCAGGAACACGAGCTCGTCCGCGCCCAGCGCGTCGTAGCGCTCGGCGCAGGCCACGGGATCGCCCGCGTCGCGCAGGCTCGTGAACCGCACGCCCTTCACCACGCGGCCGCCGTCGACGTCGAGACACGGGATCAAACGTTTGGCGAGCATCAGCGCACCGCCGCCTGCGCCTCGGCCAGCGTGAAGCGCTCGTCGTAGAGCGCGCGGCCCACGATCACCTCGTCCAGCCCGGTGTCGGCGAGGGCGGCCAGCTGGCGCAGGTCGTCGAGGGTCGAGATGCCGCCGCCGCCCGTGATCTTCAGGCCCGAGGCGCGTCCGATCTCGGCGATCGCGGCCACGTTCGGCCCGCGCAGCGTGCCGTCGCGCAGGGTGTCCGTGTACTGCAGCCGCGCCACGCCCCACTCCTTCACGCGTTGGGCGAGCGCCACCGCGTCCGTGCGCGTGATCTCGTTCCAGCCGCCGACCACGACCTTGCCGTTCTTCGCGTCCACCGCCACCGCCACCGCGTCGCCCCAGAGGCGGGCCGCCTCCTGCACGACGCCCGGCGCGGCGATGGCCGCGGTACCGAAGATCAGGCGGTCGGCGCCGCGGTCGCGGTAGCGCATCGCATTCTCGAGCACACGCAACCCGCCGCCCACCTCGACCGGGATCTCCACGGCCTGGATGAGCTTCTCGATCGCCTCGAGCTGCGGCTTTCCGCCCATCGCGGCGTCGAGGTCGACGACGTGCAGCCGCTCGGCGCCCTGCGCCTCCCACGACTGCGCGGCGGCCACGGGGTCGGACCCGTACACGGTCTCGTCCTGGAGCTGTCCCTGCTTGAGGCGCACCACGCGCCCGTGGCGCAGGTCGACGGCGGGAACGACGATCACGACGCGGCCACCATGGGTCTCACCTGAGCGGCGACCTGCCGCGCGAAACGTTTCACGAGCTCGAGGCCCACGGCCTGGCTCTTCTCGGGATGGAACTGCAGGCCCAGCACGGAGCCGCGGCCGACGACGGCCGACACCGGCCCGCCGTAGTCGGTCGTCGCGAGCAGCACGTCCTCCGGGGCGCGACATGTGTACGAGTGCACGAAGTAGACGTACGCGCCGTCGAGACCGTCGAGCAGCGCGTGGCGCCGCGTCGGCTGCAGGGTGTTCCAGCCCATGTGAGGGATGCGCACCGTCTGCGGCAGTCGCTCGACGCGGCCGGGCAGCAACCCGAGGCCGCGATGGCGGCCGTGCTCGTCGCCCTCCTCGAACAGGACCTGCATGCCGATGCAGATGCCGAGCACGGGCCGGCCCTGCTCCGCGAACGCGCGCACGACCTCGTCATGGCCGCGCCGGCGCAGCTCGTCCATCGTGGCGCCGAACGCGCCGTCGCCGGGCAGCACGATCGCGTCCGCGCCGAGGAGCTCCGCCGGATCCGCGGCGAGGAACGCGGGCGCGCCGACGTGGCGGAACGCCTTCAGCACGCTGCCCAGGTTGCCGATGCCGTAGTCGGCGATCGCGATGCGCACGTCCCTCACAGCACACCCTTCGTGCTCGGGATGCCGGCCGTGCGCGCGTCGATCGCCACGGCGGTGCGCAGGGCGCGGGCCACGGCCTTGAACATCGACTCGGCCACGTGGTGCGCGTTGCGCCCGCGGATCGCGTCCAGGTGGAGGTTGAAGCGGCCGTGGTCGCTCATGGCGAAGAAGAAGTCCTCGAACAGCTCGGTCGGCACCTCGCCCACGCACTCCGCGCGGAAACGCGCGCGGTAGCGCAGGTACCCGCGTCCGGAGAGGTCGATCACCGCGCGCGACAGCGCCTCGTCGAGCGGCACGTAGGCGTGGCCGAAGCGCGTGATGCCACTCCGGTCGCCAAGGGCCTCCTTCAAAGCCTGGCCGAGCACGATGCCGACGTCCTCCATCGTGTGGTGGGCATCGATCTGAAGGTCGCCCGTGGCCGCGATGCGGAGGTCGAAGCCGGCGTGGGTGCCGAGCGCGTTCAGCATGTGATCGAAGAAGCCGAGGCCGGTGGCGATCTCGCAGCGGCCGCTGCCGTCGATCTCCAGGGCGAGATCGATCTGCGTCTCACGCGTCTTCCGTGCGACGTGCGCGGAGCGGCTCACAGGGGCTTCCCCATCGCGGCGATCAGCGCGTCGTTCTCTGCGCGGCTGCCGATGGAAACGCGCAGGCAACGGCCCAGGCGCGGGTACGCGGACACGTCGCGCACCAGGATCCCGCGCGCGAAGAGCTGCTCGAAGACGTCCTTCGGCGCCCGGTCGAAGAGCTCGACGAGCAGGAAGTTGGCGCCGCTCGGGTAGACGCGCACGCCGCCCAGGCGCGCCAGCTCCTCGCTCACGCGGCCGCGCTCGCGCACGATCTCCGCCACCGAGGCGGCGAGCGCGTCCTTCTCCGCGACCGCGGCTTCGGCCGCCATCTGCGAGAAGACGTTCACGTTGTACGGCAGCCGCGCCTTGTCGATCTCGCCCACGAGCTCCGGCCGCGCGAGCAGGTAGCCGACGCGCAGGCCCGCCATGGCCATCGCCTTCGAGAACGTGCGGAGCACGACGAGGTTCGCGTGCTTCTCGAGGAGGGGCACCACGGTCGCGCCGGAGAACTCGAAGTACGCCTCGTCGATCGCGACCAGGCCGGGGCCCGCGGCGCAGACGGCGTCCACCTGCTCGACGGTCAGAGTGGACCCCGTCGGGTTGTTCGGCGAGCAGACGATCGTGAGCGGGGCACGCTCGCGTTGCCGGGCCTCGGCGATCGCGCCCGCGTCGTAGTCCAGGTCGGGCCCGAGCTCCACCGGCACCACGCGCCCGCCGAGGATCTTCGTGAGCAGGGCGTACAGCGTGAACGTCGGCTGCGGGATCACGACCGGCGTGCCCGCGCCCACGGTCACGAGCAGCAGCGCCTCGATGAGCTCGTTGCTGCCGTTGCCGACGAGGATGCCGTCCGCGCGCCAGCCCGCGAACGCGGCCAGCGTCCGCTGCAGCTCGGCAGGATCGAAGGGCGGATAGCGCCCCCATGGACGCTCCAGCGCGCGCTCGAGCACCGCGCGCTTCACCGCGTCCGGCAGCTCGTGCGGGTTCTCGTTCTGGTTGATCTTGACCACCGCCTCGCGCGCCTCGAGCGTGTAGGCGCGCAGCGCCCGCACCTCGGGCTTCACGTTGTCGAGCACCGACGTCATGTCCGGAGCCTCAGGCTGCGGGCGTGGCCGGCGAAGTCCTCGGCGTCGGCCACCGTCGCCATGCCCTCGAGCACGCGCCGGACGGAGCGCGGCGTGAGGCGGACCTCGGGCTGGCGCCGCTGGAAATCGTGCACGGACAGCGGGGAGGAGAAACGCGCCGAGCCGCCGGTGGGCAGCACGTGGTTCGGTCCCACGCCGTAGTCGCCCACCGCGACCGGCGTGGACGGCCCCACGAACACGGCGCCGCCGATCACGCGGCGCGCGAGCCGCGCTTCGTTGCGGGCCATGACCTGCACGTGCTCCGGCGCCAGCGCGTTCACGGCCTCGACGCCCTCGTCCATCGATCCCACGAGCACCACCGCACCGTTCCGCTGGAGCGCGCGCCGTGTGGACTCGGGGTTCGACACCTTCCCCGCGCTCAGGCGCGCGAGCACCAGCACCGCGAGCTTCTGCGACGGCGTGACCAGCACCACGGTCTCGTCGCCGCTGCCGTGCTCGGCCTGCGCGAGCAGATCCGCGGCGACGAGCTCGGGGTCCGCGGAGTCGTCGGCGAGGATCGCGACCTCGCTCGGGCCGGCGTCGTTGTCGATCTCCACGAGGCCGCGCACCTGGCGCTTGGCCTCCGCCACCCAGGCGTTGCCGGGGCCGACGATCTTCGTGACCGCCGGCACGGTCGCGGTGCCGAACGCGAGCGCGGCCACGGCCTGCGCGCCGCCGATGCGGTAGACGTCGTCGGTCACGCCCGCGATCTGCAGCGCCACCGCGATCGCGGGGTTCGCGCTGACCATGCGCGGCGGCGTCACCACCACGATGCGCGGCACGCCCGCCACCCGCGCGGGGATCGCGTTCATCAGCACCGAGGACGGATAGGCGCCGGCGCCGCCGGGAACGTAGAGGCCGACCGCGGGCAGCGGCAGCACGCGCTCCTCGATCACGCCGCCGCCGGGCAGCCGCAGCTTGAAGCCCTTCGACACCTGCTTGCGGTGATACCGCTCGATGCGCTTCGCCATCTCGCGGAGCGCGGCCACGACCTTCGGCGCCGCGCGCTTCGACTGCTCCGCGATCTCCTCCCGCGGGATGCGCAGCTCGGACGGCTTCAGCAGCATCCCGTCGTGCTGCGCGGTCAGCTCGACGAGCGCGGCGTCGCCGCGCGCGCGCACGTCGGCGAGCATCGCCGCCACCGCGCGCCGCACGGAGGGCCGCGGGTCCCCGCCCGCGTGGCGCGCGGCACGGAACGCCGGCCATTCCGCGGAGCCGAAGCGGATCGTCCTCATGCCGCCTCCCGCTCCACGGCCGCGCCGAGGCGCGCGAGCAGGCGCGCGATCTCTTCGCGACGGGCATGGAAGCTCGCGCGGTTCACGATGAATCGTGCCGACGAGGACGCGACCTCGTCCACCGCCACGAGCCCGTTCTCGGCCAGCGTGCGGCCGGTCTCGACCACGTCCACGATGCAGTCCGCGAGGCCGAGTACCGCCGCGAGCTCGACGGAGCCCGCGAGCCTCACCACCTCGGCGGGGACGCCCTTCGCCAGGAAGTGCTCGCTCGCCAGCCGCGCGTACTTGCTGGCGACGCGCAGCGTACCGCGCACCGGTGGTGCCGCTTCCGGGCGCGCAACGACGATGCGGCAGCGGCCGAAGCCGAGGTCGAGCGGCTCGTACACGTCGGGGCGCGACTCGAGCAGCACGTCGCGGCCCGCGATGCCGGCATCCGCCGCCCCGTGCTCGACGTAGGTCGGCACGTCGGTGTCCTTGACGAACAGGAAGCGCAGGCCGTCGCGCTCGTCGACGAGCCGGCGCGAGTCGGTGCCCGGGACGGGCAGCCCGGCCCGCCGCAGCAGCGCCTCGGTGCCCTTCAGGAGGCGGCCCTTGGAGAGCGCAAGCGTGATCACGTGAGCCTCACGCGCACGCCCTCGGCGCGCAGCGTGCGTGCCTCGCGCAGGTCGCGGACCCGGCGTGCGTCCGGCGGGTGGCCGTTCAACGAGCGTCCCTGCCGCTCGAGGAGACGGGTCAGGCGGTCGAGCCCGAACATGAAACCCACGGCGGGCAACGCACGGCCGAAACGGCCCAGCAGGTTGTCGTAGCGCCCGCCGGCGCCGATGTCGAACCCGAGGCCCGGCGCGTAGGCGCGGAACACGAGCCCCGTGTAGTAGTCGAGCCCCCGGACCTCGCCGAGGTCGATCGTGAGGCGATGGCCCAATCCGGCCGCGCGCAGGACCTCGATCCGCGCGCGCAGCTCGTCGAGCGCGCGTCCCGCCGCGCCGTCGAACGCGTCGACCTCGCCCGTGGCCAGCCTGCGCAGCGGGCCCTCGGGCAGGCGCAGGCGGCGCGCGGCCTCGGCAACGCCCGATTCGTCGCGCGCCTCGACGCGGTCACGCAGCACGTCGAGCGCGGGATCCGCCGGATCGACGCCGGCCACGAGCCCGTGGAACACGCCGACGTGGCCGACCGCCAGCACCGCGCCCTCGACGCCCAAAGCGTCCAGGCACTCGGCGGCGATCGCGAGCGCCTCCACGTCCGCGGAGAGCGCATCGCCGCCGAGGTGCTCGACGCCCATCTGGTGCAGCTCGCCCTGCGCGCCCGCGCGCGGCGGCTCCCAGCGCAGCACCTCGCCCGAGTAGAAGAGCCGGATCGGGGGCTCGCGGTCGGCGAGGCGCCCGGCCGCGATCTTGGCGAGCAGCGACGTGAAATCGGGACGCAGCGCGAGGTGCGCGCCGTCGCGGCCCACGAAGGTGTAGGTGCGCGCGGCCAGCTCGCGGCTCGCGAACACGTCGGCGTAGTCGAGGAGGGGCGGGATGATCTCCTCGTAGTCCCAGCCCTCGAAGACGGAGAGCACGCGGTCGAGGACGCGCCGGCGGCGCCGCGCCTCCTCCCCCACGAAGCACTGCACGCCGGGCGGGACCTGCACGAGCGAGCGGCGCATCAGGCCCCCACGTACCGCGCGTAGACCGAGCGCGCCTGAGCCGCGTCGTGCACGCCCTTCACCAGCGCGCGGCCGTCCTTGAAGACGACGATCTCGGCGTCCTTTGCGGTGAAGCGCAGGAGGTGCTCCGAGGCGCGCACCTCGCCCACCGACGCCAAACGTTGGGCGAGGGCGGCGAGATCGACGGGCGCCGTGCCCGGGATCTGGACCGCGTCCCGGCCGCAGAGCACGGCCTCCGCGCGCGGCCGCTTGGCGTAGTCGTAGCGGCCCTCGGTGCAGGCCGGGCACCACGGGGCCTGGCCGGCGAGCGACATCACCTCGAAGGCACCGGTCCAGAGGTCCATCGTGAGCAGCCCGGGCAGGAGCGCGTCCGGGCGCCCGGCGAGGATCTTCAGAGCCTCCGCCACCTGCACGCCGGCCACGACGTGCACGATCGGCGCGACGACGCCCGCGGTGTCGCAGGTGGGGCCGGAGCCGGGCGCCGGCATCTCCTCCAGCACGCAGCGCAGGCACGGCGACACGCCGGGCCGGATGGCGAGGGCGAGGCCGTGCGCGCCCACGCAGGCGCCGTACACCCACGGGATCCGCGCCCGCAGGCAGAGGTCGTTCAGCAGGAACCGCGTCTCGAAGTTGTCGGTGCCGTCGAGCACGAGGTCGACGTCCTCGAGGAGCGCGGGCGCGTTGTCCGGGCCGAGGTCGGCCACGAGGCCCTTCACCTCGACGTCGGAGTTGATGCGGCGCAGCTTCGCCTCCGCGGCCACCGCTTTCGGCGTCGCGTTCTCCGCGTCCGACTCCTCGAACAGCGATTGCCGCTGCAGGTTGCTGGCCTCGACGAAGTCGCGGTCCACGATCGTGACCGTGCCCACGCCTGCGCGCACGACCTGCTCCGCGATCACGGTGCCGAGCGCGCCGCAGCCCGCGAGCAGCACGCGCGAGTGCCGCAGGCGGGCCTGGCCCGCGCGGCCGATGCCGGCGAAGAGCTCCTGTCTCGAGTAGCGGCCGTTCACGCGTCCACCGCCTGGCGCATCACCTCGACGGGCGCCCGCTGCCCGGTCCAGCTCTCGAACTGCGGGATCGCCTGCGCGACGAGCATCTCGCGGCCGGTGACGACCGCGCAGCCCGCGGCGCGCGCCTCGCGCAGCAGCCGCGTCTCCGCCGGCTCGTAGACCATGTCGAGCACCACGGAGCCCGGGCGGTGCGCCTCGGCGGGCACCAGGGACTCCTTGGCGAGAGGCCCGGAGCCCACCGGAGTCGCGTTCACGATCACGTCCCACGTGAGCTGGGGCAGCGAGCCGAGCGTCCCCGATCCGCAGTCGAGCTCGCGCGCCACGGCCAGCGCTTCGGCCGGTTTGCGCGCCAGCACCTTCACGTACGCGCCTTCCTTCAGCAGCGCGAACGCCGCGGCGCGCGCGGCGCCGCCGGCGCCGAGAACGATCACGCTCTTGCGGGCCAGGCTCGTGTGCTGCTTGAGCGGCTCGACGACACCGGTCCCGTCCGTGCTGAGCCCGCGCAGCCGGCCGTGCTCGACGACCACGGTGTTCACGCTGCCCGCGGCCGCGGCGGCGCCGTCCACGTCCTGCAGCGCGGAGACGACCGTGCGCTTGAACGGCCGCGTGATCGCGAAGCCGGCGAGGTGCAGCACGGGGACGGCGTCGAGGAACGGGGCCAGAGCCTCGGCGCAGAACGGCACGTACACCGCGTCGAGGCCGGCCGCGGCGAAAGCGCGGTTGTGGATCGCGGGCGACGGGCTCTGCGACACGTCGTTGCCGACGAGGCCGTACACACGCGTGGCGGCGGAGATCTCACGCGCGCGGTAGAGCTCGCCGAGCACGTCGGCCGGGACCTGGCCGGGCGCCGTCTCGGAGCCCGTCCTCGGGGCGGCGTAGGTGAACGGCGACTTCCAGCGGCCGGCGAGGATGCGCGTGAGGAGCCCGTAGGGGCCCATCGCGATCGGCACCAGCGGCGTGCCGCCGGAGGACGCGACCTCGATCGCGAACTCGACGAGCCGCACCACGTCGCCGAACCCGCGCGGCGTGACCGCGATCTTCGCGATGTCCGCACTGCGCGCGCAGATGCGCTGGTAGATGGAGTCGAGGTCGTCCGGCATGCCGTCGAAGTCGTGGTGGGAGACGACGAGCCCGCGGCCCGCCTTCTCTTCCGCCACGTCGTCGAACGGCGAGTCGTCCTCGAGGTCGACGTAGTCGACGCCGCGGCGCGCGGCCTCCATCAGGAGGAGGTGGCGGCGGCTCTCGTCACCGGGATGGCGGCCGCCGAGGCGGCGCGGGCGGCAGCAGAACAAGAGCGGCTTGACGCGCGCGCGCAGCAGCGTGAGGAGGTCGACCTCCTCCATCGCATCGCCGCGGATCTCGAAGAGGTCGGCCACCGGCGCGAGGTCGACCATGCGGTCGATCGCGTCCGCGGTGGACTCCTCCGCGACGCTCACGCAGATCCGGGTGCTCATCGCCCCGCTCGTCTCGCGTCCAACAAAAAAGCCTCTCCAGGGTTCCCTGAAGAGGCCTGCCCACCTGCGCCCGCTCCCGGAACCCGCTGCCTGCCGGCGGGTCTCCGAGACCCGCGGCTAGGGGTGGTAGTGGTAATGCCAGGCGGTCGGACGCCACCCCGTCACGCCCTGCGGGCGCGCGGCAATGACGTCGAACACGCGGGTTTCCATGGCTCGGCCGAGTCTATGGACCGGCCGCGCGGCTGTCAAGGCAGGCGGAAGGCGTATGCTGCCGCGCATGCCGGGACCGGTGGTGAAAGCCGAGGCGACGTGGGAAGGCGGCTTGCGCTTCGACGTCTCGAACGGCGAGCGCACCGTGCTCGTGGACGGCGACGGGCTCGCCGGTCCCTCGCCCGTGTTCGCGCTGGTGGCGTCGCTTGCCGGGTGCATGGCCAGCGACGTGGTCCACATCCTCGTCAAGGCTCGCCAGCCGTTGTCGTCGCTGCGCATGGCGATCGACGCCGAGCGCGACGCTTCGGACCCGCGCCGCCTGCGCCGGGTGTCGCTGCACTTCGTGGTGGGCGGCGACGTGCCATCGGAGCGCGTGGAGCACGCGATCCGCCTCTCGCGCGAGACCTACTGCTCGGTCCTGCATTCCCTGGCCACCGACATCGAGCTCACGACCAGCGTCGAGCGCGGCTGAAGCGACTCGCCGCGCGGCGAGACGTACCGGTTGTGCGCGCCGCACCGGAGTTGCAGGTTCTCGACGGTGCTCGGGCCTCCGTTGCTCCAGGATTGCAGGTGGTGGCAGGTAACGTCGCGCGGAGCACCGGCGCCCGTCGGGGGACTCGAACGCGCACTGGCCGCCGTCGCGCTTCTCGACCGCACGGCGCACCGCCTCGGGAATATGGCGTGAATGCCGCGGTGGGGCGCGGCGTGGTCGCGCGGCGCTCGCGCTGCAGCTCGGCGAGCGCGATCTCGACCGCCTTCGCGAGCACGACCGCGTCGTCGCCGCCGAGCCGCTCGCGCAGGGCCTGCCATCGCTCGCGCGTGGCCGCGTCCATCGTCACCGTCAGACGGAACAGCTCGGGGGCGAGCGGGATCACCGCACGCGGCTCGGGACGGGGCGCCGCGGCCGCCACGAGCGGCGCCGGCAGCGACGCGATGCACACGTCGTTCGCCGACGGCCCGACGTCCGCGAGCGAGAAGCCGACGCAGGGAACCCGTCGGAGGGTCGCCGGCACCGCCGGCCGCGGATGGAGCCGCGCCACGATCGCCTCCACCAGGGAACGCGACCCGCCGCACGCCTCTTCCAAGAGGGCGCCATGGTTCTCATCGGTGAGGTGTAGCCCGAGCAGCCGCACCGTGTTCAGGTGGATCCGACCCGCAGCCAGAAGCTCGAGGACGAGCGGGAAACGTCTCGACACTCTCGCCGCTTCGATGCGGTCGTAGGCGCTGCCCTCCGCGAGGCCGAGTCGCTCGGTGCAGTACGCGAACATCGAGGAGTGGCCGAGCCCGAGGTAGAGCCGCCGCCGGTCCACCTCGGCGAGGTGCGCGACGAGCTCGGCGGTGGCACGCGCGTCGTCGCCGACGATACGGCGGACGCTCTCGAGCAGGACGTCATCGGCGAGCACGGAAAGATCGTTCGTCATGAACGAAGGATCACACGGCGCTACGCCTAACCGTGTCCAGTATACGCAACGCCTAACGCAAATATTTTCTCGGGCGATTCGACTTCGAGGGTCGGCGCGGCGGGCTCCGCGCGGCCGCTCGACTTCGCAACTCGCCGCGCGGCGAGTCGACGGCGGGAGCGCGCCGCGCGAGGCCGTCCGTCGCCCCTCGCCGCCGCGCCGCGGTGAGCCTAACCCGCGAACCGGGCGTCGTAGCTCGCGAACTGCCCCAGGCCGCCGAACGAGGCGGGCGGCTTGCCGTCGATGAACGCCTTCGTCTCGGCGTCCACCGCCGCCGCGGGGTTGGCCGCCGCCGCGGCGCGCGCGAGGCGCCGCAGGTTCTCCATGGCGGTGGTGGCGGCGCCCCAGGGCAGCGACGCGTAGTTCACGCGCGAGGCGGCCATCAGCCGCAGCGGCGACACCGGGACCCCGGGCGGGGCGGAGGGGACCAGGTCCACGAACAGCGCGCGCTCGAACGGGGGGTCCGCCGGGAGCTGCCGCGCGAACACGCCGCCGATGCTGGTGAACGAGAGCTGGCGGTCGATGCCGTTGGTGTCCTTCGCGACCAGCGTGCCGTCCTGCAGCTTGCACTCGCGGATCGCGAAGCGCAGCTTCAGGGCGGCGTCGACGCTGGCCTCCCCGCCGCCGAAGGACACCTTGCGCGCGGTGGCCGCGGGCGCGGCCGCGCCGGGCTGCATGCGCGAGAGCTCGATCCGCCGCCGTGCTTCCTCGGCCGCCAGGCCCGAGACGGCGGCGGCGGCCACGGCCGTCGCGGGTTGCGCGAGGCGCACCGCCGCCTCCTCGATCCCCACCTGCTTCCGGAACTCCCACTGCCGGGCGACGGTGTCCTCGGGCATGTGGATCGGGTCGGTGAGCACCACGAGCCGCCCGCCGCCGTCGAACGCATGGTTCGCCTCGCAGGCGCGGAACGCGTCGAGCTTCGCGGCGTCGATCGCCGCGAGCTGCGCCGGCCCCAGCCACATCATGGCCGCGGCGGTGAGCGGGACGCCGGTGAGGCCGACGTGCTCGTGCGTGGGCCGCGTCTCGAGGTCGATGCGCTGCCAGCCGTCGTCACGCGTCGTCACCGGCACGTCGGTGCGGTCGCGGCGGCCGACGTCCCAGCAGGTGGGCGCGGGCACGTTGTCCCAGGCCGCGGACGCGAGCGGGTGCAGCCAGCCGCCCCACGCGCCGTGCTCGCGCACGAGGGTCTGCGTCAGCTTGTCCACGCGGTGCAGCACGTCGGCGTTGGCGAGCGCCTCCGGCCCCAGCGTGGCCGCGACGACCCAGTAGGGGTCCTGCCGGCTGCCGACGAGCGCGATCAGCAGGTGATCGCCCTCCGTCCAGCGCGCCGCGGGCGACACCACGAACGACACGTTCCGCCCCGGCGGCACGGCGACCGCCGCCTGCAGCGCGCCCTCGCCGTACGGCGCAGGCTTGTCGAGATGCGACGCGGACACGAACTTGAGCGGGAAGAGGTCGAAGCCCTCCATCAGCTTCTGGGCCGCCTCCCAGTCGAACCGGTCGCTCACCGGGAGCGCGACCTGCCAGCGCATCCAATTCTCGGCCGGCGTGTCGGTCACCGGCGTTCCCGCGGCGCCGGGCGGGTTGGGCTCGAGGATCAGCTCGACGCCGAGCGAGAGGCCGTGCGCGCAGGCCACCGTCGCGTCCTGTGGCAGCGGGAACTTCGGCGGCACGGACACGAGCAGCCCCTTGCGCGCGCCGCGCAGCCCTTCCGCGGTGGCGGCGAGGCCCTGGGTCGCGCGCACGGTCTCCACACCGGAGGCGACCTCATCGAGCAGGTTCGCGAGACGGCGCGCGGGTTCCTTCTCCTCGGGGCCCAGCGTGCGCATGGCCCACGCCTCGGTGGGCTTGCCGGTCGGGCCCCGGAAGCTGCGGAAGACCGGGATCTTCGGTTGCGCCATCCCCACAGCCTATCCAATCCGGAGCGTGGGCTGCATCACACCGGTCTAGAATCCGCCCGCCATGCGCACCGACGTGTTCAAGTTCGGCGGGACGTCGGTGGGGTCGGCGGAGGCTCTCCGCACCGCCGCGGGCCACGTCGAGGCCGCTCCGGGAGCCGTTGCGGCAGTGGTTTCGGCCATGAACGGCGTCACCGACCTCCTCTTGAGGGCGGCGCGCGAGGCGGCCGCGGGACACGCCGACGCGGCGCGGCAGGCGGCGGAGGCCTTCCGCGCTCGGCACCTCGACCTGGTCACGGCCGTGATCCCCACGCCGGCCCGGGCCATGGAGCTCGCGGCGCTCGTCGAGCACCAGACCGGGGAGCTGCTCGCGATGTGCGAGAGCATCGCGATCCTGCGCGAGCTGACGCCGCGCACGCAGGACGCGGTCGTCGCCCGCGGCGAGCGCGTGCTGGCGCGGATCTTCACCGGCCTGCTCCAGGAGCGCGGCGGCAAGGCGGTCTACGTCGACGCGCCGGAGGTCGTGTTCACCGAGCGCCGGTTCGGATCGGTGTGGCCCGACCTCGACCGCTGCGAAAAGGCGGCGGCCAAGCGCGTGCGGCCGCACCTGAAGCGCGGCGCGGTCGTGATCCTGCCCGGCTACATCGGCACCGGACCCGCCGGCGAGCTCGTGACGCTCGGGCGCGGCGGGTCGGATCTCTCCGCGGCGATCGTGGCGCGTGCCCTGGAAGCCGACGAGCTGACGCTCTGGAAGGAGGTCGACGGCCTGATGACCGCCGACCCGCGCGCCGTGCCCGAGGCGCGCGTGCTGCCCGAGCTGCACTACCGGGAAGCCGCGGAGCTCGCCTACTACGGCGCGAGCGTGCTGCACCCGCGCACGATGATGCCGCTCGTCGGCAAGCGCATCCCGCTGCGCGTGCGCAACACGTTCAGCGGCGGCTTTCCCGGCACGCGCGTCACGGCGAGCGTGAAGCCGGGGCCCTACCCGGTGAAGGCGCTGACCGCGATCCGCGGGCAGGCGCTGGTCTCCGTCGAAGGCACGGGCATGATCGGCGTGCCGGGCGTGGCCGCGCGCACGTTCGCCGCGTTGGCCCAGGCCGGCCACTCGGTGACGATGATCAGCCAGGCGTCGAGCGAGGCGAGCATCTGCTTCGTGCTGCCCGCGGCCGAGGCGCAACACGCGCGCACCGCCCTGCGCGACGCGTTCCAGCTCGAGATCTCGACCGGGCTCGTGGACGACGTCCGCGTGCAGTCCGGCGTGGCGCTCGTCGCGATCGTCGGCCAGGGCATGGCCGGCGTGCCGGGCATCGCCGCCCGCGCGTTCGCCGCGATCTCCGCCGCGCGCGTGAACGTCGTCGCGATCGCGCAGGGCAGCTCCGAGCTGAACATCACGGTGGCCGTGATCGAGGACGACGTCCCCCGCGCGCTGCAGGCGCTGCACGCGGAGTACCAGCTCGAGAGGATCCGTCCGCTCGCCCGCAAGGACGGCCGCGAAGCCGCGCTGACGCTGCTCGGCTTCGGCCAGATCGGCCGCACGCTCGTGCGCCAGCTCCAGCAGCAGGAGACGTTCTTCCGCTACGAGCTGGGCCTCGACCTGCGCACGGTCGCGGTCGCGGACCGCTCCGGCGTGCGCGTGCGCGCGAAGGGCTTCGACGCCCCGGCGCTGGAGGAGCTCGCACGGAAGAAGGAAGGCGGCGCCCGGCTCTTCGCGCGCAAGCCGCGCGCGCTGGCCCAGGTCGCGGACGAGATCCGGGGGCGGGTCTTCGCCTTACCCGCATGGCGGCCGATCCTCGTCGACACCACCGCGGACGAGACCGCGGATCTCGTGCAGGAGGCGCTCGAGCGCCGCTGCCACGTGGTGCTCGCGAACAAGAAGCCACTGGCGGTCTCGCAGGAGCGCTTCGACCGGCTGATGGCGACCGCGAAGCGGCAGAAGGTCGCGCTGCGCTACGAGGCCACCGTCGGCGCGGGGCTGCCCGTGCTCGACACGCTGCGCAAGCTGGCGGAAGCCGGCGATCGGGTCGACACCGTGCTCGGGTGCCTGTCCGGAACCCTCGGCTACGTGATGACGCAGCTCGAGGGGGGCGCGTCGTTCTCGGACGCGGTGCGCCGCGCCTACGAGCTCGGCTATACCGAGCCCGACCCGCGGGACGACCTGTCGGGGCTCGACGTCGGGCGCAAGGCGCTCATCCTGGCGCGCACGCTGGGCCGGCGGCTGGAGCTCGAGGACGTGGCGGTCGAGCCGCTCTTCCCCGCCGCCCTCGGCGACCCCGATCCGAAACGCTTCCTCTCGAACCTCCGCGAGCTGGACGCGATGATGGGGGAGCGCCTCACGGCCGCCGCGCGGCGGCACGAGGTGCTCCGCTACGTGGCCCGCATCGGGCCCGAGGAGGTGAAGGTGGGCATCGACGCCGTCCCCGCCGCATCGCCGCTCGGCCGCCTGCACGGCACCGACAACCAGGTCGTGCTCCACACGCGCCGCTACCGCACGAACCCGCTCGTGGTCACCGGTCCCGGCGCCGGCGCCGAGGTGACCGCGGCCGGCGTGCTCAACGACATCCTCGCGATCGCGACGTCATGAGCATGAGCGTCAACGTCTTCGCCCCGGGCTCGATCGGGAACGTGGGTCCCGGCTTCGACGTGCTCGGCCTCGCCGTCGACGGCATCGGCGACACCGTGCAGCTCGAGCTCGGCGGCGATCTCGACACGGTGACCGCTGTCGCCGGCCGCGATGCGGCGCTCATCCCGCGCGAGGCGAACGCGAACTGCGCGGCGATCGCGGCCCGCGCCATGCTCGACCGCTGCGGCGCCGCGGACCGCCACTTCAAGCTGTCGATCGGCAAGGGCCTGCCCGTGTCCGGCGGGATGGGCGGCAGCGCGGCCAGCAGCGTGGCCGGCGCGCTGGCCGCCGCGCTCGCGCTCAATCACCGCGTCTCCGCCGAGGACGTGATGGCGGCGGCGCTCGTGGGCGAGGCCGCGGTCGCGGGACGCCATCTCGACAACATCGCGCCCTGCGTGCTCGGCGGCCTCGCGCTCGTGCGCTCCACCGACCCGCCGGACGTGGCCGCCCTGCAGGTGAAGGACCACTGGTGGGTCGCGCTGGTGACGCCCGACGTGCGCGTGGAAACCCGCGCCGCGCGCGAGCTGCTGCCCGAGCAGTGGGAGCGGCGCGCGTGGGTGCAGCAGATGGCCAACACCGCAGCGCTCGTGCACGCGTTCGCCACCGGCGACGGCGACCTCCTCCGGCGCGCGCTCGACGATCGCTACGCGGAGCCGCGCCGCGCGGTGCTGATCCCGCGTTTCGCGGAGGTGAAGGCCGCCGCGCTGCGCCAGGGCAGCTTCGGCTGCTCGATCAGCGGCTCGGGCCCGACGGTGTTCGCGATCGCGGCCGGCCTCGCCGACGCGCGCGGCTGCGCGAACGCGATGCAGAAGGCCTTCGGCGGCGTGAAGTCGGCCGCGCACGTCGGACGCATCGCGGTGGAGGGGGCGCGCGCGCTGTGAAGGAGCGGCTCCAGTGCGCGGACTGCCGCGCGATGTTCGACGTGGCCACCGCCCGCACCGCCTGCGATTGCGGCGGCCTGCTCACCGTCGAGCGCGACGGGCCGCATGCCGTGCGAACCGCCACCTTCGAAGCGCGCCGCGGCGCGCGCGCCCCGGAGGACGCGAGCGGCGTCTGGCGCTTCCGCGAGGCGGTGCTCGACGTCCCCCGCATCGTCACCCACCCCGAGGGCGGCACGCGTCTCTACGAGCGGCCCTCGCTGTCGGCGTGGGGTGACGTGGAGCGGCTCGCGTTCAAGCACGAGGGCGAGAACCCCACCGGCTCCTTCAAGGACCGCGGGATGGCGGTCGCGATCACGCAGGCGGTGAGGATCGGTGCGCGCGCCGTGGCCTGCGCCTCGACCGGCAACACGAGCGCCTCGCTCGCGGCGTACGCGGCGCAGGCCGGATTGCAGGCGCTGGTCTTCGTGCCCGCGGGCAAGGTCGCAACGGGCAAGCTCTCGCAGACGCTGGCCTACGGCGCGACGGTGCTGCAGGTGCGGGGAGACTTCGACGCCGCGATGCGCCTCGTGCGGGAGGCGTCCGAGAAGCTCGGCATCTACCTGGTGAACTCGATCAACCCCTTCCGGCTCGAGGGCCAGAAGACGATCGTCTGGGAGCTGCTGCAGGACCTCTCCTGGGAGCCGCCGGACTGGATCGTGGTCCCCGCCGGCAACCTCGGCAACACGGCGGCCTTCGGCAAGGCGCTGCGCGAGGCGAGGGAGGCCGGCTGGATCGCGCGGATGCCGCGCATCGCCGCCGTCCAGGCCTCCGGCGCCAACCCGTTCTTCCAGGGCTTCCGCGATGCGTTCCGCGAGCGGCACCGCATGAGCCCGGAGACGGTCGCGACCGCGATCCGCATCGGCGATCCCGTGTCGTGGGATCGCGCCCGCGCCGCGATCGAGCTCACGAGCGGCGTCGTGACCGAGGTGACCGACGCCCAGCTCCTCGAGGCGAAGGCCGCGATCGACGGCGCCGGCATCGGCTGCGAGCCCGCGTCCGCGGTCACCCTGGCCGGCGTCCGCCGCCTGCGCGCGGAGGGTGTGATCGGCCGCGGCGAGCACGTCTGCTGCGTGCTCACGGGCCATGTCCTGAAGGACCCCGAGATCGTCCTGAAGCAGCCGCACCGCATGCTCGAGATCGATCCCACGGTGGCCGCGGTGGAGCAGGCCCTCGGCCCGAGACGTTAGACGCGCCACCCCCTTGACCGCGCCCTGAGGCGCGCATAAGCTCCGCCGCAACTTTTCATTTCGTCCGTTTTCGTTCGGGTCCGTACCCTGTCGCGGCAGGAGTGGGATCGTGGAACGTCCGAGCACGGTGATCGGGCCGATCAGCGCGGCGCAAGGCGCCGGGGCGGGGCGCTAGCCGCTTGGCCCAGACCTTCCCGCGCTGGTTCAACCGGCTCCCCGCGATCCTGACGGTGGCCGGCGCCGCCGCCGGCCTCGGCGCGGTCGCCTTCGTCTGGTACTTCTTCTCCCCGAAGTTCACGGACGTCGGCTACATGCCGACGCAGCCGGTGCCCTACAGCCACAAGCTGCACGTGGGCGAGATGGGCCTCGACTGCCGCTACTGCCACGCCTCGGTGGAGACCTCGTCCGTGGCCAACGTTCCGCCCACCCAGGTCTGCATGAACTGCCACCGCGTGGTGCTGCGCGACAGCGAGAAGCTCGAGCCGATCCGCGCCAGCTTCTCCTCCGGCGAACCGATGAAGTGGGTGCGCGTGCACAAGCTCGGCGAATACGCCTACTTCGAGCACCGCTCGCACGTGCGCGCCGGCGTCGGGTGCGTGGAGTGCCACGGCCACATCGAGGAGATGGAGACGGTGCACCAGGAGGAGCCGCTCTCGATGAGCTGGTGCCTGGACTGCCACCGCGATCCGACCCCGCACCTGCGTCCGCTCTCCGAGGTCACGAACATGAAGTGGGCGCCGCCGAAGGACAAGGCCGCGCGTGAGAAGCAGCTCGCGTCGCTACGCCCCGTCCACCCGCCGACGGACTGCTCGGGGTGCCACCGGTGAGCAAGCAGGTCCCGCTGCCGATGTGGCGCAGCCTCGCCGAGAAGGCGGGGGAGGAATCGGCCTTCCTGAAGGGCGAGTTCCCGGTCGGCGCCGACCTCCCTCCGGACGCGGTCTCGCGACGGCAGTTCGTCACGTTGCTGGGCGCGACGGCCGCGCTCGCGGGAGTCGCGTGCCGCCGGCCCGTCGAGCACATCGTCCCCTACGTCGAGGCGCCCGAGAACATCGTCCCCGGCGTGCCGAAGTACTACGCGACCACGATGCCCGCGGGCACGAGCGCCTACGGCCTCGTGGTCGAGAGCCACGAGGGCCGGCCCACGAAGGCCGAAGGCAACGAGCTGCACCCGTCGACGATGGGCAGCTCCTCGCCGCGCGTGCAGTCGGCGATGCTCGACCTCTACGACCCGGACCGCTCGCGCCACGTGGCGCGCAAGGGCGAGCCGTCGAGCTGGGGCGAGTTCGCGAAGGCGTGGGTCGAGATCGGCAAGCAGCACGACGCCGACGGCGGCGCGTCGCTGGCCGTGATCTCCGAGCCCTATGCGTCGCCCACGATGCACCGGCTGGTGACCGCGTTCCGCGCCAAGTACCCGCAGGCGCGCTGGATCGCTTGGGAGCCCGCGGGCGACGAGAACGTGACCGCGGGCCTGCAGCAGGCCACCGGCCGTCCGCTGCTGCCGAAGTACGAGCTCGACAAGGCGCGCGTGATCCTCGCGATCGACGCCGACCTGCTACTCTCCGACCCGGAGATGATCCGGCACAACCGCGGCTTCGGCGCGGCGCGCACGCCGGGCGACGCGATGGCGCGGCTGTACGCGGTCGAGGCCGTGCACAGCAACACCGGCGCGAACGCCGATCACCGCGTGCGCCTCTCCGCGCGGCTCATCCCCGCGTTCGTGGCCGCGCTCGCGTCGGAGCTGTCGCGGCGCGGCGTGGGTGTCACCGCGCCGGACGCGGCAGCCCCGGCGGGAGTCGATCCCAGGCTCCTCCAGGTGCTGGCCAGCGACCTGCTCGCGAACCGCGGCGCGTCCGTGATCGCGGCCGGACGCCGTCAGCCCGCATCGGTCCACGCCGCGGTCGCCGCCCTCAACGCCGCCCTCGGCAACGTCGGGACCACGGTCAGCTATCACGAGCCCACCGACGCGCTGCTCGCGGCGCAGGGCGAGCTGGCCGGCGTGGTTCAGGCGCTGAACGCGGGCCAGGTGAAGACGCTGGTCCTGCTCGAGGTGAACCCGGCCTACGCCGCACCCGCCGACCTCGCGTTCGTGGACGCGGCGAAGAAGGCGACCGAGGTCATCCACCTGGGCTCGCGCGTGGACGAGACCGCGGCGCTTGCGACGTGGCACGTGCCCTCCGCGCACTTCCTCGAGGCCTGGGGCGACGCGCGCGCGCTGGGCGGCCCGATCAGCATCGTGCAGCCGCTCGTGCAGCCGCTGTTCGGCGGGAAGAGCGCGATCGAGGTCGCGCACGTGCTCGCCACCGGCGCCGAGAAGCCGGCGTACGAGATCGTGCGCGAGACGTGGCAGAACCCGGCGGACTGGAACCGCGTGCTGCACGACGGCGTGCGGCCCGGCAGCGAGGTCCCCGCCGCCGCGATCGCGCCGAGCGCCTCGGCCTTCGAGCAGCTCGCCAACGAGGCGCGGGCGATGACCACCGCGGGCGGCGACCTCGAGGTCGTCTTCGCGGCCTGTCCCAAGCTCCACGACGGCCGGTCCGCGAACAACGCGTGGCTGCAGGAGCTGCCGGACCCCATCACCAAGGTGGTCTGGGACAACCCGCTGCTGCTGAGCGTGGAGACGGCGAAGCAGCTCGGCCTCGAGGACCAGGACGTGGCGCGGGTGGAGGTCGGCGGACGCGCGGTCGACGTGCCCGTGTTCCGCACGCCGGGTGTCGCCGACGGCACCGCGGTGCTGACGCTCGGCTACGGCCGCCGCGCCGCCGGCCGCGTGGGCGACGGCGTGGGCGTCAACGCCTACCTCGTGCGCACCAGCGCGAACCCCGACCTCGCGGTGGGAGCGAAGATCAGCCGCGGCGGCACGACGGCGCTCCTCGCGCAGACGCAGGAGCACTGGTCGATGGAGGGCCGGCCGATCGCGCGGCAGGGCACGCTCGCGCAGTGGAAGACCGACCCCTCGTTCCAACGCGTCCACGAGGACGGCACGGAGCTCTTCTCCCTCTGGAAGGAGCACCAGTACGAGCAGGGCCCGCAGTGGGCCATGACCATCGACCTGAACCGCTGCACGGGCTGCAACGCCTGCGCGGTCGCCTGCCAGAGCGAGAACAACATCCCGTCCGTCGGCAAGGACCAGGTCAACAAGGGCCGCGAGATGGCGTGGATCCGCGTGGACCGCTACTTCACGGGCGCCGACGAGTCCGAGCCCGGAACCGTCTTCCAGCCGGTGCCGTGCATGCACTGCGAGAACGCGCCCTGCGAGCAGGTGTGCCCCGTGGCCGCGACCGTACACGACCACGAAGGCCTCAACGTGATGGTCTACAACCGCTGCATCGGCACGCGGTACTGCTCGAACAACTGTCCGTACAAGGTGCGCCGCTTCAACTTCTTCAACTTCACGAAGGACACGCCGGAGACGGTGAAGCTGGCGATGAACCCCGACGTGACCGTCCGCGCCCGCGGCGTGATGGAGAAGTGCACGTACTGCGTGCAGCGGCTCTCGCGGGCGAAGATCGACCACAAGCTCGACGGCAAGCCGCTGCAGGTGCAGACCGCCTGCCAGCAGGCCTGCCCCGCGCAGGCGATCACGTTCGGCAACCTGGCCGACGCGCAGAGCCCGATCGTGGCCAGCAAGAAGGACCCGCGCGGCTACGCCCTGCTCGCCGAACTGAACAGCAAGCCCCGCACGACGTACCTCGCGCGCGTGAAGAACCCGCACCCGCAGCTGGCGGGGGCGGCGCCCGAGCCCGAGCACCATGCGTAAGGCGCTGGTGGTGGCGATGGCGCTGTCCAGCGTCGCCTGCGTGCGCGGCTGCACGTCGAGCCAGCCGCCGATCCACATCAACCCCAGCATGGACCGGCAGCCGAAGGCGCGGCCGCAGGCGGAGAGCGGCTTCTTCTACGACGGCGCCACCATGCGGCAGCCGATCCCGGGCACGATCGCGCGCGGGGAGCTGCGCGAGGACATGGCGCTCTACGCCGGTCTCGACGCCGCCGGTCAGCCGGTCGCCACCTCGCCGATCGCGGTCGACGAGAAGGTGCTCGCGCGCGGCGCCGACCGCTTCAAGATCTACTGCCAGCCCTGCCACGACCCGCGCGGCGACGGGAAGGGCATCCTGTTCCAGCGCGGCAACGTGCCGACGCCGTCGTTCCACTCCGAGAAGATCCGGACCGCCACCGACGGCTACATCTTCGGCGTGATCACGAACGGCAGCGGGCTCATGCCGTCGTACAAGTGGCCGATCGCGCCGCAGGACCGCTGGGCGATCATCGCCCACGTGCGCGCGCTGCAGGCGAAGCGCATCGCGGAGAGCGGCGAGACGCCGGCCGCGGCTCCGTCGCCCGCGGCCGACGCCGCGGCCCCCGCCCCCGGAGGCACCCCGTGAAACGGCCGGACAACAAGGTCCTCGGCCTGATCTCGTTCGTCGTGGTCGTGGCCTCGCTCGTGTTCGCGGCCGGACTCGTGCGCTACATCCTCGGGCTCGAGTACAAGCCGCCGCTCAAGAGCCGCGCCGGCCTCAACCAGCCGCAGGAGCTGCCGCGCGACGAGGGCCTCAAGGCGGAGACCGAGGCCCGCGAGAAGGCGGAGAAGAGCAAGCCCTACAAGGAAGAGGAGTACCGGAAGTTCCCGGTGATCGGCAGCCGCGTCGCGGTGTGGATGATCGCGCAGCTCCACCTGCTGTTCGCGGCCTTCGTGCTGGCGGTGCCGATCTTCGCGTGGATCATCGAGTTCATCGGCTGGGTGAACGGGGACCCGAAGTTCGACCGGCTGGCCCACGAGTTCACGAAGCTGCTCTCGGCGGCGTTCTCGCTGACCGCGACGTTCGGCGCGTTCCTGCTGTTCATGCTGGTCGCGCTGTACCCGAAGTTCACGAACTACATGGCGCACGTCTTCAGCCCGACGTTCGCGCCCTACGTCGGCCTCTTCTTCTTCGAGGCCTTCTTCCTCTACACGTACTACTACGGCTGGGGGAAGTTCCCGAAGCTCGTGCACCTGCTGCTGGGCCTGGGCCTCAACTTCGTGGGCACCGCGATCATGCTGATCGCGAACGCGTGGCTCACGTTCATGATGTCGCCCAACGGCGTCTCCGAGACGGGCGCGGTGATCAGCACCTGGGACGCGGTCCACAACTTCACGTGGATGCCGATCAACATCCACCGCATCATCGCCAACGTCGCGTTCGGCGGCTCGATCGCCGCCGCCTACGCCGCGATGAAGTTCCTCGGGGCCAAGACGGACGAGGAGCGCGCCCACTACGACTGGATGGGCTACATCGGGAACTTCGTGGCGATCTCCGCGTTCCTGCCGCTGCCCTTCGCCGGGTACTGGCTCGCGTCCGAGATCTACGCGTTCTCCCAGACCATGGGCCTCACGATGATGGGCGGCGCGTTCTCGTGGCTCTTCATCATCCAGGCCGTGCTGATCGGCGCGCTCTTCCTCGGCGCGAACTACTACCTCTGGCTCGGCATGGGCCGCGTGGACGCGTCGTCGCGGTTCGACAAGTACATCAAGTACCTGCTGATCCTCGTCGCGCTCTGCTTCGCGGTGTGGGCCACCCCGCGCTCGATCATCGCCACCGTCTCCGAGACGCGCGCGATGGGCGGCCCCTCGCACCCGCAGCTCGGCTACTTCGGCGTCATGTCCGCGAAGAACACCGCGGTCAACATCCTGATCCTCACGACGTACGTGAGCTTCCTGCTCTACCGCCGCTCGGGCCGCGCGCCGACCGTGAGCTGGGCGAAGTGGGGCAACGCCCTGCAGGGCCTGATCACGCTGACCGCGGCCGGCATCGTGCTGTTCCTCGGCATCTACGGCTATTTCGTGGAGGCCAGGGTCCGCATCGGGTTCTCGATACCCCAGGTCTGCAGCGTGCTCTTCACGATGATCGCGGTGACCGCGATCGACGCCGTGATGTACCGGAACGCGAAGAGCCTCGGCGAGGTGCATTGGGGCCGCATCAACCCGGTCTCGCAGTACGTGCTCATCTTCCTGGCCGTCACCTTCACGTGGCTGATGGGCCTGATGGGCTACGTGCGCTCCGGCCTGCGCATGCACTGGCACGTGTACGGCGTCATCCGCGACACGTCGCCCGACGCCTACACCCCGACGCTCGGGTTCGCGACGCAGGTCGTCTCGGTGACGGTGCTGATCTTCTTCGCGCTGATCGGGTTCGTGTTCTGGGTGGCGAGCCTCGCCAGCTCGCACGAGGACCACGGCGACAAGGGCCACGACGAGGCCGCGGCATGAAGATCCCGGTCCCGCTCAAGATCATGGCCGTGACCGTGGGCTCGACCGCGTTCTACACCCTCGTGGGTCAGATGGTCCCGCAGAAGGAAGTCCATCCGCCGAAGGAAGTCGCGCTCAAGAAGGACATGAGCCAGGCGGAGATGGTCTCGACCGGCAAGCAGATCATGGAGGGCAAGGGCCTCTGCTTCACCTGCCACACGGTGGGCAAGAGCGGCGCCCTGCGCTTCCCGGACCTCGACGGCATCGGTGCCCGCGCCGGCTCGCGCGTGCCGGGCCTCTCCGACACGCAGTACCTCGCGCAGTCGATCTACGAGCCCGACCACTTCATCGTGCCCGGCTTCAACAAGGGCATGCCCGTGATCAACAAGCCGCCGATCGGCCTCACCGACGACGAGATCAAGACCGTGATCGCCTTCCTGCAGAGCATGGGCGGCAAGACCACGGTCACGATGGACTCCAAGCTCTGGCCGCTGGAGGCGGCGGGCGCTCCCGCGACGCCGGCGGAGAAGGGCGCCGCGGAGGCGGGCGCCGCGAAGGACCCGGTGCCGCAGCAGCCGGCGGGAGGCGCGCATTGAGCTTCCTGAACTGGCCGATCGTCCTCGCCGTCATAGCACTCTGGATCGTCCTCAACGTGCTGCGCGTGCGCACGTTCGCGTGGGCGATCGCGGTCTGGCTCGGCGTCTTCACGCTCGTGCGTTTCGGCCTCAAGGTCCCGATCCCCTTCTCGGTGGTCGGGATCTACATGGGCATCTGCACGATCGCGCTGATCGCCTACGTCACCTCGTCCGCCACACGCTGGGAGGACTTCCTCTCCCCGATCGACGCGGTGGTGAACGAGAAGCGCTTCCGCCCCGTGCTGGCGCTGTTGTTCCTGCTGCTGCCCGCCGCGGCTGCGGGGAGCGCGTACCTCTCCAGCAAGGTGAAGCTCGAGGCGCCCGCGTTCGGCCGCACCGTCCATCCCGCGCCGCCCGACTCGATCAGCGTCCACAACGTGAACGTGGACCTCGTGAAGGGGCAGAACCCGTTCCGCGAGTTGGAGACGAAGGACCCGGCCGCCTACAAGCAGCACGTCGAGAACGGGCGGAAGACGTACTACCGGAACTGCTTCTTCTGCCACGGCGACGCGATGGCCGGCGACGGCATGTACGCGCACGGCCTGAACCCGATCCCCACCAACTTCACCGACCCCGGCACGATCCCGATGCTGCAGGAGACGTTCCTCTTCTGGCGCATCTCGAAGGGCGGCCCCGGCCTGCCCGCGGAGGGCGGCCCCTGGGACTCGGCGATGCCGGCGTGGGAGAAGTTCCTCTCCGACCAGGAGATCTGGGAGGTCGTGCTGTTCCTCTACGACTTCACCGGCACGCGGCCGCGCGCGCGTGAGGCGGCGGAGCACCACTGATGCGGCGCGCTTTCTTCGCCTTTGGTCTCCTTCTCGCCTTACCGTCGTGGTCGGCCGCGCAGGCCCCGGCCGCCGGCGGCTCCGGCAAGGAGCTCTACGGCAAGTACTGCTCGCAGTGCCACGGCGAGAACGGCGACGGCAAGGGCTACGCCGCGCCGCACCTGCTGCCGAAGCCGCGCGACTTCACGATCGGCAAGTTCAAGATCCGCACCACGCCCAACGGCGCGCTGCCGACGGACGACGACCTCAAGAACATCATCCGGCGCGGCATGCCGTATTCGTCGATGCCGGCATGGCCGCAGTTCACCGACGCGCAGCTCACCGAGCTCGTCGCGCACGTGAAGTCGTTCCACGAGGGCTTCAAGAACCCGGAGCAGGCGCCGAAGCCGATCTCCTTCCCCGCCGCGCCGCCCGTCGCCGCCGACGCCGCGCAGAAGGGGCGCGAGATCTACGTGCGCCTCGGCTGCGCGGGCTGCCACGGCGAGGAGGGCCGCACCGACGGCGCCACGGCGCCGATGCTGAAGGAGGAGCTCGGCAACCCGATCAAGCCGGCGGACCTCACGCAGCCGTGGACGTTCCGCGGCGGCGCCACGCGCGAGGACGTGTTCCGCACGCTCACCACGGGCCTGAACGGCACGCCGATGCCGTCCTTCCAGGACGCCCTCAAGGACGACGAGCGCTGGCAGCTCACGGACTACATCCTGTCGCTCTCCGGCGGCGCGAACCCGAACTACAACACGCTCGTCGTGGCGCAGATGCTCGACGACGAGATCGACATCGCGAAGGGCGCGGCGCTCTTCGACAAGGCGCCGACCTCGCGCATCCCGATCGTGGGCCAGATCATGGAGCCGGGCCGCGCGTTCCATCCCGGCACGATCAGCGTCCAGGTGCAGGCGGTCGCGGACAGCTCGCGCATCGCGTTCCGCGTGCGCTGGAACGACATCCGCCAGGACGTCACCGGCACGAACGCGCCCGACCTGAAGGTTCCGATCGAGGAGGAAGAGGACGCGGGCGGCGCGGCGGCAGCTCCGGCCGCCGATCCCAACGATCCGTTCGCGGGTGAAACCGCCGAACCGGTGGCGGCCGCCGACCCGTTCGCGGACGAGGTCGACACCGGCGCGGCGCCCGCCACGGGCGGCGCGGAGTTCTCGGACGCGGTCGCGGTCCAGCTCCCGGCCTCGCTGCCCGGCGGCGTCACGAAGCCCTACTTCATCTTCGGCGACGGCCAGAACGCGGTCGACCTCTGGTTCCTGGACACCGCGAAGAACCGCGTGAAGCAATACGTCGGGCGGGGCACGGACGCCCTCACCGCGCAGGAAGGCGGCGAGGTCGAGGGGACGGCCACGTTCAACAAGGGCGAGTGGTCGGCGGTGTTCGTGCGCGACCTGAAGTCCACGAACGGGGTGTCCTTCCAGGAGGACCAGTTCGTGCCGGTGGCGTTCTCGGTCTGGGAGGCGACCAACCGCGAGCGCGGCAACAAGCGCGGCCTCACGCAGTGGGCGTACGTCTACGTGCCGCTGCGCGAGAAGCCGTCCCCGGTGAAGTCGATGGCGGTGGCGGCCGCGGGCGTCTTCGTGCTCGAGGCGCTGGTGGTGGGGGCCATGGTGCGGCGGCGCCGGCGCAGGACGCCGCCCGCGCAGGAGTAAGAGATGTACAAGTCGATCTACGTGCCGGTGGACAACTCCGACTGGTCGAACCGCGCCATTGAACGCGCGGTCGGCGTGGGGCGGGCGTTCGAGTCGAAGTTGTCGGGCTGCCACGTCTACGCGGCCCGCATGCACGACTACCGCTTCAAGCAGATGGAGTACACGCTCCCCGACGAGTACCTCGAGGAGACCGAGCTCGAGCGGCAGCGCAAGATCCACGACAGCCTCATCACCATGGGGCTGCAGCTCATCTCCGACAGCTACCTGTCCCCCATGGCGCGCTCCTGCGCCGAGGCGCAGCTCCCGTTCGAGCCGCGCATGATGGACGGCAAGCACCACGTCGAGATCGTCAAGGACATCCAGGCCGGCCCCTACGACCTCGTGATCCTCGGCGCGCTCGGCCTCGGCAAGGTGCGCGACAGCCAGATCGGATCCGTCTGCGAGCGCGTCACACGCACCTGCGACCGCGACATCTGGGTGATCAAGAAGGCCGCCAAGCAGGCCGAGAACGACGGGGACACGATCCTCGTCGGCATCGACGGCTCCCCCCAGTCGTTCGGCGCGCTCACCACTGCCCTCGACCTCGCGAAGAAGTTCGAGAAGAAGGTGGAGCTGATCGCCGTCTACGACCCCTACCTGCACTACGCGGTGTTCAACGGGGTCGTGAACGTGCTGACGGAGAAGGCGGCCAAGGTCTTCCGCTTCGAGGAGCAGAACCAGCTCCACGAGGAGATCATCGACACCGGCCTCGCGCAGATCTACCAGTCGCACCTCGACGTGGCCGCGCGCATGGCCGCGGACCGCGGCGTCGAGGTCAAGAAGACCCTGCTCGACGGCAAGGCCTTCCAGAAGGTGCTCGACCACGCCCGCAAGACGGAACCGTGGCTGCTGGTCGTCGGCCGCACCGGCATCCACAGCGGGCCGGAGGAGACGGGCCTCGGCAGCAACACCGAGAACCTGCTGCGCTCCTGCCCCTGCGACATCCTCCTCACCACCAAGCGCGTGCAGCCCGAGCTCGACCTCAAGGCCGAGGAGTCGATCCGCTGGACGGAGGAGGCGGAGTCGCGCATGGGCCGCGTGCCCCCGCAGGTGAAGGGCATCGCGCGCACCGCGATCCTCCGCCTCGCGATCGAGAAGGGCCACAGCGTCATCACCTCCTCGCTGCTCGACGAGGCGATGGACCGCTTCATGCCGAAGTCGGCCGCGGAGCGCACCGCGAAGCTCGCGGAGGCGATCGCGTTCGAGGCCGCCAAGGCGCGCCAGGTCTCGATGTGCCGCAAGTGCGGCGTGACCGCGACCGAAGCGGATCCCGCCGTCTGCACGGTCTGCGGCGCGAAGGATTTCCAGGTCATCACCCCCGAGGTCATCGCGCAGATCGAGGCCGCGGAGGGCGGCGCCGCGGAGGAAGCGACCTACGACGGCCGCAAGCTCCGCTGGACGGAGGACGCGAAGAAGGCGCTCTGGACGCTCAAGGAGCCCTACCAGCGCCGCCGCACGAAGGCCCGCGTCGAGAAGTCGGCGCGCCTCCGCAAGCTGCCCACGGTGACGCTGGAGTTCGCGCGCCAGATCATCGAGGAGGAGACGGGGCTGCCCTTCGCGCCGGACGCCAACGCCACGGCGCCCGTCGAGGAGATCCCGGCCGAGAAGAAGCTCGTCGCGCGCGACGCCAAGAACGTCCCGCTGTTCTCCGTGTTCGACTGGACCGCGGACGGCGTGCAGCGCATCCTGCGCGTTCCCTCCGGGTTCATGCGCGACCGCACCCAGACGCGCGTGGAGGAGATCGCGGCCGAGCGTGGCCTGGTCTCGATCGACCTCGCTCTCGTCGAGGAGGGCATCGAGCACGGCCGGCAGATGATGCAGGAGATGCTCAAGGCCCAGGGCGTGGGCGTGCCGAACGCGGCGCTGCACGAGGCGCCGTCGCCGGCCGCGACGGTCGCCGACCGCAACGCCGCGCACGAGCGCGCGAAGAACCCGCACTAGCCGGGTCCGGCAACTCGCCGCGCGGCGAGTTGCCGGTCTACGCGCGCCGGCCCTGCTCGGCGCTCATGAAGTTGATGCTGATCCGCGCGGCGAGCACGCCGAGCTGATTCGGTACGCCGTGGACCCAGTCCTCCTGGCTGCGGCCGCCCATCACGATCAGGTCGCCCCCGCGCGGCGTGAACGCGATCGAGGCACCACCCGCGCGCGGCTTCACGAGGAACTTGCGCGGCGCGCCCAGCGACAACACGGGCACGATGCACTCCGGCCGCCGGCACGAGAAGTGGTCGCGATGGAAGCCGGTGCGGTCGCGCCCGTTGCGGTAGAGGTTCATCCAGACGCTGTCGTAACGCACGCCGTAGTGCGCAGACAGCACGGCGGCGGCCTCGACCAGCAGCGGCTGCGGCGCGCTCGCCAGGTCCCGGTATTCGGCGGTCAGCCGCGGCTCGAGGAAACGCTGGTTGTAGACGGTCCGCGTGAGCTGCCGCCACCGCACGTCGCGGACGAGGGCGTCGAACAGCACGCGCCAGCCGGACATCCAGCCCGGCACCACCTCCACCCAGGAGGACACGTCCAGCGCGGTGCGGACCGCGGTGCGGAACGTCGCGTCGAACGCGACCCGCCCCGCGCTGGAGAACAGCTCGCCCTGGACGGGGAGCGTCAGGCCTTCTTCGCCGAGGCGTGCGCCTCACGCAGCTTCTGCGCGCACTCCTCGCAGCAGGCGTCCACCGTCTTGCCGCCCACCGTCACCGTCACCGCGTTGGCATCCAGCTCGTAGTCGCACGCCGCACAGGTCTTCGCCGCCATGTCGTCCTCCTTGCGCCGCGTCGTGCGGCGTGGCGCAAGTAGGCCAGACCCGGGGCGAGGGCCGCTCTCAGGTTCTTTAGCGATCTACGCGGGCAGGCGCCCGAGCACGCGCTCGCAGGTGGCGAGGAGCTGGCTGGGCGTGAACGGCTTCGGCAGCACGGCCACCGCGCCGGCCTGCAGCGCGCGCGGGCTCTCGCCCTGCCCGGACACCGCGACGATCGGCACCGCGATCCCGCTCGCGTGCGCCTGCTCGAGGACGGCGAAGCCGTCGGTGCCCGGCATGCGCATGTCGAGCAGGACGAGATCCGGCGCGCTGGCGCCGATCGCCTCCAGCGCCTCGCGCCCGTCCGCCGCGAGGTCCACCGCGAAGCCGGCGTCCTCGAGCAGCGTGGCCACGAACTCGCGCAGCTCCTGGTCGTCGTCCGCGATCAGGACGCGCGGCGGCCGCGGCCCCGGCAGCAGCTCCTCGTAGGGCACGATCGGGCCGCCGCACACGCGGAGCCGCGCGCCCTGTACCTCGGGCCGCACGAAGCGATAGACCTGCTCGTGGAAGAGCGGGAGCAAACGCGCCTCGCGCCGCAGCCGCTCCTCGAGCTCGCGGTAGATGGCCTGGCGGGCGGCGGGATCCGACTCCACGCGGGCGCGCCCCACGAGGGAGTCGAAGTCCGCCGAGCCGCACATGGCGCCCACGTCGCCGGTGCCGGTCTCCAGCAGCACGCCCGCGAAGTTGTCGGCGTCCGGGTAGTCCGCGAACCAGCGGCTGCACGCGAGGTCGGCCGTGCCGCGCGCCACCGCGTACTCGAAATCCTCCCACCCCGAGGTCACCACGCGCACCGTGAAACCGCGCTGCTCCAGGGCGCCCATGAGCGCGCCCGTGAACTCCGCGTATTCGCGCTGGAAGACCGGATGGACGGCGGCGGTGAGCTCCTGCCTTGCCCCCGTGGGCGACTTCATCGCCGAAGGCTCCGCCAGCGCCTCCGGCTCCTGGCCGAGCAGGCCGGGCGGGATCAGGGTGCGCGCCGGAACCCCCAGCCGGCCCACGCAGCGACGCACGATGCCGCCGACGTCGAGGCTCGCGAACAGGCGCTGCCGCAGCACGTCGTCCTTCAGCGGCCCGCGGCTGGCGTTCAGCGCGACGAAATAAGTGGAGAGGCCGAGCGTCTCGCGGTAGGCGGCCGCATAACGATTGCGCCGGCGGAGCGTCTCGATGTCGGACGGCATGAGGGCGCCGGCCAGGGCCGTGCGCGCGGCGCGGAAGTCGGCGGCGATCCGCACCGGCGGCACCTCCAGGCGGAACACCAGCCGCTCCGCCTGCGGCAGCCCCGGCCGCCAGTACTCGGGATGGCGCTCCAGCTCCACGAGCTTCCCCGGCTCGAAGCGGGTCACGCGGAACGGGCCCGTGCCCACGCAGCCGCCGGGGACGTCGGGACGCAGCGGTCCCGTGCCGTCGGGCAGGATCGCCGCCGGCACGTGCGACAGCAGCGTCGGCAGGTACGGCAGCGGCTCCGTGAGCTCCAGCACGAACTCGCGCGCGGACACGATGCGGAAACCCGACAGCTCGGCGCGGCGCCCGTCCATCACCTCCCGGGCCCCACGCACCGGCTCGAGGATCAGCCGGTTGCGGAGAGCCTCGCGGCTCTGCAGCAGCCGCTCGAACGACCACCGCACGTCGCGCGCGGTGAGCCGGCGCCCGTCGTGGAAGCTGACGTCGGGCCGCAGCAGGAAGCGGTACCGGCGGCCGCCGTCCTCGGCCTCGAAGCGCTCCGCGAGCCACGGCACCGCCTGCGCGGATTCCGTCACCCGCGTGAGGCACTCGAAGACCGTGGCGGTCACCTCGACCTCGTCCACGTAGACGGCGTGGTTCGGGTCGAGGCTCGCCACCGTGTTCGTGAGGTCGACGCGCAGCGTGCGCACGGAGCGCGTGGAGGCCTGGGGCTCCGCTTCCCCGGGCTCCGCGCAGCCGAGCGCCGCATAACGCAGGTAGGGCGCGGTGGGATGCAGGTGCACGCCGCGCACGCGACGGCTGGCCAGCCGGTAGTCGATCTCGTGGAAGAGCGGCAGCACGATGCCCGCCTCGAGCAGCATCGCCTCCAGGCGCCGGTAGGCGGTCTCGCGCAGGCCGGGCCGGTTCTCCTGGCGCGCGGCCTGCGCGGCGTCGTCGAACGCCGGCGACTGGAACCAGCGGCGCAGGTGGCCCGCGCGCGAATGGAAGAAGGCGTACGTGAAGTTGTCGGGGTCGTCGTAGTCCGCGCCGTAGCGGCCGAGGAGCAGGTCGGGGCCGCCCTCCGACCACGCGGTGATGAACTCGCCGAGGTTCGCGGTCACCACGGAGACCTCGACCCCCACTGCCGCCCACGTGTCGAACAGGGACTGTGTGAACGCGCGGTGCCGGTCCTGCAGGATCGGGTGCACGGCGGCGCGCAGCCGGAGCGGCGCGCGACCCTCGAGCCGCGCCCGCGCCTCGTCGATCGGGATCGTGGTGAAGCGCCGGCCGGCGTCGTGACCGAGCATGCCGGGAGGGATGAGGCCGGCCGCCGGCTGCGCGAAGCGTCCCAGCGCGCGCCACACGAGATCCGGCACGCGCACGACCTCGACCAGCGCGCGCCGCACGTCCTCGGGCACGCCGGCGGAGAGCGCGGCGAAGTACGTGCCGCGGCGCGCCACCTCGGCGCGCTGCACGCCCGCGATCCGCGACAGCGCGTCGAGGTCCTCCGGCCGCAGGTCGCGCGCGACGTCGATCTCGCCACGGCGGAACGCCTCCGCCATCGCCGCCGCCGGCAGCGCGGCGCGGATCTCGACCGTGTCGAGATGGGCGCGGTCCGTCCCACGCCGATGCTCGTTGCGCCGGAGCACGATGCGGTCGCCGTCCCGCTCGGCGATCGCGAACGGCCCGGTGCCGAGCGCGTCCACCCCTTCGCCGCGCGCGATCGCCACCGACTGGTCGGCGAGCATCGCGGGGAAGAACGGCAGCGCCTCGCGCAGCCGCAGCTCCAGCGTGGCGTCGTCGAGCACGGTGACACGCGCGATCTGGGCCCACACCGCGCGCTGCGAGGCGACGGGGCTGGCCAGCGCGCGCTCGAAGCTGGCTGCCACGTGGTGCGCGGTGAGCGGGCCGCCGTCCGAGAAGCTGACGTCGCGGCGCAACGACAGCACGAGGCGCGTCGCGCCGTCGAGCAGCTCCCAGCGCTCCGCCAGCGCGGGACGCAGGTGGCCGGTGCCGTCGTTCGCCACCAGCGTCTCGAAGACGTTGCCCAGCACCTCCGACTCCTCGAAGGTCTCGATCAGCCAGGGCGCGGACGCCACCAACGGGTTCGCGAGACCGATCACGAGCCGGCCGCCGTCCGGCACCGCCAGCGGCGCGGGCTCCACCACCGGCGCCGCCCGCTCCGCCTCCGCCAGCAGCTCCCGCGCGCGGTCGTACTCGCCGCGCAGGTTGCTGATCGTGGCCGCGAGCGACAGCAGCGCGCGCAGCGTGGGGCTCGGACCCAGCGCACGTGCCCGCTGCAGCCCGCCGTCGAGCCAGCGCCGAGCATCGTCGACGCGCCGCCGCTGCCACGCGAGGTCGGCGGCGAGCAGGCTCGCGTCGACGGCCTCGGCGGGCCGGCCGTCCTTTTCGTACGCGCGCACCGCCGCCTCGGCGTCACGGAACGCGGCCTCCAGGTTGCCGGCGAGCCGATGGGCCGAGGCGAAGAGGCGCCGCAGCTCGCCCTCGAATCCCGGCTCCGCGACGAAGCCCTCCTCGTCCAGGCACTCCGCGACCGGCCGCAGCGCGCGCAGCGCCTCGTCCGCGCTCAGCGTGGAGAGCGCGGTGCGCGCGAGCGCCATGCCGTAGTGCACGGTCTTCTCCGGCACGTCCCCCTGCCAGAAATGGTGCAGGAGCTGCGGCCACACGCGCTCCAGGCGTCCCGCGTGCCGCGCCTCGAGCTGCTCCGCGTGGCGGCGGTGGAGGCTGCGCCTCCGGCGCGCCGACAGCGTGCCGTAGAGCACCTCGCGCACCACGCCGCTCGCGAACGCGAGGCGGTCCGCGCGCTTGCTGGCGCCCTCCTCGAGCAGGCCCTCGCCGACGAGGTCCTCCACGCGGCGGTCCAGGTCGCGCACGTCGGGCGCGAGGCCCTCGAGGTCGCGATAGCTGAACGCGCGGCCGAGCACGGAGGCGGTGGCCAGCACGTCGCGCGTGGCCTCCGGCAGCCGCTCCACACGTTGCACCACGACCTGCTGCACGGTCGCCGGCAGCTCCGCGGCGGAGAGGGCAAGCTCGCCGGAGAGCGTCCATCCGCCCGAGGCGTCGCGCGCGAGGCTGCCCGATTCGAGCAGTGAACGCACGACCTCCGCCGTGAAGAGCGGGTTGCCCTCCGTGACCTCGTAGACGCGGGCGCCGAGGCCCTCGCCGAGCCGCGCGCCGCCGATCAGCGTCTCCACGAGCCGGCTGCACTCGGACGCGGAGAGCCTCGGCAGAGTCATCACCAGCACGCGCGGGTCGCCGGCGAACGCGGCGGTGAGGCGCGACAAGGCGTGGGCGCGGTCGACCTCCGTCGTGCGGTAGGTGCCGGCCACGAGCACCGGCGTGTGGCTCAGCCGGCGCACGACGTAGGCGAGCGCGTCGAGCGAGACGCCCGCCGCGTGCAGGTCCTCGAGCACGAGCAGCGTGGGCTGGTCGGATACGATCCGCGCCACCGTGCGCGCCATCAGCTCGAACATCGCGGTGCGGTCCTCGGGCCGCCGCACCGCTGCACCAGCGCGCGCGGATAAACCGCGGAACGGCGCCAGCTCCCCGAGCAGCGGGAACAGCGCGAGCAGCTCCTCGGCGAAGTCGGAGAAGTCGGTGGCGTCGCCGGAGCGCGCTTCGGCGCGCAGGTGGTCCTGCACCAGCTCGTAGAAGCCCTGGAAGGCGAAGGCCTGGTCCTGCTCGCCGAAACGCGCGCGCCGCACGCGCACGCCGGACGAGATCGCGGAGCGCTCGAGCTCCTCGACGATCCGCGTCTTCCCGACCCCCGGCTCGCCCCCCACCAGCACGAGCTGGCACTCTCCCGCGCGCGCCGCGGCCAGCCGCTCCTGCAGCAGCGCGCGCTCCTTCTCGCGCCCGACGAAGAGCGGGCCGCTCGTCCGCGTGGCGCGCGCGCGGCCGCGGGGACCGAGCACCGGCCGAGCGAGCCCCTCCGTGTCGAGACCGTCGCGGCACCGGCGGAAGGTCTCCGCCACTTCCGCCGCGGTCTGCGGGCGCCGCGCGGCGTCCTTCTCCAGGCTGCGGAGCAGGAGCGCGTCCAGCTCGTCGGGCACGTCGACGCCGAGGCTCGCCAGCGCGCGGGGCGGCTCGTGGCTGATGCGGTACAGCAGCGTGTGCAGGTCCCCCGTGAACGGCGGCTCTCCCGCGAGGCACTCGTAGGCCACGGTGCCCAACGCGTAGACGTCGGCGCGTCCGTCCATCGCGCGGGAGGCGATCTGCTCCGGGCTGAAGTAGGCGAGGGTCCCGATCAGCATCCCCGCCTGCGTGATCGGCGAGCTGGCGTCGGTCGTGGCGAGGCCGAAGTCCATCACGCGCACGCGGACCGCGGAGCCCTCGCGCAGGACCATCACGTTCTCCGGCTTGACGTCGCGGTGCACGACGCCGCGCCCATGGCTGTAGGCGAGCGCATCCCCGATCTGGGCCAGGATCTCGAGCACGTCGCCGAGCCGCAGGTCGCGCGAGGTGATCAGCGCGCGCAGCGTGGCGCCGGCGAGCAGCGGCATCACCGAGAACAGCGAGCCCTCGTGGCGGCCGAAGTCGAAGATGGGGACGACGCCCGGGTGGTCGAGGGCGGCCACGATCTGCGCCTCGCGCCGGAAGCGGCCCTCGATCTCGGGGCTCAGCAGCGAGGGCGTGATGACCTTCACCGCCACGTCGCGCCCGAGGACGGGATCGCGCGCGGCGTAGACGACACCCATGCCGCCGCGGCCCAGCTCGGACGCGATCTCGTAGCGTTCGGCGAGCTTGCTGCCCGGCGCGAGCGGCCCGGGACCGCCCGGCGCCGGCAACGCGCCGCGGCCCCAGGTGTCGTGGATCATCGGCCCTCGGGGTACGGCCGATTCTAGTAGCTAAAGCGCCCGGGCGGCCTTCTGGAACGCGGACGGCGAGCGGCCGTACACGGTGCGGAAGGCGGAGCCGAAGTGGCTGTGGCTCGAGAAGCCGAGGTCGAGGGCCACGGTCGTGAGGTCGTCGCACTCCGCGAGCAGGTCCAGCGCACGCGCCAGGCGCAGCCGCAGCTGATAGCGGTACAGCGGCACGCCCTCGACCTGCTGGAAGACCTGCGTGAGATAGACGGGCGAGCCGCGCACCTCGGCCGCGATGTCGGCCAGCGTCCAGCGCCGCGAGAGGTCGCTCGCGAGCACGAGCTTGACGCGGTCGACGAGCGCCTGGCGGCCCGCGCTGGCGCCCGCCAGGTGCCGCGTGCGCTCGCCGAGGGCGCGGTGCACGAGGGTCAGGGCAAGGCCTTCGGCCTCCAGCGGCTCGGCGACCCCCTGCGCCAGGCTGTGGCGCAGCAGCGCGGCCAGCACCTGCGCGCGCGGATCGATCCGTAAACGTTGGGCGCGGAAGGCGAGGCGGGGGCCCGCGCGGCGCAGGTCCTTCGGCGCCAGCTCTCCGAGCAGGTGCTCGTCGAGCGCGATGCTCAGGCAGCCGTCGCCGCCCTCGACGGGATGGCTGACGCGGTACGGCTCGTCGGCGCCGAAGAGCACCACCTGGTTCGGCTCCGCCACCACCTCGTCGCCGCCGCGATGGCGCACGAACACGCCGCGGTACGGGAACACGACGTGGAAGCCGTCCGCACGCTCCTCCTCGCCCGCGTGGCGGCCGCCGCCCGGGCACCGGACGTCCCGGATCACCAGCGTGTCCGTCTTCAGGAGGAGCCGCGAAGGCAGCATGGCCGCGTCGATTTTCACACCGCTGAAGCCTGTAAGCTACGCGCTCCCGTGACCGCTTACCGCTTCTGCCGGACGGACGACCTGCCCCTGCTCGCCCGCGCCTACGGGCTCGCCTACGCGCCCCATTTCGACCCTCGGCCGGCGCTGGACGTGGCCGGCTTGAAGCGCTGGGTGCGCGAGATCGACCTCTGGTCGAGCTCCTGCCTGGTGGCCACCGACGAGGCCGGTGAGCCGATCGGCGTGCTGCTCGGAGCGAAACGCAAGACGGAGACGCTGGTGATCGCGCTGGGTGTCGCGCCGGACCATCTGCGCCTCGGCCATGGCCGCCACATGCTCACGTCCCTGTCGTCCAAGCTCGCGATCCTCGGCCCCCCGACCCTGGTCGCGGAGCTGCGCGAGGACGACGTGCGCAGCGTGGCGTGTTTCACGGCCTGCGGCTACGCGCCCGGTCCGCGCATGCGCGATTTCGAGCTGGACCTGCGCGCGAACGCGTCCTGCCTGCGCGCCGACGCGCTGGCCCCCGTCACCGCCGAGGAGCTGATCCGCAACGACGTGCTGGCGCCCGACGCCCCGCGGCCGTGGCGGCGCGCCGTCGAGCACGTCCGCAAGCGCGAGGACGTGCAGGGCGTCGCGATCGTCTCCCCCGACCGCATCGAGGGCTACCTGCTCTGGCGGGAGGACGGCGAGCGCCGGATCGTGATGGCGCTCGGCGGGCCCGGTCCGCAGCCGCTGCTGGAGCTGCTGATCGGCCATTTCGCGGCCCGATCGCCGCTCCCCGTGGTGTGGCTCCAGGTCCGGGAGGACGAGCTGGACTGGGACACCGTGGAAGCGCTCGGCTTCCGCCCCGGGGCCACCTGGCGGCGGTACACTGCGCAGGCCACTCCCGCATGAAGAGCTACCACGACATCGCCGGCGACGGCGGATCCCGCGTCCTCGAGCAGGTCCTCGACCTGCAGGGCCGGATCGCGCAACGGCTCGCCGGCGTCCGCCACCGCCTGGCGATCGCCTCCGGCAAGGGCGGCGTCGGCAAGAGCACGGTCACGCTGCACCTCGCCCGCGCCTTACGGCGCCGCGGGTTGCAGGTCGCGATCCTCGACGCCGACCTGAACGGCCCCTCGCAGGCGCACCTCGCCGGCCTCGGCAACCGCGTTCCCCTGCCCGGTCCCGAGGGTGCGGTGCTGCCGAAGACCTCGGACGGCATCGGGGTGTTCTCGACGGCGCTCGCCCTCGAGGCCGCCGGCGACCTGACGTTCGACAACGTGGCGCCCAACGAATCCCACACGTGGCGCGCCACGCGCGAGCGCACGCTGCTGCTCGACATCCTCGCCGGCACCGCCTGGGGCGAGCTGGACGTGCTGCTCGTCGACCTTCCACCGGGCGCCGAGCGCACGGAGCAGTTCTTCGAGCTGCTGGGGCCGGAGGCGGGCTTCGTGCTCGTGACCACGCCCTCCGACCTGGCGCGCGAGGTGGTCGCGCGCTCGCTGAGCACGCTGCGCCGGCTCGGCGCGCGCATCGTGGGCCAGGTCGAGAACATGAGCGGCCTCTTCCCGGCGGGCGTCGAGCTCGACCTGCCGATGCTCGGCCGCGTGCCGTTCGACCCGTCGCTGTCGCAGTCCCAGCCGTTCGACGACGTGGCCGCGCAGGTGCTCGCGCGGCTGGAGGCCCGATGAAGTTCCTCTGCGTGCCCTGCGACCAGCCGATGCGCCTCGCCGAGAAGCGGCCGCCGGACCGTGGCTCGCTCACGCTCGTCTATTCGTGCGACGAGTGCGGTTACGAGATGGCCATGCTCACGAACGCGTACGAGACGCAGATGGTGGGATCGCTGGGCGTGAACATCGGACCCGCCGCCGCTTCGAAGTGCCCGGTGGCCGGCATGTTCGGCGAGGCGGCGGCCACGAAGCCGCAGACGCGCGCGCCGGGCCAGGTCACGTGGACGGAGTCCGCGGAGAAGCGGCTGCAGTCGATCCCGGAGTTCGTGCGCCCGATGGCGAAGATGGGGATCGAGAGCTTCGCGAAGGAGCGTGGCCGCGAGGAGGTCGACGACGCGGTGATGGACGAGGCGCGCGAGCACTACGGCATGTGATGGCGACGTTCGCCCGGCCGTACGTCGTCTCCTGGAACCTCACGTATCGCTGCAACCTGGCCTGCGAGCACTGCTACCTCGACGCGGGCGGCAAGCCGCTCGTCGACACCGAGAACTTCGCCGACCGCAGCGAGCTCTCGACCGCGGAGTGCTTCGAGGTCGTCGACCAGCTCGCGGCGTTCGCGCCGGAGGCGGTCACGATCCTCACCGGCGGCGAGCCGCTGCTGCGCCGCGACATCCTCGAGATCGCCCGCTACGCCAGCGAAAAGGGCCTCTGGGTCGTGGTCGGCACCAACGGCGTGAAGATCACGGCCAACCTCGCGCAGCTCCTCAAGGACAACGGCGTGCGCGGGATGGCGCTCTCGCTCGACGCCACGGACCGCAACCGCCACGACGCGTTCCGCAAGGTGCGCGGCGCGTTCGAGAACACGTGCCACGGCGCGCGCATCCTGGCCGAGTCGGGCCTGCCTTTCATCGTGCAGACCACGGTCGGGCTGCACAACGCGTCGGAGCTGCGCGCGCTCGCGGCCCTCGCCCACGGCGAGCTCGGGGCGACGGTCTGGAACCTGTATTTCCTGGTCCAGAGTGGCCGCGGCCAGTTCGTGACCGACCTCGACCCGCAGCGCTACGACGCGGTGCTGCAGGACCTGCACGACATCCAGCGCGAGTACCAGGGCCGCATGGTCGTCAACGCGAAGTGCGCGCCACACGCGGTGCGCACGCTCTACGAGCGCGACCCGCAGTCCCCGCTGCTGCGCACCTATGCCGACGGCGCCGGCGGCTGTCCCGCGGGCACGCACTACATGGGGATCCGGCCGAACGGCGACATGACGCCCTGCCCGTATCTCCCGGCGTTCGCCGGCAACGTGCGCGCCGAGCGCATCGCCGACGTGTGGAACGAGTCGCCGCTCTTCAAGGACGTCCGCCGGCGCGACGAGCTGGGCGGCCGCTGTGGCGCCTGCGAGTTCTCGACCGCGTGCAGCGGCTGCCGCGCGCGCGCCTGGGCCACGACGGGCGGCAACCTGCTCGCCGAGGATCCGCTCTGCAGCTACGAGCCCGGCGCGCATCCCGAGGCGCGCGTGCTGCTGAAGCCGGCGCTCAGCTACGGGCAGCCGGCGCAGGCCTCGCTGGCCTGGGAGCCGGAGGCCGAGGCCCGCATGAAGAAGATCCCGGCCTTCGTGCGCGGGATGGTCGTGAAGGCCGTCGAGGACCGCTGCCGCAAGGACGGCCTGTCCCTGGTCACGACCGCGGCCCTGGACGAGATCCGGGCCCGCATGCCGGTCAAGCCGCCCTTCGCGACGCGTTAGACGTCTAACGCGCCTTCTTCACCTCCAGCTCGACGGACACCTCGGGGCCGGGCACCACTCCGGAGAGCTTCAGGAGCTTGCCTTCCTCGGGCACCGCCACCGGAACCGGGCGGACCCCGCCCACGAGGCTGTTCGAGAACTGCAGTGTCTTGTCGAGGTCGTAGGCCAGGGTGCCGCCGACCACACCGCCCACCGTGCCGCCCAACACGCCCCCGGAGTCGCTCGACCGCGTATCCGAGTCCATCAGGCTCGATTCGACGCTCGGCGCCTCGGCGACGACCTCGACCGTCTCTTCCAGGGCCGCCACCCTCATCCGGCACGTGACGAGAGAAGTCCGGCGCGGCTGCAGGCGCGCGGCGATCCGCGTGGACATGAACCCCGGAAGCGCGCAGCTCACGTCCCATCGCCCGGACGGCATGTTCGTGAACAGGAACCGGCCGTTCGCGCCGGTGGTCACCTGGACCGGCGGACCAGTGCCCGTGCGTGCCTGCACCGTCGCCCCCGGAATCACGTCGCCCTGCTGGTCGAACACGATCCCGCGGATCACGGCCTGGCCCCCGGGTCCCCGCACCACGGCGCCAGGGGCCTCGCTCAGGATGGCGTGCTCCGGCGAATCGTCGACGCGCTGCGCAATCGGCACCACGCGCAGGCCGCGGGCGTCGCTCACGCGGTAGCGACGGGTGTCGGGCAGCAGCACGCTCCAGGTGTGCTGGAGCACCGGCCCCGCGACGCTGCCGAGCCTCAGGGCCAGCGCGCCGTCCTCGGGCAGCGCCTGGCTGCGCACGGTGATGATCTGCACCTCCGTGCGGACGCCGGCCTCGCCGGCGACCGGCACGCGTACGACGCCGCGCGTCGAGGTCGGAATCACGGCTTCGCCGGCGACGGTCGCGGACCAGAACTCCGCGTCGCCGATCTGCAGCTCCACCGCGGCCGTGCCCCCGTCGACGGTCAGCACCTCGCGGTCGAGGACGCGGCCCTCCGTGGTGACGACCGTCGTCGAGGCCCGGGCCAGGATGGGCAGGTCGACGAGCGGCGCCGCGGGAGGCACGACCAGCTGCACCGCGTCCGCGCCGGCCGCCGGCTTCTCGCGCCACACGGCGAAGATCCCGAGCGCCTCCGCCTCCGCGCGCACGAGCCCGGGCAGGTCGGAGACGTCGACGCGCGTCCAGCCGTCCGCGGGCTGCGGCTTCACGTCGGCCACGCGGCTGCTCGCCACCGCCAGGTAGCGCGCACGCAGCGGCACCTCCGGCTCCACGGCGGGCAGCGGCACGACGTCGGCCAGCGGCAGGCGTGCGGACAGGCCGAGGTAGCCCCACTGCGTCAGGCGCTTCTGGCGCGGCACCGCATAACGATTGCCCTCCACGATCGGCGTGGCCGCTCCCTCGTCCGTGGCCACCACGTCCGGCACCAGGCCGGGCGGCACCCGCGCCGACAACACGCGCATCTCGCCCCGCTGCACCTCGTGAACGAGCAGCTCGTGGCGACGCACCTCGTCCCGGCGCACGTCCAGCAGCGTGACGGCCACGGCGCGTGCGAGCAGCTTGTCCGCCTCGGCGCCGCGCGCGCGTGCGGGCAGGTCGAGCGTGGCGGGCTCCGCCGAGGGCAGCGTGAGCACGACGCGCCTTCGGCCCGCGGCCGTCTCGTCCTGCACGACGACCGCGGCCGGAGCCGTCCAGTCGAAGCCGACCGGGAAATCGACGGTGACGCGCACCGCGGCCGCGTGGGTCGCGGGAAGCGTCAGGCGCCGCGACTCGTCGAGCTCGGCTTCGCCGAGCGCTCGCAGCGTCACGCGGCCCTGCTGCACCGGCACCAGCGCCAGCGGCTCGCCCGCGCGGCCGACGAGCGCGGCGCCCGCCGGCTCCACCGTGGTGCGGGTCGGAGGACCGGGCAGCGCCACCAGGACCGGGCGCAGCGCGGCGCCGCGCATCTCGGCCTCCGCGACGACCTCGAAGTCGACGCGGCCCGTCTCGTCGACCGTGAGGCGCGTCTCGTGCCGCAGGAGCTGGGCCACGGTCGGATCGGAAGGCGGACGCCGTCCGGCGCGGGCGGCGTCGTCGACGAGCGCCACGTAATCGCGCAGGGGCAGCTTGACCTCGCCGCCGGGCGCGGCCGCGAGCAGCAGGACGAGAGGAGCTAGAACCACGTGGCCTTCTCCTTGATGGGCTCGACGTCCACCACGAAGGGCGCCGGACGGGGGGAGAGCGCGCTCCAGCCCGCGGCAACGGCCACCGTGCCGTCCGGCGCGGGCAGCAACGCGGAGGTCGTCACCGTGGAGCCGCCCGCACGGCCGCGCAGCAGCGGCGCGAGCGCGATGGGAACCGCCACGTTCCCCGCCTGCGGCACGGTGACGGAGGCGAGCGTGGCATTCGTGCGATAGCCACGGCCGCCGGGGAGGACGAGCCTGGCCTCGACGCGCGTCACCGGTGCGCTCGAGGACGGCAGGGGCAGCTCGATCCGGCCCTCGGCCGGGACCGGGGCCAGCGTCGTGCGTCCTCGCAGGTGCACGACCTGCGTCCCCTCGCGCACGCGGATCGGCACCGCGAGGCCCACGGCGGAAGTCGAGAGCATCACGGGCACGCCGTCGCGCTCGGCACCCTCCGCCGCGAACCCCGCGGGCATCGTGAGCTCGAGCTGGCCGGCGCCGGTGCTGGTGACCTCGGCCCAGACCTGGTACTCGGCTTCTCCCGTCGCTCCCCACGCCACGTCGACGAGCAGCCGCGGCACCTGCACCGCGAGCACCTCGGTGTCCTCGTTCCACCGCAGCGTGAAGCGCGGCGGCCGCCGGGGATCGTCGACGACGACCACGCGCGCGACGTTGCGCAAGGCGACGGGCAGGGTTGCGCGCTCGTCGCGTCGCAGGAGGTGGCCGCCGTGCTCGCCCTCCAGCGCGGCTTCGCCCGGTCCTTGCACGCGCACGGCGACCGCGGCGTCCACCCGTCCCGCGCCCAGGGGGCTCAACACGGGAACCACGACGTCCACGCGGGGCTCGGCGACGAGCGTCACGTGCACGCTCCACGCGCCGCGCACGACGCCCGACGGCGTCAGCACGAGCTCGCGATCGACGACGTCCCAGCCCGCGACCGCGCCGCCGTCCGCCGAGGTGACCTCGTAGCCCTCGGGGACGGGAACGCGTACGGGGGCGAGCGTGCCCTGGCGCACGTCGACGTCCAGCCAGGCGTCGAGCTCCTGCCGCGTGCGCGTCGCGGTGAGCAGCGAGGAGGAGCGCACGTCGAACGCGAGCGGGAGCCGGTCGCGCTCCGGACCGACGCTCGCCCCCAGCAGCTCGAGCGTGACCTCCGAGCCCGGGACCGCCACGAACGTGTAGCGCGACGCGTCGTTGGCGCGGCGGCCGAGCGCGCCGGCGAACCGCACCTCGTCGATGCCCGCTCGCGTGTGGAGGCTGCCCGTCACCACCGCGGCACGCGGCGCCGTGAAGGTGAGCGCCTGGAACGGGCGCGCCGCGTCCTCGTCGGTCCGCAGCGGGATCACGGCGGCGAGGTCGACCACATGCCGCCCCGGGCGGCGCACGTGGAGCGTCCACCCCGTGGGCGACGGCTCGAGCCGCCCTTCGAGCCGGCCGAGGCGGACGTCGGTGAGCTGGCCCAGCGCGGGCAGCGGAACCTGCACCCAGTCCTCGGAAAGAACGGTGAGCGTGAGCTGGAGCGCCACCGTGACGCTCTGCGGTCCCGCCTCGAGGTCGAGACGTGCCGCCTCCAGCGCGAAGGGCGCGGCGGGCGCGGGCGGCGGCGGCGGGCTCGCCTGCGCGCGCGCCCGCAGCTCGTCGTAGCGCTCGAGCGGCAGCGTGACCTCCTGCGCGAGCGCGACGGAGACCGTGAACGATGCGAGGAGCGCGAGTGCGACGCGCATGGGGTCCTCCCGGGTTGGGCGGATCTTAACCGCTTCGTTTGCGCGCCGTGCGCGGCGTCCCTAGACTGCCCGACCGATGCGGCTGCGGGAGCTCCTCGGGCGGGCCGTGCTCCTGCTGCTGTCGTCCGCGGTTGCGTTCGGCGTCCTCGAGGCCGGGTTCCGCCTCGCCGCCCCGGACGATCTCGTGCCCGCGGCTCGTGTCTTCGACCGCAACTGGACGACGCTGCTCGACTGCTACCCGAGCAACCCGCGGGGCTACTTCGACGTCGACCTGCGCGACCCCGCCGCCCGCAGCCGTTATGCGTCGCTCGCGCCCGCGCGCATGGACAAGGTCGCAGCCCGCGCGCCCTTCGCGGTCGAGTCCCGCTACAACACGCTGCGCTTCCGCGAGGTGGAGCCCGCGCCGAAAGCGGCGCGGCGGCTGGTGGTGATGGGCGACTCGTTCACCGAGGGCCAGGGCGTGAAGGCGGCGGACGTCGTGACCGCGCGGCTGCAGGCGGCGCTGCCGCGGTGGGAGGTGCGCAACGCGGGACGCCGCGGCACCGATTTTCCCGAGATGCGCGCCCTCTTCGAGGATGCGCTGCGCTACGAGCCGGACGTGCTCGTCTACGCGATGACGCTCAACGACGCCGAGCGGTCGAAGGAGTTCGACGCGCGGCAGAGCTACGTCGACGACTGGATCATGAAGCGCGGGGAGGTGGAGAAGGAGGTCGACGCGCCGTGGTCGCGGCTCTTCGCGTTCGTCCGCGCGCGGCTCGAGGCGCAGAAGCTCGAGCAATCGACCACGCAGTGGTACGTGGACATGTACGGCGAGCCCAACGCCGGGGGCTGGAGCCGCACGCGCGCCGCGCTGCGCGAGATGAACGCGCGCCAGCGCGCCCGCGGCGGGGTGTTCCTGGTCACGCTCTGGCCCCTTCTCGTCGGCCTCGAAGAGGGTTACCCTTTCGCCGGCGTTCACGACCGCATCCGTCAGGCCTGCCTGGAGGACGGGATCGCGTTCGAGGACCTGCGGCCCGCCCTCGCCGGCACCAGGGCGTCGGAGCTGTGGGTGCACGCCGTGGACCATCACCCGAACGAGAAGGCCCACGCCCGCGTGGCGGCCTTCCTCGCGCCCCGGTGGGCGCACTGAGGAGACCCTGATGAACACGCGGATCCTGGCCGCATTGCTCGTGGTCGTGCCGGTCGTCGGGTGCACTTCGAGCACCTCGGGCCCCGACCCGGTGCCCTCCGTCGCGGCCCAGGGCTCGCCGTCTCCGGCGCCGACTCCGACGCCGACGCCCACCCCGACCCCGGTCGCGGTGGCGCCCACCCCGACGCCGGCGCCCGACTGCGACCGTGGCCTCTGCGAGGCGCCGATCACCAACACGAACCCGCCCGTGCGGCTCACCATCCGGCTCTATTCGGCAGTGGACGGGCGCGGCAAGCTCGTGAGCAACCCGCCCGTGAACGCGGTGCCGCTCAGCTACCGCATCACGCTCGACGCGGTGGCGAAGGATGCCGCCGGCTACGAGACGAACGGCGGCGGCAAGGTGAACTACGACTTCTCGAACCCCGGCGCGCTGAGCCTCAGCGGCACGCACCCGTTCCAGGTCAAGGTGCAGGCCTCGCAGACCGGCGAGATCACGGCCTGGGCCGAGCTCGACGGCGTCCGCTCGAACGACCTGAACCTGATCTTCATCGAGGGCTGACACCGGTCAGCCCGGTCAGCACGCCGTCGACCTCGGGCGGCAGGCCCGGCAGCCCGAGGTCGACGGCCGCGAAGCGCACCTCGTCGGTCAGGAACCCGAGCAGCGATCCCTCGGGCGCGCGGCGGGCCTCGAGATGCGCGCGCCACTCGCCCTCGCGCGCCTTCACCTCGGAGAGAAACGCGGCCAGCGACGCGGCGGTCGCGTCGAGCGCGTGCGCGGCACGGGCGTGGGCCTGCGCCGCGCGGCCGATACGTTCGGCGAGACCCGGATCGTCCAGGAGGCGGCCGAGCATGGCGACGAGGTCGGCGTCCTCGTGCGCCCCGGGATCGATGGGCACCACCGTGCCCTCGGGCATGTCCTCGGCCATCGGGGTGGCGCCGGTGACGAGCACCGGGCGGCCCAGCGCCATCGACCGCAGCAGCGCGCCCGAGGTCTCGCCGTAGCTCGGGAAGCGCAGGCAGAGCACGACGTCCGCCGCGGCGAGATGACGCACGAAATCGTCGAGCGACAGCCGCCCGGTGACCGTGAGCCCGTCCTCCGGGGCGAAGCCCTCGAACGCGGGATCGACGCCGCCGGCCACGATCATCTGGATGCGCGGCTCGCGGGCGCGCAGCGTGCGCAGCGCGCGCCACGCGGCGTCCAGGCGCTTGTGGCGCGTGGCGAGGCCGGGCGCGCACACCACGAAGGCGTCGCGCGCGAGACCGAGCGCGGCGCGGGCCTCCGCGCGCGTGGGGACGGGATCGACCGGGATCACCGCGTGGTGCGGCAGGTGCAGCACGGGACGGCCCTGCAGGCGCGCTCGCGCGCGGCGCGCGGTCGCCGACGTCAGCGCCACCACGGCCAGGCTGTTCTGGAGCACGCGGTCGTTGAGCGCGTGCAGCGCCGGCAGCAGGTCGCCGCCCAGCCCGCGCGCGATCTGCCGCCCCACGAACGTGCCGCGCTCGCCCCACGCGCGGCGCATCTCGCGCAGGTAGAGCGCGCGGTCCCCGGCCTCCAGCGTCTCGTGGAGCACGAGATGGTGCAGGTTCCACTCGTGCATCACCGCCACGCCGGGCCGCGCGATCGCGGCCTGGTAGACGTACCCGTGCTCCGGCGAGTTGCCGAGGTGGTACACGTGCAGGTCGGCGTCCGGCGCGCGGTCGCCCGGGGCCACGGTCACGATCTCGTGCCGCGCGCGGAGCGGCGGGAGCTGCTCGTGGACGTAGTCGGCGATGCCCGAGCCCGCGGGCGGCAGCGGGCTCCAGACGGCGATCTTCACTTCGCGGTGAGCGTCGCCTCGAGGCGCGCGAGGCGGTTGCGGACGTCGCGCAGCGCGAACTCCGCCGACATGCGGCCGCGCTCGGACTCGGCGAGCACGAGGTCGATCCGCTGGACGAGGTCGTGCACGTGGGCCACGACCTCCTCCTGCAGGATCAGGTGCCGCTTGTCGATGTCCTCCATGCGCGCCATGTGGATGCCGAGGGCGCGGTCGTACTGCTCGTGGGTGGCCGCGAAGCGGCGCCCAACGTATTCGAGCATCGCGTTGTCGAGCTGGACCTGCTTCGAGTTGAACGCGCGCTGGGCGTCGACGTAGGGCGCGAGCAGGTCCCAGAGGGCGCGCGCGAGGCGGCCGCGCACGCCGCCCGGCGGCTGGGGCAGCTCGACCTGCCAGGCTTCGTTCACGGCCGCGGCATCCGGCGGCTCAGGCAGGCGGACCGCGGGGAGCGGCTCCGCCGGCGGAGCCGGCCTCACCGCGGTCGCCGGCGCCGGGCCCGTCGACGTGCGCGGGTCGTCGATCAGGGCCGTCTCGCGCACCTGGTCGCGCGCGCGGCGGAGGTCTTCGGCGACGCGCTCGCGGTCGTCGGGCACGCGGGCATTGTAGTGGCATATCATCGCTGACCCGATGCGTCGCCTCTGGCTTCTGGCCGCGCTGGCCGTGGCGCTCGCGTCCTGCCGGCGGCCGCCGGCCCTCCCCAACGTCGTGCTGGTCTCGATGGACACCGTGCGCGCCGACCACGTCAGCGTCTACGGCCACTCCGTGCGCACGACACCCCGTCTCGAGCAGCTCGCGCAGCGCTCGACGACGTATGCGCGCGCGGTGGCGGCCGGCGCCTGGACGGTGCCGAGCCACGCGTCGATGTTCACGGGCCGCAACGCGTTCGAGCACGGTGCGCACACGCTGCCGCCGGTCTCGGAGGAGGACGAGCAGGTCCGTCCGCTCGATCCGTCCCACGTGACGCTCGCGGAGACGCTGAAGGAGCTCGGCTACGCGACGGGGGGCATCGTCGCCAACGCCGGTTATCTCGCGCCGCGCTGGGGCCTGAACCAGGGCTTCGACGAGTGGACCGTGGTGCGCGGGCGCGCGAACGTCGTCACCACGCGCGCCATCGAGTGGCTCGACGGCGGACGCACGCCGGACAAGCCGTTCTTCCTGTTCGTGAACTACATGGACGCCCACCGGCCGTACAACGCGGAGCCGATCCCCGGGCTGCTGCCGCGGGAGGTCGCGCCGGACGGCGGCCGCGCGGTGGGGCGCCTCTACAAGCTCGCGATGCCGAACGACCAGCCGGTGCCACCCGAGCTGGTGCAGCAGGTGAGCGACCAGTACGACACCGGCATCGCGCACCTCGATGCCGGCGTCGGCGCGCTGCTCGACGCGCTCGAGGCGCGCGGGCTGCTCGAGGACGCGCTCGTGATCGTGACCTCGGACCACGGCGAGTTCCTCGGCGAGCACGCGCTCGTCGAGCACTCCAAAGACGTCTACCAGGAGGTGCTCGCGATCCCGATGATCGTGAAGGCGCCGCGCCAGCGCGACGCGCGACGCGAGGAGCGCATGGTCTCGCACGTGGACCTCGCGCGGATGATCCTCGGCACCCTGCCCCGCGACGCGGCCGCCAAGGTGGAGGCGCGCTACCCGCTCACGATCGGCTCGCATCCCGTGGTCGGCGAGAACTACTACGCGCGGCTCAAGGATCTCTACGGCCACCCGTGGAGCACGCGTTTCCACCGCGTGCGTACCGCGCTCTACGACGGCCCGCTGAAGCTGATCGCCTCCAGCGACGGGAAGCACGAGCTGTACGACCTCGCGAAGGACCCGCGCGAGCAGCACGACCTCGCGGCGGAGCGGGCGTCGCTCGTGGAGAGCCTCGTGCGCGGGCTCGAGCTCTTCAAGAAGAGCCGCGGCACGTTCACGGGCGGCGCGCCGCCCAGGCCGCCGAAGCTGTCGCCGGAGGAGATCGAGGAGCTGCGCGCGCTCGGCTACGTGGGCGAGCCGTGACCAACGTGCTCGTGGCCGCCACGCAGGTGCCGTTCGAGCGCGGGGGCGCCGAGGGCCACGCGGAGGCGCTGCACACGGAGCTGCAGGCGCGCGGGTTCCGCTCCGCGCTCGTGCAGGTGCCGTTCCGCTGGGACCCGCGCGAGGAGGTTCTGCGCCACGCGCTCGCCTGGCGGCTGCTCGACTTCCAGCGCGCCGGATCGGTGGACGTCGACCTGCTGATCGCCACGCGTTTCCCGTCCTACCTGGCGCGGCACCCCAACAAGGTGCTGTGGCTCTTCCATCCGTTCCGCCAGGCCTACGACCTGCACGACGCCGGCGTGGACGGCTTCCCGGACACGGAGGCCGGACGGCGCCTGCACGAGCAGGTGGTCGCCCTCGACACGCAGGCGCTGCGCGAGTGCCGGCGCGTCTTCACGACCTCGCAGAACAACGCGGACCGGCTGCGGCGGTACAACGGCGTGACGGCCGAGGTGCTGCGCCTGCCGCTCCTCTCGACCGGATGGCGCACCGCGGCTGCGGAGCCGTTCGTGCTCTCCGTCGGACGGCTCGAGAAGCTGAAGCGCACCGACCTGCTCGTGCGCGCCGCCGTGCACCTGCCCGCGGGTGCGCGCGTCGAGATCGTGGGCGAAGGCGGCGAACGGGACGCGCTCGAGAAGCTGGCCGGCGAGCTGGGCGCGCCCGTGGTGTTCCGGGGGCGCGTCCCCGACGAGGACGTGAAGGATCTGTACGCGCGTTGCGCCGCGGTCTTCTACGCGCCCTACGACGAGGACTACGGGCTCGTGACCCTGGAAGCGTTCGCGTCCTCGAAGCCGGTGCTGACGACCACGGACGCGGGCGGCCCGCTGGAGTTCGTGACGGACGGCGTCACCGGACGCGTGGTGCCGCCGGAGCCGGAGGCGATCGGCCGTGCGCTCGCCGGCCTGCTGGCGGCCGGCGCGCCGCTCGGCGAGAACGGCCGGCGCGTGGTGAGCGCGCTCTCGTGGGACGCCACGATCGCCGCGCTCACCGCGCGTTAGACGCTCCTAGGAGCTTCCGACCTTCCGGGTCCCGGACGTCTTCTGGAAGCCGTGGGTGTTGACCTGGCCCGACTGCTGCTCGGTGCCCTTCCTCCACGGCTGCTTGGTGTTGTGGCGCGGCGCCTCCGCCGGCGCCGGGTCCGGCGCGGCGGCGGCCGCCTTCTCGCGCTCCTCGCGCGACTTCGCGTCGTCGGCTTCCAGGTGGCACGCCTTGTACTTCTTCCCCGAGCCGCAGTGGCACGGATCGTTGCGGCCGATCTTCGGCAAGATGCTTCCCCCTTGGTTGGACTTCCGAGTCTAGCGTCCGGTCCTGAACTTCGCCATTGACAAACGAACGATCGTGCTTATTATTGGACCGTGCGCAAGGGCGAGTCCACCCGGCAGGCGATCCTCGACAAGGCCTGCGCGCTCGCGAGCTCCGTGGGGCTCGAGGGCGTGACGATCGGCCGGCTTTCCGAGGAGCTGAACCTCTCGAAGAGCGGGCTGTTCGCGCACTTCAAGTCCAAGGAAGCGCTCCAGATCCAGACCGTCGACCACGCCGCGAGCACGTTCATCGACAACGTGGTGCGGCCGGCGCTGACCGCGCCGCGCGGTGAGCCGCGCGTCCGTGCGCTCTTCGAGCGCTGGCTGGCCTGGGGCGTCGAGTCGCGCTTCCCCGGCGGCTGCTTCTTCGTTTCCGCGGCCACGGAATACGACGATCGGCCCGGCCCCGTCCGCGAGCACCTCGTCAAGACGCAGCGCGACTGGCTGGACGCGATCGCCCAGGCGTTCCGCATCGGCATCGCCGAAGGCCACTTCAAGGCCGACGCCGATCCCGACCAGTTCGCGCACGACCTCTATGCCGTGATGCTCGGCGGCCACCACGCCGCCAAGCTGATGGACGACCCCCGCGCGGGCGACCGCGCCCGCCGCGCTTTCGAGGCCCTCCTGCAGGCCGCGCGCCCCGCGCGTCCTCACGCTCCCGCCACCACCCGCGCCGCGGCCCGTCCGCGCGCCCGCTCCTAAGGAGATCCCGATGAGTCCTCATCCCGGCCCGGCTGCGACCCCAAAAAAGAGCACGAACGTTCGTAGTGGTGTGGCGGCCGGGCTGCCGGCGCCGCTCCGCGTGTTGCGCGGCGTGTTTCCGCTGTTGCCGTCGAACGTCGCGGGCGCGCTCGCGGACTGGGTGTTCTTCACGCCGTGGCGCGCGACGAAGGCGTTCCGCTATCCGGAGGGCGGCCACCGCTTCGCGATCGACTCGCGCGGCGTGCGCGTCGAGGGCCGCCGCTGGGGCCACGGCCCCCGCGTCTTCCTGGTCCACGGCTGGGAGGGCTCGGGCGCGCAGATGGGGCCGTTCGTCGAACCGCTCGTCGAGGCCGGCTACGAGGTGATCGCCTGGGACGCGCCGGGCCACGGCGACTCGGGCGGCTTCCGTTCCTCGATGGTCGCCATGGCGGACGCGGCGACGGACGTGGCGAAGACGTTCGGCGCGCCGCACGCGGTGATCGCGCATTCGTTGGGCGGCGCCGCGACGCTCTTCGCGGTCTCGCGCGGCCTGCACGTCGACCGGCTGGTGTTGGTCGGCACGCCCTCCCGCCCCATCACCTGGGCCGACTCCATGGCCCGGCTGCTCGGTCTCGGCGAAGAGGCCATGGCCTGCCTGCGGTCGAGGACCGAGGCCCGCATCGGCGTGCGCTGGAGCGAGCTGGACGTGCCCGACTTCGCGCAGGGGCTGCCGGTTCCGACCCTCGTCGTGCACGACGCGAACGACCGCGAGGTCTCCCCGCTGGACGCGGACGACCTCTCCGCCACGCTGCCCAACGCCTGCGTGGTGAAAACGGTCGGCCTCGGCCATCGCCGCGTGCTGCGCGAGGCCGGGGTGCTCGACGCGGCGCGGTCGTTCGTGGGCCAGGGCGCGGCCGCGGCCCCCTGGACCGCGGCCTCGCTCGAGGAGCTGCTCTACGTGCCCGCCCTGCGCTGGGCGGCCTGAGCTACTGCCAGAACTCGTCGCCGGGGGCCACGACGAGGCCCGCCTGCTGCTCCGCCATCCAGGCGTCGTACTCGGCCTGGTCGTGCACGGTCAGGAAGCCGCGCATGCCGGAGTGACCGATCCCGCAGAGCTGGGCGCAGGCGATCTCGAACGTCCAGTCCTCGGCCTTGCCCGCCCGCAGGTCCTTCGTGGTCTTGATGGGCTTGAACCAGAGCGGGATCTCGAGGCCGGGGATCGCGTCCTGCTTGACGCGCATCTCGGGCACGCCGAACGAATGGATCACGTCCTTGCTGGTGAGGTGGATGATCACCGGCTTGCCGACCGGGACGTGGAGCTGGTTCACGGTGGTCACGTCGTCCTTGGCCGCGGGGTCGCTGCGGTCGAGGCCCAGGGGGTTGCTGGCCACGTCGATCTTCTCGATCGACGTCTTGCCGAAGATGCCGTCCGGGCCCGGGTAGTGCACGTTCCACGCGAACTGCTCGCCCACCACGCGCACCACGGTGGATTCCTTCTCCGCCGGGAAGGCGTCGACGCGCGCCGCCCAGAGCGGGATCGAGAAGCCGACGAGCAGCACGGCCTCGGCCACGGCGACGGCACCCTCCAGCCACGTCGAGGCGTGGGTCTGCGCGCCATGATAGTCGGCCTTCGGGTTGGCGCCCTTGCGGAAGCGCCACAGCACGAAGAGGAAGAACGACCCCCAGCCCACGAAGAGCACGAGCATCAGCCAGTGCACGAGGACGATCGTGTGGTCGATGGCGGCGCCGTGCTCGGAGGCGAGCGCCGGCAGCCCGAGCCAGTGGTTCATGGGTGCTCCAGGGTGCGGCGGCCGGATGCGAGCTCGTGCTGCATCTGCGACCACTCGGTGTCGATCGCGGCGTCGTGCGCCTGACGCGCCTTTTGCCGCAGGTGGAGGAAGAACGCGAGGAACGCCGCCTGCACGACGATGGTGACGATCAGCAACAGGGCGACGCCGATCTTCGCGCCGTCGATCATCGGACCCGAGCCGCGGTCCGCGCCGTAGCAGGTCTCGCAGGCGAGCAGGAGCCAGAGGCCGCTCACGGCAGGCGGCTCATCTTCTTCAGGAACCAGGTGCCGTAGACCGCGAGCCCAGCGCCGCCGGCCGCCGAGACCGCCGCCCCGAGGAGCGCCCCCGTGCTCTCCGTGGCGCGGTACTCACGCACGAAGAAGAAGACGAGGCTCACCGCGAGCGCCGTGCAGGCGGTGATGAACACGACGTGGACGCTCTTCAGGCCCATCTAACGGATGCGGGGGATGTCGGACGCGGTCCAGTACGGCAGGAACAGCAGCACCAGGAAGAAGACCACGGTCAGGATCAGAACGGCGTAGATCAGCTTCTTCTCGGAGATGAGGTGCATGAACCAGCCGAGCACGAGCCCGCCCTTGGTGAGGGCGATCGCGAGCGCGAGCGCGATCGCGGGGCCGGTCGGCAGGTGCAGGTACGACACGCCGACCGTGGCCGCGGTCAGGAACATCAGGGCCCCGAACACCACGAAGGCGGCCTTGATGTGGCGGTCGATGTCGGCGTGGTGGTCGTCGTGGGCGGCGGGTTCGGTCGTCGCGTGCGCGTCGCTCATGGCGGCCCCTCTAGAGAAGGTAGAGCACGGGGAACAGGAAGATCCAGACGAGGTCGACGAGGTGCCAGAAGAGCCCCGCGTTCTCGACCCGGTTCGTGAAGTGCGTCGGGTCCACCTTCCAGAGCTTCGCACCCGGGCCCCAGAGGTAGGCGTTCACCGCCATGCCGCCGACCACGTGCAGTCCGTGCAGCATCGTCATCGTGAAGTAGATGGCGAGAAAGGTGTTGGTCTTCGGGAAGTAGCCGTGGTGGAACTTGGCCGTGTACTCGAAGTACTTGATGACCATGAAGATCGCGCCGCACAGGATCGTGATCCCCAGGTACATGCGGAACTTGCCGAAGTCCTTGCGCACGAGCGAGGCCCACGCGAGCACCATCGTGATCGACGACGTGATCAGGTTGACGGTGTTGGTCGCGGCCAGCGGGATGTTCAGGTAGTGCGAGCCGTGGGGCCATTCCTTGGCGCCCACGCGCAGCATGATGTAGCTCGCGAAAAGCGCGCCGAACAACATCACCTCGGAGGCGAGGAACAGCCAGATCCCGATCTTGCCGTTGTTCAGGCCGGTGTCCGGCCGCGGCTTGACGGTGTACGGGATGATGTCGTCGGCGCTCACGGCATGACCGTGTCCGCTCACGACTGCACCGCCACCGGGCCGCCGGCCTCGAACTGCGGCGTGTAGTCCTTCTCGGCGCCCGGAACGCTGTATTCGTAGGGCCCGCGGTAGACCTCGGGCGGGGTCGTGAAGTTGCCGTGCGGCGGCGGCGAGGGCGCGGCCCACTCGAGCGTCGTGGCGTGCCACGGGTTGTCACCCGCCGGACGACCCTTGAAGGCGCTCCAGAAGAAATTGACGATGAACGGGATCTGGAAGAGGGCGAGCGTCCAGGCTCCGTGGGAGCTCGTGACGTTCAGGCCCATCACCTCCTGCCCGTGGGAGTACGTCGCGCCGCCGTCGTACAGGCGGCGCGAGACGCCGTGCAGGCCCATGATGAAGAACGGCATGAAGATCACGTTCATCATCACGAACGAGCCCCAGAAGTGGATCTTGCCGAGGGTCTCGTTCATCAACCGGCCGGTGGCCTTCGGGAACCAGTAGTAGACCCCCGCGAACAGCGCGAAGATCGTGCCCGGCGCCACCACGTAGTGGAAGTGGCCGATCACGTAGTACGTGTCGTGCAGGTGGATGTCCGCCGCGCTGAGGCCCAGCGGCAGGCCGGTCAGGCCGCCGATGCCGAACATCGGCAGGAAGGCGAGCGCGAACAGCATCGGGGTCGTGAAGCGTATCGAGCCGCCCCACAGCGAGATGATCAGCGCCGTCAGCACCACGACCGACGGGATCGAGATGATCATCGTCGTGACCTGGAAGAACGACGAGATCACGGTGCCCATGCCGGTGATGAACATGTGGTGGGCCCACACGATGAAGGACATGAAGCCCAGGAACACCACGGCGTAGACGAGGTTCTTGTAGCCCCACAGGGGCTTCCGCGTGTTGTTGGCGATGACCTCCGAGATGATCCCCATCGCGGGCAGGATCAGCACGTAGACCTCGGGGTGGGCCAGGAACCAGAACAGGTGCTGCCAGAGCAGCGGGTTGCCCCCGCCGGAGACGGGGAGCGGCTGACCGCTGACCACGAGACCGGTGGGCAGGAAGAAGCTCGTGCCCGCCACGCGGTCCATGAGCTGCAGGAACGCCGCGCCCTCCAGCGGGGGGAACGCGAGCAGCAGCAGGAACGAGGTCACGAACTGCGCCCAGCAGAAGAAGGGCAGGCGCATCCAGGACAGCCCCGGCGCGCGGAGCTGGATCGTGGTCACGATGAAGTTGATCGACCCGAGCAGCGACGACGTGATCAGGAAGACCATGCCCAGCAGCCACACCGTCTGGCCGGGCGCGATGTCGGAGAGCGGCGGGTAGGAGGTCCACCCGGACTGCGCGGCGCCGCCGGGGGCCGCGAAGCTCAGCAGCATGATCACGCCGCCCACGAAGTACGACCAGTAGGAGGCCATGTTCAGCTTGGGGAACGCCATGTCCGGCGCGCCGATCTGCAGGGGGAGCACGAAGTTGCCGAAGCCGCCGACCGCCAGCGGCACGACCCCGAGGAACACCATGATGGTGCCGTGCATGGCGCCGAGCTCGTTGTAGAACTCGGGCAGCATCACGCCGCCGGGCGCCCGCTTCTCGCCGAACCAGGCGAGGATGCCGAGCGCCTTACCCGGGTAGGCGAGCTGCCAGCGCATCAGCATCATCAGCGAGAAGCCGAAGAACAGGAACAGCAGGCCGGTGACGGCGTACTGGATCCCGATGACCTTGTGGTCCACCGAGAACACGTACTTCCGCCAGAAGCCCAGCTCCTGGTGATGCGCGTGCCCGCCGTGATCGTCGGCCGTCCCGAGCGGGACGGCTTCGAGCGTGCTCATTCGTGATCCCCCTGTCCGGGAGGTTGCTGGATTACTTGGCCGCCGGCGCCGAGAACTTGAACGCGGCCGCCTTCCCGCCCGCGACGTCCACGGTCTGGGTGCCGAGCTTCTCGTGCCACGCGGTCAGCGTGTAGTTGCCGGCGGGCAGGTTCGGGATCGTGAACTTGCCGTCCTTGCCGGTGACCGCGAAGTACGGGTGGTCGAAGATCGCCATGTAGGACTGCATCCAGGGATGCACGTCGCACTTGATCGGGAACGGCGCCTCGGCCTTGGCGAACTTCTGGACCGACTCCTTGACCGCGGCCGGCATCGCCGCGTTGAAGGGGGCGTTCACCTTGGGCAGCGCGTGCACGTTGTGCAGCAGCCCGTCGTCGTTCACGAACTTCACGGGCTGGTTCACCATGGCCGCCGCCACGTGCGGCTTGTACTGGCAGCCGTTCTGGTCGATGACGACCGGGGTGCCGGGCGCGGGGTACGTCTTGCCCGCGGGCAGGCCCTTGCTCACGAACACCAGCACGTTGGCCATGGAGTTGCCGGGGCCGAGCACCAGCGCCTCGTTCTCGACCGGCGCCGAGTGCTTCTTGGCGCACATCGGGTCGCCGGACATCGCCACCGGCCGCAGGGTCGGAGCCTTGCCCTCGAACGTCACGGTGCCGCTCACCTGCGCGAACGCCGGGGCCGATATCAGGCCGACGAGGGCCGCAAGACCGACGAGTCTCCCACGCATTTCCACGTCCTCCGTTAGGCGACCGGGCCCGTAGCCGCGGTCAGATGTTCTCGAAACCCAGCGACTCCGGGAGCCGCGGGTCACCCAGCGGCACGAGGGCCTGCCTCTTGAGCAGCACCCCCAGCACCGCCACGAACGCACCCCCGACCGCCAGCAGGGCGGCGACGTCGAGCACCGAGGGTGCGAAGCCCTGCTCGTGGAGCTGGGGCATCACCATCCAGTGCACGTCGACGAGGTGCATCAGAAGCATCCACCCTGCGCCGATCGCGAGCAAGCGGGGGTTGCGCTTGACCGACCGGGGCATCAGGTAGAAGAAGGGCAGCCCGAAGTGGCCGATGGCCAGCAGCAGCGAGATCCCCGTCCACGAGCCGTGCAGGCGCGCGCGGTACCAGATCGTCTCCTCGGGGATGTTGCCGTACCAGATCAGGAAGAACTGCGAGAAGCCGATGTACGCCCAGAACACCGTGAACGCGAAGAGCAGCTTGCCGAGGTCGTGGTAGTGCTCGGTCGTGACCGCGTCCCGCAGCTTCCCCGCCTTCTGCAGGCCGATGGCGAGCAGGCTCAGGAACGCGAAGGCGGCCATGAGGCCGCCGCTGAAGACGTAGACGCCGAAGATCGTCGAGTACCAGTGCGGCTCCAGCGACATCAACCAGTCGAAGGCGGTCGCGGTGTTGAGGAGCGCGACCGGGATCAACGCCGGTCCGCTCCAGCGGCGCACGCGCGCGGCGAGGGCCTCGCTCGGGTGCTCGTCCGCGCGGCGGCTGGCGCCCAGCAGCCACCAGGCGAGGCCGCTCCAGGCCAGCAGCGCGACCGCGGCACGGACGAGGAAGAACCCGCCGTTCAGGTAGGCCGCCTTGTGGTGGAGCAGGTGGTCCTGGGCCGCCTCCGGCCGCGCCCACGGAAACAGCGACTGCATCCCGAGCGCGATCGGCACGAACAGCAGCGCGAACACGGGCATGGTGGCCGCCGTGCTCTCGGCCAGGCGCCGCACCACGACGCCCCAGCCGCCCTGGGTGGCCTGGTGCATCAGCACGAAGTACAGGCAACCGAGCGCGATCGAGATGAAGTAGACGAAGGCCACCATCCACGAGAAGTGGAACTGGGCCGCGTTCTCGCCGCGGCCGAACAGCAGGCAGAGCACGAGGCCCACGCCGGCGGCCGCCCCGCCGAACACGGGCAGCTGCGCCCATGTCCCGGTTTCCGGCAGCGTGACCTGCTCGCGCGGAAGCTCGACCGCCGCGGCGTGCCCGTGGCTCATGCCGTGATCCGCTCCACGTTCAGCGCTCCCGCGTCCTTCAACTGGTTCGTGAGCCACTGCTCCGCGAACCGGGGGTCGCTCGCCTGCACGCTGATGAAGAACCGGTCGTCGCTGGCGCGCTCGAAGCGGTCGCTCGTGAAGAGCGGGTGGTTGTGCATCGAGAGCCGGTTGAGCGCGAGCATGCCGCCCACCGCCCCCAGCGCGCCGCCGAGCACGCCGAGCTCGAACGTGACCGGCACGTAGGCCTGCCACGTGAAGTACGGCTTGCCGCTGATGATCAGCGGGTACTCGAGCGAGTGCACCCACGTCTGCAGCAGGAAGCCGCCGATGGCGAACGTGAGCGCGGAGCCGAGCACGATGAACGGCAGCGGCGAGCGGCGCAGGCCCATGGCCTTGTCGAGCCCGTGCACGGGGAACGGGGTGTGCGCGTCCCAGTTCGTGTAGCCCGCGTCGCGCATGCGCTCGCAGGCGTGGAAGAGCGCCGCCGGCGTGTCGAACTCCGCGAGCAGCCCGTAGAGCCGCCCTTCCTGCCAGTCCCCGTCGAGAAGGGCGATGGGCTGGCTCACGCTAGGCCTCCTGCGGGTTGACGTTGCTGGTGGCGATCGTGGACAGCGCGGGCGCCGGCTCCGGCGGGTGGACCGAGGCCTGCGGGAGCACCGTCTTCACCTCGGCCACCGCGACCATCGGCACGAAGCGCACGAACAGCGTGAACAGCGTGAAGAAGAGCCCGAAGCTGCCCACGAAGCAGGCCACGTCCCACATCGTCGGGTGGAAGTAGTCCCACGAGCTCGGCAGGAAGTCGCGGTGCAGCGAGGTCACGATGATCACGAACCGCTCGAACCACATGCCGATGTTCACGATGATCGACATGATGAAGAGCACCACGAGGTTCGTGCGCGCCCACTTGAACCAGAAGACCTGCGGGAAGATCACGTTGCACGAGATCATCGTCCAGTAGGCCCAGGCGTACGGCCCGAACGCGCGGTTCTTGAACGTGAAGACCTCGTACGGGTTGCCGCTGTACCAGGCCACGAAGAACTCGGTCGCGTAGGCGTACCCGACCAGCGTCCCCGTGAGCAGGATGATCTTCGCCATGTAGTCGAAGTGGCGGATCGTGATGATCTCCTGCATGCCGAACGCCCAGCGGCAGATGATCATCAGCGTGATCACCATCGCGAACCCGGAGAAGATCGCGCCCGCCACGAAGTAGGGCGGGAAGATCGTCGTGTGCCAGCCGGGGAGCTGCGAGACCGCGAAATCCATGGAGACGATGGAGTGCACGGAGAGCACGAGCGGCGTCGCGAGGCCGGCCAGGATCAGGTACGCGACCTCGTAGTGCTGCCAGTGGCGGTGCGAGCCGCGCCAGCCGAGGGCGAGCGCGCCGTAGATCCGGCGGCGCCAGACGTCCTTCGCGCGGTCGCGCATCGTCGCGAGGTCCGGGATCAGCCCCACGTACCAGAACAGCGCGGAGACCGAGCCGTAGATGCTGACCGCGAACACGTCCCAGAGCAGGGGGCTGCGGAAGTTCGGCCACATGCCCATCTGGTTGGGCAGCGGGAACATCCAGTACGCGACCCACACGCGGCCCACGTGGATGCCGGGGAACGTGAGCGCGCAGGCGACCGCGAAGAGCGTCATCGCCTCGGCGGCGCGGTTGATCGAGGTCCGCCACTTCTGGCGGAACAGGAACAGGATCGCGGAGATCAGCGTGCCGGCGTGGCCGATGCCCACCCAGAACACGAAGTTCGTGATGTCCCAGGCCCAGCCCACGGGCTGGTTGAGACCCCAGATCCCGATGCCTTCCCAGAACAGCCAGCCCACGGCCACGCCGAGGATCGAGAGCAGCGCGAGCGAGCCCGCGAGCACGACCCACCAGCCGAGGGGCGCCGGGCGCTCGACGACGCCCGCCACCACCTGCGTGATCGAGCGGAAATCGTGGCCACCCTGGATGAGGGTGGGACGACCCGCAACGGGATCGTAGGTGTCGTTGGACACAGGTTTGTGACGGGTGTTTATCAGACGCGCGCAGGCCGGTCAAGGCGGCGCGCCGTCTAACGTTTGCGGGCGCTCCGGGCGGACTCGTGGAGGGCGATGTAGGCCGCGGGCGGCAGGGCCGCGATGACCTTCCCCACCGCGTCCAGGGGCAGCTCCTCCGCGCGCTGGAACCTTAGGCAGGACTTGCCCATGTCCATCGTCTTGCCCGCTTCCGCGAACGCGGTCTCGAGCTGCGCGCGCAGGTTCTCGTCGGAGTAGGGGCCCATGAGGTAGAGCGCGTTGTGCTTCTTCTGTGCCGCCAGGCAGGCGTAGGCGAGCGGCTCGCCGTTGTACGTGTCCGGATAGGTCGCGAGCGGCACGATCCAGCTCACGAGGCCGCCGGCCTCGGTCTCGGCGTACCCCTTCGGCATGTGGCGGCGCACCGTCGCCAGCACCGGCTCGATCTCGGCCCGGCGCTCGGGCGCGAGCCGCTCGAGCCAGGTCGCGACCGTCATCTCAGTCCCCGACCGTCTTGTTCAGGTTGAGGCCGGCCACGCTGCCGGGATCGTCGCGGTTCACGACCTTGCTCTGGCCGTCGCGCGCGGTGACGTTCTCGTAGACGCCGTCGTCGCGCCGCACGAGCTTGGTGAAGCCCTGGCTCTTGAGCTCGGCGTTCCCGCGCGGGAAGCCGAGGGCGGGGGCGTGGATGACCTTCTCGACCGGGGCGCCGGCGGGCGTGGTCCCGGTCTCGAGGCCCGCGCGCGCGCACACCTCGCCCCAGGTGGTGAGGCGGTCGTTCATGCCGTGGGCCACCTCGACCACGCGGCCGTTGGCTTCGCAGCGGTAGTCGTAGCGCGGCATGCGGGAATCGTAGCAGGATGTGCCATGGGACTGGCCGCGGCGGAGCGACTCGTTTCGAAACGAGTCGCGATGGTTGCCAGCGTGGCCACGCTGCTTGCAGTGTGTTGTCCCGGCGGACACGGGTCCGAGTCCTCGCCTGCTGTCGACTCTTCAGCAGGAGCTCCCGCACTCCGTAGACGAGGTCGTTCGCCTGGGACGAATGGAGGTGGATCTCGACGGCGACGGAGAGCCCGAGAGGCTGCTTGCCGAGCTGGAAGAGCGGCAGCTGGAATGGCGAGTCTACGCATGGCAGGGCGCGGACTCAGTCCGACCTCTGTACCGGATCCGGTTGTCGCCTGCTCTCTTTGAGGTGGTTCGTATCGGCGCTGATCGGACCCCAGTGGTCATCCAGAGCGTGGAGACGGACGCGGGAATGGTGACGGTCGCCTGGAGGGTGACGCCTGCCGGTCTCGAGAGAGTCGCGCTTCCCCCAAGCCATCGCGCGCCGACACTCGCGGAGTACACGGCATGGCGCTCACGGGTGCGGCTGCGCGTCCTCAGAACCGATCTCGATTCCGCCGAGCGCACACCGGATGCCGTATGGATCGACCTGGAGAGGCAAGAACCGGCGGTCGACGTCCGGTCGATCCACGCGACGACGGTCGTGCCCTGAGCAACCCGGTCTGGACCGAGTCGTCGCAGCGATAACGGTTATCGCTGCAAACGACTCGCCGCGCGGCGAGTTGTCCGATCCTGCCGGAGGGCATCGAGGTCGCCGTCCCAACGGACGCGCCCGCGCAACGCGAGGAGAGTCCTCACGCGACGACGACGTTTCGCTGCGCTGGATTCCTTCCGAGCCATACGCGGAAGGTAGATCGGCTACAGCTTCACCGCAACGGCCACCCCGTCGCGGGTCGGATCGATCGACGCCAGGAACCCGGAGTGGGCCATCAGCCGGCGCGTGAACTCCTTCACGCCGGCGGTGTACTTGTGGCCGTCGTCGTTGCCGGGCAGCACGCGGCCGGACCAGAGCACGTTGTCGGTGATGAAGAGCCCGCCCGTCCGCAGGTGGGCATGGGCCAGCTCCACCGTCTCCGGATAGCCGTCCTTGTCGATGTCGTTGTAGACGATGTCGAAGACGCCACCCACGGCCTTCAAGGCGGCGGTCGCTTCCTGGCGGTGGTAGCGCACGCGGTCCCACACGCCGGCGCGGCTCAGGAAACCCTCCGCGAGCCGGACGTTCTCCTCGGAGAGCTCGGTCGCGTGGACCTCGCCGCCCGCGCCCACGGCCCGCGCGAAATGCAGCGCGGAATAGCCGTAGCCGGAGCCGAGCTCGAACACGCGGCGGGCGCCGATCGCGCGCGCGAGCACCATCAGCTTGCGGCCGACGAGGGGGCCCACGATGGGGAACTTCTTCTCCGCGGCCAGCGCTTCCATCTCGCGCCGGACGGGATCGCCGTCGTCGTACAGACCGCGGAGGTACTCCTCGATGCGCGGCTCGACGATCACGGCCTCAGGACCCGGGGGTGCCGAGATAGCCGCGCGAGAGGTAGTCGGCGATGGTCCCCACGAGCATGTGGAAGAGCCAGAAGAACGCGCTGCCCACCATGACCATCACGAGCTTCGACCCGTACTTCACGTGCATGAAGATCAGGATCACGAGCGACGCCTTGACGATGGCGATCGCCAGCGCGACCGGCGTGTTCCACATCCCGAAGTCCTGGAACGCGGCCCACACGGTGAGGCCGGTGCCGCCCATCAGGGCCGCGAAGACGGCGAAGTAGGCCGACAGCGGGACGTGGGCCTCGGCGTTGTCGTCGTAGTCGTCGACGAGCGGGTGCGACGAAGCCGGTTGGTGCGCCATGTCAGTGCCGCCCGATCAGGTAGAACAGCGGGAACAGGAAGATCCACACGATGTCGACGAAGTGCCAGTACAGGCCGAACATCTCCACCGGTGTGTGGTAGGCCGGTGAGTAATGGCCCTTCCATGCGAACAGGGCCAGCAGCAGCAGGATCGGCACGCCGATGATCATGTGCAGCGCGTGCAGCCCGGTCATCGCGAAGTACAGCGAGTAGTAGATCTGGGTCTGCCGCCCGAGGTCGCTGCCGTCCTCGATCGGTCGACCGTCGTGGGTCTTCAGGTGCTCGGCGCTGTAGTGCGGGCCGGGGACGAGGTGGTTCTCCCACTTGTCGTGGTACTCGTAGGCCTTCACGCCCAGGAACACGCCGCCGAGCAGCACGGTGGCCACCAGCCAGGCCGCACACGCCTTGCCCTTTCCGACGGCCGAGCAGTACACGCCCAGCGCCATCGTCAGGGACGAGCAGATGAGGACGGCCGTGTTGAACGTGCCGAGCTTCCAGTCGAGGTGATGGCTGCCGGCCTGGAAGGCGTCGTAGTACAGGTTCCGGTAGACGGTGTAGGCCAGGAAGAGGCCGCCGAAGAACATCACCTCCTGCACGAGGAACAGCCACATGCCGAGCGTCGAGGCGTGCTTCTGGTCGTGCAGGTTCGGGAAGTGGTGCTGCAGTCGCGGGTGGTGCTCGGTGTGGCCCTGCACCACGCTCACGTCCGCGTGCGCGGGCGAGTCGAAGTAGCCGGCGGCGCGCTCAGACAACCGCGGCCTCCTCTTCCTTCCCGTACTCGTAGGTGTGCTCGTCGACGACCGGCTGCACGAGGAAGTTCTGCGTGATCGGCGGCGAGTCCGTCTGCCACTCGAGCCCGCGCGCGCCCCATGGGTTCTTGCCGGCCTTCGGGCCGTAACGCATCGACCACGTGAGGTAGATCATCGGCAGCAGGTAGCCGACACCGAGGATCGACGCGCCCGCCGACGACATGACGTTCAGGACCTGGAAGCTCTCGTCGTACACGTGGTAGCGGCGGGGCATGCCCAGGTAGCCGAGCACGAACTGCGGGAAGAACGTCAGGTTGAAGCCGATGAACACGAGCGCCGCGGCCACGCGCGCCCACCACTCGGGGTACAGGCGGCCGGAGATCTTCGGCCACCAGTAATGCAGGCCGCCGAGGTAGCCCATGATCGCGCCGCCGACCATGATGTAGTGGAAGTGCGCGACCACGAAGTACGTATCGTGCACGTGCACGTCGAGGCCGAGCGCGGCGAGCATGATGCCGGTCAGGCCGCCGATCGTGAAGAGGCCGAGGAAGCCGATCACGTACAGCATCGGCGTGTCGAGCCGGATCGATCCCTGGTAGAGCGTCGCCGTCCAGTTGAAGACCTTGATCGCGGAGGGGATCGCGACCAGGAAGCTGATCGCGGAGAAGACGAGGCCCGCGTAGGTCGACTGGCCGGACAGGAACAGGTGGTGGCCCCACACCAGGAACCCGAACATCGCGATCGCCACCGAAGAGAGCGCGACGAACGAGTAGCCGAAGACCTGCTTCCTCGACATGCCCGTGATCATCTCGGAGATCACGCCCATGCTGGGCAGGATCATGATGTAGACCGCGGGGTGCGAGTAGAACCAGAACAGGTGCTGGAAGAGCACGGGGTCGCCGCCGAGCGCGGGATCGAAGATCCCGAGGTGCAGCGTGCGCTCCACGGCCAGCATCAGGATCGTCACCGCGATCACGGGGGTGCCGAGCACCATGATCACGCTCGCCGCGTAGTGCGACCACACGAACAGCGGCAGCCGGAACCACGTCTGGCCCGGCGCGCGCATGGTGTGGATGGTGACGATGAAGTTGATGCCCGTGAAGATCGATGAGAAGCCGGCGATGAAGGCGCCGAGCCCCGCCGCGATGACCTGCGTGTTCGAGTACGAGGTCGAGTAGGGCGTGTAGAACGTCCAGCCGGTGTCGACGCCGCCCGCGATCATCGCGTACAGCGCGAACGCCATGCCGATCATGTACACGTACCAGCTCGCGAGGTTCAGCCGCGGGAACGCGAGGTCCTTCGCGCCGAGCATGATCGGCAGCAGGAAGTTGCCGAGCACCGCGGGCACCGCGGGGATCAGCACGAAGAACACCATCGCCACGCCGTGCATCGTGAACAGCTTGTTGTACGTGTCGCTGTCGAAGAGATCGCCGGCGGGGGTGAGGAGCTCGAGGCGGATCGCGACCGCGAAGGCGCCGCCCACGAAGAAGGCGAGCGTCACCCCGATCAGGTACATGATCGCGATGCGCTTGTGGTCCGTCGTCAGCAGCCACGACAGGATGCCGTAGTCGGCGCTGAGATAGTTCGTCTTCTCGTCGCCGCGCGGCGCGGGCTGGCCGGGGGCCAGGGCCGACAGACGGTCGCCGGCGTCCGGGTGACCGCTCACGTGCGTGCTCATCTCGAGGAACCGCCCTGCGCCGCATCGTGCTGCGGCGCGGCCGGTGCAGCCGGCGCGGCAGCGGCGCCGGCGGGCTGGGGCGCGTCCGCCCCGCCGGGCCCCTTGAGGCTCTGGATGTACGCCACGAGCTGGGAGAGGCCTTCCTCGCTGATCAGGCCCTGGAACGTCGGCATGATCGGCTGGTAGCCCTCCACGATCTTCGCGGTGGGATGCACGATCGACTCGCGGATGTACTCGGCGTCCGCGGTCACCGTCTGGCCGCCGGCAAGGCGCACGGGCTTGCCGAAGACGCCCTCCAGCACCGGGCCGCGGCCCTGGCTGTTCGGCTGATGGCAGGTCGCGCACGCCATCGACTCGAAGAGCTTCTTGCCCTCGTCCGCCATCGAGCCGGTGGCCCCGCCCTGCAGCCACGTCTGGAAGGCCGCCGGCTCCATGACCGTGATCCACCCCTTCATCTCGGAGTGCTTGGTGCCGCAGTACTCCGCGCAGAAGAGGCGGTAGCGGCCGGGCTTGGTGGCCTCGAACCAGAGCGTGGCGTAGCGGCCCGGCACCGCGTCCTTCTTCACGCGGAAATCCGGGATGTAGAAGCTGTGGATCACGTCCTCGGAGGTGACCGTGACCTTGACCGGCGTGCCGACGGGGACGTGCAGCTCGTTGATCTCGCGCTGGCCTGTGATGTGCTGCGCCTTCCACATCCAGCGCTTGCCCACCACGTACACGTCGATGGCGTTCGTCGGCACGCGGTAGAAGTCGATGTAGATGCGCGCGGACCAGATGAAGATTCCGAGCACGATGAAGAGCGGGATCACGGTCCACGCGATCTCGAGCGGCAGCGAGCCGTGGATCGCGCGCGGCATCTCGTCCTCGCTGCGCCGGCGGTACTTGACCGAGAAGAACACGACGAGCGCCGCCACGAGCACGCCGAAGAACAGCGAGATCGCGACGAGCACGAAGAACAGCGCGTCGACCTCGCCGGCCATCGTCGAGGCCTGCCGCGGGAAGAGCGGGAAATCGCGGAACATCGGTCTAGTTCACCCGGTCCGTGGACGGCGCCGCGGTGGCGAGGCGAGAGGCCTGGAGCTCACGGATGCGCATCACGGCGATGAACCCGACGAGCACGGCCACGGTGAGGGCGCCGGCGAGGCGCACGAGCCCCATCACCGCCGCGCCGTAGCGGCCGGTCGTCGGATCGTAGTGGTAGCAGTACAAAAGGAGCTGATCGACCGGCGAGCCCACCTTGCCGGCGCCGGCGTCGACGAGCGCGAGCCGCAGGTCCTTCGGCGCGTACTCGACGCCGTAGAGGTAGTGGGAGAGCTTGCCCTCGGGCGTCGCGACCATGATGCCGCTCGCGTGCGCGTATTGCTGCGAGCGGGCGTCCCACGCATAGCGGAAGCCGACCGCCTTCGTGAGCGCGTCGATGGAGGGCTTGTCCCCGGTCAGGAAGTGCCAGCCCTCGGGACCGCCCTCGCGGTTGTAGCGCCGCAGGTAGGTGCGCTTCTTGGCCGCGGCGAGCTCGGGCGTCTCCCTGGGCTCGAAGCTCACGGTCACGACCTCGAAGTCGCGGCTCGGCGTGAACGGCATCGCGAGCATCGCGGTCGTGAGCCCGTTGAGCGTCAGCGTGCAGAGCATCGGGCACTCGTAGTACGCGAGCGCGAGCACCACCGGCCGCCGGCCGAAGTAGTCGCCGAGCCGCACCGTCTTCCCGCTCTCGTCGCGGAACGTCGCGTCGAGCGGGAGCTGCTGGCCGAGCCGCTGGTCGAAGCCGACGTCGCGCAGCGCGCCCGGCTTCTCGCCCGCGGGCAGGTTGCGGTCGTTGGTGATCTCGTACTGCGGCGAGAACGGCCCGCCCTGCGCGAACGAGAGCGCGGGGACCGACAGGATCGCGGCCGCGAGGAGGAGCCGCTTCAATGGTGCTCCTCCACCGGCCGCGGCGAGGACGGCTCGCCGGGACGGTAGCCGGGCTTCTGGCTCTCGACCATTGCGGCGTCGGGCGAGGGCGACACCGCCGGCGCAGGTGCCGCCGCCGGAGCCGCCTGTGCGCGCGTCGGGACGCCGCGCTCGACGAGCAGCTCCATCGCGCGCTCGATCGGTATGTGGACCGTGCCCTTCGACTGGTCGACCCAGCCGTAGTTCTTCAGGTCCTCGTCGGCCTGCCGGCGCATCTCGGCGGCGTCCAGCGTCGGGTGGACCTGCAGGCGCGGCTGGGGAGGCAGGCGCGCCGCGTCCTGGATCGCCATCGCGGGCGGCGCCGGGTCCTCCTTCTTGTCCATCTCGCGGAACGCGTGGAGCACGCCGAGGCACACGCCGGCGGTGATCCCGGTGCCCACGAGCAACCCGATCGCGTAACGCACGATCGGCGTGGCGCGCGCGTCGGTCTTCTCGTACCGGATCTCTTCGGCGCTCACGCGTGGGTCTCCAGCAGGTCGACGATCTCGGGATCCGTGACCGGGATCAGCGCGCGGTTACGGAGCTGGCGCGCGAAGGCCGCGACCCAGAGGCCGCCCACGCCCACGAGCGCGGCGAGGTCCATCCAGTGCACGGCGAAGTGCGGCTCGGCACCGTGGCCCCCGTGCAGGTCGGGGCCGATCAGCCAGAAGAGGTCGAGGACACGCGCGCCGAGGATCGCGGCCGCGACGGGGGCCAGCGTGAACATCCGGCGCTTCAGCGGCCGCGACAGCAGCAGCAGGAACGGGCAGACGAAGTGGAACAGCACGAGCGCGAGGCCGAGGTACTGCCATCCGCCCTGCATGCGCTTCAGGTACCAGGGCACCTCTTCCGGCAGGTTGCCCGACCAGATGATCAGGAACTGCGAGAACGAGATGTAGGCCCAGAGCATCGTGAAGGCGAGCATCAGCTTGCCGAGGTCGTGGACCTGCGTCGGCCGCAGCACGCTCACGAACGGCCGCTCCTTCGCGAGCAGCGCCACCGTCACCACGACCAGCGTCAGCGCGGAGAGCGCGTCGCCGATCATGAACAGCACGCCGTAGACGGTCGAGAACCAGTGCGGGTCCAGCGACATCGCCCAGTCCACCGACGAGAAGGTGATGGTGAGCGCGAGCATCACGAGGCCGCCGCCGGACAGCGAGCGCATGTTGCTGTCGGTGACGGGGCTCGGGTTCGCATCCGTGGAGAGCGACCAGCTCGTGAGGAAGTGCGCGATCGCCCACCAGATCGCGAAATACGCGACCGAGCGCACCACGAAGAACGTGGGGTTCAGGAAGCTGGCCTTCAGCTCCAGGACCGGGTCGCCCTCGGGGTGGCTCCACGGGTAGATGCTGCCGACGGTGAGCACGACCGGGATGAACAGCACCGCCATCACGGGGATCACGCGCACGCCGGCCTCCAGCACGCGCCGGATCACGGCGCCCCAGGCGCCGCCGGTGAGGTGCTGGATCATGAGGATGCCGAGGCAGCCGAGGCTCACGCCGATCCAGAAGAGGAAGCCGAAGAGCCACGACTTGCCGAACTGGGCGCTCGAGGTGATGACGCCGCCGGCGACGGTCGCCAGCATGCCGGCGACACCGACGATCAGCGCGCGGTTCTGCCAGCCCGCGAGCTGCGGCGGCGTCGGGATGTCGATCGTCGTCACCGGGGGGGCGGCGGCGGTCATCAGTGCTGCTCCTGCTGCTGCGGTTCCTGCTGCTGGTGCGGCTGCTCGTCGCCGCGCGACCCGTGGGCGCCGCCGCCCTCGTGCTTCATCTGGGAGAGCGGGTTGCCCTGCGTGGACGGCGGCAGCGTGCCCGACTCGGGCTTGTGGCCGACCTCGCTGGCGGTGGGCGCCGCGAGCTTGCCGCGCTCTCCCTCCGGCACGTCGGCGAGCGTCGCGTTCTGGCTGAGCTGCAGCGCGCGCACGTAGGCCACGATCGCCCAGCGGTCGGATGCCTCGGGGATCTGCGCGCGGTAGTCGGGCATCGCGCCGAAGCCGTTGGTGATCACGTCGTAGAAGTAGCCGGCGGGCTGCTGCTGCAGGCGCGCGTCGTGGAACGACGGCGGCTGGCGGTAGCCGCGGCGCACGACCATGCCGTCGCCCTTGCCGAGCGCGCCGTGGCACGGCGTGCAGTAGATCTGGAAGCGGCTCTGGCCGCGCTCGACGACCTGCTTCGTCACCGGCATCGGGAAGTTCGTGGTGAACGCCGTCCCCACCTTACCCGTGTACATCTCGTCGTCGTCGTGGAGCTGGCCGCGCGCGACCGTGCCTTCGACCAGCGGGCGCGAGCCGCGCTCGTCGCCCCAGAAGTCGCTCTTCTCGAGCGGCTCGAGGCGCGGCGCGTCGTGCATGTCCTGGCGGCAGCCGGCAAGCAGCAGCGCGCCGATCAGCAGGGCGGACCGCTTCATCAGTGGTTGACCTCGGAGACGAGCGACGCGCCGAGGCCCTCCAGGAAGCGCCGCGTCTCGGCGGCGTCGTACTTGGGATCGGTGGCTTCGATCACGATGAAGAACTTGTCCCGCGACGCGAGCGCGAACCCGGGCACGTTGAAGACGGGGTGGTAGGGCTGCGGCAGGCCGTTGAGCGCGAGCATGCCGAAGACCGCGGAGGCCGCCGCGAAGAGGATCGTGGTCTCGAACGCGGGCGGGATGAACGACGGCCACGAGTGCAGCGGCCGTCCGCCGATGTTCATCGGGTACTCGATCACCGACGCCCAGTACTCGAGGCCGTAGCCCGCGAAGAGGCCCATGATGCCGCCCGCGAGCACGATCTTGCTGAGGTGCGAGTGGTGGAAGCCGAGCGCCTCGGACAGCTCCTCGATCGGGTAGGGCGAATAGCCGTCGATCTTCCGGTAGCCGGCGGCGTAGACCTTCTCCGCCGCCTCGACCACCTCGGCCGGGCTGTGGAACTCGGCCATCAGGCCGTAGAAGGGCGTCCTGGGGCGCGCCATCAGTGGCCCTCACCGCCCTCTTCGAGCTTGGCGCCGGGCAGGATCGTGCGCATCTCGAAGATCGAGATCGCCGGCAGCAGGCGGACGAAGAGGAAGAGCAGCGTCGTGAAGAGGCCCATGGTCCCGATGAACGTCGACCAGTCCCAGACCGTGCCCGCGTACTGGCCCCAGGCCGAAGGCATGAAGTCGCGCGAGAGGCTGACGACGATGATCACGTAGCGCTCGAGCCACATGCCCACGCCGACCACGAGCGAGATGAAGAAGAGGAAGGGCACGTTCGTGCGCAGCTTCTTCACCCACAGCGTGTTCGGCATGATCACGTTGCAGAGGATCAGCGCCCAGTAGTACGGGGCGTAGGGACCGAACATGCGGTTGGCCATCATGAAGCGCTCGTACTGGTTCGCGCTGTACCACGCGAAGAAGGCTTCCATGATGTACCCGTAGGCCACGACCAGCCCCGTCGCGAGCATGACCTTCGCCATGTTCTCGAGGTGCCGCATCGTGATGAAGTCCTCGAGGTGGTAGAACTTCCGCAGCGGGATGCAGAGCGTCAGCACCATCGCGAACCCGGCATAGATGGCGCCGGCCACGAAGTAGGGCGGGAAGATCGTGGCGTGCCAGCCCGGCAGGACACCCACCGCGAAGTCGAAGCTGACGACCGTGTGGACGGAGAGCACCAGCGGCGTCGCGAGGCCGGCCAGCAGCAGGTACGCGACCTCGTAGTTGTGCCAGTGCTTGGCCGACCCGCGCCAGCCCATCGACAACATGCCGTACACGATGCGCGGGAAGGTGTGCGTCGCGCGGTCGCGCAGCGTCGCGAAGTCCGGGATCAGGCCGACGAACCAGAACAGCGCCGACACCGTGGCGTAGGTGCTGACCGCGAACACGTCCCAGATGAGCGGGCTGCGGAACTGCGGCCAGAGGCCCATCGTGTTCGGGTACGGCAGCAGCCAGTAGAACGCGAGCCAGGGGCGGCCGGTGTGGAAGATGGGGTAGATCGCGGCGCAGGCGACGGCGAAGAGCGTCATCGCCTCCGCGAAGCGGTTGATCGACGTGCGCCAGCCCTGCCGCAGCAGCAGCAGGATCGCGGAGATCAGCGTGCCGGCGTGGCCGATGCCGATCCACCAGACGAAGTTGATGATGTCGAAGCCCCAGGCCACCGGGATGTTGAGGCCCCAGATGCCGACGCCCTTGGTGACGAGCACCGCGAGCGAGAACAGCAGCATCAGCAACAGGCTGCTCGCGATCGCCACGCCCACGAACCAGCCCTTCGGCGTGCGGCCGGTGAGGACGATCGAGCTGATCTTGTCGGTGACGGTCGCGAAGTCGTGGCCCGGCGCGACGAGCGGCGTCTCGTAGAAGCGATCGCGATCCGCCGCCTCGGTCTGCTGCGCGTGCGGCTCGGGGACGTGGCTAGTCATGGTGGGTCCCCCGCGACGGGTCGGACTCGCCGGCGCCCCACGGCAGGTCGGGGCTCGGGTTCCTCACCTCGGCCAGGTACGTCGTGCGCGGCTGGGTGTTGAGGTCGGGCAGCAGGCCGTAGTTGCGTGGGTCCTGCTTCCGCTGCGCGACCGCGCTCGTGGCGTCGTTCAGGTCGCCGAACGTGATCGCGCGCGCGGGGCAGGCCTGCTGGCAGGCGGTCTGGATCTCGCCGTCCTGGATCTTGCGGCCCTCGACGTTGGCCTTGATGCGCGCGCCCTGGATACGCTGCACGCAGTACGTGCACTTCTCCATGACGCCGCGGCTGCGGACGGTGACGTCGGGGTTCCGCTGCAGCTTGTAGGACGGCGTCTGCCAGTCCGAGTAGAGCAGGAAGTTGAACCGCCGCACCTTGTAGGGGCAGTTGTTCGAGCAGTACTTCGTGCCCACGCAGCGGTTGTAGACCATGTCGTTGAGGCCTTCGTCGCTGTGGACGGTGGCCGCGACCGGGCAGACGACCTCGCAGGGCGCGTTCTCGCACTGCATGCACGGCACCGGCTGGTGGTGCATCACGGGGTCGTCGGCGCTGCCTTCGTAGTAGCGGTCGATGCGGATCCAGTGCATCTCGCGGCCGCGTCCCACCTGCTCCTTGCCGACGACGGGGATGTTGTTCTCGGCCACGCAGGCGACGACGCAGGCGTTGCAGGCCACGCAGGAGGAGAGATCGATCGTCATCCCCCACTTGTGGCCCTTGTACTCGTAGCCCGGGTACATGGTCAGTTCCTTCTTCGGCTCGTGGACCATGTGCTTCACGGACTCGGGCTCGGCCTGGAACTGCGCGAGGGGCAGGGAGCGCACGAGGTTGCGCTTCTCGGCCTGCACGTTGGGGTCGAGCTCGTGCTGCGGCTCCATGCGGAAGTGGTCCTGCGTGCAGGCCACCGTGTAGGTCTCGCCGGTATTGACGAGCTCGGCGCCGCCGCCGAACCACAGGCTGTCGCTCGTGCGCAGCTTGTAGGCGTCGAAGCCGACGTCGTTGCCGATGCGGCCCGCGCGCTTGCGGCCGTAGCCGAGGAACACGGTGGCCGTCTCGTCGGCGTGGCCGGGCACGACCCACGCGGGGCCGCGCACGCTGCCGCCGCGGAAGCGGAGCTCGACGAGCGGCGCCACCATGCCGTGATTCGCGACCAGCTTCGCCTGGCGGAGGCCGAGCCGCTGCGCCGTGGCCGGGCTCACGTGGATCACGTTGTCCCACGTGACCTTCGTGATCGGCCGCGGCAGCTCCTGCAGCCAGCCGTTGTTCGAATGGCGGCCGTCGAGGATCGCGGGATCGGGACGGAAGACGACCTCGAGGCCACCCTGGCCCGCGGGCGGAGAGGGGCGCTGCTGCGCGGCGAGCAGGAGGTTCTCCGCGGTGGACGGCGTCGCGGCCGCGGCCATCATCATCGCGGGCGCGGGTGCGGCCGGCCCAGGCGAAGGCTGTGCCGCGTTGCCCTTGCCGACCACGATCGGCTTCAGCGCCGCGGGCGCGCCGGCCACGAAGCCGTCGTGCAGCGCCTTACGCCAGCCCTTCTCGAAGTCCAGGCCGAAGGCGCCGCTGCCCTGCCACGCCTGGCGGAGGAGGTCGTGCGCGGTCAGGTCGGCGGCACCCTGCAGCGCGGAGAGCAGCTCGTGCGCGCTGCGCCCGCCGTAGAGCGGAGCGATCAGCGGCTGCAGGATGGTGACCGTCCCGTCCGCGGCCTTCGCGTCGCTCCACGTCTCGAGCGGGTGCGCCATCGGCACGTGCCAGTGGCAATGCTCGGCGGTCTCGTCGTTGTGCGAGCCGAGGTGCACGCGCAGGCCCACCTTGTCCATCGCCTTGTCGAAGGCGAGGTCCGGCGGCGCGGTGTAGACCGGGTTGCTGCCGAGCACCAGCAGCAGGTTCACGCGCCCGGCGCTCATGTCCGCGGCCAGCTCGCGCAGCGAGACGAGCTGGTCCATCGGGCGCGCCTCGACGGGCTCGCCGTAGATCACGGAGGTGCCGACGGCGCCGATGCGCTCGTTGATCGCGTGCGCGATCGCGTGCACGGCCGGCGTCTGGTAGGGACCGGGGATCACGACCGCGCGGCCGGAGGCGCGCTGCAGGTCCTTCACGACCGCGTCGATCCACGGCTGGACCTTGGACGAGGACGCCTTGCCGGTGCCCGCGGTCACGGCGGGCGGCACGGTGACACCCAACGCCTGCGCCACGCGGCGCGCGACGTCCTCGACCTGCGAGGCCGGGATCGGCAGCCGGTGCTCGGCGTTCGTGCCGGTGATCGTGGGCATCGGCTCCGTCACGTAGAGCCGCGAGGGATTGCCCTGCGTGCCGCGCAGCGCGCGCCGCTCCGCGAACTGCCGGATCAGGCGCAGGTTCGCGGGGTCGTCGTTCATGAAGTCGGCGTCGAGGGAGACGACGACGTCCGCGCCCGCGAGCTCGTAACGCACCGAGCGCGCCTGGCCCATCGCCATCGCCGTGCCGAGCCGCACGTTGTCGTAGCCGACGGGATCCCACTGGTGCCAGCGCGCGCGGGGGAACGACTGCAGCACGCCCTCGATCTGCGCGGCGAGCGTCGGCGAGGTGACGGTCTCGGTGAGGATGCGGAGACCCTCGCCGCCGAGCGCCCGCTGCGCTTCCATCGCCGCCCGCAGCTCGGTCACGAACTCGGCCCAGGCGCGGATCTCGCCCCGCCACGTGATCGTCTGCGAGCGGTCGGGATCGTAGAGGTCGAGGATCGCGGCCTGCACGCGCGTGTCGGTGCCGCCGAGGCTCGTCGGATGCTCGGGGTTGCCCTCGATCTTCGTGGGCCTTCCCTCGTGCGACTCGACCAGGATGCCCTTCGCGTAGCCGCGGTCGAGCGTCGCCGACGCGAAGAACATCGGCTTGCCGGGGACCAGGTTCTCCGGCGTCCGCACGTAGGGGACGATCTTCTCCTCGGGCTGCCGCGTGCAGCCGGTGAGCCCGGCGAGCGCGAGCGACGCGCCCATGATCTTGAGGAAGTTGCGGCGCCCGTCGGGATCGTTCCACTCCGACGCCTGCTCGGGGAACTCGCGCTCGACGAAGCGCTGGAACGAGGCGGTGCCCGCGACCTCCTCGAGGCTCATCCAGTGCCGGCGGCCGGTGGAGTCGGCCAGGCGGCGGCGGATGCCGTCGAGGTCGATCTCGGGCTTGTCGGTCAGGTCCTTCGGCTGGCTCGCCATGATCTCGCTGTCGTTCCTACCGGTGGCACGTGGAGCAGCTGGTGCGCGGCGCGATGCCGTACTCCTTCACGAGTCGTCGACCGTCCTCGATCGTCCAGTTCGCCGGCGGCTCGTACGCGATGTTGAAGACCTCGCTCTTCGGCCGCACGTACTTCTCGGGGTGACGGTGGCAGTTCAGGCACCACTCCATCTGCAGCGACGCGGACTGCCACATGAGCGGCATCTGGTCGACGCGGCCGTGGCAGGTGGAGCAGCCGACGCCCTTGCTCACGTGGGCGCTGTGGTTGAAGTACGCGAAGTCCGGCAGATCGTGGACGCGCGTCCACTCGAGCGACTTGCCGGAGCGGTAGCTCTCGCGCACCGGCTCGAGGATCGCGGCGTTGGTCCAGATCTGCGAGTGGCAGTTCATGCACGTCTTCGTGGGCGGGATGCCCGCGAAGGCCTGCGTCTCGACCGTGGTGTGGCAGTAGCGGCAGTCGATGCCGATGCCGCCCACGTGGTGCGCGTGGCTGAACGGCACCGGCTGCTCGCGCGCCACGCCCGCCTGCGTGTTGTAGGGCGAGCGGTGCATCTCGGCGATGAGCAGCAGCGCGCCTCCGGCCACGAAGAGCGCTCCGAAGATGCTCACGCGGGCGAGCGTGTTGGTGCTGTGGTGGAAGATCTGGGACATCGATCCTGCTGTGAAATCCCCGTGGGACGGCGCGGTGTGACGTCCGGGCGGCCAGAAACCCGCTAACGATATGCGAACGGCTCCGAGGCCGTCAACTCTCGTGCGCGGAGGGCCTCAGCGGTCGAAAAGCACTGGAAAACCAGTGCCTAACGGCCTATTGCTGGGTGCCGAAGAGGCGGTCCCCGAAGTCGCCGAGGCCGGGCAGGATGTAGCGGCGCTCGTTGAGGCCGCGGTCCACCGCCGCGGTGTAGACGTGCGCGTCCGGGACGTGCTGCTCGACGTGGGCGATGCCCTCCGGCGCCGCGACGACCGAGAGGAGGCGGATGGAGCGCGCGCCGAGGCCGCGCAGCCCGTCGAGCGCCATCACCGCGGAGCCGCCGGTGGCGAGCATGGGATCGAGCAGGAACACGATCGCGCCGCCGAGATCCTTCGGCACCTTCTCGTAGTAGCGGCGCGCCACCGCGGTCTCCTCGTTGCGCTCGAGGCCGAAGTAGCCGACCTGCGCGGACGGGACGAGCTCGAGGAACGCGTCGAGCATGCCGAGGCCGGCGCGCAGGACGGGCACCGCGACCACGCGCGCCTGCAGCCGCTTCACCGCCGTCGTTTCGAGCGGGGTCGTCACCGTCGCATCGGCGGTCACGAGGTCGCGCGTGGCCTCCACCGTGAGCAACAGGCTCACGCGGTGGGCCAGGCGGCGGAACGCGTCGCAGGGGGTGGAGGAATCGCGCAGGCGGGCCAGCGTCTCGTGGGCGAGCGGGTGCTCGAGGACGTGGGTGGGCATGGGCGCGCGGAAGATAACACGCGCATGCCGCCTATAATCGCCGGGTGCGACTCACCCCCGACGAGATCGAGTACATCGCCCGCAAGATCGTCAAGACGCTCGTCGCCACGGGCAAGATCGAGGTCGACGCGGAGCCCCCGCTGGTCGAGGGGCTGCAGCGCGCGATCACCGAGGAGCTGATGGTCGAGGACCGGCTCAACGAGGAGGTCCGGCAGGTGCTCGTCGACCACTCGGCCGACATGCAGCGCTCGAACATCACCTACACCGACATGTTCAACAAGGTGAAGCGCGAGCTCGCGAAGAAGAAGGGGATCGTCCTGTGAAGCTGTCGCGCGAGAAGGTGCTGGCGCTCTCCCACGTCGTGCTGCGCCACCTGAACGAGGACGAGGCGGTGGAGTTCTTCGCCGATCCCCAGGAGATCCGGCAGGACGTCGTCGCCATCATCTCCAACGAGATGAAGGTGGACGAGGTCATCGACGCCGCGGTGCGGCGGCGCATCACGAGCCAGAAGCGCACCATCCCCGAGGGCTCGAGCGAGTGGGACGTCCTCTACCGGAAGTACTACGAGGACGAGCTGAAGAGCCACCGCAAGGCGATGCCGTAGCGCCTAACGCTCGAGCGTGAGCACGTGCGCGCCCGGCCGCGTGGTCACCGCCACGTAGCGGTCCGCGCCGATCCGATACTCCTTCGCCTCCGCCGGCGCGCCGTCCATCCATGCCGACGCGCGCTGGCCGGGTGCGAGCAGCACGCGCACCGTCCCGCGGTGCGGCACCACGTAGCGCAGGCGGTCGCGGCCGTTCCAGTCGAGGTCGACGCGCGAGCCCGTCGCCGGCTCGCCGAGGCGCAACCGTCCCGGTCGCGCGCCGAGCCGGATCGCGACCTCGATCGCGTCGAACCTGAGCTTCACGCCGAAGAGGCCCTCGACCACCGCCTGTCCGAGCGCCGCCGCCGTCCCCGCGTAGCGCGCGCTGCCGCGGCCCCGGTCGTCGCGGTCGTACCACTCGTAGAGGCCGCCCGCGCGCCGCGTGCGCTCCGCGATGCGATCGAGCGCGGCCCGGGCCTCCTCCGCGCAGCCCGAGCGGAAGGCGGCGGTCACCAGCCGTCCCGCGAACCAGTCCCACTGCCCGCCATTCTGGTACGTCCACGGCTCGCGCAGGATCGGGTGGACGAAGGTTCCGGCGTCGAAGGGCGGCACGATCGCGGCCGCGATCGTGGAGAGACCGCCCGCGAGCCGCTTCTGCTCCGCGGCGGCCAGGATCCGGCACGTGCGCTCCGGCGTCGCGACCCCGAGCAGCGCGGCCGCCGCGTTGCCGCCCATCGCGAAGCGCGGCGCCGGCACCTCGCCCGCCACCGCCACGTGCATGCGGTAGTGGCCCGCGGCCTCGTCCCAGAGCGCGGCGTCGAGGGCGCGCTGGCTCTCGTCGGCCAGCCGCTGCCAGACCATGGCGGACGCGTCGCGCCCGCTGGCGCGCGTCAGCTCCACCATCGCCCGCGCGGCGGCCACGAACGACGCGTTCGGGTAGAGCGCGGCGACACGCGGGGGCTGGCCGTCGTCGTAGATCGCGCGCTGGTCGCCGTAGCGCGTGGTCACGTCGCCCCAGTCCGCGGTGAGCGGGCCGACGAGCAGGCCGGTGCCGCGGTCGCGGTGGGCGGCGAGATAGGCCATCGCGTGCTCGAGCCGCTCGACCACCGCGATGCCCTCGAGGTCGCGCTGCAGCCAGGAGGCGTCGCCCGTGATCGCGTAAAGCTGCGAGGCGGCGAGCGCGGCCGAGGACTCCTGGTCGAGCTCGGCCGTGTTGCGGTCGCCCGACATCGCGAGCGGGCCCTTGCGGAGATCGCGTACGAGCGGGGCGTCCGCGGCGAAGGTCTTGGGCTCGCCCTGCGCGATCCAGTCGTAGAGCCGGCCGTCGCGCCCCTGGTGCGCGAGGTGCTCGACGAGCCAGGTGAAGAGCCGCTCGCGCGGCTCCGTGTAGCGCGCCACCGGCAGCAGCGTCGTGCTGTCGCGGATCCAGAGCTGCGGGTACGACGCCCCCGCGCCGAACCCGCGCACGCGTCCGGTCTGCCCCGTGATCTCGCGCCGGTTGGCGGCCAGCGTCTCCACGATCCGCGGCGCGAGCGCGTCGGTGGCGGCGTGGCCGGTGGTCCAGCGCAGCTCGGGCGGCGTGGTGCGCAGTGGCGCACGCGCGTCGAGGAGCAGGAACGGCAGGGCGACGGCCGCCGCCGCGGCGAGGGCTGCTGCTAATCTCGAAGACGGGTGGCCCGGCACGGCCGCCGATTATGGCCGACACCGGAGAACCCACCCTGCACGAGGCCGCGGAGCGCGGCGACGTGGCCCGCATCCGCGCGCTGCTCGAGGCGAACCCGAGAAGCGTCGCCGCCTGCGACGCCTCCGGCTGGACCCCGCTCCATCGCGCGGCGCGCGCCGGCCAGGTGGAGGCGATGCGCGCGCTGCTCGACGGCGGAGCCGACGTCGAGGACCGCGCGTGCGCGGCACCTCGCGTCCAGCCGCTGCACGCCGCGGTCGCCTCCGGCAACGAGGCCGCGGTCGCGGTGCTGCTCGCCGCCGGAGCGGACGCGTCGGTCCCGCGCGACGGCGGGATCACGCCACTGCAGGACGCCGAGGCCGCGGGACAGCCGGGCATCGCCCGCATGCTGCGCGCCCGCGGCGCGCGCTAGCACCTTTTTCACTCAGGGGTTTACCGGAGGTGTTGCGCGGCGATCGGAGCGCGGCGCGCGCCGCGTTGTAGAATTTACCAGCGCGCTCGCACGGTCGCCGGAAAGCGGCGCCCCGACACCGCGGTGTCCGCACGGGGGTCACGGCGTGAAAAGCACTTGTTTTGCCGCGTCCATCGCATCCCGTCGTGGCCTGCGCACGCTTCTTGCACTGCGGGCGAAGCCAGAACGAACTTTGATCACCATGCACCTGGGTTCACAGATCCGACATCACGCGTGGGCGGCCAGTCAGCAGCACGAGCCCCGCGGCGCCCGGCCTCACGGCCCGGCGCGACAGGCCCAAGCGGCGAAGAGCCGCCTCGTGCTGGGACGTGGGAACACCGGGGCCGAAAAAGATCCGGCGGAGCTCTCCGCGCGAGGCTTTTCGCCTCTCGGGGACGCGGCGGAGATCCGCCCGACGACTTCAACCATTGGATTGACTGCCCGATACAAGGAGGAGACGTTCCGATGAAACGAACAATCGCGACCTGGCTGCTGGGCGCGCTCGTCGCGCTGTCCGGCACCGCCTGGGCCCAGAACGCGCCGCCCGCCGGCGAAGAGGGCCAGGATCCCAACCGCATGGCCAACATGCAGGGGACCACGGGCGACACGGGTGACGGCACCACGACGACGAGCCATCACGGAACGGTGCGGAAGGAAGACGTCAAGACCTGGACCCGCGACTTCGACGGCAAGGAGTGGGAAGTCCACCCCCTGACGTCGACGTTCGAGGGCACGACCGGTCTCTTCCACATGCCGACGGCCTACACGCTGCCGCGCGGCGGGTGGTCCTTCCAGCTCTTCCGCTACAACCTCGACCGCGACCCGAAGGACGTGGACGCGTCGACCCACGGCCTCGCCCTCGGCTACGGCCTGACGAACCGCTGGGAGATCTTCGGCAACATCGGCATCCAGCAGCGCAACGATGCCGACGCGCTCTTCCAGCCCGGCTACCCGAACGAGTTCCCGTTCATCGGCATCAGCGAGGACGCCGCCGGTGACGTCGGCGGCCGCCGCGCGGACGATTCCTGGGAGACCGGTTTCGGCGACGTGAGGGTGGGCCTGAAGTACCAGTTCCTGAACGACTACGCCGGGGACGGCGTGGGTCTCGCGCTGCGCGGCTGGGGCAAGATCCCGACCGCGGACGAGGACAAGGGCCTGGGCACCGGCAAGCCGTCGTTCGGCGCCGACCTGCTGCTCTCCAAGGGCCTCGGCACCGCCGCCGACATCCACGGCATGATCGGGTTCGCGAAGCACGTGGATCCCGACGACGTGAAGATCGGCGACGAGTTCCGCTGGGGCGTCGGCCTGAACGTGCCCGCGTGCTCGTGGGTGCAGCTGCAGGCCGAGCTGATGGGCCACCACTGGACGGGCGACGAGCCCAACAGCTCCGAGACGATCGACGCGTTCGGCAACTCCGCCAACTGGGAGCGCACGAACCCGCTCGACCTCGTCGTCGGCCCCGTGGTCTGGATCAAGCCCGGCATCTTCATCCGCCCGGCTCTCTCCTGGAACCTCAACTTCGACGATCGCGGGCTGAACCAGAGCTCGAAGAGCTGGACCGGTCGCAACCTCTCGATCGGCTATCACCCCGGCATGGGCTGCCGCGAGATCTTCGTCCCGCCGCCGCCGCCGCCGCCGCCGCCGTCGAACCGCATGCCCACGGCGGTCTGCGAGATCGAGAAGTCCGAGATCCTGCCCGGTGAGTCCGTGCGCGTCCGCGCCACGGCCTCCGATCCCGACGGCGACCCGCTGACCTACACCTGGACCACCAGCGCGGGCCGCATCGTCGGCACCGGCGCCGAGGTCACGCTCGACACCACGGGCGTCACCGCTCCGGCGACGATCACCACCACCGTGCGCGTGTCCGACGGCCGCGGCGGTACGGCGGAGTCCTCGTGCTCGGTGCGCCTCGGTGCGCCGCGCGTCGCCGAGGTCACGACGTGCAGCTCGTCCGGCTTCCCGCGCAACCTGGCGCGCCTGACCAACGTGGACAAGGCCTGCCTCGACGACATCGCCACGCGCCTGAGCGGCGACCCGCGCAGCCGCGTGATCGTCGTCGGCCATGCCGACAGCACCGAGCGTACGCCCGAGGTCATCGCCCGCAAGCGTGCCGAGGCCGTGCGTGACTACCTGGTCGGCCGCGGCGTGGATGCCTCGCGCATCACGACCCGCAGCGCCGCTGCCACGCGTCCGGCTCAGACCGGCACGACGGCCGCGGACCGCGCCGCGAACCGCCGCGTCGAGGTGATCTTCGTCCCCGAGGGCGCGACCGCGCCCGAGATGGACTAGTCACACCGGCGTAAGACGTACCGGCCCGCAGCCTCACGGCTGCGGGCCTTTTTTCTTTTCTGGCCACAACCAGTGAAGGCCATGGCCCATGGATCCGGCTTGCGTTGATGGATGCGAGGGGGCGCTGCGCCGCGCCCCCTCGCGCTCCCCCGCTTGCGGGCTCGACGAGGGTCCTCGTCGCTTGCGTTCGACGTCGACGAGGTCCCTCGTATGCCGAGCCCGCAAGCAGCCCGTAACGCGAGAGTGGATCCACGGACACAGGCGCACAGAGGCCGCAGTGGGCAAAGGGCCGGCGGGGCTACAATCTGCGGCAGGGCATGCTTGTTGCAGTTTTCCGCGGGCGGTTAACAGGGATCCACGGAATCATGGCTCTTCGCGCAACAGGTCTCGTCCTTCTCGCCGCGCTCGCCGCGGCTCCGGCGTTCGCCGAGAAGTGGGTGCCGGTCGGGCCGCCCGGCGGCGACGTCCGCTCGCTGGCCGCCGACCCCCGCGACCCGCGCCGCATCTTCCTCGGCACCGCCGACGGCCTCCTCTACCGCTCGGACGACGGCGGCGGGCGCTGGATGCGCCTCAGCCCCGGCTTCCCGTCGCGCGGCTACAGCCTCGACGAGATCGAGGTCACGCCGAAAGGCGCGGTGGTGGTCGGTTACTGGGAGGTGCACGGCAGCGGCGGCGGCGTGGCGCTGTCCACCGACGACGGCGTGACGTTCAAGCTGCTCGAGGGCATGGCGGGCAAGTCGGTCCGCGCCCTCGCCCTCGCGCCCGGCGATCCGAACACCGTGGTCGCCGGCGCGATCCAGGGCGTCTTCCGCACGCGCGACCTCGGGCGCACCTGGGAGCGCATCTCGCCCGAGGGCCACGCCGACCTCCGCAACGTCGAGTCCGTGGCCGTCGATCCCAACAGCGCGGACACGATCTACGTCGGCACGTGGCACCTGCCGTGGAAGACGACGGACGGCGGCGCCACGTGGAAGCCGATCGCGAGCGGCATGATCGACGACTCCGACGTCTTCACGATGACGATCGACAAGCGCGATCCGAAGACGGTGTACGCGACCGCCTGCAGCGGCATCTACCACTCGTCGGACGCGGCGACACGCTGGTCGCGCATCCGCGGCATTCCGTCGAGCAGCCGGCGCACGCGCGCGTTCGCGCAGGACCCGCAGAACCCGCAGCGTCTCTACGCGGGCACCACGGAAGGCCTCTGGGCGAGCGACGACGGGTCGCTCACCTGGCGTCCGCTCACCACCCAGTCGCTGGTGGTGAACGCGGTGCTCGCCTTACCGGGCGGGAAGGTGCTGCTCGGGACGGACGGCGCGGGCGTCGTCGCCAGCCTCGACGGCGGCAACGAGTGGGCCGCGTCCAACACCGGCTTCTCGGAGCGGCTCGTCACCAACCTCGCCTTCGCCGGCTCGCGCACCGTGGCCGGCGTGTGGGGCGACCGCCAGCACGCGGGCGTCCTCGTGCAGGACGGCGACGGCTGGCGGCGCATCGGCAAGGGCCTCGAGGGCCGCGACGTGCTCGCGATCGCGCTCGTCGGCGGCGAGGTGCTCGCCGGCACCGACGCCGGCCTCTTCGTCTCGGACGCGGCGAGCGGCCAGTGGCGCCGCATCCCGACCCTCGTGGGCGGGATCGAGATCTCGCCCCGCGTCACCGAGCTCGCCGTCGTCGGCGGCTCGATCCTCGCCGGCACGTCGCAGCACGGCGTGCTGCGCTCCGCGGACGGCGGCGCGACGTGGACGACGGCGCCCGGCACGCTCGGCGCGAGCGTGATCACGCTCGCCGCGGCCCCCGCGAGCCCGGGGCTCGTGATGGCGGTCACGGCGTCGACGATCCTGCGCAGCGACGATGCGGGCGAGACGTGGTCGCTCGTGTCGGGCTCGCTGCCCGGCACGCACAAGCTGGCCTTCGCGCCCGGCAACGCGAACGTGGTGTTCGCAGCCACGCGCAACGGCCTCTACCGGAGCGCGGACCAGGCGCGGTCGTGGCGCAAGCTCGGCAACGGGCTGCCGCCCTCCGACATCACCGGGATCGCGCTGCACCCGGACGGGAAGATCGTGTTCGCGAGCGACTTCACGTACGGCGGTGTCTTCCGGAGCGACGACGGTGGCGAGACGTGGCGCCGCGTGGGGCGCGACGGGCTCGGATCCGAACGCGTATGGACCGTGGCCGTCGACCCGCGCCACCCGGACCGCGTGCTGGCGTCCTCGGCCGCGGGCGGGTTGCACCAGCTGGTGCCGGCGGCCGACACCGCGGTTGCGGCGGCGCCCTGATCGGATAGGCTTCGCGCAGCCCGGACTACAACAAGGAGACCCGCATGCCGATGCCCTGGGTCGTGCTCGTCCTTGCCCTTCAGGATCCCGCGGCCGCCGCCGCCCCTGCGCAGGAGCCGCCGGCCGCCGAGGCCGCGCCCGCGCACAGCGGCTCGGTCGACGCGGGCTTGCGCTACTACCACCGCCGGCAGTTCACGCGGGCGGCCGCCGAGTTCCAGGCCGCCGCCGACGCCAACCCCCAGGACGCGGCGGCGGCGTGGTACCTGGCGTACACCTGGTACAAGATCGCGGAGCCCAAGCGCCCCTTCCACCCCGAGAAGCAGAAGGCGGCCGAGCTCTTCGCGAAGGCCTACGCGCTGGATCCCACGTTCAAGCCCGACTGGGGGCGTCGCTAGCCGTCGCGACGGGCCGGGCCCCGACGCGGCGCGCCGTGCGCGCGCCGCGTGACTCCTGCTACTCCTTGGAGTCTTCGGTCTCCACCTGCTCCTCTTCGGGCAGGTCGTACGGCAGGGGCTGGGGCCCCGGCACGATCCCGGCGATGTCGGGGTCGACCTCGCCGTGGCGGTCGAGCTTCACCTTGTTCTCGGTGCGCTCCACGCGCTTCGCCGCCTTGTCGCGCGCCTTCTCCTGGCGTGCGATCTCCCGTTGTCTCTTCGCAAACGTCGCGCGTCCTCTGTTGCCCATCGGCGCTCCTGCGGGCGGTCGTCCCGCGTACGGCAGTTTAACATGACGCTTTCGGCGGAGCCCCCGAATGCCCAAGGACGAGACGCGCCTGGTGTACTCGACCGATTCCGCGGTCCCCGCGAGCCGTAAGGCGCCGCGCGAGCAGCCGAGGGCTCCCGAGCCGCGGGACGGTGCCAAGGGCGTCCGGCTCCGCCTCGAGCGGCGCGCCTCGGGCCGGATGGCGACCGTCGTGACGGGCCTGCCCGGCAGCGAGCGGGAGCTCGAGGAGATGCTGCGCGCCCTCAAGGTCGCCTGCGGCACGGGCGGCACGCTCAAGGACGGCGTCGTCGAGCTGCAGGGCGACCGCCGGGAGGCGGTCGAGGCCGTGCTCGCGAAGCGCGGGATTCCCTCGAAGCGCGCCGGTGGCTAGTTGATCTTGAAGTTCACGGTCACGGTCATGATCACCGGAACCGCCACCCCGTCGATGAGCGTCGGCGTGTAGCGCCAGGCCGACACCGCCGCCAGCGCCTCGAAGTCGAGGTGGACGTTGATGCTGCGCAGCACCTGCAGGTCCTCGACGCACCCGCGCGGATCGATGAGGGCCTCGAGGATCACGGTGCCCTGCGTGCGCGAGCCCAGCGCGGCCGACGGATAGACGGGCGGCACGTTCTTGACCTTCTTCGGCTCCTGGATGCGTCCGCCCACGCGCTGGGGCCTCGGCGCCGGCCCCTTCTTCGCCTCCACCCCGCAGGCCGGGACGTCCTGGTCGAGGCGCGCGACGACGGCCTCGCGGACGGGCCGCGAGCCCGGCTTGCGGTCCGTGTCCAGGGCCAGCGCGGCCCTCATCGCGCGCTGGCACTCGGGAGCCCCGCCGATCGCGGCGACGCGGGAGCTCATCGGCCGGGAAGTCACGTCGTAGTCGATCTCCGCGATCGCCATCGTGCGCTGCTTCGGCGGCTTGCATCCCGCGGCCGCCATCAGATCGGCGAGCAGGCCCTCGGGCAGGCCGCTCAACAGACGCATGCGCACGGGCCCGGGACTGGGCGGGATCCCGGACGCCCCCGGACTCCACTCGCCGTACCCGAGAGTCTTGCGCTCGGCGGCGGTCATCTCGTCGACCCCGCGCGGTATGGGCACGACCTGCACGTGGTCGAGCCCGTCGAGACGCGACGCCCACGAGGCGTCACGCTGCCGGCCGGAGTCCAGGCGGCGCAGCAGCAGCTCGTGAAGGTACGCGGCCTCCGTGCCGCCCCCGGGGCCGGGCGTCTCGCTGCGGCCGCGGAGAGCGGCGCCCAACGGCTCCGCGAGGGGCTCCTTCGAGACGAGCAGCGCAGCGTAGGTGGCCGCCCGCACGGCCGTCGAGGCGTGCGACACCGAGCCGAGGACCATCTCGGCGGGCGCGCCGCGACGCAGCACCGCGGTCCACGCCACGGCGTCGCCGCGCTCGAGCGCGAGCTTTCCGAGACGCGACACGTCGTCGGCGGAGAGCTCGCCCAGGGACTCGAGGGCCGCGGCGAGGACACCCGACTCCGCGGGCAGATCGATCGCCATCGGGATCACCGCGGCGCCGCGCAGGCGCGCGATCGCCTGGACGGCGTCGGCGGCGAGACCGACACGCGACGCCTCGCGCAGGATGTCGCGATGGAGTGCGGGATCCGTCGCCGGGAGCACGGCGCGCAGCTGCTCGCGGGCGGCGATCGGGCTGGACTCGTTCCGCAGCGCGTCGAACAGTTGCGGGCCGAGCGCCAGGGCGCCCACGAACGCGACGCGGGCCGCGGCGGCGCGCACCCGCGGGTCTTCGTGGCGCAGGGCCCCGGCAATGGCCTGGCGGGCGTCCTGCTCCGAGACGCGCTCCACGAGGAGCGCGACGTTGCCGGGGCTCAGCGCCGGCGGAGCCGGAGCGGGAGCGGGAGCCGCGAGGAGCAGCACGAGAAGGGGAAACATCCCCCGATTTTCTCACGCCTTACGGATCGGCCCGCCGGGCCGGCAGAGACCGTCGGCGCACCCGTCCCCCGTTTCGTCACGCAGTCCCAGGAGCCGTGAGATTCCCTGGCGCCGCGCGGACAGCTCGAGGAAGCCGCGCCGGGCGAGCCCGCGCCATTCCGGCGACGCGAGCCGCCGCGACCACTCCCGCGTTTCCTCGAGCGCCCACAGGCACATGAGGAACGCCTCGTCGCCGCGGTAGACGCCGCCTTCGTCGTCGATCACGACCAGCTCCTCGACGGTGTCGACGTGCAGGCCCGGGAAGCGCTGCGCGGCATCTGCGGAGCGCGCGGCCACGAACTCGAGCGCGACGATCTGCCGGCGCCGCGCGAGCCAGTCGCGGCACCGGCAGCAGAACCCGCAGCGCTCGTCGTAGAGCACGGTCAGGCGCGTCATCGTTTCCTCAGCGGGCGGGAACGTGCTCGAGGGGCGTGACGGGCGGCGGCGCATGGCGCAGGAGGCCGCGGCGCCGGATCCGCGAGAACACGTACAGGTTGAAGAAGTGCATGGCGCCGAGCGTCATCAGCACGCCGCCGATCTTCGAGCTGAAGATCTCGATCGCGGTCACGACGTCGTCGGGCTTGGTCTCCGAACGCAGCGCCAGGGTCACGAACCCGACGTTGATCAGGTAGAACCCGACGACGAGCAGGTGGTTCACGGAGTCCGCGAGCTCCGCGTTCCCGCCGAACGCATCGACCAGGAACACGCGTCCGTTGCGATGCAGCGTCCTTGCGACCCAGATCGTGGTCGCGATGCTCCAGGTGAGGTACATCAGGTACGTCCACACGGCGAAGAGGTTGGTGGTCTCCGGCAGCGTCATCGTCGTCCTCCCGCGGCTCACGAGTCGGCCGCCCTCACCGGCACATACCGGATCCGACTGCGGGGGTTACGCGCGCCAGCGCGCGAGGTAGCGGACGAGCTCGACGACCGGCGGGACGAGGGCCAGCAGCACGCCGCCCCAGAGCGCCCGCAGGGTGGCGAGCGGCCGCTCGACGCGCCACGCCTCCAGCACGCAGGTCCAGGCGAGGAAGACGATCGCGAGCTCCATCAGCCCGCCCACGAGCGGGACGTAGACGGACGCGCGCGAGCCGCCGCCGAACGCGAGGCGTAGCGCGAAGAGCCCGGCGGACATCGCGCCGAGCACGAGCACCATCCGCGCAGCGGGAACCGACGTGGACGGGCGGGGCGCATCGAGACCCGCGAGACGCCAGTGGCGCCGCAGGAGCGCATGTCCCCCGAGCGCAATGACGCCGGCCGCCACGGCGACGAGAATCGGCCACGTCTCGAACCGGGCCATGGAGACCACGCGGCCGTCGGGCAGGGCGTCCGGCGCGACCATCACCAGGGGCCCGACCTCCTCCGTGCGCAAGACGCGCGGCGTCAGCGACTGCACGATCGCCCACAGCGTCGCCGCGGTGGCCAGGGTGTGGAGGAGCGCGGCCGCGTGCAGCAGCGTGCGCTCCTCAGGGGGCAACGCGTCGGCAGTCGCGCCCTGCACGCGCGCGAGCTGTGCCGCCAGCTCGCGCCCGTCCGCCGGGCGCAGCGACGGGTCGGGATCCATCGCGCGGCGCACGATCGATTCGAGCGGCGCCGACCTTTCCAGCACATTGGGATCCTAAGCTTAGAATTCCACGTGGACAAGTTGTCG
>JADMIO011260192.1_pt1 | contig 120950 bp, 106 predicted proteins | sample 8958161 | NCBI WGS metagenome assembly JADMIO01 (sample SAMN16585339, study PRJNA669376) | soil metagenome | isolation source: Crop rotation soil | place: USA: Cullars Rotation, Alabama | collected 2011 | reverse complement strand
GACAACTTGTCCACGTGGAATTCTAAGCTTAGGATCCCAATGTGCTGGAAAGTGGGCGTGCTGGCGGTCGCGCTGGCCGCCGTCAACATCTTCGGCGGCTTCCTCGTGACCCGGCGCATGCTGGAGATGTTCAAGAAGAAAGACAAGAAGCCTGCCGCTGACAAGGGAGCCGCGCAATGAGCATGAACCTCGTCACGCTGCTGTACCTGGTGGCCAGCGTCTGCTTCATCCAGGCGCTCAAGGGCCTGTCGCACCCCACCACGTCGATTCGCGGCAACATCTTCGGCATGACCGGCATGGCCATCGCCATGCTGACCACCGGGGCGCTGATCATCAAACTGTCGCAGGGCAACCTGGAGGGCCTGGGCTATGTGCTGGTCGGCCTGGTAGTGGGCGGCGGCTACGGCGCCTACCGCGCCAAGACGGTCGAGATGACCAAGATGCCCGAGCTGGTGGCCTTCTTCCACAGCATGATCGGCCTGGCGGCGGTGTTCATCGCCGTGGCGGCGGTGGCCGAGCCCAAGGCCTTCGGCATTCCCAACCCCATCCCCACCGGCAACCGGCTGGAGCTGTTCCTGGGCGCGGCCATCGGCGCCATCACCTTCAGCGGCTCGGTGATCGCGTTTGGCAAGCTCAGCGGCACCTACAAGTTCCGCCTGTTCCAGGGTGCGCCGGTGCAATTCCCCGGCCAGCATCCGCTGAACCTGGTGCTGGGCCTGACCACGATTGGCCTGGGCCTGGCCTTCATGGTCACCGGCAGCTGGGAGGCCTTCTTTGCCATGCTGGCGCTGGCTTTCGTGATGGGCGTGCTGATCATCATCCCGATCGGCGGCGCCGACATGCCGGTGGTGGTGTCCATGCTGAACAGCTATTCGGGCTGGGCCGCCTGCGGCATCGGCTTCTCGCTGGACAACCCGATGCTGATCGTGGCCGGTTCGCTGGTGGGCTCGTCGGGCGCCATCCTGAGCTACATCATGTGCAAGGCGATGAACCGCTCGTTCTTCAACGTCATCCTGGGCGGCTTCGGCGGCGAGGCGGTGACGGCGGCGGCCGGCGCGGCGGTGCAGCGCTCGGTGAAGAGCGGCAGCGCCGACGACGCCGCCTTCGTGCTGGGCAACGCCGAGACGGTGGTCATCGTGCCGGGCTACGGCCTGGCGGTGGCGCGCGCGCAGCACGCGGTGAAAGAGCTGGCCGAGAAGCTGACGCACAAGGGCATCAACGTCAAATACGCCATCCACCCGGTGGCCGGGCGCATGCCGGGCCACATGAACGTGCTGCTGGCCGAGGCCGAGGTGCCTTACGACCAGGTGTTCGAGATGGAAGACATCAACGGCGAGTTCGGCCAGGTGGACGTGGCCATCATCCTGGGTGCCAACGACGTGGTGAACCCCGCCGCGCACACCAAGGGCAGCGCGATCTACGGCATGCCCATCCTGGAGGCCTACAAGGCCAAGACCGTGATCGTCAACAAGCGCTCGATGGCGGCCGGCTATGCCGGCCTGGACAACGAGCTGTTCTACATGGACAAGACCATGATGGTGTTTGGCGACGCCAAGAAAGTGGTCGAAGACATGGGCAAGGCGCTGGAAGAGTAGCCAGCGCCCATCCCACGCGCCCTGCCAGCCCAGCCGCCGCCAGGCCTGGGGGCGCTCCTCTAAACTAGGGAAAACCTAGGCCGGGCCCGCCAGCGCAGCGGGGGACAATCTTTCAGCTTGGCTGATAAATCTGGAGACACCCGCATGACCGACCGCATCTGGCTCAAGGCCTACCCCCAGGGCGTGCCCGCCGACATCGACGTGGCGCAGTACACCTCGCTGGTGGCGCTGATGGAGGAGAGCTTCAAGAAATACGCCGACCGCGCCGCCTACAACTTCATGGGCAAGGACGTCACCTACGCCCAGACCGACACGCAGAGCCAGGCCTTCGCCGCCTACCTGCAAAGCCTGGGCCTGGCGCGTGGCGACCGCGTGGCCATCATGATGCCCAATGTGCCGCAGTACCCGGTGGCGGTGGCCGCCGTGCTGCGCGCCGGGCTGGTGCTGGTCAACGTCAACCCGCTGTACACGCCGCGCGAGCTGGAGCACCAGCTGAAAGATTCCGGCGCCAAGGCCATCGTCATCCTGGAGAACTTCGGCACCACGCTGGAGAAGTGCATCGCCAACACGCCGGTCAAGCACGTGGTGCTGTGCGCCATGGGCGACCAGCTGGGCCTGCTCAAAGGCACGCTGGTCAACTACGTGGTGCGCAACGTCAAGAAGATGGTGCCGGCCTTCAGCCTGCCCGGCGCGGTGCGCTTCAACGACGCGCTGGCGGCAGGCCGGCGCGGCAAGCTCAATGCGCCGGCCATCAAGGCCGACGACATCGCGGTGCTGCAGTACACCGGCGGCACCACCGGTGTGTCCAAGGGCGCGGTACTGCTGCACAAGAACCTGATCGCCAACGTGCTGCAAAACGAGGTCTGGGCCGAGCCGCTGCTGAAGAAGATCCCCAACAACGAGCAGCTGGTGGAGGTGTGCGCGCTGCCGCTGTACCACATCTTCGCCTTCACCTACTGCATGATGATGGCGATGCGCTCGGGCGGCAAGCTGATCCTGATCCCCAACCCGCGCGACATGGCCGGCACGCTGAAGGAGCTGGCCAACCACAAGATCCACATCTTCCCGGCGGTGAACACACTGTTCAACGGCCTGGCCAACCACCCGGATTTCAAGCTGGTGGACTGGAGCAACCTGGTGGCCGCCACCGGTGGCGGCATGGCGGTGCAAAGCGCGGTGGCCAAGCTGTGGCTGGAGAAGACCGGCTGCCCCATCCTGGAGGGCTATGGCCTGAGCGAGACCTCGCCCACCGCCACCGGCAATCCGGCCACGGCCACCGAGTACAGCGGCTCCATCGGCGTGCCCATGCCCAACACCTGGCTGAAGCTGCTGGATGACGACGGCAACGAGGTGCCGGCGGGCCAGTCCGGTGAGATCGCCATCAAGGGCCCGCAGGTGATGGCCGGCTACTGGCAGCGCCCCGACGAGACCGCCAAGGTGATGACGGCCGACGGCTACTTCAAAACCGGCGACATCGGCGTGATGGATGAGCGCGGCTTCTTCAAGATCGTGGACCGCAAGAAGGACATGATCCTGGTCAGCGGCTTCAACGTCTTCCCCACCGAGCTGGAAGACGTGGTGGCGCTGTTGCCCGGCGTGATGGAATGCGCCTGCGTGGGCGTGCCCGATGCCAAGACCGGCGAGGCCGTGAAGCTGGTCATCGTCAAGAAAGACCCCAACCTGACCGAAGAGCAGGTGCGCGCCTACTGCCGTGAGAACCTGACCGGCTACAAGCAGCCCAAGGTGGTGGAGTTCCGCACCGAGTTGCCCAAGACGCCGGTGGGCAAGATCCTGCGGCGCGAATTGCGCGAGAAATAGCCCCCACGGTCGCTCACTGCGTGTGCTCCCTGCCCCCCGAGGGGGCCGCGAGTTCCCTTGGGGCGGCCCGGCGGGAACTCCTTTCCGCTTACGGTACCATGCAGAAGGCGGCCACGTGCCGCCTTTTGTTTTTAGGTACTCGTTCACATGACCACCGCAATCCTGAGCGCCTTGCTCGAAGAGCAGAACGGCTTGCTGGCGCTGATGCGCTCGCCGCAATTGGTGCGCAGCGCCGGGCGCGACTTCTGGCGCGGCGAATTGCACGGCCAGCCGGTGGTGCTGGCGCTGTCGCGCGTGGGCAAGGTGGCCGCAGCCACCACCGCCGCCGCGCTGGCTGAGGCGTTCAAGGTGCAGCGCATCGTCTTCACCGGCGTGGCCGGTGGCATCGGGCAGGACGTGCGGGTGGGCGACATGGTGGTGGCCGACGCCTTCGTGCAGCACGACCTGGACGCCTCGCCGCTGTTCCCACGCTACCAGGTGCCGCTGTACGACAAGACCGGCTTCGAGTGCGATGCCGCGCTGAGCCAGTTGCTGGCTGATGCGGCAGCAGACGCCCTGAAGGGCCTGGGCAGCAGCGAGTTGCTGCAGCAGAGCCAGCTGAACACCGCGCCGCCGCAGGTGCACCGCGGCCTGATCGCCACCGGTGACCGCTTCGTCAACGGCGTGCAGGAGGCGCTGACCTTGCGTTCATCCCTGCGCAACGCTGGCTGGGCCGTGCTGGCGGTGGAAATGGAAGGCGCCGCCGTGGCCCAGGTATGCCATGACTACGGCATCCCCTTTGCCGCCGTGCGCACCATCTCGGACCGGGCGGACGACCAAGCGCATGTGGACTTCACGCGCTTCATTGCGGAGGTGGCGAGCAAGTATGCGCTGACCACCGTGCAAGGCTTGCTGCAGCGGTTGTCTTAGTGGCGAGTCCTGCTCCGCCGTTCGGGCTGAGCTTGTCGAAGCCCTTCGATCCTTCGACCAGCTCAGGACGGGCCAAGCTCAGGGCGAACGGATAACGGTCACTTCAGCCAACCCCGCTTGCCGAAGTACCACATGGGTATCCACGCCGAGGCGATCATGAACGTGATGGCCACCGGGTAACCCCACATCGAGTCGGTCTCCGGCCACTGGTACTTGAAGTTCATGCCGTAGATGCTGGCCACCAGCGTGGGCGGCAGCAGGGCGACGCTGGCGACCGAGAAGATCTTGATCACCTTGTTCTGGTTGATGTTGATGAAACCGACGGTCGCATCCATCAGGAAGTTGATCTTGTCGAACAGGAAGGCGATGTGCGAATCCAGCGAGTCCATGTCGCGCAGAATCTGCCGTGCCTCCTCGAACTGCTCGGCGTTGAGCATCTTGCTGCGCATCATGAAGCTGACCGCGCGGCGGGTGTCCATCACGTTGCGGCGTATGCGCCCGCTCATGTCCTCGTGGCGGGCGATGGCCGCCAGCGCCTCGCCGGCGATCTCGTCGGTGACGCCACCGGCCAGCACCTTGCGGCTGACCGCCTCCAGCTCGTCGTAAATGCCTTCCAGCGTGTCGGCGGAGTATTCGGCGTCGGCGTCGAACAGCTTCAGCAGCACCTCCTTGGCGTCCTCGATCAGCCCGGGCGCGCGGCGCGCGCGCAGGCGCAGCAGGCGGAACACCGGCACGTCCTCGTCGTGGATGGAGAACAGCACGCCCTTGCTTTTCAGCTCGTCGTTGTTCAGGTTCAGAATGAAGGCCACGCGCACCGCGCGCGGGTCGGCGTCGTCGGCCACCAGGAAGTCGCTGCGGATGTGCAGGTCGCCGTTGTCCTCGGCGTAGAAGCGGGCGGACTCCTCGATGTCCTCGTCCATCGCGTCTTCCGGGATGGACAGGCCGTAGTACTGCTTGACCCAGCGCTTTTCTTCAGGCGTGGGGGATTCGAGGTCCACCCAGATCGGCTGGAAGCGCGACAGCTCCTCCAGCGACTCGATTTCTTCTTGAAACAGCCGGCCATTGGCCAGCGAAAAAATGTTCAGCATATTGAATTGGGGTCGGATTCCAATTATTCGGGGGGCTTAGCGGTGATGGAGCGGGCCGGCAAGCGAATAATTGGAATCTGACCCCAATTACGCTACCGGCCGCTGGAAGGGCTGGTTTCCATGGGAATGTCCCAAAGTGGCGTTGGCGAAATTATCGCACCGGCTTGCGGCTCACGTGGCGCCGAAAAAGCCCAGCAGCTCAGCTTTACGCGCGTAGGCGTCGCTTTCGCCCATGGCGATCAGGGACTGGATGAACCCCGGTTCGAACAGCAGGTAGCTGGCCAGCGCGCCGCCGCCGCCGCGCAACACGCCCAGCCCGGCCAGCGCGTGGCGGGTGGCGGTGGGCAACTCCATCACATGCTGGTGGGCCAGCGCGTCCAGCGACTGCGTGGGCTGCACGGCCATCACCTCGACGCTGCGGTAGGGCATGGCGGTGGCGCCTTCTCGCGGCATGCGCCTGAGCGTCTGGCTGACGCGCTGGGTCTGCTCCACATCGGCCTGCAGCGTGTCATGGAACACGCTGGCCATCGCATGGCCGGCGATGTTGGCCAGCGTGGGCCGGCGCGGCAGGCTGTCGGTCGCGGTGCCCAGGCCGGAGCGTTCGGGCTGCCCGGCACCTACCACCAGCACCTTGTGTGCTCCCAGGTGCAGGGCCGGTGACAGCGGCGACACCTGGCGCATGGAGCCGTCGCCGAAATACTCGTTGCGGCCCTGGATGGTGATGGCCGTGGCCGGGAACAGGAAGGGGATGGCGCTGGAGGCCATCAGGTGGTCCACCGTGATGGCGTGGAATTCGGCCCGCCGGCCCGGGCGCGTCCAGCCCTGGAAGGGGTCGTCCTTCGCGGTGTGGCAGAACGTCCAATGCGTGCCCGTGCTGTAGCTGGACGCGGTGACCGCCAGCGCCGCCAGCGTGCGGCTGCGCAGCCCGTCCTCGATGCCGTCCAGCGCGATGCATTGCTTCAGCGTGCTGACCAGCGGCGTGGTGTCCAGGATGGCGCCATGCAGCCGCGCCTGGCGCGACAGCGCAAAGGCCGCCGCCACCTTGCTGTGCCGCACCCACGACGGCACGTTCAGGCGGTACACGTCGGAGGAGCGGATGTTGCCCCAGAACTGCGCCAGCAGGCTGAAGGCATCCAGCCCGCGCGCGGCCTGGCCGGCCAGAAAGCTGGCATTGATGGCGCCGGCCGATGTGCCGACCAGGATCTGGAATGGGAATGGCCTGGGCGTGGTCCGCGCTTCCTGGCGCAGCAAGGTGCCCAGCGCGCGCAACACGCCGACCTGGTAGGCGGTGCGCGCGCCGCCGCCCATCAGGACGAGGGCGCTGGCGGGCCGTTGTGGGCGGGTCAACCCCGCTGAAATGACTGTATCCAGGCTCATTGAAAAATCTTATCGGCTACACCCCACTGCATCCAGAGGGATTTTGCGGATATGTACAGGTCGCTGGCAAGAGGGGCTGTGCATTCATCCAAAGCTATTAATGAAGTGTGCAAGACGTTCGTGACTTATTACAAATTTTTGACTTGCGTCAGCTCAAAAGGGATTGCTTTTCAACTGCTTCGGGCGCATAGTGAATTTAACGGCTCAACGGTTTCGGTTTCTTTTCGGGTTTCGGTTTTTCTTGACATTCCTGCCTCTCTCCTGCTCCTGTCTCCCTCTGAAACGCATGTTGGGCCTCAGCCAAGCATTCCCCCTGCCGCCCCGCCTTTTTCGCGGGCGGCTTTCTCAACCCTGATGACAACAGGAGGTCATTCATGAACTTGACGATCAGCGGTCACCATCTCGAAGTTACTCCCGCGCTGCGCAATTACGTCACGACCAAGCTTGATCGCATCACCCGCCACTTTGACCAGGTAGTCGACGTCAAGGTCCTGCTGTGCATTGAGAACCAGAAGGAAAAGGAACGACGACAACGGGCGGAGTGCAACATCCATGTCAAAGGCAGCGACATGTTTGCTGAAAGCTCCCACGCCGACCTGTACGCTGCCGTCGACGAACTGGTGGACAAGCTGGACCGCCAGGTGGGCCGCCACAAGCAGCGGCTGAAGGACCACCACCACGAGGCCCCCAAACGCCTGATGTAAGGGCGCCGATGTAACCATCACTGCGACAGGGCCAAGGTTCTCGCCCTGTTGTCAAGCCGCACTGCGCCCAGTGCGGCTTTTTTTCGACTGTTTTGCCTAAGCCGGTCGCCGTGCGGCCCCCCACCTGCGTTATTTGACGGTTTTCTTGCATAATTGTTTGCTGTACTGCACCATGAACCGTCTCGCATCCATACTGCCCGTTACGCATGTCCTTGCGCAACTGGAGGCCACCAGCAAGAAACGCGCTTTCGAAGAGGCTGGCCTGTTGTTTGAAAACCAGCATGGGTTGAACCGTTCGCTGGTCACCGACAGCCTGTTCGCGCGCGAGCGCCTGGGCTCCACCGGGCTGGGCCACGGCGTGGCCATCCCGCATGGGCGCATCAAGGGGCTGAAGAACCCGATGGCGGCGGTGTTCCAGCTGGCCCAGCCGATAGGCTTCGACGCCCCGGACGAGCAGGCTGTCGGCCTGCTGATCTTCCTGCTGGTGCCCGAGGCGGCCACCCAGCGGCATCTGGAAATCCTGTCCGAAATCGCCGAGCTGCTGAGCGACGCCGGCCTGCGTGGCAGGCTCAATGCGAGCACCAGCGCCGAAGAGTTGCACGGCCTGATCACCGGCTGGCAGTCGGCCCAGGTGGCCTGAAGCCGCCGCAACGCGCCGCCACCGGCTGTTGATGTGAAGCCCACCGTCGTCAGCGCCGACGTCCTGTTTGAGGAATTCCGCGGCAGCCTGAAGTGGGAGTGGGTGGCCGGCCTGGGGGCCTCCGAACGCCGCTTTGACGAGGTGGCGGTGCGCGCCGCCCGCTCCGGCGCCGACCTGGTGGGCTACCTGAATTACATCCACCCCTACCGGGTGCAGATCCTGGGCGAGCGCGAGGTCGCCTACCTGACCAATGCCACGCCGGAGGACTGCGCCAGGCGCATCGCCCGCATCGTCACGCTGGAGCCGCCGGTGCTGGTGCTGGCCGACGGCCAGGCGGCGCCGGACGCGTTGCTGTCCATGTGCGAGCGGGCACAGATTCCGATGTTCGCCACCCAGGGCTCGTCGGCCTTCGTCATCGACGTGCTGCGCGCCTACCTGTCCAAGCACTTCGCCGACCGCACCTCCATGCACGGCGTGTTCATGGACATCCTGGGCCTGGGCGTGCTGATCACCGGCGAGTCCGGCCTGGGCAAGAGCGAGCTCGGGCTGGAGCTGATCTCGCGCGGCAACGGCCTGGTGGCCGACGACGCGGTGGACCTGTTCCGCATCAACCAGAACACCATCGAGGGCCGCTGCCCCGAGCTGCTGCAAAACCTGCTGGAGGTGCGCGGCATCGGCCTGCTGGACATACGCGGCATCTTTGGCGAGACGGCGGTGCGCCGCAAGATGCGCCTGAAGCTCATCGTGCACCTGGTGCGCCGCGAGACGCTGGAGCGCGAGTACGAGCGCATCCCCTACGAGCCGTTGACCCAGGACGTGCTGGGCGTGCCGGTGCGCAAGGTCGTCATCCAGGTGGTGGCCGGCCGCAACATCGCCGTGCTGGTGGAAGCCGCCGTGCGCAACACCATCCTGCAGTTGCGCGGGATCGATACGTATCAAGAATTTGTCGAGCGCCACCGCAAGGCGATGGAGCGCGGGGGCGGCTAACCGCTCAAGCCTGCTTGGCTCAGGCTTCGCCACATGGCCTGGCGGCCATCAGGGCTGTCCAAGGCGTACCAGCGCCATGTCTACCAACAAGAGGCGGCCCAAGCGCATTTGTTGATCAATCAATGGCCTGCCGCGCCGTGTCCCCGCACATTGCTCGCCGGGCGGTTCGGGCACTTGTCCTTGGTGCAGGTGGCGTACAGGCTGAGCGCGTGGTCGGAAATGGCGAAGCCCTTGGCCTTGGCCACGGCCTGCTGGCGCTTCTCGATTTCTGCGTCGAAGAATTCCTCCACCTTGCCGCAGTCCAGGCATACCAGGTGGTCGTGGTGCTGGCCCTCGTTGAGCTCGAACACCGCTTTGCCGCCCTCGAAGTGGCTGCGGCTCAGGATGCCGGCCTGCTCGAACTGCGTCAGCACCCGGTAGACGGTGGCCAGGCCGACGTCCGAGCGGTCTTCCAGCAGCACGCGGAACACGTCTTCGGCGGTCATGTGGCGTTGCGCGCCTTTTTGGAAGATTTCCAGGATTTTCAGGCGCGGCAGGGTGGCCTTCAGGCCGGTGTTTTTCAGGTCTTCAATGCTGTTCATGAGGGGTCTTTCCGCCGTTGGCCGTCTTTACGTCCGCGCGGGCCGTGCCGCTACAATGGCCGATCATATCGCTACCGCCTTCCCCATGCCTGATTTCCAACGCCGTTTCGCCCGGACTTGCCTGCTTGCCGCCGTCGGCCTGGCGCTGGGGGCCTGCAGCAGTTTCGACAGCCTGAGCAACAGCGTGGCGGGTGTGGTCAAGCCCTACAAGATGGACATCGTGCAGGGCAACGTGGTGACCAAGGAGCAGATCGATGCGCTCAAGCCCGGCATGACCCGCGTGCAGGTGCGCGACGTGCTGGGCTCGGCGCTGCTGAGCAGCGTGTTTCATGCGGACCGCTGGGACTATGTCTTCACCCTCAAGCGCCAGGGCGTGGACGCGCAGGCGCGCCGCGTCACCGTCTATTTCAAGGGTGACGTGATGGAGCGCTTCGAGGCCGACCCGCTACCCACCGAGGCCGAGTTCGTCGCCACGCTGGATTCGGGCCGCTTCAAGGTCAAGGCGGACCCGAGCCGCAAGCTGACGGCCAGCGAAGAGGATCTGAAGAAATTCCCGGTGGCGCCGAAGAAGCCCGAGGCCGAGCTGCCGCCGCTGCCGGCCAGCTACCCGCCGCTGGAACCCACCACGGCCGGGCGCTGAGCCCAAGGCGCACGGCGATGACGCAGCCGCAAGCGCAGCACCGCGTGGCCGTGGCCGGCGCCTCCGGCCGCATGGGCCGCATGCTGGTGGAGGCCATTTCCAACACCGACGACTGCCGGCTCAGCGGCGCGCTGGACGTGCCGGGCAGCCCCTCATTGGGTGTTGATGCCGCCGCCTTCCTGGGCCGCAACAGCGGCGTGACCATCACCTCGGATGTGCGCGCCGGCTTGGGCCAGGCCCAGGTGCTGATCGACTTCACCCGCCCTGAAGGCACGCTGGCGCACCTGGCGCTGTGCCGCGAGCTGGGCGTGGCGCTGGTGGTGGGCACCACCGGTTTCAGCGACGCGCAGAAGGCCGAGTTTGCCGCCGCCGCCAAAGACATTCCCATCGTGCTGGCGCCCAACATGAGCGTGGGCGTCAACGTCACGCTGAAACTGCTGGAAATGGCCGCCAAGGCCCTGGCCACCGGTTACGACATCGAGATCATCGAGGCCCACCACCGCCACAAGGTGGACGCGCCCTCGGGTACCGCGCTGAAGATGGGCGAAGTAATCGCCGGCGCCTTAGGCCGCGACCTGAAGGACTGCGCCGTCTACGCCCGCGAGGGTGTCACCGGCGAGCGCGACCCCTCCAGCATCGGCTTTGCCACCATCCGGGGCGGCGACATCGTGGGCGACCACACGGTGCTGTTCGCCGGCACCGGCGAGCGCATCGAGATCTCGCACAAATCGTCCAGCCGCGCCGGCTACGCCCAGGGCAGCCTGCGCGCGGTGCGCTTCCTGGCGGGCAAGCCGCCGGGGCTGTATGGCATGGACGACGTGCTGCAGTTGAAATAGCGCGTTGCAGTTGAAACAATGAGCTTCTGGCAGTTGTTCGCGCAAGGTGACGGGGTCATCAAGGGCGTGCTGCTGCTGTTGCTGCTGATGTCCGTGGGCAGCTGGGTGGTGTTGCTGTGGAAAGCCTGGCTGCTGCGCCGCGCCTTGACGGATGTGGCGCGCGGCACGGCGGCTTTCTGGCAAGCCGAATCCCTGGAGGTCGCGCAGACGCGCGTGCAGGCGTTTGACCGCAGCGGCATGGTGCTGCCGCTGGTGGCTGCCAGCCTGGGTGTGGTGCAGGCGCCCGCCGGGCGGGGCACCCTGGCGCAGGCCGGCGAGCGCTCACAGCGGCTGACCCGCGTGCTGCGCGACGCCTTGCACGGCGTGCTGAACCGCCTGCAATTCGGCCAGGTGTTGCTGGCCACGGTGGGGAGCACCTCTCCGTTCGTCGGCCTGCTGGGCACGGTCTGGGGCATCTACCACGCGCTGGAGGGCATGTCCGGTGCCGGCCAGATCACCATCGACAAGATTTCCGGCCCGGTGGGCGAGGCCTTGGTGATGACGGCCGGCGGCCTGGCGGTGGCCATTCCCGCCGTGCTGGCCTACAACGTGCTGGGCCGGCTGATTGCCCGCATCGAGGCCGACCTGGAAGGCTTTGCGCTGGATCTGCGCGACCTGCTGGCGCCGCCGGGTGATGCAACATGAGTTTCGGTCGCCTGGAGCGCGCGCAGGGCGCCACACCGATGAGCGACATCAACATGACGCCGCTGATCGACGTCATGCTGGTGCTGGTGGTGATCTTCATCATCACCGCGCCGTTGCTGGCCAGCACGCTGCGGCTGGACCTGCCACGCGCCGGGGGCGCTGTGCCGCGTGAGGCGCCGGCCTTTGTCAGCCTGGCGCTGACGGCGTCCGGCCAGGCTTATTGGGGCGACCAGCCGGTGTCGACAGCAGAGCTGCGCCGCCGCCTGGCCGAACTGGGCGCGGCCAACCCGCAGGCCGAGGTGCAGTTGCGTGCCGATCAGGCCGTGCCCTATGGGCAGGTGGTGCAGCTGCTGGGCGCCGCGCAGCAGGCGGGCCTGAGCCGCATCGGCTTTGTGGCGCAGCCGCAGGATGCGGCGGGCGGTGTGCCGCCGGCCAGCCCGGCCCGGCCGAGCGCGCTCGCCAAGCCGTAACCGGCCTGTGGGTGCCGAGCCGTAACCGGCCCGGGGACCCCTTTGCGCCCCTGCGCGCCGCGCTTTGCCGCCGCTTGACGCGTGGCTGCGGGCCTTGCCCCTAAAATTGCCCTTTTGCGGCCCCGTTTCGGGTTCGCCGGACCGCTGTTGCCATGCAAGACAAATACAACCATTTAGCCGTAGAACCCGCCGCCCAAGGCCACTGGAACGCCCGTGACGCCTACCGGGTGGTGGAAGACGCCGCGAAGAAGAAGTTCTACGCCTGCTCCATGCTGCCCTACCCCAGCGGCAAGCTGCACATGGGCCATGTGCGCAACTACACCATCAACGACATGCTGACGCGCTACCTGCGCATGAACGGCTACAACGTGCTGATGCCCATGGGCTGGGACGCCTTCGGCCTGCCGGCGGAAAACGCCGCCATGAAGAACGGCGTGCCGCCGGCCAAGTGGACCTACGACAACATCGCCCACATGAAGGGCCAGATGAAGTCCATGGGCCTGGCGGTGGACTGGAGCCGCGAGGTCACCACCTGCGACCCCGATTACTACAAGTGGAACCAGTGGCTGTTCCTGAAGATGCTGGAAAAGGGCATTGCCTACCGCAAGACCCAGGTGGTCAACTGGGACCCGGTGGACATGACGGTGCTGGCCAACGAGCAGGTCATCGACGGCAAGGGCTGGCGCACCGGCGCCACGGTGGAAAAGCGCGAAATCCCCGGCTACTACCTGAAGATCACCGACTACGCGCAGGAGTTGCTGGGCCAGGTGCAGGACGGCCTGGGCGGCTGGCCCGAGCGCGTGAAGCTGATGCAGGAGAACTGGATCGGCAAGAGCGAAGGCGTGCGCTTCGCGTTCACGCACGACATCCATGACGGTGCCGGCCAGTTGATCGGCGACGGCCGGATGTACGTGTTCACCACCCGTGCCGACACCATCATGGGCGTGACTTTTTGCGCCGTGGCGCCGGAGCACCCGCTGGCCACGCATGCGGCCCAAAGCAACCCCAAGCTGGCCCAGTTCATCGAGGACTGCAAAAAGGGTGGCACCACCGAGGCCGAGCTGGCCTTGCGCGAGAAAGAGGGCATGCCCACCGGCCTGCAGGTCACGCACCCGCTGAACGGCCACAAGATCGACGTCTGGGTGGGCAACTACGTGCTGATGAGCTACGGCGACGGTGCCGTGATGGGCGTGCCCGCGCACGACGAGCGCGACTTCGCCTTTGCCAAGAAATACGGCCTGTCCATCTTCGAGGTGGTGCACGTGGACGGTCTGGAGTACGACTACGACCGCTGGCAGGACTGGTACGGCGACAAGCAGCGCGGCGTCACCATCAATTCCGACAGCTTCAGCGGCCTGTCCTACCCCGAGGCGGTGACCGCCGTGGCCCACGCGCTGGAAACACGCGGCCTGGGCGAGAAGAAGACCACCTGGCGCCTGCGCGACTGGGGCGTCAGCCGCCAGCGCTACTGGGGCACGCCCATCCCCATCATCCACTGCGACGAGCATGGCGCCGTGCCGGTGCCCGAGAAGGACTTGCCGGTGGTGTTGCCGCAGGACTGCGTGCCCGACGGCAGCGGCAACCCGCTGAACAAGCATGAGGGCTTCCACGCCGGCGTCACCTGCCCGGTGTGCGGCAAGGCGGCGCGGCGCGAGACCGACACCATGGATACCTTCGTGGATTCGTCCTGGTACTTCATGCGCTACTGCGACCCGACCAACGACGCCAAGATGGTGGACCAGGGGGCCAACTACTGGATGGCCATGGACCAGTACATCGGTGGCATCGAGCACGCCATCCTGCACCTGCTGTACGCCCGCTTCTGGACCAAGGTGATGCGCGACATCGGCCTGGTGAAGATCGACGAGCCCTTCACCAAGCTGCTGTGCCAGGGCATGGTGCTCAACCACATCTACTCGCGCAAGACCGACAAGGGCGGTATCGAGTACTTCTGGCCCAGCGACGTGGAAGACGTGATGGACGCCAGTGGCAAGGTGGTGGCCGCCAAGCTCAAGAGCGATGGCAGCCTGGTCACCTACGAGGGCCTGGGCACCATGTCCAAGTCCAAGAACAACGGCGTCGACCCGCAGGCGCTGATCGAGAAGTACGGCGCCGACACCGCACGCCTGTACACCATGTTCGCCGCCCCGCCCGAGGCCACGCTGGAGTGGAACGACGCCGCGGTGGAGGGTTCGTACCGCTTCTTGCGCCGGGTCTGGAATTTCGGCCACAAACTGCACGCCGCCGGCGCGCCGGCAGATGCGCCGGCCACTTACGGCAAGGCCGCGCAGGCGCTGCGCCGCGAGATCCACACGGTGCTCAAGCAGGTGGATTACGACTACCAGCGCATGCAGTACAACACCGTGGTCTCCGGTGCCATGAAGATGCTCAATGCGCTGGAGGATTTCAAGGACGATGGCACCGCAGGCAATGCGGCGGCGCTGCGCGAGACCTTCGGCATCCTGTTGCGCTGCCTGTATCCGGCCACGCCGCACATCGCGCACGAGGTGTGGCAGGCGCTGGGCTACGACAAGGCGCATGGCGACTTGCTGGACGCACCCTGGCCGCAGGCCGACGAAGGCGCGCTGCACCAGGACGAGGTGGAGCTGGTGCTGCAGGTCAACGGCAAGCTGCGCGGCAGCATCAAGGTGCCGGCCGGCGCGACCAAGGAGGCCATTGAGGCCATCGCGGCCGCCAGCGACCAGGTGCAGAGCTATGCCGCCGGTGCGGCCATCAAGCGCGTGATCGTGGTGCCTGGGCGCCTGGTCAACGTGGTGTTGTGATGCGGACCACGTCGTCGGTCTCCCAACCCACCGAGGGCTGCGCCGGCCGCCGCCTCTGGCTGGCGACCACGGCGGGCTCGGTGCTGGCGGCGGCGCTGATGCTGTCGGGCTGTGGCTTCCAGCTGCGCAAGGCGCCCGAGTTCGCCTTCAAGACGCTGTACACCGGCGTCGGCGAGAAGTCGCTGATCGCCAATGAGCTGACGCGCTACATGCGCGCCATCGGCAGCGTGCAGGTGCTGACCGACCCGACCCAGCGCGCCGGTGCCGACGTGATGCTGGACATCCTGGGCGAGCAGCGCGAAAAGGTGGTGGTGGCGTTGAACGCGGCCGGCCAGGTGCGCGAGTTCCAGCTGCGCACGCGGCTCAAGTTCAAGCTCAGCACGCCGCAGGGCAAGGAGCTGATCGCGGCCACCGAAATCCTGCAGGAGCGCGACATCAGCTTCAATGAAACCGCCGTGCTGTCCAAGGAAACCGAAGAGAACAACCTGTACAAGGACATGCAGGCCGACATCGTGCAGCAGTTGATGCGCCGCCTGGCGGCGATCAAGGCACTGTGAGCCCAAGGGCGAGCATGGACCGCGTGGACCGCACCCTGCTCGACCTGCTGCAGCGCGATGGCCGCATCAGCGCCCAGGCGCTGTCCGAGGCGGTCAACCTGTCGGCCCGCGCCACGCTGAACCGCATACGCCGGCTGGAGGAGGACGGGCTGATCGCCAGCTACCGCGCCATCCTGAGCCGCGACGCGCTGGACCCGCACGTGTCGGTGTTCGCCGAGATCGCGCTGAAGGACCAGCGCCGCGCCACCGTGCAGCGCTTCGAGAAGGCCATGAACGCCTGCCCCGAGGTGCTGGCCTGCTACCTGCTCAGCGGCCGCTACGACTACCTGGTGCGCCTGGCCTGCCGCGACCTGGCGCACTACCGCGACCTGACCGACGCCTGGCTGGACAATGTGGGCCTGGGGATCGACAAGATCGTCACCAACACCGAGCTGCAGACGGTGAAGGAGTTCACCGGCTTCCCGCTTGGGGTGACCGGTGATGCTTGATACCGCACGGACACGCCGCGCGCACCTGGGCCACGATTGACACCATGCAGACCGAAACCCTGACGCTCAAAGCCGGTGCCCCCGGCCAGCGCTACAGCCTGCGGGTGCTGCGCTTCGGCGCGGCCGACGCCCAGCCCAAGGCCTATATCCAGGCGGCGCTGCATGCCGATGAACTGCCGGCACTGCTGGTGGCGCAAAAGCTGACAACGCAATTGCAGGCGCTGGAGGCGCAGGGCCAATTGCGGGGCCAGGTGGTGCTGGTGCCCTATGCCAACCCCATCGGCCTGGCGCAGCAGGTGCTGGGCTACCTGGTGGGCCGCTTCGATGTGCGCGACGGCGTCAACTTCAACCGCGAGTACGCTGACCTGGCCGCGCTGGTGGCGCCGCGCGTAGCCGGCGCGCTGGGGCCGGACGCGCAGGCCAACACCCGGCTGATACGCCAGGCCATGCGCGAGGCGCTGGCCGTGCTGACCGCCCACACGCCGGCCGAAGACCTGAAGATCCAGCTGCTGCGCCTGGCGGCCGATGCCGACGTGGTGCTGGACCTGCACTGCGACACCGAGTCGGTGCTGCACCTGTATGCGCTGAGCCCGCAGGTGGACATGACCAGGGAGCTGGGCGCCTTGCTGGGCGCGCAGGCCATGCTGATGGCCGAGCAGTCCGGTGGTTCGCCGTTTGACGAGGCCTGCAGCAGCCCCTGGCTGAAATTGCGCCAGCAGTTTCCCCACCACCCCATCGCGCTGGACTGCTTCAGCACCACGGTGGAGTTGCGTGGCGAGACCGATGTGCGGCATGACCTGGCCGAGCAGGATGCCCGCGCCCTGGTCGACTTCCTGCGCCTGCGCGGCTTGGTGGACGGGCCGCGGCCCGCGCTGCCGCCGCTGTTGTGCCAGCCGACGCCGCTGACGGCCTCCGAGCCGCTGCTGGCGCCGCATGCCGGCGTGGTGGTGTTCCACCGCCGTGTGGGCGACACCGTGGCCGCCGGTGACTTGATCGCAGACATCCTGGATCCCGAGACCGGCGCATGCACGCCGCTGCATTGCCAGTCGGCCGGCGTGTTCTACGCCGGCGTGGCCTCGCGCTGGGCAGCGCCCGGCAAGACCGTGGCCAAGGTGGCCGGCACCACCTTGGCACGCAGCGGCAAGTTGCTGGGGCCGTGATAAGGTCTGCCCCTTTGCCAAGAACATTCAACCCCTGCCCATGACACAAGCGTCCCAAGCCCCGGTTCAACTGCTGGCCGAGGACATCCACAAGCGCTTCGGCGCCAACGAGGTGCTCAAGGGCGTCAGCATCACCGCCCACCAGGGCGACGTGATCTCGATGATCGGCTCCAGCGGCTCGGGCAAGAGCACCTTCCTGCGCTGCCTGAACCTGCTGGAGCAGCCCAATGCCGGGCGCATCGTGCTGGACGGCGAGGAGCTGGCATCGGTGGCCGACAAGGCGGGCCTGTTGCAGGCCAGGGAAGCGGCGCAACTGCAGCGCCTGCGCACCCAGGTGGCCATGGTGTTCCAGCATTTCAACCTGTGGGCGCACATGACGGCGGAGCACAACGTCATCGAGGCGCCGGTGCATGTGCTGAAACTGTCCAAGGCCGAGGCGCTGGAGCGCGCCCAGCACTACCTGCAGCAGGTGGGGGTGTACCACCGCAAGGACGCCTACCCGGCCCACATGTCCGGCGGCGAGCAGCAGCGGGTGGCCATCGCCCGCGCGCTGGCCATGGAGCCCAAGGTGATGCTGTTCGATGAGCCCACCTCGGCGCTGGACCCGGAGCTGGTGGGCGAGGTGCTGCGCGTGATGCGCACGGTGGCCGAACAGGGCCGCACCATGGTGGTGGTCACGCACGAGATGGGCTTTGCGCGCGAGGTCAGCAACCAGCTGGTGTTCCTGCACAAGGGCTGCATCGAGGAGCAAGGCGTGCCGGCCGAGGTGCTGGCCAACCCGCGCAGCGAACGGCTGCGCGCCTTCCTGTCCAACAGCCTGAAGTAGGCCGGCTCGAAACTTCCGAATCGGAAGTTAATGCAAGCCAAACCTGCCGTTAGCGCGGTTTGCGCAACGGGTATCGTCGCTTTCTGGCAGGCGGCCGGGGCTAGACTTCTGATTAAGCATCAGGAGATCCTTCATGACCCGCTATGTCGACGTGGCCGACATGCAGCAGCTGGTCCGCCAGCTCGGCCCGGAGCGCCTGCTGGTGGAGATGGCGCAGTACATCCGCGAGGATTTCCTGCGCTGGGACAGCTACCAGAAGAGTGCCCGCACGGCCAACCACAGCGTGGACGGCGTCATCGAGCTGATGCCGGTGGCCGACGACCAGCTGTTCGCCTTCAAGTACGTCAACGGCCACCCGAAGAACCCGTTGCGCAGCCTGCCCACGGTGATGGCCTTTGGCGTGTTGGCCGAGGTGGCCACAGGTTACCCGCTGCTGCTGGGGGAGCTGACCATCACCACCGCCCTGCGCACCGCCGCCACGTCGGCGCTGGCCGCGCAGGCGCTGGCGCGGCCCGGCGCGCGCAGCATGGCGTTGATCGGCAACGGCGCGCAAGCTGAATTCCAGGCGCTGGCCTTCATGGCGCTGCTGGGCATCAGCGAGTTGCGCGTGTTCGATGTCGACCCGCAGGCCACCGACAAGCTGATGGCCAACCTGCTGCCGTATGTGGACGCGGGGCGCCTGCGCATCGCCCGCGCCGCCAGCACGCGCGAGGCGGTGCGCGGCGCCGACATCGTCACCACGGTCACGGCCGACAAGACGCGCGCCACCATCCTCACGGCCGACATGCTGGAGAGCGGCATGCACCTGAACGGCGTCGGCGGCGACTGCCCCGGCAAGACCGAGATGGAGGCCGCCGTGCTGCGCGCCGCCAAGGTGTTCGTGGAGTACGAGCCGCAGACCCGGGTGGAAGGCGAGCTGCAGCAGATGCCGGCCGATTTCGCTGTCACGCCGCTGTGGCGCGTGCTGGCCGGCGAGGTAACGGGGCGGGACAACGCGCAGCAGATCACGCTGTTCGACTCCGTGGGCTTCGCGCTGGAAGACCTGGCCGCGCTGCGCTATGTGTACCAGCTGGCCAAGCGCAAGGGCGTGGGCCAGCAGATCGCGCTGGTGCCCACCATGGACGACCCCAAGGATCTGTTCGGTGCCGCCATGGGCCGTGGCAAGCAACGCACACTGCGCCGCGCAGCTTGAATTTGAAGGCCGCGAGAGCGGCGATGCGACGGGTGCAGCCGTTACACTGCGGTGCATGCAAATCGCCTTCGGCCAGCTCACCCAGCACCTGCAACGCGGCCTGAAGAGTCTCTACACCCTGCATGGCGACGAACCGCTGCTGCTGCAAGAAGCCGCCGACGCCATCCGCCAGACCGCCCGCACCCAGGGTTACACCGAGCGCACCTCGCACACCGTGGCTGGCGCGCACTTCGACTGGAGCGAGGTGCTGGCGGCGGGCGGCTCGCTGAGCCTGTTTGCCGATCGGCAGATGCTGGAAATCCGCATCCCCTCCGGCAAGCCCGGCAAGGACGGCAGCCCGGCCTTGCAGCAACTGGCCGAGAGCGCCGACGGCAACGACAGCACGCTGACGCTGGTGATGCTGCCGCGCCTGGACAAGATGACCAAGGGCAGCGCCTGGTTCGCCGCGCTGGACAGCCACGGCGTGACGGTGCAGGTCGACCCGGTGGAGCGTGCGGCGCTGCCGCCCTGGATTGCCCAGCGCCTGGCCCAGCAGGGCCTGCGCGTGGCCGAGGGCGAGGAAGGCCAGCGCAGCCTGCAGTTCTTCGCCGACCGGGTGGAGGGCAACCTGCTGGCCGCGCACCAGGAAATCCAGAAGCTGGCGCTGCTGCATGGCGGCGCCGCGCCGGGCAGCCGGGACCAGGCGCCCGTCACGCTGAGCTTCGAGCAGATTGAAACCGCCGTGCTCAACGTGGCGCGCTACGACGTCTTCAAGCTGTCCGAGGCGGTGCTGGCCGGCCAGAGCGCGCGCGTGCAGCGCATGCTGGACGGCCTGCAGGCCGAGGGCGAGGCCGAGGTGCTGGTGCACTATACATTGAGCGAGGACATCCGCGCCTTGAAGCGCGTGAAGGACGCCATGAGCGCCGGCCGTCCGCTGCCGATGGCGCTGCGCGAGCAGCGCGTGTGGGGCATCAAGGAGCGGCTGTACGAGCGCGTGCTGCCGCGCCTGACCGACGTGATGCTGGACAACCTGTTGCACGCCGCCCACCAGGTGGACGGCATCGTCAAGGGCCTGAAGCAGCCCGACTGGCCGGCCAACGGCTGGCAGGCGCTGCACCGCTTGGCGATGCAGCTGTGCCAGCAGTGCGCTGCGCCGGCTGGGCAACGGGCGCGGTAGTTTTCTGTAGCAGAGCTGGCGCCGCATGTTCCCGGTTGGCGGGCGCACCGGGCAGCCGTATCCGGACTGCCGGCGGACCGCGCGCAGATGATGCTCTTGGCTCGGTGGGATGGCTGGCGCGACCGCCATGGCTTGGGCGCGTGACGCTGTAGCATGCGTCGCATGCCACCGGCAACCCGGATACGTCAACCCGGCGCGCCGCGTGTTGTTGTTTGCCTCAGTGGGGTTTCACGCCATGGCTTCTCCAGGCCTGCTCGGTGATCCGGCTGCTGGCTGTTGCGGCGCATCGTCCGTCAGCGGCGTCGGAAGCGAGCCAAGCACGTATCAGCCCGATTTCGCGCGCCATGAGAAAATCGGGCCATGAACGCGCTGAACCTGACCGAATACGCGCAGACCCTGGGTCTGCAGGCCAAGGCTGCGTCGGCGCTGATGGCCAAGGCGTCGGCGGCGCACAAGAACGCGGCGTTGAAGCACCTGGCCGGGCTGCTGCGCGCCAATGAGGCCAGCCTGCAGGCCGACAACGCCAAAGACCTGGAGCGCGCGGTCGCCGCCGGCCTGTCGGCCCCGATGGTGGACCGGCTGAAGCTGACGCCCAGGATCATTGAAACCATGGCGCTGGGCTGCGAGCAGCTGGCGGCCATGCCGGACATCATCGGCGAGATCATTGGCATGAAGCAGCAGCCCAGCGGCATCCGCGTGGGGCAGATGCGCGTGCCCATCGGCGTGTTCGGCATGATCTTTGAGAGCCGGCCGAATGTCACCATCGAGGCCGCCAGCCTGTCCATCAAGAGCGGCAACGCCTGCATCCTGCGCGGCGGCTCCGAGGCCATCGAGTCCAACAAGGCGCTGGCGCTGCTGGTGCAGCAGGCCTTGCAGGCCACCGGCCTGCCGGTGGACGGCGTGCAGCTGGTGCAGACCACCGACCGCGCGCTGGTCAGTCAGTTGATCACCATGCCGCAGTATGTGGACGTCATCATCCCGCGCGGCGGCAAGGGGCTGATCGAACGCATCAGCGCGGAGGCCAAGGTGCCGGTCATCAAGCACCTGGACGGCAACTGCCACGTGTACGTGGACGACCCCTGCGACATCGCCATGGCGGTGCGCGTGGTGGACAACGCCAAGACGCAGAAATACAGCCCCTGCAACGCCATCGAGGGCCTGCTGGTGGCGAACAGCGTGGCGGCGGAGTTTCTGCCGCAGATTGGCGCCGTGTTTGCCGCCAAAGGGGTGGAGATGCGCTGCGATGCCGGCGCGCTGGCGCTGCTTCAGGCGGCCGTGCCCAACGCCCGGCTGGTGGCGGCCAGCGAGCAGGACTGGTACGAGGAATACCTGGCGCCCATCATCAGCATCAAGCTGGTAAGCGGTTTGAATGAAGCGATAGCCCACATCAACCAGTATTCCAGCCACCACACCGACGCCATCATCACCCGCGACCACGTGCACGCCCAGGCTTTCCTGCGTGAGGTGGATTCGGCCAGCGTGATGGTCAACACCAGCCCACGCTTTGCCGACGGCTTCGAATACGGGCTGGGGGCCGAAATCGGCATCAGCACCGACAAGTTCCACGCCCGGGGCCCGGTGGGGCTGGAGGGGCTGACGTCGCTGAAATACGTGGTGCTGGGGGACGGCGAAATCCGCAGTTGACGCCCGGTGCTTTTGTAAAGCGACCCGCAGATTGGCCGGATATTGGCCGGAAAGCGGGCCGAAATGGCGCACCGGCGCTTGCAAAGCGAGCCCGGTGCCCCCAAATGTCCCTAGAATTCTTGTCAGCCCCCCCATCTTCTCGCCCCGCAAAGAAGGACCGTATGGTTCCCCACCTCATCACCGCCCTGACGGGCCCCATCAGCGAACTCGAGCAGCGCGTGCTGGACTCCATGCCGGCCATCGAGCGCTGGTTCCGCCTGGAGTGGATGGAGCACACGCCGCCGTTCTACAGTTCGGTGGATGTGCGCAACGCCGGCTTCAAGCTGGCGCCGGTGGACACCAACCTGTACCCCGGCGGCTGGAACAACCTGACGCCGGCCATGCTGCCGCTGGCGGTGCAGGCGGCCATGGCCGCCATCGAGAAGATCTGCCCCGAGGCGCGCAACCTGCTGCTGATCCCCGAGAACCACACCAAGAACACTTTTTACCTGAGCAATGTGGCGCAGCTGCGCCGCATCTTCCACATGGCCGGGCTGAACGTGCGCGTGGGCTCCATCAGCCCCGAGGTCAAGAAGCCCACCACCATCGAGCTGCCGCACGGCGACACCATCACGCTGGAGCCGGTGATACGCGGCAAGCATCGCCTGGGGCTGAAGGATTTCGACCCCTGCACCATCCTGCTGAACAACGACCTGTCTGCCGGCGTGCCCGGCATCCTGGAAGACATCCACGAGCAGTACCTGCTGCCGCCGTTGCATGCCGGCTGGTCCACCCGCCGCAAGACGAATCACTTCAAGAGCTACGAAGAGGTGTCCAAGCGCTTTGGCAAGCTGATCGGTGTCGACCCGTGGCTGATCCACCCGATCTTCGAGAAGTGCGCCGATGTGGACTTCGACGAAGGCACCGGCCTGGAGCGCCTGAGTGCCCAGGTGGACAGCGTGCTGGCCAAGGTGCGGCGCAAGTACAAGGAATACGGCATCAAGGAAAAGCCGTTCGCCGTCGTCAAGGCCGACAACGGCACCTACGGCATGGGCGTCATCACGGTGCGCGACGTCAAGGACCTGGAGGCGCTGACCAAGAAGGCACGCAGCAAGATGGCCGTCGCCAAGGACGGCGTGCAGGTCAACGACTACATCGTGCAGGAGGGCGTGCTGACCAACGAGCGCATGAACGACGCCGTGGCCGAACCGGTGGTCTACATGATGGACCGCTACGTGGTCGGCGGCTTCTACCGTATCCACGCCGAGCGTGGCGTGGACGAGAACCTCAACATCCCCGGCTCCACCTTTGTTCCGCTGGCATTTGCCGAGAGTACGCACTTACCTCAACCGGGTGTGAAGCCGGGTGCCAGCGCGCCCAACCGCTTCTACATGTACGGCGTCATCGGCCGCCTGGCCATGGTGGCGGCCAGCTACGAACTGGAAGCCACCGACCCCGAACGCGAGGTCTACGAGGCCGCCTGACAGCCCGGCGGCGCGGCGTCAAGGGCCTTGGGAAGGCCGGCGCCGGCCAGTTGCTGCGGCGCAACAAAACCGGAAGACGCCCGATTTAGGTGCCCGAGCCCATTTGCGGGTGCCATGGGCGGGCGCACAATAGCACTCCCTAAAAGAAACGGAACCCCCGGCCAGGCTTTTATTGGTGGGGGTTGTTGTGTGGCATCAGCTAGCAAATCTTCCCTCATGGCGCTGACGGTGGGCGCCATCGGTGTCGTCTACGGCGACATTGGCACCAGTGTCCTGTACGCGGTCAAAGAGGTCTTCGGCGCCGGCCACGTTCCGTTTACCACCGACAACGTCTATGGTGTTTTGTCCATATTCTTCTGGACGCTGACGGTCATCGTCTCCATCAAGTACGTGGTGCTGGTGCTGCGTGCCGACAATGCCGGCGAAGGCGGCCTGATCGCCATGCTGGCGTTGGCCTCGCAAGCGGTGAAGGGCAAGCCGGAGTTGCGCCGCAAGCTGCTGATCGTGGGCATCTTCGGCACCTCGTTGTTCTATGGCGACGGCGTCATCACGCCGGCCATCTCGGTGCTGTCGGCGGTGGAAGGCCTGGAGGTGGTGTCGCCGGCTTCCAGCAAGTACGTCATCCCCATCACGCTGGTGGTGCTGTTCTGCCTGTTCATGGTGCAGCGGCGCGGCACCGGCGGCATCGGCAAGTTCTTCGGCCCCATCACGCTGGTGTGGTTCCTCAGCATCGCGGTGCTGGGCGTGTCGCACATCGTCCATCACCCGGTCATCCTGAAGGCGCTGAGCCCGCACTACGCGGTGATGTTCATGTGGGACAACCCGGTGGTGACCTTCGTCATCCTGGGTGCGGTGGTGCTGTGCGTCACCGGCGCCGAGGCGCTGTATGCCGACCTCGGCCACTTCGGCAAGCGGCCGATACGCCTGGCCTGGTTCTCGGTGGTGATGCCGGCGCTGACGCTGAACTACTTCGGCCAGGGGGCGCTGCTGCTGCAGAACCCGGCAGCGGTGAAAAACCCGTTCTTCATGATGGCCCCAAGCTGGGCGCTGGTGCCGCTGGTGCTGCTGGCCACGCTGGCCACGGTGATTGCATCGCAGGCGCTGATCACCGGCGCCTTCAGCGTCACCAAGCAGGTGATACAGCTGGGCTACCTGCCGCGCCTGAACATCCAGCACACCAGCGTGCGCGACACCGGGCAGATTTATATCCCGCTGGTCAATTGGAGCCTGTTCGTGGCCATCGTGCTGGCGGTGGTGATGTTCAAGTCGTCCTCCAACCTGGCGGCGGCCTACGGCATCGCGGTCTGCACCGACATGCTGATCACCACCATCCTGACGTTCTACGTCATCCGCTACGGCTGGAACTACCCGCTGGCGCTGTGCATTGCCGCCACCGGCTGGTTCTTCGTGGTGGACTTCGCCTTCTTTGCCTCCAACCTGCTGAAGTTGCTGGAAGGTGGCTGGTTCCCGCTGATGATTGGTGGCGGCGTGTTCACGCTGATGATCACCTGGAAGGACGGCCGGCGCCTGCTGAACGAGAAGCTGCGCGCCGACGCGATCGACCTGAAGAGCTTCCTGGAGGCGGTGTTCGTCAGCCCGCCGGCGCGGGTGGAGGGCACGGCGGTGTTCCTGACCGCCGAGCCGGGCACGGTGCCCAATGCGCTGCTGCACAACCTGAAGCACAACAAGGTGCTGCACGAGAACAACCTGTTCGTCACGGTGCGCAACCACGAGGTGCCGTGGATAGGCATGCACAAGCGGCTGGAGATCGAGGCCATGGGGCACGACTGCTGGCAGGTGGTGATCAACTACGGCTTCAAGAACGACCCCGACGTGCCCAAGGCGCTGCAGCAGATGAAGGGCCGGGGCTGCGAGCTGCAGGCCATGACGACCAGCTATTTCCTGTCGCGCGACACCGTGGTGCCCACGCTGGGCACCGGCATGGCGCCGTGGCGCGAGAAGATGTTCGCGCAGATGCACCACAACGCCAGCGCGGCGGCGGACTTCCTGAACCTGCCGAATAACTCGGTGGTGGAACTCGGCTCGAAGATCGAGATTTGACGCAGCGGCGAGCGCTCGCCAATCCCGTTCGGGCTGAGCTTGTCGAAGCCCATGTGTTGCGCTACGTCATTGCGTTGACGTGGCTCCGCAGCACGCCAGCGTGGAAACTGTCCCTTCCCCGGTGAGCAGGTCCGCTGCGCGGACTCCCCTGCGGTGCTCGCCCCAGCCGGGAAAGCGTGCAAACTCGCTCCCTGCGGTCGCTCAGACAGCACGCTTTCTGATCCGTCTGGGGCTGCGCTCCTCGGCTGCTCACAGGGGGCCCTTGGCCAATTTCCCCGCTGGCGTGCTGCTCACTGGTTTGCGACGTGTTGCTGACGTCAAGCTTCTCCGCTGGCTGACCATGCCGGACAACGCCCGTTGGTCGCCTTGCCTCCTTGATCAACAGCAGACTTCCGCCAGAAGCGCAGCAGCCTGACACAGATCAACCACCCCGCCCCCGTATTTCCCCTCCCCGGCCAGCATCCCGCAGCGTTTTGTGCAACAGTACGGGTCCGACCGCGAGGCCGGGCAACTCAAACACCGAAAAGCCATGCACATCCTCTTCGTCGCCGACCCGCTGGACACGTTCAAGATCTACAAGGACACCACCTTCTCGATGATGCGCGAGGCGCAACGGCGCGGCCATGTGCTGTGGGCCTGCGAGGCCAGCCAGATGCTGTGGGCGCGTGGCGGCCTGGTGGAGGCGCAGGTGCGGCAGATCAAGCTCACGGGTCACCCTGACGACTGGTATGCGGTGCAGGAAGAGCGTCGTCGCCCGCTGAAGGATTTCGACGCCGTGGTGATGCGCAAGGACCCGCCGTTCGACACCGAATACTTCTACGCCACCCACCTGCTGGAAAGCGCCGAGCGCGAGGGTGCCAAGGTGTTCAACAAGCCGCGCGCGCTGCGCGACCACCCGGAGAAGCTGGCCATCCTGGAGTTCCCCGAGTTCATCGCGCCGACGCTGGTGACGCGCGATGCGGCCGAGATCCGCCGCTTCCACGCCGAGCACCAGGACGTCATTTTGAAGCCGCTGGACGGCATGGGCGGCACCGGCATCTTCCGCGTCAAGGCCGATGGGTTGAACCTGGGCGCCATCATCGAGACGCTGAACCGCGACGGCGCGCAGACGGTGATGGTGCAGAAATTCCTGCCGGCGATTTCCGAAGGCGACAAGCGCGTGCTGTTGATTGGCGGCAAGCCGGTGCCGCATTGCCTGGCGCGCATACCGCAGGGCGGCGAAGTGCGCGGCAACCTGGCGGCCGGCGGCAAGGGCGTGGCGCGGCCGCTCACCGAACGCGACTTTGAAATCGCCAACGCGCTGGGGCCGATATTGGCCGCGCGCGGGTTGCTGCTGGTGGGGCTGGACGTGATCGGCGACACGTTGACCGAGATCAACGTCACCAGCCCGACCTGCTTTCAGGAGATCACGGACCAGACTGGCTTTGATGTGCCGGCGATGTTTGTGGACGCCCTGGAAAATGCGGTGAAGGCTGGCTGATCAGGCCGCCAGCAACGCCTTCTCGCGCAGCAGCTGCACCTGCAGCGGCTGCAACTCCACCGGCTCACCCTCGACGAACAGCTTCAGCTCGCCCGGTGCCATGGCCGTCCAGGTCTCGTTGGTGGTCAGCGGCTCGGTGACGATGATGGTGAAGCGGTCTTGCGGGCCGTTCAGCTCGGCCAGGTCCACCTTCACGTCCTCATCCTTCAGGTGCACTTCCGAAAATGGGTACTGGCGCGTCAGGTAGCACAGCTTGGTGCTGGCGTGCGCCCACAGCGCCTGGCCGTTGCTGAGCAGGAAGTTGAAGGTGCCGTGCCGGGCAATTTGCGGCACCAGCTCGGCCAGCGTGTGCGTCAGCTCTTCCACGCTGGGCACGCTGGCGTGCGATTTGGACAGCTCCTGCATCAGCCAGCAAAAGGCCAGCTCGCTGTCGGTGTTGCCCACCGGCTTGAAGTTGCCGTGCAGGCGCGGCGCGTAGTCTTTCAGGTCACCGTTGTGGGCGAACACCCAGTAGCGGCCCCACAACTCGCGCACGAAGGGGTGGCAGTTCTCCAGCGCCACGTGGCCCACGGTGGCCTTGCGCACGTGGGCGATGACGTTGTGGCTCTTGATGGGCTGGCTGCGCAGCATGCCGGCCAGCGCGGAGGTGGAGGCGCTTTCGGTGTCGACGAAGCAGCGGGCGCCCTTGCCGGGCCGCTCGCCGTCGCTTTGGAAGAAGGCGATGCCCCAGCCATCGGAATGGTGGTCGGTGCAGCCACCGCGTTGGCTAAACCCGGTGAAACTCAGCGTCAGGCTGGCCGGCAAGCGGCTGTTCATCCCTAACAGTTGACACATTTGTGACGCAGTTTACTCCCGTGCCTGGGGTTCGCGCAATTGCCAGGCCGCAACAAGTGCCAGCGCGCACAGCGCCGCCAGCAGCAGGAAGGACTCGTGAAAAGCCGCCAGCCGGGCCGGGCTGGTGGCCGGGTTGACCAGGTTGTCGCCGTGCGCGCCCAGCCGCCACTCCAGCACGATGCCGCACAGGCTCACCCCGGCCGCGCCGCCCAGCATGCGGATGAAGCTGATGACGCTGGCGCCTTGCGAAATCAGCTCTTTCTTCAGCGCGCGCACCGAGCCCAGGTTCAGCGACGGCAGGATGAAGCCCAGGCCGATGCGGCCCAGCACCGCGCAGCCCACCAGCAACCACAGCCCGGTGCCGGTGCCCACCGCCATCATCAGCGCGAAGGAGGCGGCCAGCGCCGCCAGACCGGTGCAGACCAGCCAGCGTGCCGGGTAGCGGTCGGCCAGCCGGCCCACGCTGGCGATGGTGACGGCCAGCACCAGGCCGGCCGGCAGCAGGATGGTGCCCACATAAGAGGCCGACAGGTCCAGCGCGCGTTGCATGAACACCGGCAGCAGGTAGGTGGAGCCGAACAGGCCCATGCCGTAGGTGAAGGCCACCACATTGCCCATGGTGAAGGTGCGCGAACCGAACAGCGCCAGGTTCATCAACGGTTGGGTGCCGTGACGGTCCGGCCGCTGCGTCAACCGGCGCTGCCACACCACGAAGGCGGTGCCGGCCAGCGCCGCCAGCGTGAACAGCAGGCCGGTGGCCATGCCCGAGCCGCTGTGCAGCTGCACCAGGCCATTGAGCAGCGCCAGCGTGCCGGTGCTGGCCAGCAGCAGGCCCCGCCAGTCCAGCGGCGGGCCGTCGCGGTTGGCGGCGCCACCGCTGGGCGTGGTCACGGGCACCAGCCGGCTGGCCAGCCACAGCGAGGCCAGGCAGAACGGCACCACCATGAAGAAGATGGAGCGCCAGCCGAACCAGTCCACCAGCAGCCCGCCCACGCTGGGGCCTATGGCCGGCGCCAGCACCACGCCCATGCCGAAGATGCCGCTGGCACGGCCCTGCTCGTGCGGCTCAAAGGCGCGCATGATGATGATCGCCGGTATCGGCTGCACCACACCGGCGGCCAGGCCCTCGACCACGCGCGCGGCCAGCACCAGCGCATAGTCGTTCGCCAGGCCGCCGCCGATGCCGCCGGCCAGCAGCATCAGCATGGTGCCCATGTAGGTGCGGCGGTAGCCGTAGCGGCCCAGCAGCCAGGGCGTGGTCAGCATGGAGACCGTCATGGCCACCATGAAGCTGGAGGCGGCCCACTGGGCGCGCTCCTGCCCCAGCGTGAAGTGCCGGCTCATGTCGGGCACCGCCACGTTGATGATGGTGGACGACATCACCGAGGCCATGGTGCCCACCATCACCGCCAGCAACAGCAACCAGCGGTAGCGCGCGCCGTGGTGCGCGCTGAGTTCTTCCAGCGTGGCCGGGCGGCTCACGTCACTTGCGCTCACTCCACAAGACGCCGCCGGTGGCCCAGTTCTCGCGCTTGACGTCGGTGATCAGGATGTCCACCGACTCCGGGCTGCCGCCCAGTACCTCGACGCTGACGCGGGTGATCTCCTCCACCAGCTTTTTCTTCTGTTCCAGGGTGCGGCCTTCCATCATCTCGACGTGGTAGGTGGGCATGGTGTTGTCCTTTGAGGGGGTTACGGTTTGAGGGATGCGGTGGACGCCCGCGCGCAGCGCGCGCAGATGCAGGCTTTGTGGCGTGCCTCGGGCGGCAGGCGCGCCAGCAGCTCCTCGCTGAAGCTGACGCTGGGCAAGGTGCACCAGCACGGCGGCTGCGCCTGCCCGGTGGCCTTCTCCAGCTCCATCGCGCACTGGTTGGCCTGGCCGCACAGCGGGCACAGCGTGGCGTTCAAGGCGGGTGAGGTGGCGGAGGGAGAAGCAGCAGTCATGGGCAGCGGCGCGCGGCGTCCAGCTGCCATTATGCCCAGGCGGCTTTCAGCGCCGCCCCGGCTCAGTGCCAGCTCAGCGGGTTGATGCGGTAGTAGCCGCTCAACTCCTCGTACAGCGCCGGGTGCTGTTCGGCCAGGGGGCCCGGCTGCTCGAAGAACACCTCGGAGATGACGGCGAAGAACTCGGCCGGGCTGGTGGCGCCGTAAGGGTCCAGCAGCGTGTCCACCCCCAGCCGCGACACGCGGCGCAGTTGCGCGTACTCGCGCTCCATCACCCTGGCCCAGCGCTTGATCTGGCTGCGCCGGCCCATGGGCGGCGCACCGTTGGCCTCGCCGTTCTCCTGGTCCAGCTGGTGCGCGAACTCGTGGATCACCACGTTGCGGCCGTCATCCGGCACGGCGGCGCCTTCCAGCGTGTCCTCCCACGACAGGATCACCTGGCCCTGCTCCCAGGACTCGCCTTCCAGCACCTGGCGCTGCTCCTGCAGCACGCCGTCGTAGTCCGTGTGCTTGCGGTCGACGATGAAGGCGCCGGGGTAGACCAGGATCTGGCGCAGCCCGGGGAAGTAGTGGTTGCCCCGGTTCAGCAGCAGCATGCAGGCCTGGGCGGCGATGGTCACGCGCATCTCATCGGTGATGACCAGGCCGCGGCAGCCGATGAAGGGTTTTTCCGCCAGGAACACCTGGATGTGCTTCTTCAACTGCAGTTGCAGGTCGGCCGGCAGCGTGTAGAACAGCGGCACGCGCTGTTTCAGGATGTCGCGCCATGCATCGGGGAAAGGCTGGCGGCGCAGGCGCTGGCGCCGCCACCGCACCACGGCGGGCCCATAGGCCAACCACAGCACGTACAACAACACCAACAGGACAATGACGATCAGGGCCGGCGGCATGCGCGCTCCACGGCGGCGCTGCCGCGGGCACCATGCCCACCGACGCAACCCCTCTGCCGTGCAAGTGGGAGCAGCTTAGCGCGATTTCAATGGCCGGCAGCAGGCGCCGGCCATCACTCACCGCGTGCGGGCACGGCCGTGGCTGCCGGGGTTGCCGAGGACACAGCCGGTTGCGCCGGGGCGTCGTGCGCCTGCATGGCGCGCACCAGCACCGCCTGCGCTGCCTGGTCCCAGTCGTCCACGGGTGCGTCCACACGCAGGTCGCGCTCCACCCGGGCCAGCCGGGCGTCCTCGGGGTGGCGGCGCTGCGTGAAGCCGGTGGCGGTGGCCAGCGTCAGCATGGCGCGGTTCTCGTGCAGCAGGTCGCCATACAGCAGTTGCACGCCGTGGGCGTGCGCGGCCTTGACGATGAGGCGCAGCAGGTGGCGGCCAATGCCCAGTCCCTGCCAGGCATCGGCCACGGCGATGGCGAATTCGGCGTGGCCCGATGCCGGGTCCACGCGCACGAAGCGGGCGTCACCGATCTGCACCTCGGTACCGTCGTCGAACCATTCGGCCAGCAGCGCAAAATGGTTGTGGTAGTCAATGCGCGTGAGCGACTGGGCCAGCGCGTCAGGCAGCTCCTGCAACCCGATCAGGAAGCGCAGGTAGCGTGACTTGGCCGTCATGCCCTGCGCCACGAAGGCCTGCTCCAGCGTGTCGTCCTGCGGCAGCACCGGGCGTATCGTCACCAACCGGCCATCGGGCAGCGTCAGCCGGTCGATCCACTCCACCGGGTAGCGGTGGGGGGTGCCGTGTGTCACGCCAGCACCTGCTCGAACACCAGGCCACGGGCCAACGACGGCCGCTGCGGGGCCGCCGGCGTGAGGGCTGGTGCGCGGCCGGGGCCGTCCATGCCGACCTGGGAAGGGGCCAATGCATAGACCAGCGCCCGGCGGTGTTCCGTGCTGCTGAAGCCTTGGCCGTCGCCCAGCACGATGTCGCGCGTGTCGCCGTCCAGGGTGATCCACACCGAACCCTGGCGGCAGGTGAAGCGTACGCCGGCAGCGTCGGGCACGCTGAACATGCCGCGCGTGTCCAGGCTGATTTCAACGTGGTTGCTGGAGTGCATCATGATGGTATTCCTTTTACATGCGAACTGGGAATGAATGTAGTTCGGCAGTAGTCGCTTGACAAACGACAAATTGGAATCTATTGCATGCGCACAAGGAATGTCAAAACACAACAGAGGGGCGCTTTCAGGCCCGACCAAAGCCCTGGGGTATGTGCACGGTGTCACCAAAACCCGCCATAATTCCGGCTAAAAGCCAATTGCTCGTATGTGTACGGATCTGATGCGTCTGAGGGAAAAGACGGCAATCCCCCTGATTGCCGCATGGCTGCTGGTATGCACCCCAGGGGCGCAGGCCGACCCGGTGCCGGTGGCCCCCTCAGCGTCGACCAGCCCGTCCAGGGATGATGTGTCGGCAGCCATCCGTGCTTCCGACAGCGGCGGTCGGTCGGTGGTTGACGCGTTCGACCCCGAACCAGCCCGGGAAACCGCTGCCGCCGCCAAAACCAATGCCGATCGCCGCGCCGCACTGGCGGCATTGGGCATGCAGCCCCAGCCGGCGCAGCGTCAGGCAGGGCCGTCTCAGTCCACCCAGCCGGGCAAGGAGGCGGTGCCCCCTGCGACAGATGCGCTGAAGTACGACGACCTCTCCAAGTCCGGCATCGCCGACGCCGTGCGCAGCCTGAAGGCGGACTTGAAGGCGCAGCTCACGGGTGACAAGGACACGCCGGCCGCGGGCACGACTGCTGCCGATGGCACATCGACAGCGGCCAAGACCAAAGACGAAGCAGCCGCCGCCAACTCGGTCGGCGACTCCGCGTCCTGGGCCAATGCGCCTACCGTGGAGGTCATGGCAGCGCCCAAGACGGCGGCGCAAGTCGAGCGCGACCGGGTGCTGGCCGCCGCCGGCATGGAAAAGCTGATCGCTACGGTCCAGCCCTGGGTGATCGGCCTGCTGGTGCTGATGGGCCTGGTCCTGACATGGCGCATGACGCTGCGCTACCTGCGCTCGCTGGAGACCAGGCGGCGGCGCCGCCTTTTTTCCTCTACCCAACCTCGGCGCAGCCAGTTCTAGGCGGGTGCCGGCGTGACGCTCAGCGTTGCAGCCGTGGCCACGCGGCCAGCAGCAGCGCGGCCGCCAGCGGCAGGCCGATTGCGTGCCACAGCGTGCTGCCATGCGCGGCGCCCACCACATCCAGCGCGCCGGCACCCTGCAGCGTGATGTAGGCCAGCAGGCACAGCAGCAGCTCATGGGCGCGGGCATTGCGCGTGGCCGCGCCCAGCGCCAGACCCCACAGCGCCACCGAGGCACCCAGCACCAACACGGCCAGGGCCGCGCCGGCATCGCCCGACACCGCAAAGCGCAGCAGCGCCGGTAGCGTGAAGGCCCAGGCCAGCGCCAGTTGCATCAGCACGCGCGCCAGCAGGATGCGCCCGCGCGCGCCGGCGTGGCAGAACACCAGCGCTGCGGTGCCGCCCTCGTGCTCGCGCAGCACGCTGCGGGCGAACACGTCCATCAGCAGCAGCCAGCTGGCCAACACCGCCAGGCCGGCAGCCTTGGCCGGGGCGAAGACCTGCGTGCCGGCGGCGGCCAGCATGGCCAGCCACCACCACAGCCGGCGTTGGCGCAGCACCAGTTGCAGCTCGGCCGCCAGCAACAGGCCGGTGCGGCCGCGCCGCAGAGGGGCCAGCAGCGCGTCCAGCCAGCGCAGTTGCCGGCCACCCAGCGCGGTGGCGCCAGCGCCAGCGGGTGTGGTGCGGGCGGCGCAGCGGTCCAGCCAGGGCGCGGCGGCCAGCACGCCGGCCAGCGCCAGCAGCAGCCACAGGGCCCGGCCAGGGAGGTCGCGCGCGTCGACCTGCCAGCGCGGCCAATCGAAGCGTTGCAGCGGCGGGTGCATGGCGCCGCAGCCTATGCACAGCTCGTTGGTCTTCATGCCGGGCACCTGCGGCGCCGCCTGGCGCTGCAGGCCGCGCTCCAGCACCGCCACGCCGTTGATGTCGGACACCCAGGGGTAGCTGCCGTCCGCGGGTTTGTGGTTCACGGCATTGACCATGCCGACGCTGAGCAGCGTCATCCACAGGAAGAAGTAGATGACATTGCCCAGCGAGCGGCGCAGCCAGGGCAGCATGTCGAACCAGATCGCCAGCGTAGCGGTCAGCGCCAGGCCCGGCAAGGCCAGCAGCAGGCTGGGTTTGACCAGCTCCCACAGGTCCAGCGTGCGGTCTTCGGCACGCACCCACTGCGCCAGCAGGCCTATACCCAGGCTGACCGCCATCATGCACAGGAACACCGCCATGTGGCTGCACCACTTGGCCAGCAGGTAGCCGCGCCGCGTCATGGGCGTGCTGACCAGCAGTTGCCACACCCGGCTGTCGAAGTCGCGCACCAGCGTGCCGCGCACCAGGTAGAAGCCGGCCAGGCTGAGCATCACCGACACCATGGCCAGCACCATGCCGACCCAGGCGCTGGAGTAGCTGCCCCGGTATTGCTGGCCGATGGCCACGATGGCGTAGCCGGACTCCACCACCGGGAAGCACAGCCAGCTGAGGCCGGCGGTGGCGGCCAGCAGCAGCTGGAAGCGCGCTGAGCGGCTGCGCTGCAGGAAGTCCGCCCGCACCATGGCGGCGAAGCGGCGAAGGCTCTCGGTCATGGGGTGGCTCCGCGTCAGGCGGCCAGCAGGGCCGGGGCGACGGATTCCTGCGCCAGCAGGCACATGTAGGCGTCCTCCAGGTCCGGCTCGGCCGGCTGCGCGGCCCAGGCCGGGCGCTGCGGCGTGATCACGCGCAGGCGCACCTGGTCGCCCTGGCGCAGCGAGCGGCTGATGCGGTGCTGGCCGCGCAGCTGCGCCACTTGGGCGGCGTCCACCGTCCAGTCCCAGGCCTGGCCCTGGGCCTGATTGATCAGCTGCTGCGGCGTGCCGGCAAAGCGCAGGCGGCCCTGGTCCAGCACGACCAGCATGCCGGCGCTGGCCTCCACGTCGGACACGATGTGGGTGGACAGGATCACCAGCCGCTGGCCCGCCAGGTCGGTCAGCAGGTGGCGAAAGCGCTGCCGCTCGGCCGGGTCCAGCCCCACCGTGGGCTCGTCCACCACCAGCAGTTGCGGGTCATTCAGCATCGCCTGGGCGATGCCCACACGCTGGCGCATGCCGCCGGAAAAGTCGGCCAGCCGGCGTTCGGCGGCGTCGCTCAGGCCCACCAGCGCCAGGCATTCCTCGACCCGCTGCGCCGTGGCCTTGGCCGGCAGGCCCTTGACGGCGGCCAGATAGGCCAGGAACTCGCGCGCGCTCAGGGCCGGGTAGACGCCAAAGTCCTGCGGCAGGTAGCCCAGTTCCAGCCGCAACGCGTCGGGTTCGCGCGCCACGTCCCGGCCGCGCCACAGCACGCGGCCCTGGCTGGGTCGGGCCAGCGTGGCCAGCATGCGCATCAGCGTGGACTTGCCGGCGCCGTTGGGGCCTAGCAGGCCGACGATGCCGGGTTGCAGGGACAGACACAGGTCGTCGTTGGCCAGCCGGTCACCGGCCTTGGCATAGCGGAAGCTGACGTGCTCCAGCACCAGCATGGGGTCTTGCCCGGCAGGGCGGGTAGCGGGTGCGGCGGCATGGGGCTGAAACGGCATGGCGGTTCTCGGCAATGGGCTGTGCAGGTGTGGCGCGCCAGTGTGCCCCGGGGCCGGCCGGTTGTCCTTGCGCATGTGACGAAACGGCAAATCCGGCTCATGAACCGGTCCGCCGCAGGCCTGGACGGGAAACCGCCGCTGCCCTGTCGCCTGTGCGCCAAGCAGCGCCGCAGCGCACCCCGATACTTGCCGGCAAAGGAGTTGCAGGCATGGACATTCAAGGCAAGGTAGCCGTCATCACCGGCGGCGCCAGCGGCATAGGCCGTGGGCTGGCACTGCGTTTTGCGCAAGAAGGCGCGCGCGGCATCGTGGTGGCCGACGTCAACCAGACCCGGGCGCAAGGCGTGGCCGACGAGATCGGCGCGCAGGCCGTGGCCATGCGCTGCGACGTCAGCGTGGAGGCCGACATCCAGGCGCTGGTGGCCGCCGCCACCCAGCGCTTCGGCCAGGTCGACATCTACATCTCCAACGCCGGCATCCTGGGCCGCCCCGGCGGGCTGGAGCTGGAGAACGATCTGTGGCAGCAGATGTGGCTGGTGCACGGCATGGCCCACGTGTGGGCCTCGCGCGCGGTGCTGCCGCAGATGCTGGAGCGGGGCGATGGCTACTTTCTCGTCACGGCCTCGGCCGCGGGCTTGCTGACCATCGTCGAATCCGCGCCGTATGCGGTGACCAAGCACGCCGCGCTGGCGTTTGCCGAGTGGCTGCGCGTGGCCTATGGCAAGCGCGGCATCAAGGTGTCCTGCCTGTGCCCGCAGTCGGTGCAGACCGACATGGTCAAGGGCGACGGTGGCTCGGCCGGCAAGGACGGCATCCTGACGCCCGAAGCGGTGGCCGGCTGCGTGGTGGATGTGATGCGCGAGGAAACCTTCCTGGTGCTGCCGCACCCCGAGGTGCTGCAGTACTACCGCAACAAGGGGCAGGACTACGACCGCTGGATTGGTGGCCTGCAAAAGCTGTACGCTCGGCACATGGCCGGCGGCTGAGGCACTGCCCGCCGCCAGCGCACAATGGCGCGCAGCAACAGGAGGTGGCATGGCGCAGTACGTGTTGTATGGGTTCACCGGCTCGGGCTCAGCCGCCGCGGAGATGGCGCTGCGCATCGCCGGGGCCGATTTCCGCAGCGTGGAAGCGGCTTCGTGGGAGCCTGGCTTTGCCGGCCTGGCAGAGCTGAAGCAGCTCAACCCGCTGGTGCAGATTCCCACGCTGGTGCTGCCCGGGGGCCAGGTGCTGACCGAGAGCGCTGCGATCCAGATCCACCTGGGGCTGGAGTTTCCCACCGCCGGCATCTTGCCCGCCGATCCGCTCGCCCGGGCGCAGGCGATTCGCGGCCTGGTGTTCATCGCCGCCAACTGCTACAGCGCCGTCAGCGTGCTCGACTTTCCCGAACGCTGGTGTGTGGACGCTGACGACGCCACCAAGGAGCGTATCCGCCAGGGCGCGCGGCAGCGCCTGCACCTGCACTGGGAGATGTTTGCCGACCAGTTTGGCGACCAGCCCTTCCTCGGCGGCGCGCAGCCCGGTGGGCTGGATTTCCTGGCCGCCGTGGTGTCCAAGTGGGCGGGCAGCCGGCCGTACCTGCGCCAGCACCGGCCGGCCTTCTCCGCCACGCTGGAGCGCATCGAGCAGCACCCGGCGGTGGCGGCGGTGTTCGCGCGGCACTGGCCGACCAAGTAAGCATTGCAACGGAGGGCGCCATGGACGACAAGCTGCTGACCTATGCGTTGAGCGACGGCATCGCCACCGTCACGCTGGACGACGGCAAAGCCAATGTGATGAGCCTGCGCATGCTGCAGGCGCTGGATGCCGCGCTGGAGCGCGCCCGGGCCGACAAGGCCGCCGTGGTGCTGGCGGGGCGCGCCGGCATGTTCTCCGGCGGCTTTGACCTGGGCGTGTTCAAGCAGGGCACTCCGATTGAGCAGCGCCAGATGCTGGAGGCCGGCGCGCGCATCACCGAGAAGATGCTGTCCTACCCGCTGCCGCTGGTGGCGGCCTGCACCGGGCACGCCATCGCCATGGGGGTGTTCCTGCTGCTCAGCACCGACGTGCGGCTGGGTGTGGACACACCGGGCGCGCGCATCCAGATCAACGAGGTGCAGATCGGACTGACACTGCCGCGCTTTGCCATCGAGGTCAGCCGCCAGCGGCTCAGCCCGGCCGAGCTGAACCTGGCCATCACCACGGCGCGGCCCTACGCGCCGCAACAGGCGCTGACCGCCGGCTTTCTGGACGAGGTGGTGGCACCCGACGCGCTGGCGGCCACCGCGCGCGCCACTGCCGCGCGCCTGTTGCAGCTGAACCTGCCGGCCTTCACCGCCACCAAGCTGCGCCTGCGCCAGCCGCTGTTGGCCGCTTTGCGCCAGGCGATCAGCGAGGACTGCGCCGAGTGGGCCAAACTCTTTGGAGGCGCCGCATGAGCAAAGCCAATCCGCCCCCGGGGACCGACGCCATGGCGCCGGGTGCCGCTGCCTTGCCCCCCGACGTGCTGGAGGCGCTGGCCCGGCACAACGCCATCGAAGCCATCAAGCGCCTGCGCGGTGCCACCGGCCTGGGGTTGAAGGAAGCCAAGGACGTGGTGGATGCCTACCTGCAAGGCCGGCCGGTGCCCGCCTTGCCGCCTTCCGGCGGCGCCGCATCGTTCGCCAGCGTGCCGCCGGCCGTGCTGGCCGCGCTGCACCAGGGGCAGAAGATCGAGGCCATCCGGCTGCTGCGCGAACACACCGGCCTGGGGCTGAAGGAGGCCAAGGACGTGGTGGACGCCCTGCCGCAGGCGCGCCAGCAAGGCGGCCAGGCTGGCGGCCTGGCGCCCGGCGAAATGCCGCGCAGCGGCCTGTTGCGCTGGGTGGGCATGGCCGTGGTGCTGGGCGTGCTGCTGGCCTGGTGGCTGCTGCGCGGCCACTGAGCGGCCACGCGCTGCCAGGCGCTGCGACGTTCTGCCATGGGCAGCCAGTGTTGCGGTGCGCACAGACCGCAGCCGCCATGGCGCGCTAGGGTGTAGCCAGGCCCGCCAACGCGGGCGCACTGGAGCAACACCATGAGCAGTTCATACCAACGTGACGCGCAAGACATGGCCAGCCCGCTGACCGCCAGCGCGGTTGACGAACCGGCATTGGCCCACCCGGTGGGCACCGGCGTGGGTGCGGTGCTGGGCGCGGCCGGCGCCGGCGCGGTGGCCGGTGGCCTGGCCGGGCCGCTGGGCTCGCTGGCGGGGGCCCTGGCGGGCGCGGTGGCCGGCGGCCTGATGGGCAAGGCGGTGGCCGAAGTGGTGGACCCGAGTTGCGAAGACCTGTACTGGCGCGAACACCACGTGCATCGCCCCTACGTGCCGGCCGGCGCGCCCTATGCCGACTACGGCCCGGCCTATGCCTATGGCGTCAGCGCCTACTCGCAGTACGCGGGGCGGGACTTTGATGCCGTGGAACCCGAATTGGCCCAGGGCTGGGCCGTGGCGCGCGGCAGTTCCCAGCTGGACTGGGACAGCGCCCGCCTGGCCACCCGCGACGCCTGGGACCGGCTGGGCGTGACGCTGCGCGGCGTGGCCTGACCCAAGTCCCCGCCGGGCCGCCCCAAAGGGGGCTTGCGACCGTGGGGGCCTTATTTCCTGAACCACTCGTCCACGTCCACCTGCCACTTGGCGAACACCTCGGTGCCGCGGCCTTCGAGCACGGGTGTGCCGTAGGTGCTGCCACCGCCGCTGCCACGGCTGGCGCCCAGGTAGAAGATGGTGCCGGCGGTGCGCCGCCAGGTGTAGGTCAGGCTTTGCGTGCGGTCGCGGTCGGTGAAGCCGGTGATGTTCATCAGGGGTTCGTTCAGCCGCTCAGCGCCGTTGCGCTGCAGGATCAGCCGCAGCGTCTGCTGCGGCGCCAGGTGCCAGATGGCCAGCAGTTGTGCGGCCGTCTCCTTGTAGGCGGTGCCGCTGGTGGGCGCCTCCAACTGCGCCACCGAGACGTTGGGCAACAGTTCCAGCGTGCGCCACGGCCGCAGGTTGGCCAGCAGCGTCACCCTGGTGCCGGGGCGCACCTGGTTGGCGGTCACATCCAGCAGGTGGCCGTAGTCCAGGTCCATGCTGACCTTGGAGGCGAACTCACCCAGGTTGCGCTGCATCGACCAGTGCCAGTAGTGCTCTTGTTGCAAAGCCGTGTTGGCGGCCACGCGCTGGCGCACCAGGCCACGGTATTCCAGCGTGAACTCGGTGTTCTGGCTGCTGCTGAAGTAGATGCCGGGCTTCACCGCGCTGGAGATGGTGCGGCCGGTGGCGCGGTCCTGGATGTTCTCGGAGTTGAAGTTCAGCCAGATCTCGTTGAACGGCCCGGTGTTGCGCCACACGCGGTGGGCGTCGAACTCCAGGCGACGCACGCCCGTCTGGGTGACGAAACCGTTGTCGTTGCGAAAGCCCAGGCTGCGGTCCTCCAGCACCGCGCCGACCTCATACGGCTCCGAACGCCAGAAGGCGCTGGCGAACAGCTGCGTGCCGTCCTGCGCCGTGGTGCTGGTCAGCCGGCCTGCCCCATCCGGCTGCGCCGTGGTGTGCGAGGCCAGCAGTTGCGCGCGCAGCCGCAGGTTGGGCGTGGCTTGCCAGCTGACGTCCGGTCCAACCACCGCGTTCTGACCCTGGCTGCCCTCATAGCTGCGCACGGCCGCGATACCGCCCCAGCTGAGGTCGCTGCGGTCAAAGCGCACGCGCGCCACCGCGCTGTCCGACGCCGGCTGCCAGGCGGTGCCGGTGCCGTAGGGGCCGGGCAGCAGCACCAGGCCGCCCCCCAGGTCGTGGATGGCGTAGCTGGTGGCGGCCAGCGTGTCGTCGCGCCAGCTGGCGCGCACGCCCCAGCGCGGCTGCGACACGCTGCGGGTGTACAGCGCGTCGGTGGGTGAGCGCAGCAGGTCGCTGCTTTCCAGGAAGAAGGGCCGCTTTTCCTGCAGGAACAGCGCGAAGCGGGTGTTGCGCGACAACTGCGGCACGTCCAGCTCCACCTGGCTGAAGTCGGGCTTCAGCGTGGCGTCCACCACCAGTTCGGGGCGGGGGCGCCACTTGATGTCCAGCCCCACGTTCAGGCTGTTGTCGCTGGTGCCGGGCTGGCCAGGCGGCTGGTCGGTGCTGCGGCGCAGTGTGAAGTTGGGGCGCAGCTGCAAAAAGCTGTCGCTGCTGGGCGCCGGCGCGCCCTGCAGCGGTTGCAAGGCCTCGATGAAGTTGGCCGCATCGCGCGCCAGTGGCACCGACATCAGCAGGTAGGGCTGGTCGCGTGGCACCCGGCGCACCACCATCATGCGCCAGCCGGCGATGGGGTTGGCGGCGCTGGCCTTGCTGTAGCGCAGCGACGAATACGGGATGCGGAACACGGCGGTGTAGCCCTGCGCGTTGCGCTGCACGGCGACGTCGTAGTCGAAGTCCGGCGAGTTGTCCTCGTTGTCGTCCTCCGCCGTGTTGACGCCGTCGAAGGTGCTGCCGGCGGAGGTGACGCCGAACCACTGCGCCATCTTCTTGCGGCCCATGGGGTCGAAATACACGATGACGAAGTCGTGCGTGCGGTCCGCCATGTCGTGGCGCACCGGCAGGTTGGTCACCATCTCCGGGTGCGGGTCCAGCGCGGTGACGCCGACGTACAGCGCTTGCTCGCCCACCAGCACCTGCACCCGGGTCTCGAACTGCGGCGTGGCGCCCAACGTGGGCTCGCGCTCGATGAAGCTGTTGTAGATGGGCGCGCGCTGCCAGGCCGGGTGGCTCAGGCTGCCGTCCACGGGCACGGTTTCGCCCGGGTTCAGGCGGGCGCTGGGCATGGGCAGCGCGGGTGGCAACTGCGGGCCGGTCGGCGCGGGTTGGGCGAACAAACTGGTGCTGCACAGCAGCAAGGCGCCCGCGCAGGCGCGCAGGGTTGAGCATGAAAAGGGAAGCGGCAAACCAAAGGGCATGGGGGCGCACGATAGTGCGGCTGCCCGGGCTGGTCAACGCGCAACGCGGGTTGCTGCGATGGAATGCGGATTGAAGGGGATGGTTGGCAGGGCGGCGTGGGAACTGGGTTGGCAGTTGCGTTGCGGCTTTGACGTGTGTGCGGCTGCTGTTGATCAAGGAAGCGGGCGTTGCAGGGTGGGTGGTGAAGGGCAGTGCTGCCCAACGCAAAAGCTTCGCGGCAGAAACGTCGCAATAGCCGAGGAGCAGCGCGGCAGCCGGTGTTTGGCGGAAGGGCCCCCTGTGTGAAGCCGAGGAGCGCAGCCCCAGACGGATCAGAAAGCGTGCTGTCTGAGCGACCGAAGGGAGCGAGTTTGCACGCTTTCCCGGCTGGGGCGAGCACCGCAGGGCAGTCGCGAAGCGACCTTCACACCGGGGAAGGAGCCAAACACAGGCTGCCGCGCTGCGGAGCCTCGTCAGAGAAAACTTGAGAGCGAGCGCAACAAGAGGGCTTCGACAGGCTCAGCCCGAACGGGATTGTTTAGCCCGAACGGATTGAGCTTGTTCGCGCCAGCCGTCGTCAAATCTCTTCGTAGAGCGGCAGCGTCAGGAATTCCTCAAACGCTTCCTGCGTGCTCATCTTGGCGAAGATTTCCGCCGCGCGGTCGAACTTGCCTTCAAAGCCGCCGGCCTTGATCTTGGCCAGCTCCTCGGGCACCAGCGCGCGCACCATGTCGGCGGTGACCTTGCGGCCGTCGTCCAGCACGCCCTTGGGCGAGCGTATCCATTGCCACACCTGGCTGCGCGAGATCTCGGCGGTGGCGGCGTCTTCCATCAGGTTGTGGATGGGCACGCAGCCGTTGCCGGCCAGCCAGGCGCCCAGGTAGTGGATGCCGACGTTGATGTTCATGCGCAGGCCGGCTTCGGTGATCGGCGTTTCCGGCTGGAAGTTCAGCAGGTCGGCGGCGACCACGTTGACTTCGGGTTTCTGCTTTTCAAACTGGTTCGGCTTGTCGCCCAGCACGGCAACGAACTCCTTCATCGACGCCTCCACCAGCCCCGGGTGCGCCACCCAGCCGCCGTCGTAGCCGTCGGTGGCGTCGCGCCGCTTGTCGCCGATGATGCCGGCCATGGCCGCCTCGTTCTTCACCGGGTCGTTCTTGATCGGGATCAGCGCGCTCATGCCGCCGATCGCCGGCGCGCCGCGCTTGTGGCAGGTCTTCAGCAGCAGCAGCGCGTACGAGCGCATGAAGGGCGAGGTCATCGTCACCTTGGCGCGGTCGGCCAGGCAGAAGTCCTTGTCCAGCTTGAACTTCTTGATGCAGCTGAAGATGTAGTCCCAGCGGCCGGCGTTCAGGCCGGCGCTGTGCTCGCGCAGCTCATACAAAATTTCTTCCATCTCGAACGCCGCCAGGATGGTCTCGATCAGCACCGTGGCCTTGATGGTGCCCTGCGGCAGGCCGAGCTCGTTTTGCGTCATCACGAAGACGTCGTTCCACAGCCGCGCCTCCAGGTGGCTTTCCATCTTGGGCAGGTAGAAGAACGGGCCGGCGCCGCGCGCAATCTGCTCCTTGGCGTTGTGGAACATGAACAGCGCGAAGTCGAAGATGCCGCCGTGCACACGCTGGCCGTCCACCAGCACATGCTTCTCGTCCAGGTGCCAGCCGCGCGGGCGCACCTGCAGCGTGGCGATTTTGTCGTTCAGCTTGTAGCTCTTGCCGTTGGCCTCATGCGTCAGCGTGCGGCGGATTGCTTTGCCCAGGTTGATCTGGCCCTGGATCTGGTTGGCCCACACCGGCGAGTTGCTGTCCTCGAAATCGGTCATGTAGCTGTCGGCGCCCGAATTGAAGGCGTTGATCACCATCTTGGCGTCCACCGGGCCGGTGATCTCCACGCGGCGGCAGTGCAGCGCGGGCGGGATGGGGGCGATCTTCCAGTCGCCTTCGCGAATGCTCTTGGTGGAGGTCAGGAAGTCCAGCTTCTCGCCGGCATCAATGCGTTTGGCGCGGGCCACGCGCTCGGCCAGCAGCTGCTGGCGGCGCGGCTCGAAAGCCCGGTGCAGCTTGGCCACCAGTTCGAGGGCGGGCAGCGTCAGGATGGTTTCAAAGCCGGGCAGTATCGGCGCGTTGATCTGCATGCCGGCTGGCAGGGGGGTGGACATGGTGTGCTCCTGAATCAAGAAAAAGACAAAACAAAAAGGGCGCGGTGCGGTCAGCCCGGCACGGCCAGCACCGTCAGCACGTCGCGCAGCGTGCTGCCGATGCGCGTCGGCGGCGTGCCCAGCTCTTCCACCGGCAACCGGTAGCGGTTGATCCACAGCGTCTGGTAGCCGTACCAGGTGGCGGCCAGCGCGTCCCAGCCGTTGCAACTGACAAATAGCATGTCGCGTGCCAGCAGGCCGGTGGCTTGCTCGCCCAGCGCGTAGGTGTCGGGGTGGGTCTTGAAGGCCTGCACCGCATCGACGCTGAGCACATGGTCCAACAGGCCGTCCACACCGGCGGATTTGACGGCCACGCCCAGCATGCCGGGATCGCCATTGGACAGGATGCCGGTGGGGATGCCGCGTGCTTTCAGGGCTTCCAACACCTCGCGTACTTCGGGGAAGGCGCTCAGGTGCCGGTACTCATTCATCAGCCGCGCTTCATGCTGCGGCGTCAGTTCCAGGCCCAGGCGCTTGCAGCAGTAGCGCAGGCTGGCCTGTGTCAGCTCCCAGAACGGGCGGTACACCGACTCGCGATGCGGTCCGCGCTTGCTGCTGGTCACCAGGCGCGAATACTCCACCTGCTTGTCGCGCCATTGTGCGGCCAGCGCTTGGCCATGGCCGGGGAACAACTGCTCGGCCGCCAAGCCGACGCTGTAGACATCAAACAGCGTGCCGTAGGCGTCGAACAGCACCGCGCGCGGGGTTGGGGTCAATGGGGCAAGGGTGGCGGCCATGCGCAGACTTTATTCCATGCTGTTAGGTTTATTAATAGACAAAAAATTCATAGATTAGTGACAAAATAGTATTTAATCGAACCATTGCACCGCCTTGAGACCTTGCCATGAGCCCAGCCAGCCCCGATCCCGCTCCCCCGGCCACGCCCTTGCCGCTGGCCGGCCTGCGCGTGGTGGAGTTCAGCCACATGGTGATGGGCCCGACCTGCGGCATGGTGCTGGCCGACCTGGGTGCCGAGGTCATCAAGGTGGAGCCGCTGCGCGGCGACAGCACGCGCGAGTTGCTGGGTGCCGGCGCGGGCTTTTTCGTCATGTTCAACCGCAACAAGAAGAGCATCGCGCTGGACCTGCAGTCGGCGGCGGGCAAGGAGGTGGCGCTGAAGCTCATCATGACCGCCGACGTGGTGAACGAGAACTTCAAGCCCGAGACCATGCAGAAACTCGGCTTCGACTACGCCACCTTGGCCAAGCTGCACGAGCGGCTGATCTACGTCAGCCACAAGGGCTTCCTGCCCGGCCCGTACGACCACCGCACCGCGCTGGACGAGGTGGTGCAGATGATGGGCGGCCTGGCCTACATGACCGGCCGCCCCGGCGACCCGTTGCGCGCCGGCACCAGTGTCAACGACATCATGGGCGGCATGTTCGGCGCCATTGGCGTGCTGGCGGCGCTGATGCAGCGCGACAAGACCGGACGCGGCCAGCAGGTGCAGTCAGCGCTGTTCGAGAACAACGTGTTCCTGGTGGCCCAGCACATGATGCAGTACGCCGTCACCGGGCAGCCGGCCAACCCCATGCCGGCGCGCATCTCACCCTGGGGCATCTATGACGTTTTCACCGTGGCCCAGGGCGACCAGGTGTTCCTGGCGGTGGTCACCGACACCCAGTGGCGCATCTTCTGCGAAGGTTTCGGTTTTGAGGACCTGAAGGCGGATGCCCGGCTGGCCAGCAACAACGACCGCGTGCGCGCCCGCGACTGGCTGATGCCCGAGCTGCGCCAGCGCCTGGCCAGCCGGCGCGGTGCCGACCTGAGCGCGCTGTTCGAGCAGCTGGGCCTGCCGTTCGCACCCATCACCAAGCCGCACGAACTGATGGACGACCCGCACCTGAACGCCACCGGCGGCTTGGCGCCGATGACCCTGCCGGATGGCCGGGAGACCAAAGTGCCGCTGTTCCCCTTCACGCTGGACGGCCAGCGCATGGGCTTGCGGCTGGACCCGCCGCGCCTGGGTGAGCATGCGGATGCGCTGCTGCAGTCGCTGGGCTACACGGCGGCGCAGATTGCGCAGTTGCATGCGGATGGCGTTATGGCTGAGCCGGATTGAGCGCGCCCGCATGGACAAACTCAAGCAACTGGAGTCCTTCGTCTCGGTGGCCACCCGGGGCAGCCTGACGGCGGCGGCCCAGGCCGAGGGCGTGGCGCCGGCCATCATGGGGCGGCGGCTGGATGCGCTGGAAGAGCGCCTGGGCGTCAAGCTGCTGCTGCGCACCACGCGGCGCATCTCGCTGACGCACGAGGGCAGCGCCTTTCTGGAAGACTGCCAGCGCCTGCTGGCCGACCTGGGCAATGCCGAGGCCAGCGTGTCGGCCGGCGGCGTCAAGGCCAGCGGCCACTTGCGCGTCACCGCGCCGGCCGGGTTTGGCCGCCGCCACGTGGCGCCGTTGGTGCCGCGCTTTCGGCATCTGCATGGTGACGTCACGCTGTCGCTGAACCTGAGCGACCGGGTGGTGGACATCGCCGCCGAGGCCTTCGACTGCGCGGTGCGGGTGGGCGACATGCCGGATTCGTCGCTGGTCAGCATGCGGCTGGCCGACAACCGGCGCCTGTGCGTGGCCTCACCCGACTACCTGCGCCGTCACGGCAGCCCGAAGCACCCGCACGAGCTGTCGGCCTTCGACTGCCTGACGCTGTCCAGCGACGCCTCACAGACGCGCGGCTGGGCTTTCCAGGTGCCGCAGGCCGGCGCCAGCGGGGGCCGTGAACTGATCCACCTGAAGCCGGTGGGGCCGCTGGACTGCTCCGACGGCCAGGTGCTGCACGACTGGTGCCTGGCCGGCTGGGGCATCGCCTGGCGCAGCACCTGGGAGGTGCAGGCCGAGGTGGCGGCCGGCCGCCTGGTGCCGCTGCTGGAGGAGTTTGCCGCGCCGCCCAATGGCATTTATGTGGTGTTTCCGCAGCGCAAACACCTGCCCCTGCGGCTGCGCTTGTGGATAGACTTCCTGAAACACCACTACGGCCAGCCGGAGTTCTGGCGCGCCATGCCGACACCACAACCCGCACGCGAACACGCCCTGACATGAAGCAACTGGTACTGTGCGCCGACGATTTTGCGCTGCACGAAAGCGCCTCGCGCGCCATCGTGGAGTTGGGCCGCGCCGAACTCCTGAGCGCCACCAGCGCGATGGTGCTGTCGCCGCGCTGGGGCATGGACGTGGCGCTGCTGCGTGAGCTGCGTGGCCGCGTGGACGTGGGCCTGCACCTGGACTGGACCAGCAACTTCGCCCGCGCCGCCGGCCATGGGCGCTCCTTGGGCACGCTGATGCGCCAGGCGCTGCTGGGCGGCATAGCCCAGCGCCAGGCGCGCACCGTGATCGAACGCCAGCTGGACGCCTTCGAGGCGCAGTGGAAGGCGCAGCCCGACCACGTTGACGGCCACCAGCATGTGCAGCAGTTCGCCGGCATACGCCAGGCGCTGGTGGCGGCGCTGGCCAAGCGCTATCCCGGCAGGAAGCCCTATCTGCGCGTTTCGCGCATCGCCGACAGGCAGGTCGGGTTCAAGGGCCGGGTCATCACCGCCATGGGCGCTTCGGCCCTGCAGCGCCTGGCCGGCCAGGCCGGCATCCCATGTCTGGCGCCGCTGACCGGGGTGTACGGCTTCTCCACCAAGGGTGGCGTCTATGCCGAGCACATGGCCCAGTGGCTGCATGCGCTGCCCGAGCGCGCGTTGATGATGTGCCATCCCGCCACTCACCTGGAGGAGGACGACGAGATCGGCGTTGCCCGGGTGTGGGAGTTCGACTACCTCAGCAGCGGCGACTTCCCCGCCCAGCTCGAAGAGGCCGGCGTGCGGCTGGTGCGCGGCGCCGCCGCCTAAAATCCGTGGGTGACTGACACCCAAGCTCCTTCTCACGCGCAGCCGCCCGGTGGCCAGCGCACCTCGTGGCTGCTGATGGCCGGCCTGTGGCTGGCGCTGTTGGTGCTGGCCGCGCTGCGTCCGCTGGCCGTGCCCGACGAGGGCCGCTACGGCGAGATCGGCCGCTGGATGCTGCAAAGCGGCGATTGGCTGACGCCGCGGCTCAACGGCATCCCCTTCTTCCACAAGCCGCCGCTGGTGCACTGGCTGCAGGTGCTGTCGCTCGGCGCCTTCGGCGTGCACGAGGTGGCGCTGCGCCTGGTGCCGGCACTGCACGCCGGGGGGATGATGGTGGCGCTGTACCTGGCGGCTCGGCGTTGGTGCGGCGAGCCGGTGGCGCGCACCGCCGCGCTCATGCTGGGCAGCAGCCTGGCCTTCCTGATCGGCGGCCAGTATGTCAACCACGACACCGTGGTCGCCACCTGGATAGGCGTGGCCATCTGGTGCTTCGGCTTCTCCTTCATGGCCGGCGACCGGCCGGACGCCGCGCTGGCGCGCTGGGGCTTCGTGGCCTGCGCCTTGGGCATGCTGAGCAAGGGCATGATCGGCTTCGCGCTGCCGGGCCTGGCGCTGTTCGTGTGGCTGGTCTGGAGCTGGCAGTTCAAGAAGATCCTGTACCTGCCGTGGGTCAGCGGCCTGGGGCTGTTCCTGCTGATCGCCGCGCCGTGGTTCGTGGTGGAGCAGATGGCTTTCCCGCAGTTCCTGGATTACATGTTCGTCAACCAGCAGGTCTCCCGCTTCACGGCCAAGGTGTTCAACAACGCCCAGCCCTGGTGGTTCTATGTGGCGGTGCTGGCTGGCCTGGTGTTCCCCTGGGCCTTCTTCGCGCTGCGGCAGGTGCGCCGTAGCGCGCAGCCTGGGGATGAAGCGTTGCCGGTGGACGCGTGGAAGCTGTGCTGGTCGTGGCTGCTGGCCATCCTGGTGTTCTTCTCCATTCCGAACTCCAAGCTGGTGGGCTACATCCTGCCCGTGGTGCCGCCGCTGGCGCTGCTGGCCGCCTTGGGCTGGCGCCAGGTGGTGGGCCGGCGCTGGCCGCGCGCGGCCGGGCCGGTGTTTGCCATCCTGTGCGTGCTGAACCTGGGCGGGGCCCTGGCCATTGACCTGACGGTGGCGCACGTGGCCGAAGACCGCCGTTCGGAAGACGTGGCCAAGCTGCTGGCCTGCGAGGCCAGCCCGGCCGACACCATCTACGTGGCCGGCAGCGACTACCCCTACGAGCTGCCGTTCTACATCCAGGCCGCCAAGCCGCTGGTGGTGGTGCAGGACTGGGCGCGCCAGCGCAAGGAGGCCGGCGACGACTGGCGGCGCGAGCTGTTCGACGGCGCCGATTTCGATGCCCGCGCGGCCCAGGTGCTGCAGCCGCCAGAGGTGCTGGTGCAGGCCGCCAGCCAGCCGGGCAACTGGCTGTTGGTGCGCCACGTGGGGCAGACCGAGCAGCCGCCGGCCGGCTGGGCCCTGGTGCGCAAAGGCACCGGGTTCAACCTCTACAAGTCAGGTTCGGACGGCGCGAATGCCCAGGCTTCAGCGCCGAAAGGCCCAGAAGCGGCTCAGCACAAAGGTCTGCCCGGCTGCAAAGCCCTGGCCAAGCAGTAACGACAGCAGGGGCGGCAGCCCCAGCACGCGCAATGACAGCACGAACACCAGCTCGTTGCTGGCAAAGCCGGCCAGCGCCGTCACGACGAAGCGCACGAAGCTTTCCTTCACGCCGGTGTTGGTGTCGGTGAAGCTCAGGCGCCGGTGACCGGCGAAGCTGACGAAAAACGCCACGCCAAAGCCCAGCGCATTGGCAAGCTCCGGCAGCATGGCGTGGCGCGCCAGCTCGAACACCGCAATGTGCACCAGGGCGGCGGTGCCGCCCACCACCAGGAACCAGAAGCCGGCGCGCTTCATGCCCGAAGCTGGCGGCGGGACAGGGGGTTGATCCACGGGCTCAGAGCAGCGAAGCGTCTTGTTCACGTGCCCAGCTGCCGGCCGCCAGCGGCTGCGGCGCCGGCAGGCCCTGGCCGTTGCGCCGGCTGATCAGGTAGGCCGGGCGGCGCTTGACCTCTTCGTAGATGCGGCCCACGTACTCGGCCAGGATGCCCACCGACAGCAGCTGGATGCCGCTGAAGAACATCATGCCCACCACGATGGTGGGGTAGCCCGGCGGCGTGTTGCCGGTGATGAAGTATTCACCCACCACCCAAGCGCCGTAACCCAATGCGCCTATGGACAGCAGCAGCCCCAGGAAGGTCAAGGCGCGCAGCGGCGCGGTGGAAAACGCCACGATGCCGGTGATGGCCAGCGACATGGCGCCGCGAAAGCCGAAGCTGGTGACGCCCTCTTCGCGCGCCAGCGGCTCGTAGTCCATGGCCGTGCTGTTGAAGCCCACCCAGGCATACAAGCCCTTCATGAAGCGGTTGCGCTCGGGCAGGGATTTCAGCGCCTCCACCACCTGGCGGTCCATCAGGCGGAAGTCGCCCGCGTGCGGCGGAATCTGCACCCGGTTGCCCCAGTTGACCAGGCTGTAGAACATGTCGGTCAGGCTGGCCTGCAGGCGCGACTGGTCGTCGCGCGTGCTGCGCACCGCGTAGACGACGTCAAAGCCCTCGCGCCATTTGGCCAGCATGTCGGCCAGCAGGCTGTTGGGGTGCTGGCCGTCGGCGTCCATCATCACCACCACGTCGCCGGCGGTGGCGTCGATGCCGGCGGTCAGCGCCGCCTCCTTGCCGAAGTTGCGCGACAGCTTCAGGTAGACCAGCCCGGGGTGGCTGGCGCACAGGCCCTGCATCACCGCCGTGGTGTCGTCGCGGCTGCCGTCGTCCACCACGATCAGCTCCACCGCGTCGGCCAGGGCGCGCAGCGCGGCCAGCGTCTCGGGCACCACGCGGGCCAGGTTGCGCGCCTCGTTGTAGGCGGGCATCACGCAGGAAATGCTGGGGCGGGCGTCGTCGCGGGGCGTCATGGCTCGCATCATGCCAAAAGAAAACCCCGCGCACGGGTGTGGGCGGGGTTTTTTTCAGCCCCCGAGGGGCTGAAGCCTGCGGCTCACAGCCTGCCAATGCAGGCTGGGACAGGCTGAAGAGCCATGGCCTCTGGCCATCGGCCTGTCCAGGGAGCTACACGCAGTGAGCGACCGTGGGGGCTTTACTTCTTGGCGGCGGAAGCCGGCTTGGCGGCAGCGGCGGGCTTGGCTTCAGCCGGCTTGGCGTCCGCGGGCTTGGCTGCGGCGGCCGGCTTGGCGGCACCGGCCTCATCGGCCATGCACTTCTTGATGTGGCTCTTCTTGGCCGCGCCGGCCAGCTTCTTGTCGGCGGCGGACTTCTCGCAGGCCGGGCTGGCGGCGGCAGCGGCGGGCGCGCCGCCGGCATCGGCGACGCACTTCTTCTCAAAGGCCGTCTTGGCGGCACCGGCGAGCTTTTTCTCCGCCGATTTGGCGGCGCAGTCGGCCGCCGGATCGGCATGCGCGACACCGAAGGACAGGCAGGCGCCCAGGGCGATCAGGGAGAGCAGCTTCTTCATGGTGTTTCCTTTTGAAACAGGGTTGTGGAGACTGACGGGGGGCATTCCAGCACATAACGCCGGTGCTGGCAATTGCGACGACAGCGTGGCCCGTAAAATCGGCTCCATGTTGTCCGTAAAAAATGAATTGCTGGCCGCCCTGGGCGAAGAGCTGGAAAAGCTGTCGCCGGGCGCCGGCGCCAAGGCGGCGTTCGAATCGCCCAAGATGGCCGAGCATGGCGATCTGGCCAGCACGGTGGCCATGCAATTGGCCAAGCCGCTGAAGACCAACCCGCGCCAGCTGGCTGAGACGCTGCGCACCGCGCTGCTGGCACAGCCCGCCTTTGTCCGCTGGGTGGACGCGGTGGAAATCGCCGGCCCGGGTTTCATCAACTTCCGCCTGAAGCCGGCCGCCAAGCAGCAGGTCGTGGCCGAGGTGCTGGGCCAGCGCGAGCGCTTCGGCTGGCAGCCGCCCAATGGCCACAAGATGATGGTGGAGTTCGTCTCGGCCAACCCCACCGGCCCGCTGCACCTGGGCCATGCGCGCCAGGCCGCGCTGGGTGACGCCATCTGCACGCTGTACCAGACCCAGGGCTGGGACGTGTACCGCGAGTTCTACTACAACGATGCCGGCGTGCAGATCGCCACGCTGGCGCAGTGCACGCAACTGCGCGCCAAGGGGGTCAAGCCGGGCGACCCGCAGTGGCCCGAGTCGGCCTACAACGGCGAGTACATCGCCGACATCGCCATCGATTACCTGGCGAAGAAGACCGTCAAGGCCGACGACCGCGAGGTCACGGCCAAGGGCGACGTGGACGACCTGGACGCCATCCGCGAGTTCGCGGTGGCCTACCTGCGCCATGAGCAGGACCTGGACCTGCAGGCTTTCCAGGTGAAGTTCGACAACTACTACCTGGAGTCCAGCCTGTACACCAGCGGCCGGGTGGACAAGGCGGTGTCGGCCATGCAGGCCGGCGGCCACACCTACGAGAAGGACGGCGCGCTGTGGCTGCGCAGCACCGACTACGGCGACGACAAGGACCGGGTGATGCGCAAGGGCGACGGCAGCTACACCTACTTCGTGCCTGACGTGGCCTACCACATCGCCAAGTGGGAGCGCGGCTTCGAGAAGGTGGTCAACATCCAGGGCACCGACCACCACGGCACCATCGCCCGCGTGCGCGCCGGCCTGCAGTCGACCAATGTGGGCATCCCCAAGGGCTACCCGGACTACGTGCTGCACAGCATGGTGCGGGTGATGCGCGGCGGCGCCGAGGTGAAGATCTCCAAGCGCGCCGGCAGCTACGTGACGCTGCGCGACCTGATCGACTGGACCAGCAAGGACGCGGTGCGCTTCTTCGTGCTGGGCCGCAAGGCCGACACCGAGTACACCTTCGACGTCGACCTGGCGCTGGCCAAGAACAACGAGAACCCGGTGTACTACGTGCAGTACGCCCATGCCCGCATCTGCTCGGTGCTGGCGACCTGGGGCGGCGACGTGGCCGCGCTGGCCAAAGTGGACCTGGCGCCGCTGCAAAGCCCGCAGGCGCAGGCGCTGATGCTGCTGCTGGCCAAGTACCCCGAGATGCTGACGGCCGCTGCCGACGGCTTTGCGCCGCACGACGTCACCTTCTACCTGCGCGAGCTGGCCGCCAGCTACCACAGCTACTACGATGCCGAGCGCATCCTGGTGGATGACGAAGCGGTGAAACTGGCGCGGCTGGCCCTGGTGGCCGCCACCGCGCAGGTGTTGCACAATGGCCTGGCGGTGCTCGGCGTGAGCGCGCCGCAAAAGATGTAAAGACGGATTTATGGCAAAACGGCAAGAAGACAACAAGGGCGGCGCCCCGCAGCGCATGGCCCCGCAACCGCAACGCGGCAACACGCTGCTGGGCTTCATCATCGGCGTGGTGGTGGGGCTGGCGGCGGCGCTGGTCGTGGCGGTCTACGTCACCAAGGTGCCGGTGCCCTTCCTCAGCAAGGGCCAGAGCCGCACGCCCGACCAGGACGCGGCCGAAGCCAAGAAGAACAAGGACTGGGACCCGAACGCACCGCTGTACGGCAAGCAGGCCGCCAAGGCGGCGCAAGCGGCCTCCGGCGTCGTCACGGCCGCGCCGGCCGCGGCGGCTTCGGCCGTGGTGCCGGCGGTGGCGCCGGGCAAGCAGCCGGCCGCGCCGGCGGTGGCGGTGGCCGCTTCCAAGGCGGTGGTGGCCGCGGCCGACCCGCTGGGCGACCTGGCCAAGGCAAAAATGGGTGCCGCCGCCGAGCCCTTCACCTACTTCGTGCAGGTGGGGGCTTTCCGCACCGCCGAGGACGCCGAGGCCCAGCGCGCCAAGCTGGCACTGGCCGGCGTGGAGGCCAAGGTGTCCGAGCGCGAGCAGTCCGGCCGCACCGTGTTCCGCGTGCGCGTGGGGCCGTTCGAGCACAAGGACGAGGGCGAGAAGACCAAGGAAAGGCTGGAAGCCTCGGGTCTGGAAACGGCGCTGATACGGGTGGCCCGCTGAGGGCTGGGGCCGCCGTGTTGAACTTTTTGCCGCGCCGTTCGCTCTGACCGGTTCCCTTGCAGGAGATGGGTGCATGAATCGACGTGAGTTTTACACGCTGGCGGCTGGCGCCGGCGTTGCCGCGCTGGGCTGGCCGGTGTCGTCCGCGCTGGCGCAGGTGCAGGCGCAATCCGGCACCGACTACCTGACGCTGGACAAGCCGGTGGCGGTGGAAGTGCCGACCGGCAAGATAGAGGTCATCGAGTTCTTCTGGTACGGCTGCCCGCATTGCAATGCCTTCGAGCCCACGTTCGACGCCTGGGCCCGCCGTGTGCCCAAGGACGTGGTGGTGCGGCGCATCCCGGCGGCCTTTCGCGACGAATGGGTGCCGCACCAGCGGCTGTTTTTCGCGCTGGAGGCGCTGGGCCAGCTGGACCGGCTGCACGCCAAGGTGTTCCACGCCATCCATACCGAGCATGTGGTGCTGGAGCGCGAGGGCGCCATCGCCGACTGGGTGGCCAAGCAGGGCGTGGACCGCGCCAAGTTCGTCGCGCAGTACAACGCGCCGGCCACCGACAGCAAGGCGCAGCGCGTGCGCCAGTTGCAGGACGCGTTCAAGGTCGAAGGCGTGCCCGCCATGGGCATTGCCGGGCGTTTTTATGTCGACGCCGACTACAGCAAGACCATGCCGCGCATGCTGCAGGTGGCCGATTTCCTGGTGGCCCAGGTGCGCTCAGGCCGCTGAGCCGGCCACGCGGCCGGCTGTTCCCCTAGTTTTCATTGACCGTATTGACGGAGCACACACAGATGATCAAGCGTCGCGAATTTTCAGCCTTGTCCATGGGCGCATTGGCCGTTTCTGGCCTGGGTTTGGGGCTGGCCAGCGGGGCGGCCTCCGCCCAGCCGCGTGAAGGCGCGCAGTTCAAGAAGCTGGACCAGCGCCAGCCCGTCGACGCGCCGGGCAAGGTCGAGGTGGTCGAGTTCTTCCGCTACAGCTGCCCGCACTGCGCCTCGTTCGAGCCCATGCTGGGGGCCTGGGTGGCCAAGCTGCCCAAGGACGTGGCGTTCAAGCGCGTGCCGGTGTCCTTCGCCGACGAGAAGGGCATGCTGCAGCGCTTGTACTACGCGCTGGAGTCCATGGGCGTGCTGGAGAAGCTGCACGGCAGGGTGTTCATCGCCTACCACGCCGAGCGCGTGCCCATGAACACGCCCGACCAGATCGCCGACTGGGTGGCCAAGCAGGGCGTGGACCGGGCCAAGTTCATGGACCAGTACAACTCCTTCAGCGTCGCCACCAAGGCCAGCCGCGCCTCCCAGCTGCAGAACAATTTCCGCCTGGAAGGGGTGCCCACCATGGGCTTTGGCGGGCGCTACATCTCCGACGGCGGCATGGCCGGCGGCATGCCGCAACTGCTGGCCGTGGGCGACTACCTGATCGCCGAGTTGCGTGCCGGCCGGTTGTAGGACATCTGCAAACCGCTTGCAAAACCCTGCGCCGCGCTGGCGGGCGTGGCATAGAATGCCTTGCAAAATTGCACCGTTGTGGAGAACTACATGTCCGCCGAGAAATACCGCCTGGTCACCCGCAGTGATTTCGATGGCCTGGTCTGTGCCGTCCTGCTCAATGAGCTGGAGCTGATCGACGACATCAAGTTCGTCCATCCGAAGGACATGCAGGACGGCAAGGTGGAGGTTTCCGACCGCGACATCACCACCAACCTGCCCTACGTGCCGGGCGTGCACCTGGCCTTCGACCATCACCTGTCGGAGACCATGCGCAACACGGGTGACCGGCCCAACCACATCATCCTGCCCAACATGCCGTCGGCCGCCCGCGTGGTGTTCGAGCACTATGGCGGCGCCTCGCGCTTCCCCGCCGCCTGGGCCGACATGATGGCGGCGGTGGACAAGGCCGATTCGGCCCAGTTCACGCGCGAGGAGATCCTGAACCCCACCGGCTGGGTGCTGCTGAACTACCTGATGGATTCGCGCACCGGGCTGGGCCGTTTCCGCGAGTTCCGCGTCAGCAACTACCAGCTGATGATGGATCTGATCAAGCACTGCCGCGACCACACCATCGAGGAGATCCTGCAGCTGCCCGATGTGGTGGAGCGCGTGGAGCTCTACCACGAGCATGCCGCCAAGGCCAAGGACCAGCTCAACCGCTGCACCACGCCGATCGCCAACCTGGCGGTGCTGGACCTGCGCGACGAGGAGATCATCTACGCGGTCAACCGCTTCATGATCTACGCCATGTACCCGCAGACCAACATCTCCATCCACGTGATGTGGGGCATGCAGAAGCAGAACACCGTGTTTGCCACCGGCAAGTCCATCATCAACCGCACGTCCAAGACCAACATCGGCCGGCTGATGCTCTATTACGGTGGTGGTGGCCATGAAAACGCCGGCACCTGCCAGGTGGACAACAACAAGGCCACGCAGGTGTTGCAAGAGCTGATCACCCAGATCAACAACGACGGCTGAAGATATGGCCCCCACGGTCGCTCACTTCGTGTAGCTCCCTGGACAGGCCGATGGCCAGAGGCCATGGCTCTTCAGCCCGTCCCAGCCTGCGCAGGCAGGCTGTGAGCCGCGGGCTTCAGCCCCAAGGGGGCCGCAAATCCCTTGGGGCGGCCCGGCGGGGATTTCAGCCTCGCAAGGCGAAAAATTTTGCTCTCGTAAGACGCCAAACCACCGCTTGGCGCGGTGGCTGCGCATACAATGCAATGCAAGATTCATGCCGCCTATGAAATCACTCTGCTCCTCCCTTTCGATCGCGCTGCTGTTGGCCGGTCTTTGCTGCACCGCACAAGCGGAAAAGGCCGACCGCAACAAGCCGATGAACATCGAGGCGGACACCGGTGTGGCGGACGACCTGAAGCAGACCACGGTGTTCAACGGCAATGTGGTGCTCAGCAAGGGCACGCTGCTGATACGCGGCGCCCAGCTGACCTACCGCGAAGACGCCCAGGGCTACCAGTACGGCACCGTCATCGCCGAGCCGGGCAAGCTGGCCTTCTTCCGCCAGAAGCGCGACGGCGTGGACGAGTTCATCGAAGGCGAGGCGGAGACCATCATCTATGACGGTCGCGCCGACACCGTCAAGTTCGTCACCAAGGCGGTGATGCGCCGGCTCAAGGGCGCGCAGTTGAATGACGAGATGATCGGCGCCGTGATCCTGCTGGACAACGTCAAGGACAGCTTCAACATCGATGGCACCACGGTGAAGAACGGTGTGCCGCAACCCGGCGGCCGGGTGCGCGTGATGATGACGCCCAAGGGCGAGGCCGCCCAGGCGAGCGGCGCAACGCCTGCCGCCCCTGCCGCGCCCGCCTCCGGTGTGCGCTTGCGCCCCAGCACCACGCTCAGCGGGGACAAGCAGTGACGGTGGCTTCCCCCGCGCCCGCAGATGGCGGCGCCGTGGGCCCGGACAGCGCCGGCAGCCGGCTCGAAGCCCGCAACCTGAAGAAGTTCTACGGCAGCCGCGAGGTCGTCAAGGACGTGTCGCTGGTGGTGGGCAAGGGCGAGGTGGTGGGCCTGCTGGGCCCCAACGGCGCCGGCAAGACCACCTCGTTCTACATGATCGTGGGCCTGTTGCGCGCCACTTCGGGCGACATCCGCATCGATGGCCAGTCGGTGGAGCACATGCCGATACACCGGCGCTCACGCATGGGCCTCTCCTACCTGCCGCAGGAAGCCTCCATCTTCCGCAAGCTCAATGTCGAGGACAACGTGCGCGCCGTGCTGGAGTTGCAGCGCGACGACGCCGGCGAGCCGCTGAAAAAACCCGAGATCGAGCACCGCCTGACCAGCCTGCTGCAGGAGCTGCGGGTGGAGCACCTGCGCGATTCGCCGGCGCTGGCGCTGTCCGGCGGCGAGCGCCGCCGGGTGGAGATCGCCCGCGCGCTGGCCACGCAGCCGCGCTTCATCCTGCTGGACGAGCCGTTCGCCGGCATCGACCCGATCGCGGTGATCGAGATCCAGCGCATCATCAGCTTCCTGAAAGGGCGCGGCATCGGTGTGCTGATCACCGACCACAATGTGCGCGAGACGCTGGGCATCTGCGACCACGCCTACATCATCAGCGACGGCCACGTGCTGGCGCAGGGCACGCCGTCCGAGATCGTGGACAACGCCGACGTGCGGCGCGTGTACCTCGGCGAACACTTCAAGATGTGATGAAGCCCGGTCTCTCGCTCAAGATATCGCAGCACCTGGCGTTGACGCCGCAGCTGCAGCAGTCCATCCGGCTGCTGCAGTTGTCCACGCTGGAGCTGAGCCAGGAAGTCGACCAGATGCTGGATGACAACCCCTTCCTGGAAATGACGCATGACGAGGCGCCTGGCAGCGAGTTCGGCATCGCTCAGGCCGACGCGCCGGTGCGCGAGGACGACCGCGACGCGGAGTTCGCCGCCAGCGGCGCCGTGACCGAATACACCGACAGCTCCACTTCCAGCACCACCAACGACGAGGCCACGCCTTTGTCCGCCGACGACGGCCAGGACTGGGAGGGCGATGGCACGCTGGAGATGTCGCCCGACGACGGTGAATGGGGCGGTGACGCCAAGGCCCACGGCAACAACCTGGGTGGTGAAGAAGAGCCCGATGCCGGTGAGCTGGCGCGCAGCCAGGAATCCTTGCAGACGCACCTGCACCGCCAGGCGCTGGCGCTGCGCTTGAGCGAGGCCGACAGTGCCGCGCTGCGTTTCCTGATCGAGTCGCTGAACGACGACGGCTACCTGGACGAACCACTGGAAGACCTGGCGCGCGGCCTGGCCGGCGACGACGAGAAGCAGGTGGAGGACCTGGTGCACAGCTTCACCGTGGCCCTGGGCCTGCTGCACAACCTGGAGCCGGCCGGGGTGGGCGCGCGCAACCTGGGCGAATGCCTGAGCCTGCAACTGCACGCCATGCAGCGCCATGTGCGGCTGGACGTGCCCACGGCCACCGCCGTGGCGCTGGGCTTGCGCATTTGCGAGCAGCCGATGGACCTGCTGGCGCGCCGCGACGTCAAGCGCCTGAGCCAGGTGTGCGGCGGCAGCGACGCCGCCGTGCGCGACGCCATCGCGCTGATCGCCCGGCTGGAGCCCAAGCCGGGCCGCCGCTTCATCGACGTGGAGCGCAACGTGGTGGTGCCGGACGTGCTGGTCACCAAGGTGGGCAACGGCGCGCAGGCGCGCTTTCGCGTGCTGCTGAACCCCGACGTGATGCCCAAGCTGCGCGTGCACGACATCTATGCCAACGCGCTCAAGCACCACAAGGGCGGCGGCAAGGAGGCCTCCAACTACGCCGCGCTGCAGCAGCGCCTGCAGGAGGCGCGCTGGTTCATCAAGAACATCCAGCAGCGTTTTGACACCATCCTGCGCGTCAGCACCGCCATCGTGGAGCGGCAGAAGAACTTCTTCACCCATGGCGAGCTGGCCATGCGCCCCTTGGTGCTGCGCGAGATCGCTGACGAGCTGGGGCTGCACGAGTCCACCATCAGCCGCGTCACCACCGCCAAGTACATGGCGACGCCGTTCGGCACTTTCGAGCTGAAGTTCTTCTTCGGCTCGGCGCTGGGCACCGAGTCCGGCGGCAACGCCTCCAGCACCGCGGTGCGGGCGCTGATCAAGCAGTTCGTCGCCGCCGAGAGCGCGAAGAAGCCGCTGTCCGACAGCCAGCTGTCCGACATGCTGAAGGAGCAGGGCATCGAGTGCGCGCGCCGCACCGTGGCCAAGTACCGCGAAAGCCTGCGCATAGCGCCCACCAACCTGCGCAAGGCCTTGTAGGCCGCGCTGACCATCCCGTCAGGCTTTTCCGTGAACCAGTTGCAATTGTTCCTGCCGTGCGCCGCCGGTGTCGAGGACTACCTGTTGGCTGAAGGCCAGTTCATCACCGGCCTGCCCGGCGAAGCGCTGGACAAGCGCCGTGGCGGCGTGTCGCTGAACGCCTCGTGGCGCGACGCCATGTTGCTGAACCTGCACAGCCGCCTGACGCAGCGCGTGCTGGTGCAGTTGTCGTTCAGCCAATACCGCAGCGAGAACGACCTCTATGAGGCGGCCAGCCAGGTGGCGTGGGAAATCTGGTTCACGCCCAAACACAGCATCAAGGTCGAGGTGACCGCCCAGCACAGCCCGCTGACCAGCCTGAACTTCGCGGCGCTGAAGATCAAGGACGCGGTCTGCGACCGCTTCCGCGCCAAGGCCGGCGGCGTGCGGCCGGACGTCAACACCCAGTGGCCCGATGTGCGCATCTACGCGCACCTGACCACCGACACGCTGTCGCTGTACATCGACACCTCCGGTGAGCCGCTGTTCAAGCGCGGCTGGCGCGAGGACAAGGGCGACGCGCCGCTGAAGGAGACGCTGGCCGCCGCCATGATCGCCGCCAGCGGCTGGGCTGACGGCGAGGGCGACCTGTCGCCGCTGTACGACCCCTGTTGCGGCAGCGGCACCATCGCCATCGAGGCGGCGCAGATCGCCTGCCGCATCGCCCCCGGTTCACGCCGGCGCTTTGCTTTCGAGAAGTATTTGCCGTTCCAGGCCCACGTGTGGTCCGCCATCCGGCAAGAGGCCGCTGAGGCCGAAGTGGTGCGCCCGCCGGATGTGCAGCCCATCGTGTTCGGCAGCGACGTGGCCCACCGCATGGTGGACTTCGCCCAGCGCAACGCCGAGCGCGCCGGCGTGGCCGACGTCATCGAGTTCCGTGGCGGCGACGCGCTGCAGCGCATGCCGCCCTGCGACGCACCGGCCATGATGCTGCTGAACCCGCCGTATGGCGAGCGCATCGAGGCCGGCGGCGTGGCCGGTGCGCGTGCGCGCGAAAGCGCCTTCACCGAGGACGGCGGCGAGTTCTTCAGCCAGCTGGCCACGCACTGGAAGAAGAACTACAGCGGCTGGACCGCCTGGATGCTGACCCCCGACCTGAAGCTGCCCGGCAAGATGCGGCTGAAGGAGTCGCGCCGCGTGCCGATGTGGAACGGGCCGATCGAGTGCCGGCTGTTCAAGTTCGACCTCGTCAAGGGCTCGGCGCGGGGCAAGCCGGCGGCTGACAGCAGTTCTGCCTGATTTTCTCTCGGCCAGATCATTCCGTTCGGGCTGAGCCTGTCGAAGCCTGGTCAAACCAAGCTCGCGCCGCACGTCCCCGGTAGGCCAGCGCACCGGGCGTCCGTAGCCGGACTGCCTCCGGACCTCGCGCAGATGATGCTTCTAGTACACCATGAGGCTGGCGCGACCACCATGTCTTGGGCGCGTGACTCTGTAGCATGCGCGAATGCCTGCGGCAACCCGGCTACAGCCACCCGGCACGCCTGCGGGTCGTTGTTTGCTTCAGTGAGCTTTCACGCCATGGCTTCTGCAGGCCAGCCGCCCGTCCACTGCCGTTCTGCTTGCGGACCTCGCGCAGATGACGTTTGTGGCGAACCATGCGGTTGGCGCGACCACCATGGTTTAGGCGCGTGACTCTGTAGCATGCGTCGAATGCCTCCAGCAGCCCGGCAGTGGCCGTGCGACTGGCCTTACGGTGCGAGTTCGCTAAGCGCCTCTGACTCAAACGTGGCGAAGCGGCTGTTGGCTGCTTGGCTGTTGTTACGCGGCGCCCGCCAACGGCCCCGATGTCGCTGGGGCGCGTGGCGCAGCGGCATCAAGGGGGAGGCCCGCAGGGCCGGAGGACAGCCGCGGAGCCACGCGCCCCAGCGGCGTCGGCAGCCAGCAAACCGGTTGCTCAGTTACAGCACGCCAGCCACCACGTTGACAGTGATCGCAATGATGATGACGTTGAAGAAGAACGACACCAGGCTGTGCAGCGTCGCCAGGCGGCGCATGGCGCCGGAGGTAATGGTCACGTCCGAGGTCTGGAAGCACATGCTCAGCACGGTGGCGAAGTAGAAGAAATCCCAATAGTCCGGTTTGTCCGTGCCGGGAAAGCTCAGCTGCCCCGGCGTCAGGTAGTAGGCGTGCGCGTAGTGCTGCGAGAAGATGGCGGCCACGTACAGCCACGAGGTCAGGATGGTGCCCACCGCCAGCGCGATGTCGGCCAGCGACTTGTCGCGCGCGCCGTGCAGCTCGTGCGACAGCGCCACCAGTACCACGGCGGCGATACCCATGCTGATGACCAGCACCGTCCATTTGCCGTCGTCCTGGATGCGCGCGCGCTGGCGCATGCTCTGGTGCGTGGCGCGTGACATCAGATGCGCCACCAGCACCAGGAACAGCACCGCACCGCCGTTGAAGGCCACCAGCATGGCGCGCACCGGTTCCATCACCGGCAGCAGCAGGCCGAACAGCACCAGGGCGGTGGCGCTGGAAGTCAGCAGGCGCGGGCGCCGTATGATGCGGCGTATCTCTTGCGTGGAATGGTTCATGGCTGGTGGCTCTCCCCCCGGTGTCGTCATCGACACCAACATTGTGCTGGACTTGCTGGTGTTCGGCGACCCGGCCAGCCGGGATTTACACCAGGCTTTGACTGACGGCCAGCTGCAATGGCTGGCCACCGCCGCCATGCGGGACGAGTTGCAGCGCGTGCTGGGCTACCCCCAAATCGTGCCGCGCCTGGCCTATTACCAGCTGGCGCCGGAAGAGGTGCTGGCGCGCTTCGATGCCTGGGTGTGCACCGTGGCGCCGGCGCCGCGCGCGGCTATGGTGTGCAAGGATGCCGACGACCAGAAGTTCATCGACCTGGCGGTGGCCCACGGCGCGCTGCTGCTGAGCAAAGACCAGGCGGTGCTGCGCCTGGCCAAGCGGCTGCTGGCGGTGGGTGTGCAGGCTGTGCCGCAGTTCAGGCCGGCTGCAGCTTGAAACTGTCGGCGCTGGCCAGCGGCCAGGTCTGCTGAAAGATCATCGGCAGGTGGCTCAGGTCGCTGTGCAGCAAAGCGCCTTCGGGGAACTCCGTCAACAGCAGCTGTGCCAGCGGCTTGACCTTGTTGTCGGCCGCGCGCCGCACGATGTGGTGGGCGGTGATGTCCTTCGGGTGCGCCACACCGGCGGCCTGCACCAGTTCCTGCAGCGCGTGCAGCGTTTGCTGGTGGAAGTTGAACACGCGCTGCGCCTTGTCGGGCACCACCAGCGACTTCTGCCGCAGCGGGTCCTGCGTGGTGACGCCGGTGGGGCAGTGGCCGGTGTGGCAGGTCTGCGCCTGCAGGCAGCCCAGCGAGAACATGAAGCCGCGCGCGCTGTTGCACCAGTCGGCGCCCAGCGCCATGAAGCGGGCGATGTCGAAGGCGCTGACCACCTTGCCGCCGCAGCCGATGCGGATCTTGCCGCGCAGGCCGGCGCCGCGCAGCGTGGCGTCCACCAGCAGCAGGCCTTCCTGCACCGGTGAGCCCACATGGTCGGTGAACTCCAGCGGCGCGGCGCCGGTGCCGCCCTCGGCGCCGTCCACGACGATGAAGTCCGGCGTGATGCCGGTGGCCAGCATGGCCTTGACCATGGCGAACCATTCCCACGGGTGGCCGATGCACAGCTTGAAGCCGGTGGGCTTGCCGCCGGACAACTCGCGCAACCGGTCGATGAACTGCATCATCTCGATGGGCGTGGAAAACGCGCTGTGCGACGCCGGCGACACGCAGTCCACCCCCATGGGCACGCCGCGCGCGGCGGCGATCTCCAGCGTCACCTTGGGGCCGGGCAGCATGCCGCCGTGGCCGGGCTTGGCGCCCTGGCTGAGCTTGAGCTCGATCATCTTCACCTGCGGGTCGCGCGCGTTGGCGCTGAACTTCTCGGCGCTGAACGTGCCGTCGTCATTGCGGCAGCCGAAGTAGCCGGAGGCCACCTCCCAGATCAGGTCGCCGCCGTGCACGCGGTGGTGCACCGAGATCGAGCCCTCGCCGGTGTCGTGCGCGAAGCCGCCGCGCTTGGCGCCGGCGTTCAGCGCCAGGATGGCGTTGGCGCTCAGGGCGCCAAAGCTCATGGCCGAGATGTTGAACACGCTGCAGCTGTAGGGCTGAGCGCGGTCCGGCCCGATCAGCACGCGGAAGTCGTGCGACGCCAGCTTGGTCGGCGCCACTGAATGGTTGATCCACTCATAGCCCTCGGCGTGCACGTCGAGTTGCGTGCCGAAGGGGCGTTTGTCCGGGTCGCCCTTGGCGCGCTGGTACACCAGCGAGCGCTGCGCGCGCGAGAACGGCGTGGCGTCGTTCTCGGCCTCCAGGAAGTACTGGCGGATCTCCGGTCGGATGAACTCCAGCATGAAACGCAGGTGGCCGATGATGGGGTAGTTGCGCAGGATGGAGCGGTGCTTCTGGCCCAGGTCGTACACCCCCACGCACACCAGCGCGCCGAACAGCAGCGCCCACGGCAGGCCGACGCCGAACACCGCCAGGCTGAAGCCGCACAGCAGCAGCGCGAACACGCACAGGCCCATGACGGTGTAGCGGATGGGAAACAGGGTGTTCAAGTAGTCGAACATGGGCGAGGTACCTGTGGGGAACGCTGTAGGCGCGGTTGCCACGCACTGTGCCAGAAACCCGGAGTTTGCGCGATGGCGTTTACCTGGGCTGTGGCCCGGGTTGCAGCGCTCGCGCTACACTGCACGACCCCGGCCGCCCGCCTTGGCCGCCATTGCTGAGCCTGCCTTGCCATGAACACCCCCACCCCCCTGTCTGCTGCCGCCGAGCCGCTGCCGCCGGAAGCCTTTGACGAGCTGGACGCCATCCTGGACGACCTGCGCACCCGCTATGACGAAACGCCGCAATGGGAGTTCTGCGAAGGCGCGATGGCCGCGCTGGTGTGCTGCCGGCGTGCCATTCCCGTCGAGGAATACCTGCCCGTGCTGCTGGGCCTGCCCGTGGAGGGCAGCGCGCCGGATGCGGAAGACGGCTCCTTTGCCGATGCCGCGCAGCAGCAGCGCTTCATGGACCTGTGGCAGCATCGTTGGCAGGAGGTGGCGGCGGCGCTGGACGCCGACGTGCGCAACCTGGAGGACGACCAGGCCTACCACCCCGAGGTGCTGGACGTGCGCGGCTCCGTGGCGGCGTTGGACGAGGCTGAGCGCGCCGAGATGGCCTCCGAGACGCTGCCCTACTTCGCCCAGGTGTGGGCCTTGGGCTTCATGTTCGTGGTGGAGAGCTGGCCCGAGGAGTGGGCCGCGCCGCGCGACAAGGAGGCCGCCGGTATTTTGAACGCCGCGCTGGACGCCATCGTGGCCATCACTGAAGACGACACCGGCAAGCCCACGCTGAGCGTGTTCAGCGAGGACGGCCCGCCCAGCGTCAGCCAGCAGCGGCTGAACGCGTTTGGCGAGGCGATCTGGGCGGTGTATGACCTGCGCGAGCTGTGGCTCAGCTTCGGCCCGCGTGTGGAAACCGTGCGCAAGGAAGCCACGCCGGGGCGCAACGACCTGTGCCACTGCGGCAGCGGCAAGAAATTCAAGAAGTGCCACGGGGCTGGATAACGCTCGCCCAAAAGTCCCGTTCACCCTGAGCTTGTCGAAGGGCCCGTGCGGACATGCTCGCCAGGGCTTCGACAGGCTCAGCCCGAACGGAGGAGGTTGGCGTTCAGCCCTTGCGAGCCGACATGAATTTCGCCAGGTTCCCCGCCGCCGTCGCCCGCACCTTGTTGCGCAACATCGGTGACCAGCCCAGCAGCATGCCGGGTGCACCCAGCGCCTGGCTGGACCAGCGCCAGAAGTTGAACGTGTCGTGCTGCTGGATGACCAGACCCTGGTCGTTGAAGGTGAAGGCGCTGTCGATGACGTTGTGCACCATGCGACCGGTGGCGCTGAAGCGGTAGTCGGCTTCCCAGTGCGCCTGGCCGCTGTTGCCGCTGGCCGCGATGCCGCTGTATTCCAGCTTCCACACGTCCCGGCCCTTGGCTTTCGTGGCCTCGCACAGCATGGTCCACATGCCCACTACTTGCGCCTTGCCGCGCAGCGAGAAGGCTTCGTCGTCGAATTCCACGTTGTCGGCATAGCAGCTGGCCATGGTGGCCGCGTCCAGCGCGGCGAAGGCGGTGTAGAACCTGGTCAGGGTTTGCTCGTTGGCGTTCATGGCGGTCCTGGTGAAGTGAAGGGGGTAAAAAGGCGGCTGGCCGCTGTCAGCCCAGCAATTTGATCAGGCCGGCCAGCGCGTGCCGCACCGTGGCTTGGCGCACGGCGGCGCGGTCGCCGGGGAAGCGCATGGTTTCGCTCAGCAGCCAGCCCGGCGCGGCAAAGCCGAACCACACCGTGCCCACCGGCTTGGCCGCGCTGCCGCCGGTGGGGCCGGCCACGCCGGTCACCGCCACCGCGACCTGCGCGTGCGAATGCGCCAGCGCACCGCGCGCCATGGCGCGCGCCACCTCTTCGCTGACGGCGCCGTGGCGCCTGATCAGCGCCGCCTCCACGCCCAGCATCTCGGTCTTGGCCTCGTTGGAGTAGGTGACGAAGCCGCGCTCCAGCCAGTTGCTGGAGCCGGCGAGGTCGGTGCAGGCAGAAGCGATCAGGCCGCCGGTGCAGCTCTCGGCGCAGGCCAGCTTGTGGCCCTTGCGTTGCAAGGCCTGGGCCAGTTGCTCGACCAGCTCGGCGATGGATGGCAATGCGGGTTCGCTCACAGCAGTCTCCAGAAGCTGAACACCAGCAGCACGCAAAAGGCGGCCACCAGGTCGTCCAGCATGATGCCCAGGCCGGCCTTGTCCCAGGCGTGCGGGTCGATGGCCGGGTCGACGTGGTGGAACAGGCGGTCGGCCCAGCCCACCGGGCCGGGTTTGACGGCGTCGAAGAAACGGAACAGCCCGAAAGCGATGGCCTGCGCCAGCAGGCCGGCCGGCATCACCAGCCACAGCACCAGCCAGATGGCCACCACCTCGTCCCAGACCACACTGCTGGGGTCTTGCACGCCCAGGTGGCGCGCGGTGGTGGCGCAGGCCCACCAGCCCAGCGGCAGCGACACGGCGATCACATAGCCCCACTGGGCAGCGTCCAGCCAGTGCGACAGCACCAGGTAGGCCAGCCAGCCCCACAGCGTGCCGGCGGTGCCGGGGGCCACCGGGCTCAGGCCCGAGCCGCCGCCCAGCGCCAGCAGGTGCGCCGGGTGCGCCAGCATGAAACGCGCCGTGGCCACCTGCGGCATGGCGACGCCCGGGTGCTGCATGGCCTGCACCATGCGGGCGGGGTCGGAGAAGTCCTGCGGGTCGTTCATCGGGCGGCGGTCACGAAATGGCAGAGGTGGGCTGGTTCAGCCAATGCTCCCAGTAGTCTATGCAGGCGCGTATTTTGGGCAAGCGCTGGCGCTCCCTCAGCATCACCGCGTGGATGGGCACCTGCGGGTCCGTGAAGTGCGCGGTCAGCAATGGCACCAATTGCCCAGTATGCACCAGCGGCCGCGCCACCAGGTCCATCAGCCTGCCAATGCCCGTGCCGGCCAGCACCAGCGCCAGCAGCAGCGCGGTGCTGTCGGCGCGCGTGTGGCCGGCCACCTGCAGGCTGCCGCCGGGGCCGGCCGGCTTGGGCGCCAGGCCCCAATGGTTGAGCAAGGGGCTGGCGCTGTTGGCCAGCAGCCGGTGGGCTTTCAGGTCGTCCGGGTGCGTGGGCGTGCCGAAGCGCGCCAGGTAGGCCGGCGCGGCGTACAGGCTGCGGTGGTGGGTGCCGATGCGGCGGGCCACCAGCGTGTCGCTGCCGACGTCGCCGGAACGGATGGCGATGTCCAGGCCGTCACGCGCCATGTCGGCCAGGCGGTCGTCGGCGGCCAGCTCGATGTGCAGGTCGGGGTGGCGCTGGTACAGGCCGTTCAGGCTGGGCGCCAGCACGTAGCTGGCCAGCACCTGGCTGGCACCCACCCGCACCCAGCCGCTGGGGCCGGCCAGTTTGCCGGTCAACTCGCTGCCGAGCTCGTCCCGCAGGTCCAGCATGCGGCGGCAGTAGCTGAGGAAGGTGTCGCCCTCATCGGTCAGGCTCAGGCCGTGCGTGGTGCGGTGCAGCAGGCGTACGCCGCAGCCGGCTTCCAGCCGGGCCAGCGCGCGCGTCACCTGGCTGACCGGCGCGTCGCGCTCGCGCGCGGCCGCCGACAAGGTGCCCAACTCGGTGATGCGCACGAACAGCGCGGCGTCGTCCAACTGCAGTTGCATGCTGACATTGTGGGTTGGTATTGCAGTTTCTGCAATACCAATTACCAATTCAAGCTATTTCAGGATCATGGCTGAATTACTACAGTAATAAGCATCATCAACCAAGGAGCCCATCGTGCCCATTCTGCAAGTCAAACTGTCGCCCCCGCAAACCCCCGAGACCCACGCCCGGCTGGCTGAAACGCTGAGCCGCCTGACCGCCCAGTTGCTGGGCAAGCGGCATGAGGTCACGGCGGTGGCATTCGACGAACTGCCGACAGGCCGTTGGTACATTGGCGGCCGGCTGCCCGAGGCCGCCACGTTCTACCTGGACATCAGCATCACCGCCGGCACCAACAGCGAGGCCGAGAAGGCGCAGTTCATCGCCGCGGTGCATGCCGAGATGCAGCGTGAAATCGGCGCTGGCAAGCCCTTGGCCGAGGGCAGCTACATTGCCGTGCACGAGCTGCCGGCCACCGACTGGGGTTACGCCGGCCAGACGCAGCACGGGCGCCGGCTGGCGCGCGCGCGGCAGGCCGAGCCCGCGCTTCAGGCGAAGTGATCGAAAGAGGCGAAGCGGCCGCTCACCGGCTGGCCATTCGCCGCCAGCACCCGCAGGCCCTGCGTGGCGTCCACGGTGTGGCCCACGCGGGTGACGGGTGTGCCGCCGGCCTGCGCCGCCGCGAGCACTTGCGCACGCAGCGCGGCTGGGGCAGTGAAGGCCAGCTCGTAGTCGTCGCCGCCGGCCAGCACGTACTCCAGTTGCAGCTCCGGCGGCAGTGACCACAGCGGGTCTTGCAGCGCGGCGCTGGCCAGCAGGGGCAGTGCCTGCCCGGCCTCGATCACCGCGCCCACGCCCGACGCCTTCAGCACATGGCCCAGGTCACCCAGGAAGCCATCGCTGATGTCGACCGCCGCCGTGGCGATGCCGCGCAAGGCCTGGCCCAGCGCCACCCGGGGCGTGGGCGTTTCCATGCGGGCGCGTGCCAGTTCGAACACCGCCGCCGGCAGGCTGTGCTTGCCGCGGAACTGCTCCAGCGCCAGCCGGGCGTCGCCCAGGTTGCCGCTGACGTAGATGTCGTCACCCACCCGCGCGCCCGAGCGCAGCAGCGCCTGGCTGCGGCCGCCCACCACCGGCACCTCGCCGAACACGGTGATGCAGATGTTCAGCGGGCCTTGCGTGGTGTCACCGCCAACCAGATCGCAGCCGTGCTGGTCGGCCAGCGCCCACAGCCCGTCTGAAAAGCCCTGCAGCCAGGCCTCGTCGGCGCGCGGCAGGGCGAGGGCCAGCGTGAAGGCCAGCGGCCTGGCGCCACAGGCGGCCAGGTCGCTGAGGTTGACTGCCAGCGCCTTGTGGCCCAGGCGCGCCGGGTCCACGGTGGACAGGAAGTGGCGCCCCTCCACCAGCATGTCGCTGGACACCGCCAATTGCGTGCCGGCACGCGGGGGCAGCAGCGCGCAGTCGTCGCCTACGCCGAGGTCGGCCTGGCGCGGCGGGCGCTTGAAGTAGCGCGCAATCAGGTCGAATTCGCCCATGTGGCCAACAATCCGCGCGTCAATGCAGCGTGCGGCTGCTGTCGCCGGCGCTCAGCGCGTCCAGCACGAACATCGGGATATCGGCGTCGAACTTGTCGCCCTCCTCGCTGACGCAGAACAGGCTGCCGTGCATGGTGCCGGTGGGCGTGCCCAGGCGGGTGCCGCTGGTGTACTCGAACACCTCGCCGGGGCGCAGCAGCGGCTGCTGCCCCACCACGCCCAGGCCGCGCACTTTTTCGGTGTGGCCGTTGGCGTCGTTGATGTTCCAGGTGCGGGAGATCACCTGGGCGCTGACCTCGCCCACGTTGGTGATGGTGACGGTGTAGGCGAAGGCATACATGCCCTGCCCGGGGCGGGACTGCTCGGGCAGGTAGCGCGGGTGCACCTCCACGTGGAATTGAAGCTTGGCCATAGCCCGCCATGCTACCTGCGAAAATACCGCCAGTCCAAGACGCGCGGCCATGCCCGAGCGTTATTGGGCGAAAATCCTTAACTCCCATGACTTACCGCATCGCCCCCTCCATCCTGTCCGCCGACTTCTCCCGCCTGGGCGAAGAGGTGAAGAACGTCATCGCCGCCGGCGCCGACTGGATCCATTTCGACGTGATGGACAACCATTACGTGCCCAACCTGACCTTCGGCCCGATGATCTGCCAGGCCTTGAAGCCGCACGCCAAGACCGCCGATGGCCGAGCGGTGCCGCTGGACGTGCACATGATGGTGCACCCGGTGGACGCGCTGGCCGGCGCCTTTGCCGATGCCGGTGCCGACCTGATCAGCTTCCACCCCGACGCCAGCACCCATGTGCACCGCAGCATCCAGGGCATCAAGGCCAAAGGTTGCCAGGTGGGCCTGGTGTTCAACCCGGCCAGTTCGCTGGACGTGCTGGACTGGGTCATCGACGACATCGACCTGGTGCTCATCATGAGCGTGAACCCGGGCTTTGGCGGCCAGAGCTTCATCGACTCCGCCTTGCGCAAGATCGAGAACGTGCGCCGCCGCATCACCGCCAGCGGCAAGGACATCCGGCTGGAGGTGGACGGCGGCATCAAGGCCGACAACATCCGGCGCGCGGCGGACGCCGGCGCCGACACATTCGTCGCAGGGAGCGCGATTTTCGGGCAAGCGGACTACAAGGCGCGCATAGACGCCATGCGCGCCGCGCTCGCCGCCTGACGCGCGCGGATGAGTTCCGCCTTTTCGCGCCGATCCATCGGCCAGGCCGCGCGCGCCTGGTGGGTGGCGCGCTGGCGTGCCGGCGTGTTCGCGGAGTTGCCGCCGCATCTGCGGGTGCGCCTGTCCATGTACGGCATGCTGCTGCTGGTGGGCGCGGTGTTCGCCGTCCAGGCCTGGCAGGCCGACCAGTTCGAGGCCGTGCGCAAGACCGACGCCGAGATCATCCAGTCCGCCGCGCGCCAAAGCATGCTGACCCAGCGCCTGGGCGCGCTGGCCGCGCTGCTGGCCTTGCCCAGTGGCCGCCTGGAAGAGCAGCGCCAGGCGCTGGGCGACGGCATCAGCAGCGCGCAAAACCATGCGCAGGCGCTGGAGGCGCTGCTGAAGTCGCAGGCGGCACTGCAGCGCGACGACGACAATGCCGCGCTGGAGCAGACACTGGCCGTCTGGCAGCAGGAGCGCGAGCGCCTGTGGCAGCAGGTGCGGGCGCTGTTGTGGCGCAGCGAGCGCCCGGGTGACGCCGGCCTGCTGGAGGCCGTCACCTCGTTGCAGGCCGAGGTGGAGAAAAACCTGCAGGTCACGCGCGAGCTGGAAGACGGCGTGCGCCAGGCGGCGCAGCAGCGCAGCCGGCACAGCACGCAGGCCGCGCTGGTCTGGGCCGTGGTGGCGTTTTCGCTGCTGCTGCTGCTGGTGCTGGCCATCGTGGAGCCCACGGCGCGGGCTGTGGGGCGCCAGCACCGGGCGCTGGCCGCACAGGCCGGGGAGCTGCAGCGCCTGGCCACGGTGGCGCAGCGCACCTCCAACGCGGTGCTGGTCACCGATGCCACGCAGCGCGTGGTCTGGGTCAACCGCGCTTTCGAGCGCATGAACGGCTACAGCGCGCAGGAGGCGGTGGGCCAGCGGCTGATCGACCTGATGCGCGGCGAGGCCGCCGACCCGGCGATGCAAAAGCGCTTTGCCCATGCCATGCGCGGCGGGCAGGGCATCAACGCCGATGCCCGCATCCTGACCAAGGACGGCCAGCTGCGCTGGGTGGAGTCCGACGTGCAGCCCATGCACCGCGCCGACGGCGTGCTGGACGGCTGGGTGGTGGTCAACAGCGACCTGACCGAATTGCGCGCCCAGCAGCAGTTGCTGACGCTGGCGGTGGACGGCGCCGGGCTGGGCATCTGGCAGTGGGACATCGTCACCGCCGAGATGACCGCCAACGACCGCATGCTGGCCATGATGGGCTACCAGCGCGGCCAGCTGGACATGGATGCCAAGACCTGGAACTGGCTGATGCACCCGGAGGACGCGCCGGCCTGGCGGGCGTCGGTGCGCGAGCACCTGGTGAACCCGCAGTACCCGTTGCGCATGGAGGTGCGCATGCGCACGCCCGGTGAGCATTGGAACTGGGTGCTGCTGTGCGGCGCGGTGGTGACGCGCAGCCCGGCCGGCGCGCCGCTGCGCATGGCCGGCGTGGGCCTGGACGTGAACGCCAACAAGGCGCTGGAGAGCCAGTTGCGCACGGCCGCCAGCACCGACAACCTGACCCAGCTGCCCAACCGCAGCGTGGTGCTGGACTTGATACGCACCGCGCTGGCGCGCGGCGCCGCGCAGCCGGGCTACAACTTCGCCGTGCTGTTCATGGACTTCGACCGCTTCAAGCAGGTCAACGACACGCTGGGCCACAGCGTGGGCGACGAGCTGCTGCGCCAGATCGCCCAGCGCCTGCAGCACAGCCTGCGCCCGGGTGACTCGTTCGTGCGCACCAGCGACTTCGGCCAGACGGCAGCGCGCATCGGCGGCGACGAGTTCGTGGTGGTGCTGGACGACATCCGGGGCGACCTCGACGCCCAGGTGGTGGCCGGGCGGCTGCTGGACGTGCTGGCCGACCCCTACGACATCGGCCCGCACCGCATCAGCTCCAGCGTCAGCATCGGCATCGTCACCACCGCGCACGCGGCCGGCGACGCCGACAGTGTGCTGCGCGACGCCGACATCGCCATGTACGAGGCCAAGCGCGCCGGGCGCGGGCGCTACGAGATGTTCGACCCCGGCATGCGCAAGCGGGTGCGCGACGACGTCACGGTGCAGAACGACCTGCGCCTGGCGCTGGAGCGCGGCGAACTGTTCGTGGTCTACCAGCCGCTGATCGACCTGACCACCGGCACGCTGGCCGGCATGGAGGCGCTGGCGCGCTGGCGCCATCCCGCGCGCGGTCTGGTGTCGCCGGTGGAATTCATCGCCGTGGCGGAGGCCAGCGGGCTGATCGCGCCGCTGGGCCGCTTCGTGCTGGAAACGGCTTGCCGCGAGCTGGCGCAGATGCAGGCTGAGCTGGGCCGGCGCGCGCCGCCGAAGATGGCGGTCAACGTGTCGCGCGCGCAGCTGCGCCAGGCGGGGTTCTCGTCGGAGGTGCTGGATGTGCTGCGCGGCAGCGGCGTGGCGCCCACCCAGTTGCAGCTGGAGGTGACCGAAAGCCTGGCGGCGCAGGACGACGCGGTGAAGGAAGTGCTGCGCCAGGTCAAGGCGCTGGGTGTGGCGCTGTCGCTGGACGACTTCGGCACCGGTTATTCGTCACTGTCATGCCTGCACGAACTGCCGGTGGACACCGTGAAGATCGACCGCTCCTTCGTCAGCCGGGCCGAGAACAGCGCCTACCACCGGGTGCTGATCGAGGCCACCATGCGCATGGCGCAGACGCTGGGCCTGTCCACCGTGGCCGAGGGGATTGAGACGCAGCAGCAGGCGGCGCTGATGCTGCAATTGGGCTGCGACCGCGGCCAGGGCTACCTGTACAGCAAGCCCATGGAAGCCGTCGACATGATGGCCTGGATCAAGAATCGTTAGCCCCCACGGTCGCGCACTTCGTGTCGCTCCCTGTACAGGCCGATGGCCAGAGGCCATGGCTCTTCAGCGCGTCCAAGCCTGCACTGGCAGGCTCGGAGCCACTGGCTTCAGCCCCGAGGGGCCGCAAATCCCCTTGGGGCAGCCCGGCGGGGATCTAGGCCGCTAGCGTGCGATAGCCAGCAGTTCGATCTCGAAGATCAGCGTCGCATTCGGCGGGATCTCGCCAGGCACGCCGTTGGGGCCGTAAGCCAGCGCGCCGGGGCAGGTCAGCTTGGCCTTGCCGCCCACCTTCATGCGCTGGACGCCTTCGGTCCAGCACTTGATGACGCGGTTCAGCGGAAACTCGGCCGGCATGTTGTGCTTGTACGAGCTGTCGAACTCCTTGCCATTGGGCAGCGTGCCCCGGTAGTGCACACGCACGCGGTCCACGGCCATGGGGCTGGCGCCTTTGCCCTCCACCAGCGAGCGGTACACCACACCCGTGGCGCTGACCACCGCGCCCGGCTCCTTGGCGGCGGCGGCCAACGCCGCGTCGGTGGGGGTGGCCGGGTTGGTCTGGGCACTGGCGTGACCCAGGCCCAGACAGGCCAGGGTGAGGGCGCAAATTGCAGTTTTCACGGAAAAATTCCTTCAGGCTGGAAACAAGTGGGCGGATTATGGCGCCTGGCGTTGCAACTTTACTTTACAAAGGCTTCACGCCCGGCCCATAGAGAAACCGTGCCCAGCCTGTCTAATGGCGCACAGGCCAGGGAGGGACTGTGGTCCCGCGCACATCGCGACCCGCCATGCGCCGTATCATCGCCGTTGACACGGCGATGCGCGTCGCTTTGGTGCGTCATTGCCCTGGCCAGAACAATAAATACCGCAGTCCTATGAAAAAACACATTTCTGCAAGAACGCCTTCTGTTTCCACCGGCCGTCCGGCCCAATTCGGCGCCGCCAAGCCAGCGCTGGCCGCCGGCATCGCGGTGCTGGTGCTGCTGGCCGCGGGGGGGTGGTGGTATTGGTCCTCGCGTGGCAGTGCCAGCGGTGCCGGGCCGGCGGGCGCGGCCAGTGCGCCGGCCGGCGGCGCCAGCCGCGCGGGCGGGTTTGGGGGTGGCGGGCCTGGCGGCGGTGGCCGCTTTGGCGGCGCCAACCGCATCCAGCCGGTCAGCGTGGGCACGGTGCGCCGGCAGGACGTGCGCGTCACCGTCAACGCCATTGGCAGCATCGCCGCCGGCAACACGGTCATCGTGCGCGCCAAGGTGGCCGGTGAGCTGAAGGCCATCCATTTCCGCGAAGGCCAGCCGGTGAAGGCCGGCCAACTGGTGGCCGAGATCGACCCGCAGCCTTTCCGCATCGCGCTGGCCCAGGCCCAGGGCACGCTGGCGCGCGACCAGGCCCAGCTGGCCAACGCCAAGCTGGACCTGGCACGCTACAAGGACCTGGTGGCCAAGGACGCCGCGCCCAAGCAGCAGCTGGACGCCCAGCAATCCCTGGTGGGCCAGCTGGAAGGCACGGTGCTCAGCGACCAGGCCCAGGTGGACAATGCCAAGCTGCAGCTGTCCTACACCCGCGTCACCGCACCGATCTCCGGCCTGGCCGGCCTGAAGCAGGTGGACGTGGGCAACAACGTGCAGACCAGCGACGCCAACGGCGTGCTGACCATCGCGCAGACGCACCCGGTCAACGTGGTGTTCGCCGTGCCCGACGTGCAGTTGCCGCAGATCCTGAAGCAGCTGAAGGCCGGCAAGCCGCTGCCGGTGGAGGCCTGGGACCGCGACCAGAAGACCAAGCTGGCCGACGGCAAGCTGACCAGCACCGACAACGCCATCGACAGCACCACCGGCACCATCAAGTTGAAGGCGCAGTTTGGCAACGACAAGGACGAGCTGTTTCCCAACCAGTTCGTCAACGTGCGCCTGCAGGTGGACAACATCGCCGACACGCTGGCGGTGCCCAGCTCTGCGGTGCTGCGCGGCACGCAGGGCACCTATGTGTACCTGGTGAACGCCGACAAGACCGTGACGGTGCGCCGCATACGTGCCGGCGCCAACGATGGCGACTGGGTGTCCATCCAGTCGGCGGAACTGAAGGCCGGCGACAAGGTGGTGACCGACGGTGCTGACCGCCTGCGCGAAGGCGCGCAGGTCGAGGTGGTGGTGCCGGTGAACCCGACCGGTGGTGGCTTTGGTGGCCGTCGCCGTGACGGCGCCAGCGCGCCGGCCGGTGGCGCCAGTGGTGCGCACGGGGGTGGCCGGGTTGCCGGCGGTCCGCCGCCTGCGGGCGCGGATGCGGGCCCAGGTGCCGGTGAAGGCCGTCGCCCGCCAGCGGGTGCCGAGGCGGGTCAAGGGCGCCAGGGCGGAGAAGGCCGTCCAGGCGGGCCTGGCGCAGAAGGTCGCCCCGGTGGGCCGGGTGGCGAAGGCCGTCCCGGCGGCCCGGGTGGCCGGCCGGGTGATGGCCCGCCGCCGCGTGGCGATGGCCCCCCACCGCAACGCGGGGATGGCCCGCCACCGGGTGCTGCCGCTGGCGAGATGCCCCCATGGTTCAACCGCCTGCCGCCCGAGATGCAAGAGAAATTCAAGGCCATGAGCCCGGCGGAGCGGGAGGCCTGGATACAGAAGCGCCGCGAGGAGCGCCAGCGCCAGCAACAAGGCAGTAACTGATACGGACGGCTGCGCGCCCACGCTGATCACGCATGAACCCGTCACGCATCTTCATTGAACGCCCGGTCGCCACCTCGCTGATGATGGTGGCCATCCTGCTGGCCGGCCTGCTGGCCTACCGGCTGCTGCCGCTGTCGGCCCTGCCCGAGGTGGACTACCCCACCATCCAGGTCACCGCGCTGTACCCCGGCGCCAGCCCGGACGTGGTGGCCTCCAGCATCACCGCGCCGCTGGAGCGCCAGTTCGGCCAGATGCCGGGGCTGGCGCAGATGTCCTCCAGCAGTTCCGGTGGCGCTTCTGTCATCACGCTGCGCTTTTCGCTGAACCTGTCGCTGGACGTGGCCGAGCAGGAGGTGCAGGCCGCCATCAACGCCGGTGGCAACCTGCTGCCCAGCGACATGCCGATGCCGCCCACCTACAGCAAGGTCAACCCGGCCGACGCGCCGGTGCTGACGATTGCCGTCACCTCGCCGTCGCTGCCGGTGATCAAGGTGCATGACCTGGTGGAAAGCCGGCTGGCGCAGAAGATCTCGCAGGCACCGGGTGTCGGCCTGGTGTCCATCGCCGGCGGGCGCCGGCCTGCCGTGCGCATCCAGGCCAATCCGAAGGCACTGGCCTCGCTGGGGCTGTCACTGGACGATGTGCGCACGGTGATCGCCAACTCCAACGTCAACCAGGCCAAGGGCAGCTTCGACGGCGCCACGCGCGCCTCCACCATAGACGCCAACGACCAGCTGAAGACCGCCAACGACTACATCAACCTGGTGGTGGCCTACAAGAACGGCAACCCGATACGGCTGAAGGACTTCGCCGCCATCGTCGACGACGCCGAGAACCTGCGCCTGGCCGCCTGGGCCAACGACACGCCGGGCGTGATCCTGAACGTGCAGCGCCAGCCCGGCGCCAACGTGATCGAGACCGTCAAGCGCGTCAAGGCGCTGCTGCCGCAGTTGCAGGCCACGCTGCCGGCGTCCATCGACGTCAAGGTGCTGAGCGACCGCACGGTGACCATACGCGCGTCGGTGGACGACGTCGAGTTCGAGCTGATGCTGGCCATCGCGCTGGTGGTGATGGTGATCTTCGTCTTCCTGCGCAGCGTCTCGGCCACCATCATCCCGGCGGTGGCGGTGCCGCTGTCCCTGGTGGGCACCTTCGGCGTCATGTACCTGTTGGGCTTCTCCATCAACAACCTCACCTTGATGGCGTTGACGATTTCCACCGGCTTCGTGGTGGACGACGCCATCGTGATGATCGAGAACATCGCCCGCTATGTGGAGGACGGCCAGTCGCCGCGCGAGGCCGCCTTCACCGGCTCCAAGCAGATCGGCTTCACCATCATCTCGCTGACCATCTCGCTGATCGCGGTGCTGATCCCGCTGCTGTTCATGGGCGACGTGGTGGGCCGGCTGTTCCACGAGTTCGCCATCACGCTGGCGGTGTCCATCCTGATCTCGGCCTTCGTGTCGCTGACCTTGACGCCCATGATGTGCGCCCGGCTGCTGAAGCACACGCCGGAGGAGAGCCACGGCAAGCTGTACCAGTCCGTCGGCAAGTTGTTCGACCGCACCATCCACGAGTACGGCCGGCTGCTGAACTGGGTGCTGGACCGCCAGTTGCTCACGCTGCTGGTGTTCCTGGGCACGGTTGCCTTGACCGCGTTCCTGTACATCGTGGTGCCCAAGGGCTTCTTCCCGGTGCAGGACACCGGGCAGATCCAGGCCATCACCGAGGCCTCGCAGTCGACCTCGTTCGCCGCCATGGCCAGCCACCAGCAGGCGCTGGCCGAGATCATCCTGAAGGACCCGGCGGTGGAGTCGTTGTCCTCCTTCATCGGCGTGGACGGCGCCAACGCGACGCTGAACGCCGGCCGCATGCTGATCAGCCTGAAGCCGGTGGAGCAGCGCGGGCTGAACGCCAGCGACGTGATACGCCGCCTGCAGCAGTCCACCGCGCAGGTGCCCGGCATCTCGCTGTACATGCAGCCGGTGCAGGACCTGACCATCGAGGACCGCATCTCCAAGACGCAGTACCAGTTCACCTTGAGCTCGCCCGACCAGGCCGAGCTGTCCAAGGCCACGCTGCGCATGCAGGAGAAGCTGCGCACCCTGCCGCAACTGGCCGACGTGGCCAGCGACCTGCAGGACGAGGGCCTGCAGGCCTATGTGAACATCGACCGCGATGCCGCCGGGCGTTTCGGCGTCAGTGTGGCCGCCATCGACTCGGCGCTGTACAACGCCTTCGGCCAACGGCTGATCTCCACCATCTTCACGCAGTCCAACCAGTACCGCGTGGTGCTGGAGGTGTCGCCCGAGTTCAAGCGCGGGCCGGCCGGGTTGGCCGGGTTGTACGTGCCGGGCAGCAGCCCCAACCCGAACGGCAGCGGCACCGTCAGCGTGCAGGTGCCGTTGACCTCGGTGGCCACCGTGACCGAGCGGCCGGCACCGCTGGCGGTGAACCACGTGGCGCAGTTCCCGGCGGCCACCATCTCGTTCAACCTGCCGCCGGGCACCTCGCTGGGCGAGGCGGTCAGCGCCATCAAGGCGGCCGAGAAGGAGTTGCAACTGCCCGCCAGCGTGGAAACCAGCTTCCAGGGCGCGGCGCTGGCCTTCCAGGCCTCGCTGACCAACACGCTGCTGCTGATCATCGCCGCGGTGATCACCATGTACATCGTGCTGGGCGTGCTGTACGAGAGCTACATCCACCCGCTGACCATCCTGTCCACGCTGCCCTCGGCCGGCCTGGGCGCGCTGCTGGCGCTGCTGCTGTTCCGGCTGGACCTGGGCATCATCGCCATCATCGGCATCGTGCTGTTGATCGGCATCGTGAAGAAGAACGCCATCATGATGATCGACTTCGCGCTGGAGGCCCAGCGCGACCAGGGCATGAAGCCGCGCGACGCCATCTTCCAGGCCTGCCTGCTGCGCTTTCGCCCCATCCTGATGACCACGCTGGCGGCGCTGTTCGGTGCCCTGCCGCTGATGCTGGGCGGCGGCATGGGCAGCGAGCTGCGCCATCCGCTGGGCGTCGTGATGGTGGGCGGCCTGATCGTCAGCCAGTTGCTGACGCTGTTCACCACGCCGGTGATCTACCTGGGCTTTGACGCCCTGTCCGAACGCTTGCGTGAGCGCTTCGGCGACCCGCTGGCCGAGGCCAAGGCCAAGCCGCAGCAACAGCCGGCACAGCCGCCGCAAACGCCGGCCGGCGACAAGGCGGGTGAACAGGCATGAACCTGTCCGAGCCCTTCATCAAGCGGCCGGTGGCGACCACGCTGCTGTCGCTGGGCCTGGCGCTGGCGGGCGCCATCGCCTTCAAGCTGCTGCCGATCGCGCCGCTGCCGCAGGTGGACTTTCCCACCATCTCGGTGTCGGCCTCGCTGCCCGGCGCCAGCCCGGACACCATGGCCGCCACCGTGGCCACGCCGCTGGAGCGCGCCCTGGGCAGCATCGCCGGTGTCAACGAGATCACCTCGTCGTCGGCGCTGGGCAGTTCGCGCATCACGCTGCAGTTCGACCTCAACCGCGACATCGACGGCGCCGCGCGCGACGTGCAGGCCGCCATCAACGCCTCGCGCTCCATGCTGCCTTCGGGCATGCCCAGCAACCCGACCTACCGCAAGGTCAACCCGGCCGACGCGCCCATCATGATCATCGCGCTGACGTCCGAGACGCTGACGCGCGGCCAGATGTACGACGCCGCCAGCACCGTGCTGGCGCAGCGGCTGTCGCAGGTGGACGGCATCGGCCAGGTCACCGTGGGCGGCGGCGCGCTGCCGGCGGTGCGCATCGAGCTGGACCCGAACCGCCTGTCGGCCAACGGCATTTCGCTGGACACGGTGCGCGCGGCGGTGACGGCCACCAACGCCAACCGGCCCAAGGGCTCGGTGGAGGACGACACCAAATACTGGCAGGTGGGCGCCAATGACCAGGCCCGCAACGCGGCCGACTTCGCGCCGCTGGTGGTGAGCTTCAGGAACGGCGCGGCCGTGCGCCTGCGCGATGTGGCCGAGGTGGTGGATTCGGTGCAGGACGTGCGCAACTACGGCGCCTCCAACGGCAAGCCGGCGGTGCTGCTGATCATGAACAAGGCGCCGGGCGCCAACATCATCGAGGCGGTGGACAAGGTGCGCTCGCTGCTGCCGCAGCTCAAGGCCTCGATCCCAGCCGCCATCAACATGGAGGTGGTGGTGGACCGCAGCCCCACCATTCGCGCTTCCATCAACGAGGTGGAGCGCGCATTGGTGATCGCCTTTGGCCTGGTCATCGTGGTGGTGTACGCCTTCCTGCGCAGCGTGCGCGCGGCGCTGCTGCCCAGCGTGGCAGTGCCCTTGTCGCTGGCCGGCACCTTTGGCGCCATGTATTTGATCGGCTACAGCCTGGACAACCTGTCGCTGATGGCGATGACGGTGGCCACCGGCTTTGTGGTGGACGACGCCATCGTGGTGCTGGAGAACATCACCCGCCACATGGAGCGCGGCAAGACGCCTTTCCAGGCGGCGCTGGCTGGCGCGCGCGAGATCGGCTTCACGGTGATCTCCATCAGCCTGTCGCTGATCGCCGCCTTCATCCCCATCCTGTTCATGGGCGGCATCGTCGGCCGGCTGTTCCGCGAGTTCTCGGTGGTGCTGTCGGTGGCCATCCTGGTGTCCATGGTGGTGTCGCTGACCACCACGCCGATGATGGCGGCGGTGCTGCTGCGCCCGCGCCAGCAGGAAAAGTCGCCCGGCCGCGTCGCCCGCGCGGCCGCGCGGCTGCAAAACGCGGTGCAGCGCGGCTACCGCGCCAGCCTGCGCTGGACGTTGCGGCACCAGCCGGTGGCGCTGATCGCGCTGGTGGCGGTGATCGCTGTCAACATCCACCTCTACACCATCATTCCCAAGGGCTTCTTCCCGCAGCAGGACACCGGCCGGCTGGTCGGTGGTGTGCAGGCCGACCAGGGCATCTCCTTCCAGGCCATGCAGAAGAAGCTGGACACCTTCATGGGCATCGTGCAGGCTGACCCGGCGGTGGACACCGTCACCGGCTTCACCGGCGGCGGCCAGCGCAACAGCGCCAACATGTTCATTTCGCTGAAGCCCCTGGCCGAGCGCAACATGTCGGCCGACGCGGTGGTGGCCCGTCTGCGCGGCAAGCTGGCCCATGAGCCGGGCGCCAACCTGTTCCTGACCCCGGTGCAGGACATCCGCATCGGCGGCCGGCAGTCCAACGCGCAATACCAGTACACGCTGCAGGCCGATGAGCTGGCCGACCTGCGCGCCTGGGAGCCCAAGATACGCTTTGCGCTGTCGCAACTGCCTGAGCTGTTGGACGTCAACAGCGACCAGCAGGACCGCGGCGTGCAGACCTCGCTGGTGATCGACCGCGACGCCGCCGCCCGCCTGGGCCTGAACATGAGCACCATCGACAGCACGCTGAACAATGCCTTCGGCCAGCGCCAGGTGGGCGTGATCTACAACCCGCTGAACCAGTACCGGGTGGTGATGGAGCTGGCGCCTGAGTACCTGCAGGGGCCGGACTCGCTGAAGAACCTGCTGTTCACCAGCAGCAGCGGCGCGCAGATCCCGCTGTCGTCGATTGCCAAGGTGGAGACCACCTTCACGCCGCTGGCGGTCAACCACCAGAGCGGCACGCCGGCCTCCACCGTCAGCTTCAACCTGCCGGAGACGGTGTCGCTGTCGCAGGCCACCGAGGCGGTGGACAGCGCCATGCTCAGCATCGGCGTGCCGGTATCGGTGCGCGGCAAGTTCCAGGGCGCGGCCAACGCCTTCCAGGCCTCGCTGTCCAGTCAGCCGGTGCTGATCCTGGCGGCCATCATCGCCATCTACCTGGTGCTGGGCATTCTTTATGAAAGCCTGATCCACCCCATCACCATCCTGTCCACGCTGCCGTCGGCCGGCGTCGGCGCGCTGCTGGCGCTGATGATGTTCGGCACCCAGTTCACGGTGATCGCCTTCATCGGCGTGGTGCTGTTGATCGGCATCGTGAAGAAGAACGCCATCATGATGATCGACTTCGCCATCGCCCGCCAGGCCCGCACGCGCGAGGCTGGGCACGAGACCAGCGCCGGCGCCGCCATCTACCACGCCTGCCAGCTGCGCGTGCGCCCCATCCTGATGACCACCGCCGCCGCCATCTTCGGCGCCGTCCCCTTGGCGCTGGGCACCGGCGACGGCGCCGAGCTGCGTCAGCCGCTGGGCATCGCCATCGTCGGCGGCCTGGTGCTGAGCCAGCTGCTGACCCTGTACACCACGCCGGTGGTGTTCGTCTGCATGGACCGGCTGCGCCGGCGCGGCAAGCGCAAGGCGGCCAAGGATGCCAAAGCCGCGCAAGCCGCCGCCAAGCCCGACGCTGCTGCCCACCCCGCCTGATGAGCTGAACGACCATGTCCCATCCTTCGCCCTCCACCCCTCTCACTGCGCGGCTGACACCGCAGGCGCTGGCTTTGTTCTCGGCCCTGTGGCTGGGTGGCTGCGCCGTCACCGCCGAAAAGCCGCCAGAGCCTGCCGCCGCGCCGGCCCAGTTCAAGGAAACCGGCCTGTGGCAACCGGCCCAGACTGCCCAGGCGCCGGTGCCCGACGACTGGTGGACGCTGTTCAACGACCCGGTGCTCAACGAGCTGCAAGGCCGGTTGGTCATCGGCAACGAAAACCTGAAGGGCGCGCTGGCCCAGGTGGCGCTGGCGCGCGCCAGCCTGGACAGCAGCCGTGCCGCCCAATACCCCACGCTGGGCGCGACCTTGAGCGGCACGCGCAGCCAGAGCCCGACCGGCACGGCCTTTGCCGCCGACCCCACGGTGGTGCGCAGCACTGGCCCCGGCAACAGCGTGCAACTGGGCCTGAGCGCCAGCTGGGAGGTGGACCTGTGGGGCCGCCTGTCGCAGGCCACCAGCGCCAGCGAGGCACGCTACCAGGCCAGCGTGGACGACCTGGCGGCGGCCCGCCTGTCGGCCCAGGCGCTGCTCGCGCAGACCTACTTTTCGTTGCGCAGCTTTGAGGCCCAGCAGGCCCTGTACGAGCGCAACCTGCAGGCCTACACCCGGGCCACCTCGTTGACGCAGGCGCGCTACGACGCCGGTGTGGTCGGCCGCAGCGACGTGTTGCAGGCGCAGACCCAGCTCAAGTCGGCCCAGGCCCAGCTGGCCGAGGCCAAGGCGCAACGCGCCCAGCTGGAGCATGCGCTGGCGGTGCTGCTGGGGCTGCCGCCGTCTGGTTTCACGCTGCCGCGCACGGCCGCCATGCCGGCTTCGCCCGCCGTGCCTGTGCTGCTGCCCAGCACCCTGCTGCAGCGCCGGCCCGACATCGCCGCCGCCGAGCGCCGCGTGGCGGCGGCCTATGCGCAGATCGGCGTCGCCAAGGCGGCGTATTTTCCGTCGCTGACGCTGTCCGCCAGCGCCGGCTACCGCGGCACCAGCCTGAGCGACCTCATCAGCGCGCCCAACCGCTTCTGGTCCATCGGCCCGGCGCTGGCCCAGAGTATTTTTGACGGCGGCGCCCGCAGCGCCGCCACGGCCCAGGCCCGCGCCAGCGCCGACCAGGCCACCTCGACCTACCGCCAGACCGTGCTGACGGCGTTCCAGGAGGTGGAGGACAACCTGGTGCTGGCCGAGCAGTTGCGTGCCGAGGCCCAGTTGCAGCGCGAGGCGCTGAAGCTGGCGCAGGAAAACCTGGCCATCGTGATGGAGCAGTACCGCCAGGGCACCGTGAGCTACCTCAACGTGGTGACGGCGCAGACGGCGGAGCTGAGCAGCGAGCTCAGCCTGCTGTCGGTGCGCAACCGGGAGCTGGCGGCGCTCAACACGCTGTTGAAGAACATCGCGGGGCGGTGGCAGGCGGATGCGCAGCCCGCGTCTTGAGGCCTTGCAGGCCGCCGTCATCGACCTGGACGGCACCCTGGTCGACACGCTGGGCGACTTCACCGCCACGCTGAACCGGATGCTGGCCGACCTGGCCTTGCCGCCGGTGGCGCATGCCACTGTCGAGCGCCTGGTGGGCAAAGGCTCCGAGCACCTGATACGCGGCGTGCTGGCACTGGCCGGCTGGTCGCCCGAGCGCATGGCCGCATCCGACGGCTACGAGCGCGCCTGGCAGCTCTACCAGGACCATTACCGTGGCATCAACGGCCGGCACGCCGACGTCTACCCCGGTGCATTGGCTGGCGTGCAGTGGTTGAAAGCGCGCGGCCTGAAGCTGGCCTGCCTGACCAACAAGCCGACCGAGTTCGCGCAAGGCCTGTTGCGGGACAAGGGCCTGGCGGAGTACTTCGATGTGGTGTTCGGCGGTGATGCCTTCCCGCGCAAGAAGCCCGACCCCTTGCCGCTGCTGAAAACCTGCGAGACGCTGGGCACCGTGCCGGCGCGCACGCTGATGCTGGGCGACTCCAGCAACGATGCCCAGGCGGCGCGTGCCGCCGGCTGCCCGGTGGTGCTGGTCACCTACGGTTACAACCACGGCGAGCCGGTGCGCGCGGTGGACGCCGATGGCTGGTTGGACAGCCTGGCCGATCTGCCGGGCCTGCTGGCGTCGTAGTCGGCCGTCAGCTGGCGCCGAGCGCCGGCAGCCCGGGCCGGTTGCCCAGCGCGGGCGGGGCCTCGTGCCCCAGGTGGAACACGGCCACCGCCTGCACCAGGTCCCTGGCCTGGCCTTTCAGGCTGCTGGCGGCGGCGGCCATCTGTTCGACCAGCGCGGCGTTCTGCTGCGTGGTCTGGTCCATCTCGGTCACCGCATCGCCCACCTGGCTGACGCCTTGCGACTGCTCGCTGCTGGCCGCGCTGATCTCGCCCATGATGTCGGTGACACGGCGGATCGACGCAACCACCTCGCTCATGGTGGTGCCGGCTTGGTCCACCAGCGTGGTGCCCTGGTCCACCCGCTCCACGCTGGTGCTGATCAGGGTCTTGATCTCCTTGGCCGCCTCGGCCGAACGGCTGGCCAGGCTGCGCACCTCGGCGGCCACCACGGCAAAGCCCCGGCCCTGCTCGCCGGCACGGGCGGCTTCCACCGCCGCGTTCAGCGCCAGGATGTTGGTCTGGAAGGCAATGCCGTCAATCACGCTGATGATGTCGGCAATGCGCTTGCTGGAGTCGCTGATGCCCCGCATGGTCTGCACCACCTGGCCCACCACCTCGCCGCCCTTGACGGCCACGCTGCTGGCCTGCTGCGCCAGCTGGTTGGCCTGGGCGGCGTTGTCGGCGTTCTGGCGCACGGTGGAGCTGAGTTCTTCCATGCTGGCGGCGGTTTCTTCCAGCGCGCTGGCCTGTTGCTCGGTGCGCGCCGACAGGTCGTGGTTGCCCTGGGCGATCTCGGAGCTGGCCGAGGCCACGTTCTCCGAGCCTTGGCGCACCTGGGCCACCACCCGCGCCAGGCTGGCCTGCATCTCTTTCAGGGCCGTCAGCAATTCGCCCACCTCGTCCTTGCTGCCGATGTGGATGGCGTTGTTCAGCTTGCCGTTGGCCACGTTGCCGGCCAGCCGGGCGGCGTCGGCAATCGGGCGCACCAGCACCCGGCTCAGCACGATGCTGCCCACCAGCCCGCCGATGGCGGCCAGCACCATCACCGCCAGCGCAATGCTGCTGGCACGCTGGCCGCTGGTGGAGGCCTGCTGCGAGCCCTCTTCTTCCTCCTTGGCCAACACCTTGCGCAGGTCTTCCAGCAACACGGCGGCGTCACGGTCGGCGCCGCGCGCCGACTGGTCGCCCGCCACCGGGTCGGCGTTGGCCGCCTTGTAGGCTTCAAAGGCCTTCTGGTAGCGCTCTGAGGCCGACTTCAGCGCCGGCTCCAGCTTCTTCAGCGTGTCCTTGGCCGTGCCGGGCGCCAGCAGCTTGTCCAGCGCGCGCATGTGCTTGTCCACCTCGCCCATTTCCTTCACATGCGAGGCCCAGTATCTCGCCTGGTCCTTGGGCTCCTTGCCGCGCAGCAGCACGTTTTTCCATTCCTGGATGGCGGTGGAGAAGTGCGAGTCCACGTCGGCGGCAGTGCGGTCGGCCGCCACCGCGTTCATCACCGTGTGCTGGTAGAAGTTGACCGAGCTGGTGAGCTGCAGGATGCCGAACAGGCCGCCCAGCAACAGCAGGCCGATGGCGGCCGCGAAGGCCAGCGGGAGTTTGAGACTGAGTTTCATATGAACCACGTCCTTTTTGTGATGAATGCGGGGCACCCAACCACCCCCGCCGCACCCTCAACCCCGGGGGTGCCAGGATCAATGTAGTCCTTTTCGGACCGCTTGTCATCCGGGTCTGCTGCTACAAAAAGGGGAGCTTGGCATGAAAAACCGCCGACGCACCAGCACGGTGCTCGGCGGTTGGGGGGCGCTTGACGGGCTGCTGCCGGTCAGCGCCAGGGCGTGGGCGGCGCCCGGATGTTGGCTTCAGCGCCCGGGCGGCGCGCCCAGCATGGCCTCTTTCAGCTTGTAGTCGGCCGGCGACGGGCCCAGCCAGATGGACATCAGCGCCTTGAAGAATTCCGGCTCCTTGAACGGCTCGCCCTGCACCTGGCCCTTGACCGTGACCACGCTGCCCTGGCCCGGCACCCAGTCCAGCGAGAACGTGTCGCCGGCCACCAGTTTCTTGTGCGCCGCGAACATCTCGCCCATGCGCAGCAGGCCGGGGATCATCTTGGACATTTCGGCCTTGCCCATGTTGTCTTCCATGCCGCGCGTCAGCAGCTTGCCCAGCTCGGCGGAGTCGATGTCGCGCACCATGGTCACCAGCACGCGCTTGGGGCCGGGCGCCGCGACCACCTCGTCCAGCGTGGTGGCCTTTTTGGTCAGGTACAGGCCTGCCACGTAGACCTTGACGACGAACTTGTAGCGCGTGCCGGCGCCGTTGAGTTGCAGCTTGGTGCCGGCGACGTCGGCGCTGTCCTCCACCTTGACGCCGTTGATGGTCTGCGTGGCGGCCACGGCACCGCCGGTGCCAAAGGCCAGGCCGGCGGCCAGGGCCAGCAGAATGCGGATGCTGCGTGATGTCATCGGGCTCCTTGGTTGGCCGCGCCCGCATCGCGTCGCGGCCAGTGTGGTTGAAACGGGTGTTCATTGTTGCCCCGCCGTGCGCGCGGCGCAACAGGGTTTACAGGGGCAGGCGGGCGCGGTGGTCTTCTTTGCTACACTGAGGCCTCATCATGTTCATCCACCGCATCAGCATCACGGGTTGTAGCGACCGGGGAGCCTGGCCCTGGCGAGCCTGGCCACGCGTGGCCGCCCGCGTTCGCGCCTGAGGCTGTCTGGCCCGGTGCGGCGGGTGGTGAGGCAACCGCGTCGCGCATGCCCACGGACTGGTGTCCGTCCACATTCCCCACACCGCCCGCCATGTGACGCCACCATGGCACCCCGAGTGAATGTGCGCCGCCTAAAGCGGGCGCGCAAGGCCCCGCCAGCCACAGCGCGGGGCGTGGAGTGAAAGGCCGCACGCCGTGATGACCGAACTTGAATTCAAAAGCCTTGCCGACCAGGGCTACAACCGCATCCCGCTGATCCTGGAGGCTTTTGCCGACCTGGAAACCCCGCTGTCGCTGTACCTGAAACTGACGCAAAACGGCGGCGCCAACAGCTTCTTGCTGGAGTCCGTGGTGGGCGGCGAGCGCTTCGGGCGCTACAGCTTCATCGGCCTGCCGGCGCGCACACTGCTGCGCGCCAATGGCTTCGGTGAGCAGCGCCGCACCGAAGTGGTGACCGATGGCCAGGTGGTGGAAACCTCCGCCGACAACCCGCTGGATTTCATTGCCGCCTACCACCGCCGCTTCAAGGTGGCGCTGCGCCCCGGCCTGCCGCGCTTTTGCGGCGGCCTGGCGGGCTATTTCGGCTACGACACGGTGCGCCACATCGAGAAGAAGCTGGCCGCCAGCTGCCCCACCGACACGCTGGGTTGCCCCGACATCCTGCTGCTGCAGTGCGAGGAACTGGCCGTCATCGACAACCTGTCGGGCAAGCTGTACCTGATCGTCTATGCCGACCCGGCCAAGCCGGAGGCCTTCGCCAACGCCAAAAAGCGGCTGCGCGATCTGAAGGACAAGCTGCGCTACTCGGTCAGCGCACCGGTGGTCAAGCCCACGCAGTCATATCCCGTCGAGCGCGAGTTCGCCAAGGCCGACTACCTGGCGGCGGTGGAGCGCGCCAAGGAGCTGATCGCCGCCGGCGACTTCATGCAGGTGCAGGTGGGCCAGCGGCTCAAAAAACGCTACACCGAGTCGCCCCTGAGCCTGTACCGCGCGCTGCGTTCGCTGAACCCGTCGCCCTACATGTATTACTACAACTTCAGCGGTGCCGACGGCAAGAACGGCGACTTCCACGTCGTCGGTGCGTCGCCGGAAATTCTGGTGCGACAAGAACAGGTGACCGCCAACGACAAGCCGGCGCAAAAGATCACCATCCGCCCGCTGGCCGGTACGCGCCCGCGCGGCGCCAACCCCGAGCTGGACCTGGCGGCCGAACGGGAGCTGGTCACCGACCCCAAGGAGCGGGCCGAGCACGTGATGCTGATCGACCTGGCGCGCAACGACATCGGCCGCATCGCCGAGATCGGCAGCGTCAAGGTCAGTGAAGCCTTCTGCGTGGAGCGCTACAGCCATGTGATGCACATCGTCAGCAACGTCGAAGGCATCCTGAAACAGGGCGAAGGCGCCACGCTGGGCAGCATGGACGTGCTCAAGGCCACCTTCCCCGCCGGCACGCTGACCGGCGCGCCCAAGGTGCACGCGATGGAGCTGATCGACCGGCTGGAGCCCAACAAGCGCGGCCTGTACGGTGGCGCCTGCGGCTACCTGAGCTATGCCGGCGACATGGACCTGGCCATTGCCATCCGCACCGGCATCGTCAAGGACCAGACGCTGTACGTGCAGGCGGCGGCCGGCGTGGTGGCCGACTCGGTGCCCGAGCTGGAGTGGAAAGAGACGGAAGCCAAGGCGCGCGCGCTGCTGCGCGCCAGCGAGCTGGTCGAGGAGGGCCTGGAATGAGCACCGCTGACAACGGCCAGCTGCGCCTGGTCATGATCGACAACTACGACAGCTTCACCTACAACCTGGTGCAGTACTTCGGCGAGCTGGGCGCCCAGGTGGACGTGTTCCGCAACGACGAGGTGACGGTGGACGAGCTGGCCAGCCGCCTGGCCGCCGGCCAGATGGACCGGCTGGTGGTGTCCCCCGGCCCCTGTTCGCCGGCCGAGGCCGGCATCTCGGTGGCGGCCATCCGGGCGTTCATGGGCAAGCTGCCCATCCTGGGGGTGTGCTTGGGCCACCAGAGCATAGGCGCGGCGCTGGGCGGCCAGATCGTGCGCGCCCAGGTGCTGATGCACGGCAAGACCTCCACCATCAGCACCACGCAGGAGGGCGTGTTCGCCGGCCTGCCGCAGCAGTTCACCGTCAACCGCTACCACTCGCTGGCGATAGAGCGCTCCAGCTGTCCGGCCGAGTTGAAGGTGACGGCCTGGACCGATGACGGCGAGATCATGGGCGTGCGCCACACCGGCCTGGCGTACGCGGTGCGCATGGAAGGCGTACAGTTCCACCCCGAATCCATACTGACCGAGCATGGCCACGCCATGTTGAAGAACTTTTTGCAATGAGGAGGCATGCGCCATGAGCAACCACCGCATCGTTGACTTGCGCAGCGACACCGTCACCCACCCGACGCCGGCCATGCGCGAGGCCATGCAGGCCGCGCCGCTGGGCGACGACGTGTTCGGCGACGACCCCAGCGTGAACGCGCTGCAGCGGCAGATCGCCGAGATGCTGGGCTTCGAGGCGGCGCTGTTCATGGCCACCGGCACGCAGAGCAACCTGTGCGCGCTGCTCAGCCACTGCCAGCGCGGCGAGGAGTACATCGCCGGCCAGTTCCAGCACTGCTACCGCTGGGAAGGCGGCGGCGGCGCGGTGTTCGGCAGCATCCAGCCGCAGCCGCTGGAGCACCAGCCGGACGGCACGCTGGCGCTGGCCGACATCGAGGCCGCCATCAAGCCCGACGACGCCCATTACGCCCGCACCAGGCTGCTGGCGCTGGAGAACACGCTGGGCGGCAAGCTGATTCCCATGGCCTATATCGAGCAGGCCACCGCGTTGGCCAAGGCCAAGGGCCTGTCCCGCCACCTGGACGGCGCCCGCCTGTTCAACGCCGCCGTGGCGCAAGCCGCGCAGACCGGCGGCGACCCGTACGCCGAGGCGCGGCGCATCGCCCAGTGCTTCGACAGCGTGTCGGTGTGCTTCAGCAAGGGGCTGGGCGCGCCGGTGGGCTCGGCGTTGTGCGGCAGCCGTGAGTTGATTGCCCGCGCCCACCGGGTGCGCAAGATGGCCGGCGGCGGCATGCGCCAGGCCGGCGTGCTGGCGGCAGCCGCCTCGCATGCGCTGAAGCACCATGTGCTGCGGCTGGCCGACGACCACGCGCTGGCCCGCCGCCTGGCCGAAGGCCTGGCCGGCCTGGACGGTGTGAAGGTCGACGTGCCGCACACCAACATCGTGTTCGTGACCCTGGACGGCGCGGCCAAGACGCGCGCCGCCGAGCTGCGGTCCCACCTGGAGGCGCGCGGGGTGCTGGCCACCGGCCTGTACCAGCTGCGCTTCGTCACCCACCTGGACGTGGATGCCGCCGGCGTGGACCACGCCATTGCCGCCATCCGCGGTTTCTTCGCCAACCCGTCAGCCTGAGCACACCAGGAGTTCGCCATGATCCAAGCCGTCAAGCTCACGCCGCAAGAGGCCTTGCAGCGCACCATCGAGCACCGCGAAATCTTCCACGACGAGATGCTGCACGTGATGCGCATGATCATGAGCGGCGAGATGTCGCCGGTGATGATGGCCGCGCTGATCACCGGCCTGCGGGTGAAGAAGGAGACGATTGGCGAGATCACCGCCGCCGCGCAGGTGATGCGCGAGTTCTCCACCAAGGTCGTGGTGGCCGACAAGACCCACCTGGTGGACATTGTGGGCACCGGCGGTGACGGCTCGCACACCTTCAACATCTCCACCTGCTCGATGTTCGTGGCGGCCGCCGCCGGCGCCAAGGTCAGCAAGCACGGCGGGCGCAGCGTCAGCAGCAAGAGCGGCAGCGCCGACGTGCTGGAGGCCTTTGGCATCAATATCAATCTGCCGCCGGCGGCCATCGCCCAGTGCATTGAGCAGGTGGGCGTGGGCTTCATGTTCGCGCCCAACCACCACCCGGCGATGAAGAACGTGGCGCCGGTGCGCAAGGAGCTGGGCATCAAGACCATCTTCAACATCCTGGGGCCGCTGACCAACCCGGCCTCGGCGCCCAACATCCTGATGGGCGTGTTCCACCCCGACCTGGTGGGCATCCAGGTGCGGGCGCTGCAGCGCCTGGGCGCCGAGCACGCCATCGTGGTCTACGGCAAGGACGGCATGGACGAGGTCAGCCTGGGCGCCGCCACCATGGTGGGTGAGCTGAGGAACGGCGAGATCGCCGAGTATGAAATCCACCCCGAGGACTTCGGCTTCACCATGGCCGGCAGCCGCGCGCTGCGGGTGGAGACGCCCGAGCAGTCCAAGACCATGCTGGCCGGCGTGCTGGACAACCAGGACGGCGCGGCCAAGGAGATCGTGGTGTTGAACGCCGGCGTGGCCTTGTACGCCGCCAATGTGGTGGACAGCATGGCCGCCGGCATCCAGCTGGCGCGCCGCACCATAGAGTCCGGCGCGGCCAAGGCCAAGCTGGCCGAGTTGGCGGCCTTGTCGCAACAACTGAAACCTGCGGCGTGAGAGGCGGTACATGAGCGATATCCTGGACAAGATCGTTGCCGTCAAGCGGCAGGAGGTGGCGGCCGCCACCAAGCGCAAGCCGCTGCCGGCGGTGCGCGCCGACGCCGAGTCGCGCGTGCTGACGCGCGACTTCCTGGGCGCGCTGCGCGCCAAGGTCGCCGCCGGCCAGCCGGCGGTGATTGCCGAGGTGAAGAAGGCCAGCCCGTCCAAGGGCGTGCTGCGGCAGGACTTTTTCGCCGCCGACATCGCGCAGAGCTATGCCGAATACGGCGCGGCCTGCCTGTCGGTGCTGACCGACCAGCAGTTCTTCCAGGGCAGCGTGGACTACCTGAAGCAGGCCCGGGCCTCCTGCCAGTTGCCGGTGCTGCGCAAGGACTTCCTGATCGATCCCTACCAGGTCTACGAGGCCCGCGTGATGGGGGCGGACTGCATCCTGCTGATCGCCTCCATCCTCAGCGATGCGCAGATGGCCGAGTTCGAAGCCATTGCCCGTGGCCTGGACATGGCGGTGCTGGTGGAGGTGCACGACGGCGCCGAACTGGCGCGCGCGCTGAAGCTGAAGACGCCGTTGGTAGGCATCAACAACCGCAACCTGAAGACCTTCGAGGTCTCCTTGCAGACCACCTTGTCGCTGATGAAGGATGTGCCGGCCGACCGCCTGCTGGTGACCGAAAGCGGCATCCTGGCACCGGCCGATGTGAAACTGATGCGCGACGCCGGCATCCACGCCTTCCTGGTGGGCGAAGCCTTCATGCGTGCCGAGGAACCGGGCGAGGCGCTGGCCAAGCTGTTTGGCTGACCAACACAAGGGGGGCGGCGATGGCGACGCGCAAGAGCAAGGTGCCGGATTCGCAACTGGGGCTGCCGTTCGACGCGCTGGCAGAGCCGGCGGCGCCGGTGCCTGAGCCAGATCCCACCCCTGCCGTGCAAACCCCTGCCGCCGCCGCACCGGAACCGCCGGCTGAGCTGCTTGCCGTGGGCTACGAGCCGCCCGCCGACACGCAACTGCGGGCCTGGGAGCCGGCCCACTGGCCGGTGGCACCCGACTGGCAGCCGCTGGTGCAACGCTTTTTCGCCAGCGCCACGGCGCAGCGCCTGGGGCGCTTCGTGCAGTCGCGGTTGGACGCGGGCGCGGTGGTCTACCCGCCCCTGCCGCTGCGCGCGTTGGCGCTGACGCCGCTGCATGCGGTGCGCGTGGTCATCATCGGTCAAGACCCTTACCACGGGCCGGGACAGGCCGAAGGGCTGTCCTTCTCGGTGCCGCCCAGCCAGATGTTGCCGCCATCGCTGCGCAACATCTTTCAGGAAATCGCCCGATCACGCCAGCAGCACCCGGAATACATGCCGGTCGATCCAGATGCCCGGGCCGAACGCGGCTCGCTGCTGCGCTGGGCCCGCCAGGGCGTGCTGCTGCTCAACAGCTGCCTGACCGTGGAGCAAGGCCAGCCCAACAGCCATGCCAATCAAGGTTGGGAAGCGCTCACTGCTTCAATTGTTGGCGCTGTAGCTGAGGCTGAGCAGCCGGTGGTGTTCATGTTGTGGGGCTCGCACGCGCAGCAGCGGCGGCAGATCATTGCGGAATCCGGCGGCTCCAAGCAGCACCTGGTGCTGATGGCCAACCACCCCTCACCGCTGTCGGCGCTGCGTCCGCCCACGCCGTTCATAGGCTGCAACCACTTCGCCAAGGCCAACCGCTTTTTACAGTCGCGAGGAGGGGAATTGCTGCGCTGGTAGCATTCGTCCACGCCAAATTTGTCCAAGGTCACAAAATCATGGCATAATCCGTGGTTCTCCGAAGGAGAGGTGGCCGAGTGGTTAATGGCAGCAGACTGTAAATCTGCCCTCTTACGAGTACGCTGGTTCGAATCCAGCCCTCTCCACCAATACGGAGGTTGATTTGTAGAGCGAAGGTGAACTGCGGGAGTAGTTCAATGGTAGAACCCTAGCCTTCCAAGCTAATGACGCGGGTTCGATTCCCGTCTCCCGCTCCACAAATCAATTGGTGTTGGTCTTTGTTCGGTTAAAGGGGCGTTGAGCCCCGTGGTGTTTTAGGTTAATAGCCCATTTGGCTCAGTGGTAGAGCACTCCCTTGGTAAGGGAGAGGTCGCGGGTCCGATTCCCGCAATGGGCACCAATTCCGGGTGTGCCGGGCGAAATGCCCCGGCGCCCCGCGAATCGGTCTGTTGCAGTGCATAGAGTCTTTTCGCATCCTGTTGGAGATTTGAAAAATGGCAAAGGAAAAATTCGAGCGGACCAAGCCGCACGTGAACGTTGGCACCATCGGCCACGTTGACCACGGCAAGACCACGCTGACGGCGGCCATCACCACCGTGCTGGCCTCCAAGTTCGGCGGCCAGGCCAAGGCCTACGACCAGATCGACGCGGCCCCCGAAGAAAAGGCCCGCGGCATCACCATCAACACCGCCCACGTGGAATACGAAACGGCCAACCGCCACTACGCCCACGTGGACTGCCCCGGCCACGCCGACTATGTGAAGAACATGATCACCGGTGCCGCCCAGATGGACGGCGCCGTGCTGGTGGTTTCCGCCGCCGACGGCCCCATGCCCCAGACCCGCGAGCACATCTTGCTGGCCCGTCAGGTCGGCGTGCCCTACATCATCGTGTTCCTGAACAAGTGCGACATGGTCGACGACGCCGAACTGCTCGAGCTGGTCGAAATGGAAGTGCGCGAACTGCTGGACAAGTACGACTTCCCCGGCGACGCCACCCCCATCATCCACGGCTCGGCCAAGCTGGCCATGGAAGGCGACAAGGGCGACCTGGGCGAAGGCGCCATCATGAAGCTGGCAGAAGCCCTGGACAGCTACATCCCCACGCCCGAGCGTGCCGTTGACGGCGCCTTCCTGATGCCCGTGGAAGACGTGTTCTCCATCTCCGGCCGCGGCACCGTGGTGACCGGCCGTGTCGAGCGCGGCATCATCAAGGTCGGCGAAGAAATCGAAATCGTCGGCATCAAGCCCACCCTGAAGACCACCTGCACCGGCGTGGAAATGTTCCGCAAGCTGCTGGACCAGGGCCAGGCCGGCGACAACGTCGGTATCCTGCTGCGCGGCACCAAGCGCGAAGAAGTCGAGCGCGGCCAAGTGCTGTGCAAGCCCAACTCCATCAAGCCGCACACCCACTTCACGTCTGAAGTGTATGTGCTGAGCAAGGACGAAGGCGGCCGCCACACGCCCTTCTTCAACAACTACCGCCCGCAGTTCTACTTCCGCACGACGGACGTGACCGGCGCCATCGAGCTGCCCGAAGGCAAGGAAATGGTGATGCCGGGTGACAACGTGACCATCACGGTCAAGCTGATCAACCCCATCGCCATGGAAGAAGGCCTGCGCTTCGCCATCCGCGAAGGCGGCAAGACCGTGGGCGCCGGTGTGGTGGCCAAGATCATCGCCTGAGGCGATTTGCGGGGTGGCCCGTTGGGCTGCTCCGCTGGATTGAAAGTGTAGGGGTATAGCTCAATTGGCAGAGCGTCGGTCTCCAAAACCGAAGGTTGTAGGTTCGATTCCTACTGCCCCTGCCACCTGAGGCGCTGAGCCCAAAAAAAGCCCGCCGCGCAACCGGCGGGCTTCAGCGTCTCAAGGGTGGTGTGTTGGTAAGCATCAAAAAGCGCGAGATTGTAGTAACACATGGCCACGTCGCAAGTTCAAACCGTCAGCACCGGCGCTGACAAAGCCAAGCTCGCCCTGGCGGCGGCCTTGGTGGTGGCCGGGTTGGTGGCCTTCTACCTGCTGGCCAAGCAAGGCCAGCTGGCGCAATGGGGCGCGCTGCTGGTCAGCCTGGCGGTTGCCGTGGTGGTGTTTTTCACCTCCGAGCCCGGCAAGGAGCTGTTCGCCTTTGGCCGTGATTCCTGGCGCGAAGTGCGCAAGGTCGTGTGGCCGGCGCGCAAGGAAGCGATCCAGATGACGGCCTACGTGTTCGGCTTTGTGGTCATCATGGCGCTGTTCCTGTGGGCCTCTGACAAGACGCTGGAGTGGGTGTTCTACGACCTGATTTTGGGGTGGAAGAAATAATGACCGATACCGTCAACACCGTCGAGAGCCCCGAGGGTGACGCTGCGGCCGCCGCGGCCCCCGTCAACCCGAACCTGCATTGGTATGTGGTGCACGCCTATTCCGGCATGGAAAAGGCCGTGGAGCGCAATCTGCGCGAGCGCATCAACCGCTCGGGCATGGAAGGCAAGTTCGGCCGCATCCTGGTGCCCACCGAAGAAGTGGTGGAAATCAAGAACGGCCAGAAGCGCACCACCGAGCGCAAGTTTTTCCCCGGCTACGTGCTGGTGGAAATGGTCATGGAAGACGACACCTGGCACCTGGTGAAACACACCAACAAGGTGACGGGCTTCGTCGGCGGCGCCAAGAACCGCCCGGCCCCGATCTCCGAGGCCGAGGTGATGAAGATCGTCAACCAGATGCAGGAAGGCACCGAGAAGCCGCGCCACAAGGTGGAGTTCGTGGTGGGTGAGTACGTGCGCGTCAAGGACGGCCCGTTCACCGACTTCAACGGTTCGGTGGAAGAGGTCAACTACGAGAAGAGCAAGGTGCGGGTGGCCGTCACCATCTTTGGCCGCTCCACGCCGGTGGAGCTGGAGTTCTCGCAGATCGAAAAAACCTGAGGCTGGCGCCTCGGGTCCCGGCCCCTGGTGGGCCGGCACAGTTTGGTGTTTCGCGCTTTTCCCGACTCGGCGCGAACGTGAGTCATCCAAGAGTCGTCAACCCCCGGGGAGCTTGGGTAATCCCGAGCGCATGACCCGTAAGGAGAGAAAACATGGCGAAGAAAATCGTCGGTTTTGTCAAGCTGCAAGTGCCGGCTGGCAAGGCCAATCCGTCGCCGCCGATTGGTCCCGCTTTGGGCCAGCGCGGTTTGAACATCATGGAGTTCTGCAAGGCGTTCAACGCCCAGACCCAGGGCGTCGAGCCCGGTCTGCCGCTGCCGGTGGTGATCACCGCCTATGCGGACAAGAGCTTCACCTTCATCATCAAGACGCCGCCGGCGACCACGCTGATCAAGAAGTCGATCAAGCTGGACAAGGGCTCTGCCCGCCCGCACAGCGACAAGGTCGGCAAGATCACCCGCGCCCAGCTCGAAGAGATCGCCAAGACCAAGATGAAGGACATGACGGCTGCCGACCTGGACGCCGCCGTTCGTACCATTGCCGGTTCCGCCCGTTCCATGGGCGTGACTGTGGAGGGCGTGTGACATGACGCAACTGACCAAGAAACAAAAAGCCCTGGTTGGCAAGGTTGACAGCAACAAGCTGTACCCGCTGGCCGATGCCCTGAGCATCGTCAAGGAGCATGCCACCGCCAAGTTCGATGAGTCCATCGACGTGGCTGTGCAGCTGGGCATCGACGCCAAGAAGTCGGACCAGGTGGTGCGCGGCGCCGTGGTGCTGCCCCATGGCACCGGCAAGACCAAGCGCGTGGCCGTGTTCGCCCAAGGCGCCAAGGCTGAAGAAGCCAAGGCCGCCGGCGCCGACATCGTCGGCATGGACGACTTGGCCGCCATGGTCAAGGCCGGTGACATGCCCTTCGACGTGGTGATCGCCGCGCCGGACGCGATGCGCGTGGTCGGTACGTTGGGCCAGGTGCTGGGTCCCCGTGGCCTGATGCCCAACCCCAAGGTTGGCACGGTGACGCCGGACGTGGCCACGGCGGTGAAGAACGCCAAGGCCGGCCAGGTGCAATTCCGCGTCGACAAGGCCGGTATCGTGCACGGCACGATTGGCCGCCGTTCGTTCGACGCCGACAAGCTGCAGGGCAACCTGGCGGCGCTGATGGAAGCCTTGACCAAGGCCAAGCCGGCCTCGAGCAAGGGTGTGTATCTGAAGAAGGTGGCGGTTTCGTCCACGATGGGTGTGGGTGTCCGTGTGGACGTCCAATCCATCTCGGCGTGATCGCGTAAGTGAGATTTGGGCTGCCTGAAAGGGTGGCCTGATGTGGTGGGCCGCCGAGGCTGCAAAGTCCTGGTGGGCCATCCAAGACCGTTGGTGTGCCGCAAGGCGCTTAATCGTCGGCGACAGGGTGTCAAAGCCCTGAAGCCAAGCCAACGCAGATGGCGATCCCGCTGCAGATGGAATTGAAGAGTTTCCTGAAAACAGTTGGTCGCTGCAATATGGCGTGCTGGAGGGTTGCAGAACCCGAAGGCACATTCAAAAGGAGTAGACCTTGAGTCTGAATCGCAGTGAGAAAGAAGCGGTCATCACCGACGTGACCAGCCTCGCCGCAAAAGCTCAAACGCTGGTGATGGCGGAATACCGCGGCATCACGGTGGCTGACATGACCAAGCTGCGTTCCACCGCCCGCGCACAAGGCGTGAACCTGAGTGTTCTGAAGAACACGCTGGCTCGCCGCGCGGTTGCTGGCAGCGCGTTTGAAGTGGCAGCCGACCAGATGACCGGCCCGCTGATCTACGGCTTCTCCGTGGACGCAGTGGCCGCCGCCAAGGTGGTGGCCGATTTCGCGAAAACCAACGACAAGCTGGTGATTCGCGGCGGCGCCTACGGTGGCAAGTCCCTGGACGTCAACGGCGTGAAGCAATTGGCAAGCATCCCTTCCAAGGAAGTGCTGCTGGCGCAGTTGCTGGGCTTGATGCAGTCCCCCATCTCGCGCACGGCGCGTGTGTTGGCTGCGTTGGCGGAAAAGAAGGGCGCTGGCGCCGAAGCCGCCGCCCCCGAAGCTGCTGCCGCCTGATACGGCAACGGCGCTTTTGCAAGACATTAACCCGGGAGCAGGGCTCGCAAATTGGCGAACCGCCCCCAACTGATTGAAGGAAATTCAAAATGGCATTCGATAAAGACGCATTCTTGACCGCACTGGACAGCATGTCGGTCATGGAACTCAATGACCTGGTGAAGGCCATTGAAGAGAAGTTTGGCGTGAGCGCTGCCGCCATGGCCGCCCCCGCTGCTGGTGGCGGCGGTGCCGCTGCTGCCGCAGTGGAAGAGAAGACCGAATTCAACGTGGTGCTGCTGGAAGCCGGCGCCAACAAGGTGTCGGTCATCAAGGCCGTGCGCGAAATCACCGGCCTGGGCCTGAAGGAAGCCAAGGACCTGGTGGACGGCGCTCCGAAGAACGTCAAGGACGGTCTGGCCAAGGCCGACGCCGAAGCCGCCAAGAAGAAGCTGGAAGAAGCCGGCGCCAAGGTCGAACTCAAGTAAGTTCTCCTTTGTCCAAGGCTGGGGGCTCGAAAGGGCTTCCAGCCTTTGGCGCTTGTAAGAGCGCACTAAAAAGCGGCTTCGCGAAGCCATTTTTTAGTGTCTTCTGACCCCGACTGCAGAAGACGACTTGGTACGGATTGCGTGCAACGCGCAATCGTCCGCCAATGGTTGGTAGTGGCCAGCCGCCAAGTCTGTTGAGTGTGGCTCAACGCGTCAGTCGCCTAGGACCCGCAGGATTCCTTAGCTTTGCCCGGAGATCTCATGGCTTACTCATACACCGAACGCAAACGCATTCGCAAAAGTTTCGGCAACCGCGACAGCGTGCTCGAAATCCCCTACCTGCTGCAGATGCAAAAAGACGCCTACACGGCGTTTCTGCAAGCCGATACCGCTCCGAAGAAACGTACCACCGAAGGCTTGCAAGCCGCGTTTGACGCCGCCTTCCCCATCGTCTCGCACAACGGCTTCGTCGAGATGAAGTACCTGGAGTACAACCTGGCCAAGCCGGCGTTCGACGTGCGCGAGTGCCAGACCCGCGGCCTGACCTTCGCCTCGGCCGTGCGCGCCAAGGTGCAGTTGATCATTTACGACCGCGAGTCCTCCACGCCGCAGAACAAGGTGGTGAAGGAAGTGAAGGAGCAAGAGGTCTACATGGGCGAAGTGCCCCTGATGACCAGCAAGGGCTCGTTCATCATCAACGGCACCGAGCGCGTCATCGTGTCGCAGCTGCACCGTTCGCCCGGCGTGTTCTTCGAGCACGACAAGGGCAAGACCCACAGCTCGGGCAAGCTGCTGTTCTCCGCGCGCATCATCCCCTACCGCGGTTCCTGGCTGGACTTCGAGTTCGACCCCAAGGACATCCTGTACTTCCGCGTCGACCGCCGCCGCAAGATGCCGGTCACCATCCTGCTCAAGGCCATCGGCCTGAACCCCGAGTCCATCCTGGCGAACTTCTTCGTCAACGACAACTTCCGGCTGATGGACAGCGGCGCGCAGATGGAATTCGTCGCCGAGCGCCTGCGCGGCGAGGTGGCCCGCTTTGACATCACCGACAAGAGCGGCAAGGTCATCGTCGCCAAGGACAAGCGCGTCACCGCCCGCCACACGCGCGAGCTGGAAACCACGCAGACCACGCACATCAGCGTGCCGGAAGACTTCCTGGTCGGCCGCGTGGTGGCCCGCAACATCGTCGATGCCGACACCGGCGAGATCATCGCCAAGGCCAACGACGAGCTGACCGAAGCGCTGCTGAAGAAGCTGCGCACGGCCGGCGTGCAAGAGCTGCAGTGCATCTACACCAACGAGCTGGACCAGGGCGCCTACATCTCGCAGACCCTGCGCAGCGACGAGACGGTGGACGAGTTCGCCGCCCGCGTGGCCATCTACCGCATGATGCGCCCCGGCGAGCCGCCGACGGAAGACGCCGTGCAAGCGCTGTTCCAGCGCCTGTTCTACAACCCCGACACCTACGACCTGTCGCGCGTTGGCCGCATGAAGTTCAACGCCAAGATGGGCCGCAACGAAGCCACCGGCCCGATGGTGCTGACCAATGAGGACATCCTGTCCGTGGTCAAGATCCTGGTGGACCTGCGCAACGGCCGTGGCGAAGTGGACGACATCGACCACCTGGGCAACCGCCGCGTGCGCTGCGTCGGCGAGCTGGCCGAGAACCAGTACCGTGCCGGCCTGGCGCGCATCGAGAAGGCCGTGAAGGAGCGCCTGGGCCAGGCCGAGCAAGAGCCGCTGATGCCGCATGACCTGATCAACAGCAAGCCGATCTCGGCGGCGTTGAAGGAATTCTTCGGCGCCTCGCAGCTGTCGCAGTTCATGGACCAGACCAACCCGCTGTCCGAGATCACCCACAAGCGCCGCGTGTCGGCCCTGGGCCCGGGCGGTCTGACGCGCGAGCGCGCCGGCTTCGAAGTGCGTGACGTGCACGTCACCCACTACGGCCGCGTGTGCCCGATCGAGACGCCGGAAGGCCCGAACATCGGCCTGATCAACTCGCTGGCCCTGTATGCCCGCCTCAACGAGTACGGCTTCATCGAGACGCCGTACCGCCGCGTGGTGGACAGCAAGGTCACCAATGACATCGACTACCTGTCGGCCATCGAGGAAGGCAAGTACGTGATCGCCCAGGCCAACGCGGCGCTGGACAAGGACCACAAGCTGGCCGGCGACCTGGTGTCCGCCCGTGAAAAGGGTGAATCCATCCTGGTCGGCCCCGAGCGCGTGCAGTACATGGACGTGTCGCCGGCGCAGATCGTGTCGGTGGCGGCATCGCTGGTGCCGTTCCTGGAGCACGACGACGCCAACCGCGCGCTGATGGGCGCCAACATGCAGCGCCAGGCCGTGCCGGTGCTGCGCCCGGAAAAGGCCTTTGTGGGCACCGGCATCGAGCGCGTTTCCGCGGTCGACTCCGGCACCGTGGTCACCGCCAGCCGCGGCGGCGTGGTCGACTATGTGGACGCGACCCGCATCGTGATCCGCGTGCACGACGACGAGGCCGTGGCCGGTGAAGTGGGCGTGGACATCTACAACCTGATCAAGTACCAGCGTTCCAACCAGAACACCAACATCCACCAGCGCCCCATCGTCAAGAAGGGCGACGTGCTGGCCAAGGGCGACGTCATCGCCGACGGCGCCTCCACCGACCTGGGCGAGCTGGCGCTGGGCCAGAACATGCTGGTGGCCTTCATGCCCTGGAACGGCTACAACTTCGAGGACTCGATCCTGATCAGCGAGCGCGTGGTGGCCGACGACCGCTACACCTCCATCCACATCGAGGAACTGGTGGTGATGGCGCGCGACACCAAGCTGGGCGCCGAGGAAATCACCCGCGACATCCCCAACCTGAGCGAACAGCAACTGAACCGCCTGGACGAGTCCGGCATCATCTACGTGGGCGCCGAGGTCATGCCGGGCGACACGCTGGTGGGTAAGGTCACCCCCAAGGGCGAGACCACGCTGACGCCGGAAGAGAAGCTGCTGCGCGCCATCTTCGGCGAAAAGGCCAGCGACGTGAAGGACACCTCGCTGCGCGTGGACCAGGGCTCGCAAGGCACCGTGATCGACGTGCAGGTGTTCACCCGCGAAGGCATCCAGCGCGACCGCCGCGCCCAGCAGATCATTGATGACGAGCTGAAGCGCTTCCGCCTGGACCTGAACGACCAGCTGCGCATCGTCGAGGCCGACGCCTTCGACCGTATCGAGAAGCTGCTGTCCGGCAAGGTCGCCAACGGCGGCCCGCAGAAGCTGGCCAAGGGCACCAAGATCGACAAGGCCTACCTGGCCTCGGTGGAGAAGTTCCACTGGTTCGACATCCGCCCGGCGGATGAAGACGTGGCTTCGCAGCTGGAAAGCATCAAGAATTCGCTGGAGCAGACCCGCCACAGCTTCGATCTGGCTTTCGAAGAAAAGCGCAAGAAGCTGACGCAAGGCGACGAGCTGCCCGCTGGCGTGCTGAAGATGGTCAAGGTCTACCTGGCCGTCAAGCGCCGCCTGCAACCCGGCGACAAGATGGCCGGCCGCCACGGCAACAAGGGCGTGGTGTCCAAGATCGTTCCGGTCGAGGACATGCCCTACATGGCCGACGGCACGCCGTGCGACATCGTGCTGAACCCGCTGGGCGTGCCCTCGCGCATGAACGTGGGCCAGGTGCTGGAAGTGCACCTGGGCTGGGCCGGCAAGGGCATCGGCCTGCGCATCGGTGACATGCTGCAAGCCGAAGCCAAGGTGGCCGAGCTGCGCAAGTTCATGGACCAGCTGTACAACGGCTCGGGCCGCAAGGAAGACCTGTCCAAGCTGAGCGACGCCGACGTGCTGGAGATGGCCGCCAACGTGGCCAAGGGCGCGACCTTCGCCACCCGGTGTTCGACGGTGCCTCGGAAGAGGAAATCCGCGGCATGCTGAAGCTGGCCTACCCGGACGACATCGCCAAGGCCAAGGGCCTGACGGCCACGCGCACCCAGGCCAACCTGTTCGACGGCCGCAGCGGCGAGCCGTTCGAGCGCCCCACCACCGTGGGCTACATGCACGTGCTGAAGCTGCACCACCTGGTGGACGACAAGATGCACGCCCGCTCCACCGGCCCGTACAGCCTGGTGACCCAGCAGCCGCTGGGCGGCAAGGCCCAGTTCGGCGGCCAGCGTTTCGGCGAGATGGAAGTGTGGGCGCTGGAAGCCTACGGCGCTTCCTACACGCTGCAGGAAATGCTGACGGTGAAGTCCGACGACGTGCAGGGCCGCACCAAGGTCTACGAGAACATCGTCAAGGGCGAACACTCGATCGAAGCCGGCATGCCGGAATCGTTCAATGTGCTGGTCAAGGAAATCCGTTCCTTGGGCATCGACATCGAACTCGAGCGCAGCTAAGCGAAACAGATCAAGGATTAAGGAAATTCCATGAAATCACTACTCGACCTGTTCAAGCAGTTCACGCCGGACGAGCATTTCGATGCGATTCGCATCGGCATGGCGTCGCCCGAGAAGATCCGTTCCTGGTCCTTCGGCGAGGTGAAGAAGCCCGAGACCATCAACTACCGCACCTTCAAGCCCGAGCGCGACGGCCTGTTTTGCGCCAAGATCTTCGGCCCCATCAAGGACTACGAGTGCCTGTGCGGCAAGTACAAGCGCCTGAAGCACCGCGGCGTGATCTGCGAGAAGTGCGGCGTTGAAGTCACTCAGACCAAGGTGCGCCGCGAGCGCATGGGCCACATCGACCTGGCCGCGCCCTGCGCCCACATCTGGTTCCTGAAGTCCCTGCCCAGCCGCCTGGGCCTGGTGCTGGACATGACGCTGCGCGACATCGAGCGCGTGCTGTACTTCGAAGCCTACGTGGTTACCGACCCCGGCATGACGCCGCTGAAGAAGTTCAGCATCATGTCCGAGGATGACTACGACGCCAAGGTCAAGGAATACGGCGACGAGTTCGTCGCCAAGATGGGCGCCGAGGGCATCAAGGATCTGCTGGAAGCCATCGACATCGACGGCTCCATCGAGAAGCTGCGCAACGACCTGACCGGCTCCGAGCTGAAGATCAAGAAGAACGCCAAGCGCCTGAAGGTGCTGGAAGCCTTCAAGAAATCCGGCATCAAGCCCCAGTGGATGGTGCTGGACGTGCTGCCCGTGCTGCCGCCGGACCTGCGTCCGCTGGTGCCGCTGGACGGCGGCCGCTTCGCCACGTCGGACCTGAACGACCTGTATCGCCGCGTCATCAACCGCAACAGCCGCCTGCGCCGTCTGCTGGAACTGAAGGCGCCGGAAATCATCGCCCGCAACGAAAAGCGCATGCTGCAAGAAGCGGTCGATTCGCTGCTGGACAACGGCCGCCGTGGCAAGGCCATGACGGGCGCCAACAAGCGCGCGCTGAAGTCCCTGGCCGACATGATCAAGGGCAAGAGCGGCCGCTTCCGCCAGAACCTGCTGGGCAAGCGCGTCGACTACTCCGGCCGTTCCGTGATCGTGGTGGGCCCGACGCTGAAGCTGCACCAGTGCGGCCTGCCCAAGCTGATGGCGCTGGAACTGTTCAAGCCCTTCATCTTCGCCCGCCTGGAAGCCATGGGCATCGCCACCACCATCAAGGCGGCGAAGAAGGAAGTCGAATCCGGCACGCCGGTGGTCTGGGACATCCTGGAAGAGGTCATCAAGGAACACCCGGTGATGCTGAACCGTGCGCCCACGCTGCACCGTTTGGGCATCCAGGCGTTCGAGCCCATCCTGATCGAAGGCAAGGCCATCCAGCTGCACCCGCTGGTGTGCGCCGCCTTCAACGCCGACTTCGACGGCGACCAGATGGCCGTGCACGTCCCCTTGTCGGTGGAAGCGCAGATGGAAGCCCGCACGCTGATGCTGGCCTCCAACAACGTGCTGTTCCCCTCCAACGGCGACCCCTCCATCGTGCCGTCGCAAGACGTGGTGCTGGGCCTGTACTACACCACCCGCGAGCGCATCAACGGCAAGGGTGAAGGCCTGATCTTCTCCGACACCGGTGAAGTGCAGCGCGCGCTGGACGCCGGCGAGGTGGAGCTGACCGCCAAGATCAACGTGCGCCTGACCGAGTACACCAAGAACAAGGAGACGGGCGAGTTCGTGCCGGCTACCAAGCTGGTGGCGACCACGGCCGGCCGCGCGCTGCTGTCGGAAATCCTGCCCAAGGGCCTGCCCTTCTCCAACATCAACAAGGCGCTGAAGAAGAAGGAAATCTCCAAGCTGATCAATGCCTCGTTCCGCAAGTGCGGCCTGAAGGAAACCGTGGTGTTCGCCGACAAGCTGCTGCAAAACGGCTTCCGCCTGGCGACCAAGGCCGGCATCTCCATCTGCATCGACGACATGCTGGTGCCGAAGGAAAAGTACGGCATCATCGAGCGCGCCGAGAAGGAAGTGAAGGAAATCGGCCAGCAGTACACCTCGGGCCTGGTGACGGCCGGCGAGCGCTACAACAAGGTGGTGGACATCTGGGGCAAGGCCGGCGACGAAGTCTCCAAGGTCATGATGGCCCAGCTGGCCAAGGAAAAGACCATCGACCGCAACGGCAAGGAAGTGGACCAGGAGTCGTTCAACTCCATCTACATGATGGCCGACTCCGGCGCCCGCGGCTCCGCGGCGCAGATCCGCCAGCTGGCCGGCATGCGCGGCCTGATGGCCAAGCCCGACGGCTCCATCATCGAGACGCCCATCACCGCGAACTTCCGCGAGGGGCTGAACGTGCTGCAGTACTTCATCTCCACCCACGGCGCCCGCAAGGGCCTGGCCGACACGGCGCTGAAGACGGCCAACTCCGGCTACCTGACGCGCCGCCTGGTGGACGTGACGCAGGACCTGGTGGTGACGGAAGAGGACTGCGGCACCAGCGACGGCTCGCTGATGCGCGCCATCGTCGAGGGCGGTGAGGTGATCGAGTCGCTGGCCGACCGTATCCTGGGCCGTGTCGCCGCGGAAGACGTGGTGCACCCGGAAAACCGCTCGGTGCTGGTCAAGGCCGGCGAGATGCTGGACGAGGACGTGATCGAGACCATGGAAGCCCAGGGCGTGGACGAGGTGAAGGTGCGCACCGCGCTGACCTGCGCCACCCGTTTCGGCCTGTGCGCCAAGTGCTACGGCCGCGACCTGGGCCGTGGCGGCCTGGTCAACGGCGGTGAGGCTGTGGGCGTGATCGCCGCGCAGTCCATCGGCGAACCCGGCACGCAGCTGACCATGCGTACCTTCCACATCGGCGGCGCCGCCTCGCGCGCGGCAATAGCCTCCAGCGTGGAAGCCAAGTCCAACGGCATCATCGGCTTCAACGCCACGATGCGCTACGTGACCAGCAGCAAGAAGGAACTGGTGGTGATCGCCCGTTCCGGCGAGATCGTCATCCATGACGAGCATGGCCGCGAGCGTGAACGCCACAAGGTGCCGTACGGCGCCGTGCTGACGGTCAAGCCCGACCAGCAGGTCAAGGCCGGCACCATCCTGGCCAACTGGGACCCGCTGACGCGCCCCATCATCACCGAATTCGCCGGCAAGACGCAGTTCGAAAACGTCGAGGAAGGCCTGACGGTGGCCAAGCAGGTGGACGAAGTGACCGGCCTGTCCACGTTGGTGGTGATCGACCCCAAGCGTCGCGGCTCCGCCAAGGTGGTGCGCCCGCAGGTGAAGCTGATCGACGCCTCCGGCAACGAGGTGAAGATCCCCGGCACCGACCACTCGGTGACCATCGGCTTCTCCGTCGGCGCGCTGATCCAGGTGCGCGACGGCCAGGACGTGGGCCCCGGCGAAGTGCTGGCCCGCATCCCGGTCGAAGGCCAGAAGACGCGCGACATCACCGGCGGTCTGCCGCGTGTGGCCGAGCTGTTCGAAGCCCGCTCGCCCAAGGACAAGGGCGTGCTGGCCGAGATGACCGGCACCGTGTCCTTCGGCAAGGAGACCAAGGGCAAGATCCGCATGCAGATCACCGACCCGGACGGCAAGGTCTGGGAAGACCTGATCCCCAAGGAGAAGAACATCCTGGTGCACGAAGGCCAGGTGGTCAACAAGGGCGAAAGCGTGGTGGACGGCCCGGCCGACCCGCAGGACATCCTGCGCCTGTTGGGCATGGAAGAGCTGGCCCGCTACATCGTCGACGAGGTGCAGGACGTCTACCGCCTGCAGGGCGTGAAGATCAACGACAAGCACATTGAGGTGATCGTGCGCCAGATGCTGCGCCGCGTGGTGGTCGAGAACGTGGGCGATTCCGGCTACATCGCCGGCGAGCAGGTCGAGCGCTCCGAGATGCTCAACACCAACGACGCGCTGCGCGCCGAAGGCAAGACGGTGGCCACCTACAGCAACCTGCTGCTGGGCATCACCAAGGCCTCGTTGTCCACCGACAGCTTCATCAGCGCCGCCTCCTTCCAGGAGACCACGCGCGTGCTGACCGAAGCCGCCATCATGGGCAAGCGCGACGAGCTGCGTGGCTTGAAGGAGAACGTCATCGTCGGCCGCCTGATCCCGGCGGGCACCGGCCTGGCCTACCATCAGGCACGCAAGGTGCGCGAGAGCATGGACGACGCCGAGCGCCGCGCCATTGCCGACGCCGAAGCGGCCGAGCTGGCCGGCGGCGAAGTGGCGGCGGATGCCGTCAACGCGGGAGCCACTGGCGAGTAAGCGCATTGCGCGTGCCCGTCACACGCCCCCTGTCCCTGGTCTCCAGGGCGGGGGCGTTTTTATTGGCGCGTGCCTGAGTAGCAGCCATGCAGACTTCCTTTTTGCTGTGGGGCGGCATGGCCGTCCTGGTGTTCTGGGCGCTGGGTGCCTACAACCGGCTGGTGAAGCTGCGTTCGCAGGCCATCGCCAGCTTCACGCCGGTGGACCTGCAGTTCCAGCACAGCGTTGCGCTGGTGCAGGCGCAGCTGCCGCTGGCGCTGCAGAGCACTGATCCGGCCACGCTGCAGCTGTGGCAGGGGCTGGGCGGCGCCAGCCAGCAGTTCCAGGCGTCGCTGAACCTGCTGCGCACGCGCCCGCTGGACGCCGCGGCCATGGCACCGCTGCACACCGCCCTGCACACGCTGCGCCAGAGTTGGCAACGCATGCAGGCGGCCGCGCCCGACCTGGCCGGCGAGTTGCTGCCGCAGTCGCTGCTGGCGCAGTGGGAGGCGATAGACCTGCAGCTGGTGCCGGCGATGCGCGAGTTTGACGCCAGGGTGGCGGCCTACAACGAGGCCGTGGCCCAGTTCCCGGCCGTCTTGCTGGCCTGGCTGTTTTCGTTCAAGCCGGCCGCCCCGCTGGGGCCACTACCGAAATGAACGCGAAATGAACCCGGGATGAGCACGCGATGAACGCCCCCACCACCGGCGCGCCGCCGCTGTGGCGGCAGTTGCAAAGCCTGGCGCAGGCCGTGGCCGCGGTGCGCGCCGGCAGCTCCAGCAACACGGTGCTGGACGCGGTGCCGGCGGAGCTGCGCCCGGGCGTGCAGGCGCTGCTGTTCCAGGTGCTGCGCGCGCTGGGCCGGGCCGAGGCCCTGCGCAAGCGGCTGGCGCCGCGCGCGCCCGCCCCCCTGGCCGATGCGCTGCTGTGCAGCGCGCTGGCGCTGGCCTGGCAGCCGGACGAGGCGCCTTATGAACCCTTCACCCTGGTGGACCAGGCGGTGGAAGCCGCCAAGCGCCTGCCGGCATTGCGGGCCCAGGCGGGCTTCATCAACGCCTGCCTGCGCCGCTTCCTGCGCGAGCGCGACGCGCTGGTGCAGGCCACCGATGCCAACCCGGTGGCGCGCTGGAACCACCCCGCCTGGTGGGTGGAGCGCCTGAAGGCCGACCACCCGGGCCAATGGCAGCAGATCCTGCAGGCCAACAACCAGCGCGCGCCGATGACGCTGCGCGTCAATGTGCGCCAGTCCAGCGTGCCGGACTACCTGCAGCGCCTGGCCGATGCGGGCCTGTCGGGCGCGGCCAACGGCGCGCACGGCATCACGCTGGCGCAGGCGGTGCCGGTGCAGGCGTTGCCGGGGTTTGGCCAGGGCATGGTGTCGGTGCAGGACGCCGCCGCGCAGCAGGCCGCGCCCTTGCTGCTGCAAGGCCTGGCCACGGATGCGCCGCTGCGCGTGCTGGACGCTTGCGCCGCCCCGGGCGGCAAGACTGCCCACCTGCTGGAGCTGGGCGACCACGAGGTCACCGCGCTGGAGGTGGACCCGAGCCGCGCCGAGCGTTTGCGCCAGACGTTGCAGCGGCTGCACCTGGATGCCCAGGTCTGCGTGGCCGATGCCGCCGACCCCGCCGCCTGGTGGAATGGCAGGCAGTTCGACGCCATCTTGCTGGACGCGCCTTGCACCGCCTCCGGCATCGTGCGCCGCCACCCGGACGTGCGCTGGCTGCGGCGCGACACCGACATCGCCCAACTGGCCCAACTGCAGGCCCGCATGCTGGCCGCGCTGTGGCCGCTGCTGCGGGTCGGTGGACGCTTGTTGTACTGCACCTGCTCGGTGTTTCGGGCCGAGGGCGAACGCCAAGTGCAAACGTTTCTTGCGCACAACACTGGGGCATCTTTGCTGACGTCACCAGGGCATTTATTACCTATTTCGGCCTTGAACTCCAGCGCCGTCCCGGACAATCGATCCAGTGATCACGACGGTTTCTTTTACGCGTTGCTGGAAAAAAATACAGCTTGAAGGGGTTGTATGGCTGCTGCTCGCCTGCCTGTTGGCGGCGCTGATTCCGGCCCCCGCGCGGGCCGAACCGGTGGAGATCGAGCAGTTTCGCGTTGAACGCGCCAGCGACGGCGTCTTCCTGACCGCCTTTGCCCGGTTCGAGCTGCCCAACGCGGTGGAAAGCGCGCTCAACAGCGGCGCCTCGCTGTGCTTCGTCGCCGAGGCCCAGGTGCAGCGTGAGCGCTGGTACTGGACCGACAAGACCGTGATCAGCGCGCAGCGCCATTTCCGCCTGTCGTACAACGCCTTCACCCGGCGCTGGCGGCTGCGCGTGTCCGAAGGCCCGGTGGTCTGCAATGGCCAGGGCACCTCGCGCGAGTTCGACAACCTGGCCGATGCCATGGCCGGGGTGCAGCGCCTGTCGCGCTGGCGCATCGGCGACGTGTCCGAGCTGGACCCGGAGCAAAAACACCGGGTGGACTTCAAGTTCTTCCTCGATCTGTCGCAGCTGGCGCTGCCCTTCCACATCGGCGTGCTGGGCCAGAACGACTGGAACATTTCCGCCAGCACCACCCAGCGCCTGCAACCCGAGAGCGGCAAATGAGCGTGGACGCCACCGGCCGGCCGTTGAGCTGGTTCTCGCTGCAGAACTCGCGTGCCATGCGCTGGACGGTGGGCCTGGGCGCGGCCAGCATGGTGGGCCTGTCGCTGGTGCTGCTGTTGCTGCTGACGCGGGCCACCGACGGCCACCAGACCTTCGTCAAGGACTACACCTGGCTGCTGGGCCTGAACATCGCCGCGCTGGTGGCCCTGCTGGCCGCCACCGGCTGGATCGGCCTGCGCCTGGCGGTGCGCTTTCGCCAGGGGCGCTTCGGCAGCCGGCTGCTGGTCAAGCTGGCGGCGATCTTCGCGCTCGTGGGCTTCGCGCCCGGCGTGCTGGTGTACGTGGTGTCGTACAACTTCGTCGCCCGCTCCATCGACAGCTGGTTCGACGTCAAGGTGGAGGGCGCGCTGAACGCCAGCCTGCGGCTGGGCCAGGTCACGCTGGAGACGCTGCAGACCGACCTGGCCAACCGCACCCGCGCCGCCGCCGGCCAGCTGGGGGACGGCTCCAGCGTCGCCGCCAGCCTGGCGCTGGAGCGGCTGCGCGACCAGCTGGGCGTGCGCGACATCATGCTGTTCGGCTCGTCCGGCAATGTGCTGGCGGTGGCGGGGCAATCGCAGTTCCAGCTGAACCCCGAGCACCCCAGCGCCAGCCGCTTCCGGGCCGCGCGCATCAACCGCTTCGACACCTGGGCCGAGGGCTTTGACGACACGGCCCACCCCGAGGGCCTGGACAACGGCCGCATCCGGGCCCTGGTGCTGGTGCCCAATGTGGGCATAGGCCAGTTGGGCGAGTCGCGCTATGTGCTGGTGACGCAGCCCTTGTCGGCCACGCTGGTGACCAACGAGCTGGCGGTGCGCCAGGCCTTGGTGGGCTACAACGAGCGCCAGTTGGCGCGCGAGGGGCTGAAGCGCATGTACCTGGGCACGCTGACCCTGTGCCTGCTGCTGGCCGTGTTCGGTGCCGTGCTGCTGGCCGTGCTGCTGGGCAACCAGATCGCCCGGCCCCTGCTGGTGCTGGCCGACGGCGTCAGCCAGGTGGCCGCCGGCGACCTGACGCCCAAGGCGGCGCTGCAGGGCAAGGACGAGCTGGGCGGCCTGACGCGCGCCTTTGCCGACATGACCAGCCAGCTGGCCGATGCGCGCCGCGCGGTGGAGACCAGCATGGAGCAGGTCAGCGCCGCGCGCGCCAACCTGCAGACCATCCTGGACAACCTGACGGCCGGCGTGATCGTGCTGGATGCGCAGGGCGTGATCCAGTCGTCCAACCCCGGCGCCACCCGCATCCTGCGCGTGCCCATGGCCGCCAGCGAGGGGCGCAACCTGGCCGACATCGACGGCCTGCAGGAGTTTGCCCGCAGCGTGCAGTCGCATTTCAACATCTTCCTCGGCTCCCACCACGAGCACGGGCTGGACCACTGGCAGCACTCGTTCGAGCTGGACACCGCCGCGCCACGGCTGACGCCCGGGCCCACGGGCGGCGCCATCACGCTGGTGGCGCGTGGCGCCGAGCTGCCGGGCGCCAACCGGCTGCTGGTGTTCGACGACATTTCCGAGATCGTCTCGGCCCAGCGCGTGCAGGCCTGGGGCGAAGTGGCACGCCGGCTGGCGCACGAGATCAAGAACCCGCTGACCCCCATACAGCTGTCGGCCGAGCGGCTGGAACTGAAGCTGGCCGGCAAGCTGGACAGCCCCGAGCAGGCGGTGCTGGCCAAATCGGTGAAAACCATCATCGACCAGGTGGACGCGATGAAGCGCCTGGTCAACGAGTTCCGCGACTACGCCCGCCTGCCGGCGGCCGAGCTGAAGCCGCTGGACCTGAACCTGCTGGTGGCCGAGGTGCTGCAGCTGTATGGCAGCGGTGGCGACAGCGTGCCGCTGCGCCTCGAATTGGACAGCCGCAGCCCGCTGATCATGGGCGACTCGCACCAGTTGCGCCAGGTGGTGCACAACTTGTTACAAAATGCCCAGGACGCCACCGAAACCGCCAACCGGCCCGACGGCGAGCGCAGCGTCACCGTCCGGACGCAATGGCTGGAAACGCTGAAAAGGGTGCGCCTGACCGTGGTCGACAACGGCACCGGCTTCCCCGACAGCATCCTGAAGCGGGCCTTCGAGCCCTACGTCACCACCAAGGCCAAGGGCACTGGCCTGGGGTTGGCGGTGGTGAAGAAGATCGCCGACGACCACGGCACCCGGGTGGACATCGCCAACCGGGTGGTGGACGGCGAACTCCGGGGTGCCCAAGTGTCGTTATCATTCGCTATTGACGAAACCGTGCCCGCCTGAATTCAAAAAACAGCGGGCCGCCGGCTTTGCCTTAGTCACCAAGGGACAGCGCGCAACACATCATGGCAAACATTCTGGTAGTGGACGACGAACTGGGCATTCGCGATTTGCTGTGGGAAATCCTGAATGACGAGGGCCACAACGTGGAAGTGGCCGAGAACGCCGCGCAGGCGCGCGCCGCGCGCTTGCGCGACCGGCCCGACCTGGTGTTGCTGGACATCTGGATGCCCGACACCGACGGCGTCACGCTGCTGAAGGAGTGGTCCTCCACCGGCGCGCTGACCATGCCGGTCATCATGATGAGCGGCCACGCCACCATAGACACGGCGGTGGAGGCCACCAAGATCGGCGCGCTGGCCTTCCTGGAAAAACCCATCACGCTGCAAAAGCTGCTGAAGGCGGTGGAGCAGGGCCTGGCGCGCGGCAACACCCGCAAGCCGCCGCCGCCGCCGCCGCCCCACGCGATGGAGCACGCGGTCAACGTGGCCGCCACCACCAGCCCCATGCTGGTGGCCAACATGGACAGCGGCCCGCAGTCGCGCCAGAACTTCACGCTGGACAAGCCGCTGCGCGAGGCGCGCGACGAGTTCGAGAAGGCCTATTTCGAATACCACCTGGCAAAGGAAAACGGCTCCATGACCCGCGTGGCCGAAAAGACCGGCCTGGAGCGCACCCACCTGTACCGCAAGCTCAAGCAGCTGGGGGTGGACCTGACGCGCGGCAAGCGTGCTGGGTGAGCGTGCCGGCCACCGCGTTTTAGACGCTGCCCGCCAGCCGCCGAAAGGCGGTTTTTTTCTTGCTATAATGGCAGGCTCAGGCCCGGTAGCTCAGTCGGTAGAGCAGAGGATTGAAAATCCTTGTGTCGGCAGTTCGATTCTGTCCCAGGCCACCACAATTCCATGCCCCCAGCGCCCATCGGGTTCTGGGGGTTTTGCGTTTGGAGCCGCATCATCCGGCCCGCCGGCCGCGGGCGTTCTCGCCCTTGTGTCACCGAAACTCGCGTGTTTCAACCAGAACGTGAGAGCGAGATGACCTTGACAGAAGCACGCAAGCGATTTTTGAGACACTGCGGCTCCGCCGTGAACTTGTCGCCACACACAATGCGAGCCTACTGCAGCGATCTGGACGACTCGCAGCGATTCTTTGGCGTACGAATGCGGCTTGATGCACTGGAGCGAGAGCATCTTCGGCAGTACATCCACTACATGAGGGAGAAGCGGCAGTTCAAGGAGACTACCATCAAACGGCGCCTCGCCAGCCTCAAGTTGCTGTTCAAGTGGGCTGAACAGGAGGAGTTCGTCGGGGTGAATCCGTTCGATTCGCTCAACGAGCGCATCCGTCTCCCCAAGAGGTTGCCGCGCGCGCTTGACCGGGCCGACCAAGCGGCACTGCGCCGAGCACTGGTCAATGCGCCTCGCACGGATGGGTTCATCGAGGTTCGCGACAAAGCCGCCGTCCAATTGCTCTTGGACACCGGCATCCGTGTAGGTGAGTTGGTGGCGATTGAACTGGGCGATCTATCGCTGGCGAGCGGGTGCATTCTGATCCACGGCAAGGGCAATCGCCAGCGGTTGGTCTATCTCTCACAGCGAAGCCTGCTCCGCAAGATCGAGCAGTACCTGACCTGGCGCAGCGCCCTGCCGACGCGCAGCGGGAAGTTATTCGTTGCCGCTGACGGGGGGGCCATCGCAACTCCAGCGGTGCGGTCGGGTCTGCGTCAGATTGCTTTGGCCGCCGGCATATCACGGCATGTGACCCCGCACATGTTGCGGCATACCTGTGCCACGCAATGGCTTGAGGGTGGGCTTGACATCCGCTATGTGCAAAAGCTTCTCGGACACCACAGTATTTCCACGACGGAAATCTACACCCACGTCTCGGACCAGGGCCTGCGGGAGGCGCTGGCGAGGGCTGAATTGGGAAGGAAACGATAACTCGGAATTATCAGAAAGCATCGCTGCGCGGTCCCACCACGGCAGAGGTCCGCGACAAGTACGAGAATTCGGAGGCGGCTTGGCCGAAGGATCGGTGGCACACGCATACACGTTTGTCCATCCTTGAGTCCGCAAGCGAATTTCTCAAACCCGTTCTTTCCGATGCATCTCTTATCGCGAACATTGGGTCGGCGGGTGACAGTTTGAACATAGTCACCGGAACCCAAATTCACGTCGATATCACGCAGCGGCGGCTACACAGGGACCGATCCGTTGTGGCCAACGGAGAGCGCTTGCCGTTCCCGAATGGTCGCTTCGATGCAGCCATCTGCGTTGGGTCGGTCATCAACTTTTGCGACGCGGCACTTGTGGTTTTAGAGCTGTGCCGGATCGTCGCTCCCGGCGGACATGTCCTGCTGGAATTCGAGGTTAGCGAAAGCGCCGAATACCTGTTCCAAGTGGCACACCGAGCGGACGCTGCCCCGGTCCATACATTCGAAGAGGATCGCACTACGCGTCTCTGGGTCTATTCGGAGGCATACATTCGGGCCATCCTGTCGTCTGCGGGCATGCAATTGGTGAAACGGCGGCCGATCCACGTTCTGTCGCCGTACGTCTACTGGTGCACCCGGTCTGTGGCTCTTTCCGGCTGGCTTGCGAGCAGGCTTGATGCGCCCCTGAGGCGCTTCGCAGGGTTGGAAGGAGGACACGGCAATGTCATTTATCTTTGCCGGAAAACGCTTTCAATGCCCGCAGGATAGCTTCCACACTGTCGCGCGCCGACGGACTGACCAGGCTTGCGACAATCACAACCACAAAGAGAGACAACAAGACGAGACTGGCCGTCGTGAGCCAGTCAAGACCCGCGACCAGAATCAGTGAACTGATCATGCCCGCCGTGAGCAGGATCACTAAGACACCCGGGAAGATAAACCTCAGGAGTTCAGTCGGAGTTTTTGCCGTTGGCGCGTGTCCGCCCAATATGCCGTCCGCATGATGACCATTCAACTCAACCGGCGCGTTTCGCTTCAGGCTTGCTTCCACTTGATCGTAAAGCTGCTTGACGCGTGCTTCGTATGACTTCGGATCTTCGAGGACATCCGCATACCATCGGACGTAGTGGTCGAAGTAGAGGCAGTGGACGATGTTCAAATACTCTGCCTTGCTCAGTTCAGATGTATTCGTGTGCGCATACGGACGAATCATGAGCACGGTGCGGCGTTCGCTCGTGGGATTCTGGTCGCCCAAAGAGGGTTGATAGTAAAGGGCCTTGGCGACCCGGAATCCGAGCAACTTTGCCAGGCGCACGAGAAGTTGCCCTTCAGAAGGGCGTTGTGCATCTTCGCCATAGGCATCGATTTCGGTTGCGACATACATGATGTCCAGATTCAGGTGGCGTACGTACCCTCGAATCTGCTCAGCAAGAACGAAGAATGCGTCGTTCTTGCGGTAGTCGGCAGCAATGGCAATGTGGTCGATGATTAGCAGCTTGGCCGACGACAGATAGGTAGCGAGCGAGAAGCCGACCACTTTGTTGTCGAAGTAAAAGCTGAAGAACATGAGGTGGTCACCCCGGAAAACCCGGTCGTACCGCCCTATCCAATACGCCAAATAGTTGGTTGAATCCCTCAGCGCCGGTGGAGTGACCTCGGCGTAGATTCGCACGGCCTCGACGAAGTCCGGGTCTTTCGCCAGCACAAGCCTGCGCAGCCGAAATTCAGAACGGATCTCGATGGAAGGCTTCACTGATAATTCCGAGTTATCGTCTTGTTACGCTGAAGCGTAGCAGGAATCTGCCACGGGGTCGCGTGGTTCTGCGCAGGGGACATCCGCACTGCCACGTCAGTCTGCTGGTTCGCGTCGTAATCCCTTTTGTAAGCGGCCATCTGAGAGACACTGTCAAGCGTGACTCCGGATGTTGGAAGGAGTTGAGCGATGTCCTTGGAGAGGTTGAACATCTTGTTGTGCGAGGCGCCATCGTAAAACCTTGCTGGCTCGCCCAGTCGATCTATCGCGATGCGATCGACCAAATCGGCAGGTCGCTGGCAAGGCAACGGTTGCTGCGATGCCAGGATCCACGACCATTGCGCCGCAAACGAAGCAATGTGTTGTGTGTAGGTCCTTGTGTGGGCGAATTCGGCTTGCAGCGTGTTCCTGATCGTGCAATGGGAGAAGTACTCGGACAAGCTGAGCTCTCCTGCCTGGACAACGAGAATCCCAGCCGGCGCCAGTCGGCGGCTAAGCTGCCTGTAGAACGGGCGCGTGTACATCTCAAAGCTGGGGCCCATCTCGATCTGGTCGGTCAGGTCCATGATGATCACGTCAAATTGGTCCGTGCAGGTGTCCAGCCACCGCGCGCCGTCTCCGATCACCAGCTTGCATCTTGGATCGTCGAACGCGCCATCTGACCAGTTGGGCAAGTACTCACGGGCCAGCGCGACTACCCTGGCATCTATGTCCACCATGGTCGCCTCGATGACGGTACGGTGCCGCAATACTTCGCGCAAAGTCGCGCCCTCTCCTCCGCCCAGGACCAGCACACGCCGTGGGTTGGGGTGCATGCACATCGCAGGGTGCACCAACGCATCGTGGTAGACGTGTTCATCCAACTCAGACGACTGCACGGCACCGTCCAGCATGAGCATCCGACCGAAGACTTGATTTCGGGCGATGGAGATTGAATGGAACGGGCTGCTTTCGATGGCGATCCACTCCGCTATTTCATATGCGTGGGTATCATGCCGGCCTGGATTCCACCAAAACCAAGTCCCACCGACGGCCGAGGTGCCGGAGAGGGAGCGGTCTGCCGCGAGATTGGCCCAATCACTCGCAGGCAGTCCTCGAGTGACTTCCCGGATGTACATATTCTTGGCGCCGAGTGATGCAGCCAACGATGTCACTGCCGAGCGCGGTCTAGCCCGCTCGCCACAGGTGTAGACATCGACCGCCGCGTACCCGGTTTCGGGCCAGGTGTGGACCGAAAGATGAGACTCGGCCAGTGACAGAACGACGCTGACGCCAGAGGGGGAAAATTGGTGGCAACTGCCGGCAACAACTGTCAGGCTTGCATCTGACGCGGCTTTCTCGCATGCCCGGTGAACACCGTCCAGGTCAACCAGCGTTTCTGAATTGCAGCCCACCAACTCGCATAACAAATGAATGCCTCGTGTTTGCATTTTGGCTCTCCCTGATCTAACTGTGGCATTTTCAACAGGCTGTCCGCTGCAAAGACGCGGGAGGCTGTGTCACCACCGTCCCTGGCGGAATTTCGCCGGATGGACAGCCATAAGAATGCCAGATTTAGCTGCGAAAAGCTTGCGGGGGCCAGGTAATGCGTGCCGGTGGCCTTGTCGAAGCCGGCCGTGAAGATGCGGTTGGGCTTGTTGGCCAGCGCGGGAGGTTCATGATTCAGGGGCAGCCGGCATTGGGCTGCACTTTCTTGACGACGAACTTGAAGCTTTGGCCGTCGTTGTCGCTGTACTCAGCCCTCTCCGCGTTGCCACCAGTGCAGCAACCGGCGCTCGACCGCCAGCAACGCGAGGTTCATGCCGTAGCCCACCGCCGCCAGCAGGAAGATCGCGGCGTACATGTCGCCGGGTCGCATGGCATATTGCATGGTCATGATGTAGTAGCCTATGCCCTCGGAGCCGGCGATCATCTCGGCGACCACGCTGACGATGAGCGCCAGGGCCAGGCTGGTGCGCAGACCGGCCAGGATGAACGGCAGGCTGGCCGGCAACACCACCTGCACCAGCGTGCGCAGCCGCCCCAGCTGGAAGGTGCGCGCGACGTCCAGCGCGGTCGGGTCCACCGCGCGCACGCCGCCCAGGGTGTTGACCAGCACCGGGAAGAAGCAGGCGAACGATACCGCGAACACCTTCATCGCGTGGTCTATGCCCAGCAGCAAGATCAGTGGCGGCACGATGGCCGGCATGGGGATGGGGCGCAGCAACTCCACCAGGGAGCGCAGCGCCGCGCCCACCAGCGGGAATGTGCCCATTGCGATGCCGAGCAGCACCCCCAGGGCCGACCCGATGGCGAAGCCGGTTGCCATGCGCCACAGCGTGGATGCGAACACCTGGGCCAGTTCACCGCTGCCCAGCCCGGACGCGAGCGCGCGCAGGATGTCCGTCACCGGCGGCCAGTTGGTGCTCGACACGCAGCATTGTGCGGACACCTGCCACAGCACCAGCAACAGCACCAGCAGCAGCACGCCCCACAGCCGGTACGAGCGGTTGCGCACGCGTCAGGCCTCGTACACCAGGTGCCCATCGACCGCCGTCGCCAGCACGCGCGCGCCGCGCAAGGCCTCGGGGTCGCAGGTGACGGGGTCGACCGACAGCACCGTCCAGTCCGCCAGCAGGCCGGGCCGCAGCATGCCGCGCTCGTGCTCGCTGAAGCTCACGTAAGCCGCGTCGCGGGTGTAGAGCGCCAGGGCCTCCTCGCCGCTGATGGCTTGCAGGCGGCCCACGGGCTCGTCCGTTCCCGCGATGTGGCGCGTGCGCGCCTGCCACAGCCCCAGCAGCGGCTGGTACGGCGTGACCGGGGAGTCGGAGCCGCCGCCCACCACGACGCCGGCGTCCAGCCAGCTGCGCACCGGCGTGGCGACCGCCATCAGCGAGGTGCCGAAGCGCTTCACCAAGAGCGGCCCGAAGGTGTATTGCATGGAACATTGTGTCGCCACCGTGATCCCCATGCGCGCCGCTTCGCGGATGTTGCGTTCCTCCGGCCACAGGTAGGCGTGGATCAGGCTGAACCGCAGCGGGCGCAGCGGGATTTCCTTGTCGACCTCGGCAAAAATTTCCAGCGCGATGTCGATGGCCTTGCCGCCCACCACGTGCACGCCCAGCGACCAGCCGGCGCGGGCGCAGGCCCACGCGATCTGGCGGAACGACTCGGTGGGCGTGACCTGGATGCCGCAGTTGCAGCGCTCATCGGGGTAGGGCTCGCGCATCAGCGCCGTGCCCAGCGACGCGCCGCCGTCCAGGAACAGCTTCACCCCGCCAAGCTTCAAGCGCGCGTCGCCAAACCCCGTGCCCAGACCCGCGTGGGTGACGCGGGCCAGGTTCTGTTCCAGCGGCATGCTGGAATCCGACAGCGGCATCATCACGCAGCGCATCGTCAGCTCGCCACGCTGCCACAGCAGCTGGTACAGGCGCATCATCTCCGGCGTGACGCCCGGGTCCATGATGCCGGTCAGGCCCGCGGCGTGGTAGTCGCGCTGCATGTCGCGCAATGCATCGGCCTGCTCCTGCACCGAGCTCGGCGGCACGAGGCGCGCCACCCGCTCGAACGCAGGCGGCTCCAGCAGCAGGCCGGTGGGCTGGCCTTCGTCGTCGCGTTCGAAGCGCCCTCCTGGAGGATCGGGCGTTTCGGCGCTGATCTCAGCCATCCGCAGTGCCAGCGTGTTGGCCACCCCGACGTGCCCGACACGGGGCAGGTAGACCGGCCGGTCCGCGCACGCGGCGTCCAGCTCTTGCCGCGTGGGGTAGCGGCCCTCGCGCAGGCTCGCCACATGCCAGCCGCTGCCGCTGGTGATCCAGGGCTTGTCCGGGTGGCGCTGGGCATAGGCCCGGATCGCGTCCTGCACGTCGGCGATTGAGCGGGCCGGCGCCAGGTCCACCAGCCGCGTCTGGATGGCGGTCCACTGCATGTGGTTGTGGGTGTCGATCAGGCCGGGGACCACCGTGCCTTCGCCGTGGTGCACTTCCCGCGGCGCGGGGCCCAGCGCAGCCCGGGCCTCGTCCAGCGTGCCGACCGCCACGATGCGGCCGCCCTGGACCGCCAGCGCCTGCGCGCGCGGGCGGGCCGGGTCCATCGTCACGATGTTCCCGGTCACCAGCACCTGTTCCTGCGTCGCCATGGGCACCTCAGCGCGCGGCCTGCGTGGCCGTGCGGTGCAGGATGGATTTCGGGTCGAAAGTGCCTTCCAGCAGGCCGTTGCGACGCATCTGCTCCACCACCGGCTCCAGGGCGGCGGCGTCCAGCACCTTTTCGGACGGCGCGGACGGCAGCCTCGCGATCACTTCCGTTGGCATGCGCGTGTAGCCGGAGATGATCTTGAGAAGTTCCTCGGACTTGAGGTTCTGGTTCATCCAGTCCACCCCCTTGTGGTAGGCGCGCACCCAGCGTTCGATCAGCTGCGGGTTCTGCTGGATGTAGGTCTTGCTCGCCACGTACTGCGCCACAGGCATGTGCTTTTGCACGGTGGTGTAGGGGTAGGCGATGACCTGCATGTCGGCGGCGACGGCGCCCGACACGAAGGGTTCGACGGCGAATGCCGCATCCACGCGGTCGCCGCGCACCGCGTCCACCATCTGCGGGAACGGCACTTCGAGGTAGGTCACGGCATCCGGGTTGCCGCCGGTCGCGCGAACCCAGGCGCGCGCATACAGCCAGATGATGTTGTTGCGCGTGTTCACCGCGATGCGCTTGCCTTCCAGGTCCTTGCCTGTCTTGTAGGCCGCGCCCTTCTTGGCGATCAGCGCGGCCTGGTCCGGCGGCGCGTCGCCCGTGGTGCTGCCCGGCGCGATGATCTCGACGCCCAGGCCCTGCTTGGCGGCCTGGATGATGGACACCACGTTGCTGAACACGATCTGCACCTGCCCTGCGGCCAGCGCGGGAATGCCGGCGGCGCCCCCCTGGGTCGGCGTGGTGTCCACTTCGATGCCCTCGGCGGCGAAATAGCCCTTGGCGATCGCGACTTGCAGCGGCGCCACGTCGATGATCGGGATGATGCTGACCCGGACCTTGGTCGTCTGGGCGCGGACCAGTGGTGTGGCCAAGCCGAGGGCGGTGGCGGCGATGGCGGCGGCGGCGGTGCGCCGGCGCAGGGGGAGGTTGTTCATCACGTCTTCTCCTGGTTGGTTGGGTACAAGGGAAATTCGGATCGTGTCAGCCGGCGCGCGTGCCGGACCAGTGGATGACACGCCGCTCGATGCGCACGAACACCTCGTTCAGCGCGTAGCCCAGCAGCGCGAGGATCACCACCCACGCGTACATGTCGACAATGCGGAACCTTTCCAGCACAGTGGGATCCGAAGCTTGGAATTCACGTGACTTGAAGTCGCGGC